>ERZ772900.285-NODE-285-length-53994-cov-13.360537_pt1 | contig 53994 bp, 49 predicted proteins | sample MGYA00512124_ERZ772900 | MGnify/ENA primary metagenome ERZ772900 (study PRJEB29015, sample SAMEA2737716) | human gut metagenome | biome: human gut; feature: human-associated habitat; material: faeces | place: China | collected 2012 ... | reverse complement strand
TGTCTTGCCTGTTCTCTTTTCTTCAACAAGAAGTTCCATATAAGCAAGGTTGATTCTTGAATATGAACAGTTGTCCATTGTATAGCCTTTTCTTTCAGCTAATTCAAGAATTTCGAGAGCACCGTGCTTAGCACCTACTGCTGCTGCATGGTTTTCAGGGTAAACAATGTTGATACCTGCTGTTACAAGAATTTCCGGCGGAGCAATAGAACTTGACCAACAAACAAATTCTCCTCTATCATGAGCAGTAAATGCATCATCATAGAATTTCTGAGTATAATAACCTAATTTTTGTTTTGCATTCATGCCTTCTGTTTCACTCATTTTAATCCCTCTCTCCTTTAAAATTAACGTTTTTTGGCTTCATCATAAGCAAACAAAGCTGCACCGAGAGCTCCGGCAATCTGTGGGTTAGGAGCAACTATAACTGGTCTCCTTAACTCTCTGCTTATTGCACGTACAACACCGGCATTCTGAGCAACTCCACCGCTCATAACTATATCATCAGCAAGTCCCGCTCTGTAGGCCAGACCGCAAGCTTTACTTGCAACTGACGCATGGATACCTGCAATAATATTCTCTTTAGGAATATTGTTTGAAAGATGCGAAATAACCTCTGATTCCGCAAATACAGTACAAGTACTGCTTACGTTTACAACCTCTGTTGCTCTGCTGTCATAATCGGCCATATCTGTTATGTTTATTTCAAGTACTCTTGCCATAACATCAAGGAAACGGCCTGTTCCGGCAGCACACTTATCATTCATAAAGAACTGTGAAACCATACCGTTATCGTCAAGACGTATTGCTTTTGCATCCTGTCCGCCGATATCAATAATGGTTCTTGCTGTAGGCACAAGATGGAATATACCTTTTGCATGGCAGCTGATTTCGGACATCTGCTTATCCGCATCCTCCAAGGAAAATCTGCCATAGCCTGTCGCAATGATGAAGTCGATTTCCTCCTCCTTCACACCGCTTTTTTCAAAGGCCATTTCCATAGCCTTCTTGGGACCTGTAGAGCCTGTACCTACCTGTACAACCTCTGCAGCAAGAACATCCTTCCCGTCCTTCAAAATAACTGCCTTTGAAGATGCGGAGCCGATGTCAACACCCATTGTGTACATCTTGTTTTACCTCCTCTGTTTCTATATTTTAACCATGCGATAAAACAATCATGAAACGTTTGGTGCCGCCCGTCGTCCCCGTATTCCCTAAAAGACAGGCTGCACATCGGATGACATTAGAAAAAACCTATATCCTTTCTATTCTTGAATATCGTGAATATAAGTTTTTAATCATTCCAAATACCCTAGGCTATATCCGCCTCTTGTATTTGTTTAGATTATAACATCATTGTTTCCGTATTTCAATAGAAATTGTTAAAAAATTGTTTTTATTTTAGAAAATCCTGCAAAAAAAGAAGAAAAATGCAGAAAATTCGTTTTTTTGTATACAGGATACTTAGTATGCTATCTAATTCCTATGTTTTTTTGAAAAAAAGTGTCGATTTTTGCACAAAATGACTATCTCCAAATGAAAAACCGCCGACAATTCCCATCTCTTTGTCGGTATTTCTTTCTTTCGTACCCTACTAAAAAAGGGGGATTTTTATTCCTACCGGTTCTACAGGGTTTTAAAACGCCTGCCCGAACCCCCTATATTGTTAAATTATATGCAAAAATATTTATTAGTATGTTTGCCTGTCCGTTTTCTTTGCAGAAAAGTTATCCTTTTTTCCTTTCTCTTTTTTGAGTATTTTCTGTGTTTTCCGTTGTTTTCTGCATAAAAAAGACCCTCCGCCCCTTTTGGAGCGAAAAGCCCTTTCTTTCATTTCTATGAGTTTCTTCTATTATATTCGGAAAATCTTTTCTGAAAAAGGAAAAACACTTCGTATTTTAAATATTTCAGAAAAGAATTTCCTTCTATAACTTATCACTGTATCCGGAAAATCTTTTCCGAAAAAAGAAATCACTTCGTATTTTAAATATTTCAGAAAAGAATTTCCTTCATAGTTATATTTCCTATTTTTTCTTCATTTTCGCCGCAATCTCAAGCAGAAGCATTTCCTCCGTCCGCACCCGAAACGGCGAAATCCCCTGCCTCTCCGCCAGCCTTTCCAGAAGTGCCGTCAGCAGGTCATAATATCCCCCGTCCTTCACCTTTAAATGCTTCGCCAGCTTAGGCAGAATCGTTTCATTCAGCTCCCGCAGAGAAGGTGTTTCTTCCTTTACAAAAAGTCTGCACAGCTCCTGCAACGCAAAATACGCTTCTGTTTCGCTCCATTGCCTGTCGATGTAATATTTCTCCCCTACCAGACCATATAGCATCCGCAGTCCGTCGAAATATCCCAGCTGCAACAGCCTTCTGCTCTGCGCCGCATCAAACTGCAATACGCCGCCAAGTCTTTCTCTCGGCGCAACCGTAATGATATTCGCATCTTTGGGAATCCGCGTCCGTTTTTCAAAGCCCACGCCGAAAATCCGAATCACAATAATATCCCGATAGCCGCGTTCCAGCAAGCTGCTAATTGGCACAATATTATGCACACTCCCGTCTACATAATCCTTACCGTCCAGCTTCTTCCGCTGAAATAGCGGCACATACGCACTCGCCAACAGCATATCCCGCAGCTTGCCTTCCTCCAGCTCGTCCGCATCCATGTCCAGTTCCCTTTTGTCCGTTAAAGAATAGGTTACCAGAAACAGCTTTTTCTCGGAGGCCCTGATTTTTTCTTCATCCACCCATTCCGCAATCAGCCTCCGAAGCGGTTCAATATCCAAGCCACCCTCGTGGATGGCTTCCATCACATCCTTGAAAAGCGTCCGAAAATCCACCTCCGAAAGCTTATGGTCATAAAGCTTCTTTAGCTGCTCATCATCCGCATCAAATACCTGCGAAAAGCGAATGTTCTCCCAGAGTCGCAGCGCCTGCTCCAGCTCTCCCATCACCATCATCGCCCCGTTCAGTGCGCCGACAGAGGTGCCTGCCACCGCATCAAACCGCACGTCGGCCTCGTCCAACGCCCTCCAGACACCGACCTCATACGCACCCTTTGCGCCGCCGCCCTCCAGGGCAATGGCGTATGCCTTCGATGTATCCAACCGCAGCTTCATTTCGTCACCTCAGCTTATTTTTCCAGTTCTGCCAGAGCCGCCTGCATCACCTTGCCTGCAATCGGCGTTGCACTGCCGTAGTTGGCATTTTCAATCACAACCGCAACCGCAACCTTCGGGTTCTCCGCAGGCGCAAAGCCGATAAACCAGCTATGGTCATAGCCTGTGGCATTTTCCGCCGTACCCGTTTTGCCGGCAACCGTCACACCATTGATTGCCGCCGCCGTGCCTGTGCCGCCGGAAACAACCCCTATCATCATGTCCCTGATGGCTGCCGCTTCCTCAGCCGTACAGATTTCCGTCAGCTTTTCGGGAACGGTGTTTTTTGTTTCCGTCCCATCCGGATAAACCACGTGGTCTACGATATATGGCTTCATCATCATCCCGTCATTCGCAAACGCAGAGGCAAGCATTGCCATATACAGGGGCGTAACTCCCGTTCTGCCCTGCCCGATTGCCGTTTCCACCAGTTCGCTTTCCGTAGCACCCTTCGCCAGATAAATGCTGTTTCGGCTTGTTTCCAGTTCAAAGCGGCTGTCTGCATCCATGCCGACCTGCCGCATGGTCTTCGCCAGCTTGCCCGCTCCGATTTCATCCGCCAGTGCCGCAAAATAGCAATTGCATGAATAGGCAAGCGCACTTTTCATATCCACCATGCCATGCACCTTGTTATTGTAGCAATGAATCACCTTATCTTGAAAAACTCTTTCGCCCGTACATTCCACCTGAAAGCTCTGCCAGTCAGAAAGATACTCCATCCCTGCCAAAGCCGTTACGGTCTTAAATGTCGAGCCGGGCGGATAAAGCCCCTGCGTCGCGCGGTTCACCAGTGGACTGTCCGCATCCTCCTTCAGTGTATCCCATTGCGCCTCCACCGTATTCGGGTCAAAGTCGGGATAGGCCTGCAAGGCAAGAATCCGCCCCGTCGAAGGCTCCATCACAACAATCGCCCCTTTGGCACTGCCCAGAAGGTTGCCTGCCGTTGTCTGAATATCCATATCCATCGTCAAAGCAACGCTGTTGCCCTGTAGCTCCGTTTTCCGCACCACACTGCTCACGCGCTGAAATAATTCATTGTGCAGCTTCATCAGTTCAAAGTTTTCTGCTGCCTCAACGCCGGTTTTCCCGACACTGCTGTAGCCTGTAATATGTGCCGCCATCCGTCCGCGCGGATATTCTCTCTTGTAGATACCGTCCTCCTGCCTTGTGCTGGTCGCGATGACCTCGCCCTCTCTGTCCAGAATGTCTCCACGCTTGATGGTTTCATCCACATACCGCAGACGGCTGTTATAGGAGTTGCCGGAAATTTCCTCTCTGTCTACAAAAACCAGCTTCCCCAGATAGCCCAACAGCAGGAAAAAGCATAACGCCAGCAGCCAAAACACACGCCGCATGCTTCGTTTCATGTTACTCATCCATGCCGCCTCCCATCATCTGCATTTCCATCATCTGCTGCTCCTCCTGCTCCTGCTGGGCACGCTGCTCGCAATAAACGCATACCCATTGCAAAAGCCCAATCATCATCAGGCTGACCAAAACCGAGCTGCCACCGTAGCTGACAAACGGCAGTGTTACCCCCGTCAGAGGAATCAGCTTCATCACGCCGCCCAGAATCACAAACGCCTGAAACGAAATCAGCGTGGTCACTCCTGCCGCCAGAATACTGTAGTATCTTCTGTTGCAGTCCAGTGCAATACGCACCCCGCGGTACAGCAGCATAATAAATATCCCGATGATGCCTGCGCCGAAAATCACACCGAATTCCTCGCAGATTGCCGAGAAAATCATATCGCTTTCCACAACGGGAATACTTTTCGGCATCCCCTTCGTCAAGCCGCTGCCGAACAGCCCCCATGTCGTAATGGCAAAAAGGGAGCTGACAATCTGATATCCTCCTGCATCAATATCCGCCCAGGGGTTGCGCCATGCCGCCACACGCACCTGCACATGAGAAAACAGCTTATACGCCCCCATTGCCGCCACGCTTGCCGCGCCCATCCCCAGAAAGAACAGAAATTCATTCGAGGTCGCAATATACAGCATCACCATGTATGTCATAAAAAAGATAAGCGCACTGCCCAAGTCCTTCTGCAAAACCAACAGCATCACCAGTCCTGCGCTCAAAATTCCCGTTGTCAGAAACTGCTTCCATTCCACCCTCTTGCGGAATACGCTCGCAAGGTAGAATACAAACAGAAACTTTGCAATCTCCGAGGGCTGAAAGGTAACCGGGCCAATGGCAAGCCAGTTGGTAGAGCCGTATTTTGACACGCCGAAAAACCTTGTCGAAAGCAGCAGCAGATAGCACCCGATGATATACACCCATTCAAACATTTCAAACCTTGGAATCCACCGGAAGAAGGTCGGCAGAAAAGACATCCCTGCCAGCCCAATGCACATCCACATCAGCTGTCTGTGTGCCAGAGAAGGCTCCACCCTCTGTAAAATAATCAAGCTCACATCCATCAGAAACAGCATCCCCGTCCAGATGAGCGGACAGCCCTCGTAATAAAACCTGTCCAGAAGCTTCACCGCGAACAGCAGAAAAACCAACGAAATCGCCCCAAATAGCAGCGTCGTAATATCAAACATATATGTTTCTCTGTTGTATCCCAGAATCAGAAACGCCGTCATGTGCATCAATACCGTAATCCGTCTCTGCATGGAAACCGCCGTATAGGGGTTCCCCAGAAAGCCGCCCTGCTCATAGGCAACATAAACAATGCCCTGCCACAGGAACAAAACGATATAGAAAATGAACAGGTATCTGCTCAGCATTATGATTAAATCAAACATTTACATCACTCCACTCCGCGGAAGAAATGCCCCTTCGTGCTGCCCTTTTCGCTCATTTCTCCCAAAAGATTGCGTGTCGCGGGGCTCATCCGCTCCGCATCCGCCGTCATTTCCCCGTATGCCTTCGCAATCCGCTCTGCCCTGCCGGGGCCCTCCTTTGTAAAGTCCAGACGCACCAGACCCGTTGTGCTTTCCAGAATTTCATCATAAAATTTCAGCGTAAACAAAGGCTTGCCGTTCAGAATCGTGCAGACGCATCTCTCGCAGTCCGTCATCAGAGGGAATTTCACGCCCTTTCTGTCTCTGAGGAAATACAAATCCTCATTGCTGCGCTCCGTGCAGAATTTATGTCCGTCCTTGCCGCCCACATAATTCCCGATGGGGCATTGCTGCGTTTTCATCAGCGGCAGATAGCCATAAACCACCATTTCGCAGTCCTTATCCCCCATGCGGTTGATTTCCTGCAAATTCGCCTCCACAGAAAGACAGACATTGTCCGCCCCCTGCTCCTTCCAGTATTCCACCGTCTGCCGGTTCATCGCATTCAGATTGTAATCAACAACAATTTTCTTGCCGCTTTTCTGCACCTGTGCAAACTGCCCTGCGGCACGCACCAGAAAGCCGTCAATCTCACTCGCAATCAGCCTGTCAATCATCGGCTGTTCTGCTTCCGCATTCCATTCTCTTGCCACTCTCGGCAGTGCGGCATAAAGCGTCACGCCTGCCTTGCGGCATTTTGCCAGAATCTTGTCCAGATTTTTCTCCAAATCCGCCGCCGCTTCATAATACACCCTGCAAATGCCTCTCGCCTGCAAAACGGCATCCAGCTGCCCCATGTTCGTCACAACCGCTGTCAGCTTTTTCCGCAGCTGCATCGGCTGCTTCTCCGGTTTCGCATACACCGCATCATCCTTCGCCTTCCGCTTGGATTTTTTCAGAATCGCCGCCTCCAGTGCCTCGCACGCCGCACGCCGCACACGGTTCACCTCGCTGATATTCACATAAATATATCGGTCGATATCCGTCTGCAAATCCGCCAGAACAAAGGGCGTTGCGCCCATCTTGCTGATGTTTTCCCTCAGCTTCATCGGGAGCATAGGCGAGCTGCCTGCCGGCTCTACGATACTGCCGCTGACAAAAACGCTGTTGCCGCCGTTATCCCAAAGCTGTAAGGAAATCGGTTCGCCCTCCTTCACGCGCAGCATCCCGTAAATCGGAAGCTTGCGTGTATCCTTTTCGTAGGTCTTTTTCAGCTCATCCTGCAATGCCTTCCCAAAGGTGCGGTAAACCACATCATTTTTGTTGATATCCCCCTCAAGGGTAATCGTAATCACCTCGCCGGCCTTGGAGTGCTTGGAAACATTCGTCCCAACGTGCGGCTCTGTCTGCGTCCAGATTTCCAAGCCATCTCCGGGAACCAAGGGCTCTCTTGTGCGAATCGTCACCTTCTTATATTTCGGCAGATACTTGTCCACAATGCCGACCTTCAGCCCCCACGATTTCGGGCGTTCAATGCTCATCATCTCCCGTCCGGCAAAGGAGGTGTAATATCCCTCCGTAAAGCCGCCACGGTTAAACAGCTGCTGCAACGCCTTGATATCCGCGGGATCTACCTTGTATTCCTCCGAATTTTCAAAATACAGGTCAATATATTTGCGGTAAATCCGCGTTACCCCCGCCACATATTCAGGGCTTTTCATTCTGCCCTCAATTTTCAGCGATGCAATTCCTGCTTCAATCAGCTGCGGCAGAATTTCCACCGTCATCACGTCCTTCGGGGAAAGCAGATATCCCTCCGCCATACTGTCATAGCCCTTATACAGCGTATAGGGCAAGCGGCAGGTCTGCGCGCAGCGTCCGCGGTTGCCGCTTCTGCCGCCCAGCATGCTGCTCATAATGCACTGCCCCGAATAGCAAACACAAAGTGCCCCATGCACAAAGGTTTCGATTTCCGCTTCGGTGTTTTCCGTAATATGCTTGATTTCCTCCAGAGAAAGCTCTCTGCTCAGCACGATTTTATCAAACCCACGGCTCTCCCAGTATTTCACATCCGCCAGAGAATTACAGGTCATCTGCGTGCTTGCATGCAGGGGAAAATCAGGAAAATGCGCCTTTACCAGTCTTTCCGCGCCTGTATCCTGCATAATGAGCGCATCCACGCCCATTTCGTACAGGCTCCTGATATAGGTCAAAAACCCTGCCAGCTCCTCATCCTTATATACCGTATTTACCGTTACATACACCTTTACGCCGCGCAGATGGCAATAATCACAGGCATCCTCCAATTCCTTCAAATCAAAATTCCCCGCATACTGCCTTGCGCTGAACTGCTTGCCACCCAGATAGACCGCATCACAGCCGCCGTTCACTGCCGCCTTCAGGCTCTCCATGGAACCCGCAGGGGAAAGCAGCTCCGGTCGATTCACTCCAGACATAATAGTCTCCTTTCTCTCTCATGCAAACCCGTTGTAAAAGAAAAGAGCAAACCTATGAAATTCTCTCAAATGCTTCATCGGCATGCTGCTTTTCGTTATTTCTTTTTTCGTTAATTTTTATGATTATTTCTTTCCTTTTTTATTTTTCCCTGCGGAATGGTATGTCTGGTGCATCTGCGCGCTGCCGTTGTCCTCCATCGCCAGAATATATTCATCCAGCTTGTTTTCCGCATTCTCTCTCGCCTTTTCCGCTTCCTCCAGTTTATGCGTCAATTCCTGCACGCGCGCCGTCATGCCGATGAGTCTGCCCTCCAGCTCAGCAGTATACGCCTTTTCCTTGAAGTAATCATCTGCCACATTCACAGAGGTCAGCACATAAGCAAGGCTGGAATCCAACGTAACAGCAACGGCCTTTTCACGGACTTCCGTCATTTTCTCATCAATATAAGCCGCCACACTGCGGATATGTTCCTCCGATTCCTCGCCAACCAGCGTAAAGCTTTTTCCGTCAATGGAAATCTTCACTCTGTTTTTCATGAACTGCACTCCCTCTCCTCTTTTTCATAATTACATACTTATCTGTAAGTATACCACAAATGCAATTTAGAAGGAATACCTTTCTTCCGAAACCCCTCGACAGAAAAGGCGTCCATCCTTCGATGAACGCCTCTATTCTTACCTACAAAGCAGTGTGATAATCCCAATCACAATCAGAATCGGGAATGCGATATAAAGCAAGCCTCCTACCACCATACCAATTAAAATCAGCGGCAATATTACAATCGTCAGTAAAAATTTGGAGATTCCCCAAGCCATTTGTATCCCGAAAAGCAGCAGCTTCCCGAATACTCCAATCATACAAATGATAAATAAAAACATCCACAACATACTTTCCACCTCAATTTCGTCCACAAGCTGTTCCAACTGTGTTTTCAAGTCAATTATAGCAAAAAAATCATAGATTACAACTGGGAAAATATTAAATTTTCTTTAAGCCCTTCCTGCAAAAGAAAACCCCGTCGCGTAAGCGACGGGGGCTCGTACCAACCGTATTTTTTTATAAAATTTTGTTGCTTAAATTCCCTTTGAAAATTATTTCTTTCTCCAAGCCCAGATGTCCTTGCCTGCTTTCTTCATATCGTGGAAGTCAGCAGCAGCTGTGAACAGTGCGTCTGTAGAAGAGTTCAGACCTGTTTCGCAGGAGTCCTGAATTACGCCGATGATGAAGCCAACACCTACAACCTGCATTGCTACATCGTTGGGGATACCAAACAGAGAGCAAGCCAGAGGAATCAGCAGCAGGGAACCACCTGCAACACCGGAAGCACCGCAAGCGGAGATAGCTGCTACGAAGGACAGCAGAACCTTCATTGCAAGGGGAACTTCCATGCCCAGTGTGTTTACGCAAGCCAGTGTCATAACTGTGATTGTGATTGCAGCACCGCCCATGTTGATGGTTGCACCCAGAGGGATAGAGATGGAGTAGTTATCTTCATCCAGACCCAGTTCTTCACACAGAGTCATGTTAACAGGGATATTCGCTGCGGAAGATCTTGTGAAGAATGCTGTGATAAAGGAATCCTTCAGGCATTTGAATACCAGAGGATAAGGGTTGGATTTGATCTGTGTCCATACGATGATGGGGTTCAGAATCAGAGCTACGAAAGCCATGCAGCCAACCAGAACTGCCAGAACCTTACCGTATTCTGTGAAGATACCCAGACCGTTTTCGGATACTGTTGTGAATACCAGACCCAGGATACCGAAGGGAGCGCAGGAGATTACTGCTCTAACTGCTGCTGTAACTGCTTCGGAGAAATCGTTCAGTGCTTTCTTTGTTGTGTCACTTGCTTTTTTCAGTGCCAGACCAAAGATAACAGCCCAGAACAGAATACCCAGGTAGTTTGCGTTTACCATGGAACCGATGGGGTTGGAAACAATGTTGTTCAGCAGATTGGAGAATACTTCACCAATGCCGCCTGCTGCTGTGTAGCCATCTGTGGAAGCAGCGTTGCCCAGAGGCAGAACGATGTGGATGAAGTGGCAAGCCAGTACAGCAACAACAGCCGCTGCGAATGTACCAATCAGGTACAGTGCAACTACACGGCCCATTGTTCTGCCGCCGCCCTCCTGACCGCAAGCCAGAGCTGCGATAACCAGGAAGAATACCAGAATAGGTGCTACAGCCTTCAGAGCACCAACGAACAGGGTACCCAGAACACCGATAACTTTTACTTGTGGAATCAGCAGACCAAGGATTGCACCAATGATCAGACCACAAACGATACGTTTTACTAAGGAAATGCTATTCCATTTCTGAATAATACTCATTTTGACCTTCTCCTATTAAATGATTGATTTGATAAATGTTTGTATAATTGCTTGTTTCTACGGTTTGTACGAAAACTAAATATGAAAAGTATTGAGGTTTGCCTTTTGCATCAACCAAATACCTTTTCGCAAAGCTTTTTCCCTGTCGGTGTCACAGCCAGACCGCCTTCTGCGGTTTCCTTCAGCGTAGAGGACATTGTATCACCGATTTTCTTCATCGCTACAATTACCTCATCCGCAGGAATATGACTTTCCACGCCTGCCAGTGCCAGCTCAGCCGCTACCAGCGCATTGCCTACGCCGCCGGCATTTCTTTTGATACAGGGAATCTCAACCAGACCTGCAACAGGGTCGCAAACCAGACCGAGAATATTTTTCAGCGCGATTGCACAAGCGTGCTCACACTGCTTGGGTGTGCCGCCGCAAAGCTCTACCATTGCCGCCGCCGCCATTGCGCTTGCCGCGCCGCATTCTGCCTGACAGCCGCCTGCCGCCCCTGCCACGCTGGCATTCGTTGCAATCACGATACCAACCGCAGATGCAGTAAACAGTGCCATAACCAGATCCTTATCCGAAATATTTTTTTCCTCCTGCAATGTCAGCAGTGCAGAAGGAAGAATACCGCAGCTGCCCGCTGTCGGGGATGCTACGATTCTGCCCATGCAGGCATTTGTCTGTGCAACCGCAACCGCCTTCATCATTGCATTGCCGAAGAAATGACCTGCAATATTCTTGCCTGCCTTCAATGCCTCATTCAGCTTGTAGGCATCGCCGCCTGTCAATCCGCTGGCAGAACGCTTGTCCTTATCCAGCCCATCCTGTACGGATTCCTTCATGACCTGCAGGGATCGCTCCATGGTTGCGAACATTTCTTCTTCTGTCTTTTCCGTCATTGCCGCCTGTGTTTTCAGAACCAGCTCAGAAAGCTTCAAGCCTCTCTTTTCCGCTTCGTTTACCAATTCGGCAATAGAATCATATTTTAACAAGTTCTCCGCCTCTCCTTCTTAAATTGCTTTCAGAATCGTAGATGCGTGAATATGGGGACATTCCATGATTGCATCATTGATAGACTCGTCCACATGACCGTCGATCTCGATTGTCATAACAGCTGTACCGCCCTTATGGTCTCTGCCCAGAGAGAACCCATGTATGTTTACACCCTTGTCTGCCAGAATGTTTGTTACCACGGCAATCATACCGGGAACGTCATCATGGGGAATCACCAATGTATCGGATTTACCGGAAATCGATACCTCTGTATCATTGATTTTATTGATAATAATATTGCCGCCGCCGATGGATGCACCGCGAATCAGCGCGGTTCTTCCTGCTTCATCTGTCAGCGTAATTTCCGCCGTATTGGGGTGTGCGCCGTCAATATCTTCTTCGATAAAGGTAAAATCCAGACCTTCCTCTGTCGCAATCTGCATGCTGTTGCGGATACGGGCATCGTCTGTGTCCATCCCCAGAATCCCTGCAATCACAGCCTTATCCGTACCGTGACCCTTATAGGTCTTGGCAAAGGAGCCGCTGAACTGAATCACAGCCTTCACGGGCTTCTTGCCCAGAACAGAACGGGCATATTTCCCGATACGCACTGCACCTGCTGTATGAGAACTGGAAGGGCCAATCATAATAGGTCCGATGATATCAAATACCTGTAACACTAAAATCCCTCCTAACCTTATTTCAATTTTCTGTCGATAACCCAAGTATTTTTGACAAAAACCGCATAATTTATCGACCTTCCCAATTATATATGATTAAATTCAACAAAGTCAATAGGTATCCATAAAAAAGTTCCTTGTAGAAAGACATTTTTTTCTTATTCTCGGATATTTGTCCGCTCTGCAAATACACCAGTGTGATTTTCCACAAAATTTCAAAAATTTTTGAATTTCTTTTCCATAAAAACGAAAAATTACAAGAAAAATGCCCCACTCTTAGGTGTGTCCCAATAAGAAAACATGAAGAAAATGAAATAGCTGAAAGCCTGCGGATACAAGGAAGTTTCCCGCAGGCATCCTTTGACTTAGGCTGTCAAGGGGAACTGACGCAGTAGCCGTAGCTTTCAGCATTTCAGAATTCAAGTTTTCTTATTTGGGCGCACCTTTTAGAGTAGGGCGAAGTCTGCTTTCGACTTAAATTATTACATGTAGTTACCCATGCCGGGATCAGGCATTGCGGGTGCGTTTTTCGCAGGCAGCTCCGCAACAACCGCTTCTGTTGTCAGGAAGGTTGAAGCAACGCTGGTTGCATTCTGCAATGCACTTCTTGTTACCTTTGCAGGGTCAAGGATACCTGCTTCAACCATTTCCACATATTCCTCTGTCAGCGCGTTGAAGCCCATGCTGTCATTCATCTCTTTTACCTTGTTTACAATCACAGACCCTTCCAGACCTGCATTTGCAACAATCTGACGCAGAGGTGCTTCCAGTGCCTTGATGACGATATCCGCACCTGTTTTTTCATCCCCTGCCAGCTCTGCGCAGGCTGCTTTTACCTTATCCATGGCATGAACCAGAGCAGTACCGCCGCCGGCTACAATACCTTCCTCCACTGCTGCCTTTGTTGCCGCCAGTGCATCCTCCATACGCAGCTTCTTTTCCTTCATTTCTGTTTCTGTTGCCGCACCAACCTTGATCACAGCTACGCCACCGGAAAGCTTTGCCAGTCTTTCCTGATATTTTTCCTTATCAAATGCGGAATCTGTTTCTTCCATGCCCTTTTTGATCTGTGCGATACGCGCTTCGATGGCAGCCTTGTCACCTGCACCGTCTGCGATGATGGTTGCTTCCTTTTCCACACGAACTGTTTTCGCGGTACCCAACATATCCAAGGTTGCATCCTGCAAGGAAATGCCAACCTCCTCGGAGATAACCTGACCGCCTGTCAGTGCCGCGATATCTGCCAGCTGCGCTTTTCTTCTTTCGCCGTAGCCGGGTGCCTTTACCGCAACGCAGGTGAATACATTACGCAGCTTGTTCACAACCAGAGTTGCCAGAACCTCGCTTTCTACGTCCTCTGCAATCAAAAGCAGCTTTCTGCCTGTCTGCATTACCTGCTCCAGAATCGGCAGAATTTCCTGAATATTGGAAATTTTCTTATCTGTAATCAGAATCAGAGGCTCCTCCAGAACCGCTACCATCTTATCCATATCTGTAGACATGTATGCGGAAAGATACCCTCTGTCGAACTGCATCCCTTCTACCAGAGCAAGCTCTGTTTTCATGGTCTTGGATTCCTCAATGGTAATAACGCCGTCATTTGTAACCTTATCCATTGCTTCCGCAATCATCTTGCCGACTTCCTCATCCCCTGCGGAGATTGCCGCTACGTTTGCGATGTGCTTGCTTGTAGTAACGGACTGGCTCATTCCCTTGATTTCTGCAACAGCTGCTTCCGTTGCCTTCTGCATCCCGCGTCTGAGAATGATGGGATTTGCGCCTGCCGCAATATTCTTCAAACCCTCCTGAATCATTGCCTGTGCCAGAACGGTCGCTGTTGTAGTACCGTCGCCGGCAACATCATTTGTCTGTGTCGCAACCTCTTTTACCAGCTGTGCGCCCATGTTTTCATAAGGGTCCTCCAGCTCAATATCTTTTGCAATGGTAACGCCGTCGTTTGTAATCAGGGGAGAAGTGAATTTTCTGTCCAGAACCACGTTTCTGCCCTTGGGCCCCAGTGTTACCTTTACTGTATTTGCCAGCTTATCCACACCTGCCGCCATTGCGTTTCTGGCATCGGTGCTGTATTTGATTTCTTTTGCCATAATGCTTTCCTCCAATCAAATTTTCAAATTTTTATTTTCAAAAATCAATTAAAATCAATCCTTGATGATTGCCAGAATATCATTCTGACGCATAATCAGGTATTCCTCACCGTCATATTTCACTTCCATTGCGCCATATTTGGAATACAGCACATGGTCGCCCTCCTTCACTACCATCTCAATCTTGGTATCGCCAACCACGCCGCCGGGGCCGACAGCAACAACGATTGCTTCCTGCGGCTTTTCCTTCGCCTGACTTGTCAGCACGATGCCGGATTTTGTGGTTTCCTGTGCTTCTACCTGTTTCAATACGACTTTATCTCCTAATGGTGCAAGTTTCATTTTCATTACCTCCTATAATTTTCTATCTGTTAGCACTCATCTAATCCGAGTGCTAATTTACAATACATATATTAACACCATATCCAGTTATATTCAAGACCCTTTTTGAAAATTCACAAATTGTTTAAAAAGTTCATAAAAAAAGAGACTGTATGCATTCACATACAATCTCTGTCCATTTCCGCTGTCCGCTTTTGCTTTTTTGGCTGTCCTTTTGGTGTCCAATCTGTCCACACCTGTCCACTCTTATTTTCGGTTGCCTTCATCCAGATATGCCGCCGCGCTCAATGCCGCAACCAGTCCCTCGCCGACTGCCTTCGCAATCTGATACGGCGCACCGGTGCAGTCTCCTGCCGCAAAAACACCGGGAAGATTCGTTTTCATCGCACGGTCAACCACGATATTCTTGCCATCCGTTTCCAGCCCAAACAGCAAACTTTCGGGGGCTGTGCTGTTTTTCGCAAAGAAAATCCCATCACAGGGAATCGCTTCTCCCCCCACCTCCAGCGCGGAAACCCTGCCATTCTCGCCAAGCACTGCCTGCGGTTTTCCTTCCTTTAAATGGATGTTTTCCTTTAAATACATCACCGGCTGATACAAAGGCAGATACGTCACGCGCGCGCAGACATCCGCAAGGAAGTTTGCCTCTGCCTCCCCCTCTGCATTTTCGCCCACAACCACAACATTTTTACCGCGATAAAGCATCCCATCGCAGGTCGCGCAATAGCTGACCCCCTTGCCGAGATACTCCGTTTCGCCCGCAATGCCGCGGCTTTTATTGATGCCCGTTGCCAGAATCAGCGTTTTTGCCTGCACGAAATTATTATCCGCATTGATAACAAAATACTCTCCCATGGGCATAATCTGCTTGATGCGCGATTCCACAAACTCCACGCCCTGCTTTCTGGCGTGGGCATAAAACTGATTCAGCAGCTCCTCGCCGCTTAAATCGGGCAGACCAAGGTAATTATCAACCTTCTCCGCCGCAAACAGCAGAGAGCTATCCAGACTTCTGCCGAAGATGCAAACGCTTTTATTCCGCTGCCTTGCGCTGACCGCCGCCGATAACGCCGCAGGGCCGCCGCCGATAATCCCGATATCGTACATAGAAAAGCCTCCTTCCGATTGACCTATCCAAGTATCGTCCAAAATCAAAATAAAAAACCACGAGAGGAAAAAATATCTTCTCGTGGTTCATTTTATCATATTATTTCAGAAAAATCTGTTGCATCTGCCACTTTTCGGAAATTATTTTTCTTTTTCAGCGGCGCGTGCTTCAATAATCTTTTTCTGTACCTCCATGGGAGCCTCCTCATATCTTTCGAAATGATGTCTGTATTCGCCACGGCTCTGTGTCATGGAGCGCAGGTCGGTTGCGTATTTGTGCATTTCTGCGGTAGGAACCTCTGCAACAATGCACTTCTTCATGCCGACTGCATCCATGCTCAAAATGCGCCCACGGCGTTTTGTGATATCGCCCATGATATCGCCCATGTATTTATCGGGAATCAGCACCTCAACGTGTTCGATGGGTTCCAGAATAACGGGCTTCGCCTGCGGAATCCCCTCCTTGAATGCAACGGAGGTTGCCATCTTGAACGCCATTTCGGAGGAGTCAACGGGATGGTAGGAGCCATCTGTCAGGGTAGCCTTCAGACCAACAACGGGATAGCCTGCCAGCACGCCGCTCTGTACACATTCCTGCAAACCCTTTTCAACCGCAGGGAAATACTGCTTGGGAACGGAGCCGCCGAAGATTTTTTCTTCAAAGATAACAGGTGTTGTGGTATCGTAGCTGGGCTCAAATTCCATCACAACGTCACCAAACTGACCATGACCGCCGGACTGCTTTTTATAACGACCGCGCACGGATGCTTTTGCCTTGATGGTTTCTCTGTAAGGGATGATGGGGTCTGTCAGATCAACCTCAATCTTATATTTTGCTTTCAGCTTCTGCACCATAACATCCAGCTGCTGTTCGCCAACGCCATAAACCAGCGTCTGTTTGGTTTCGGGGTTTACTTCCATCTTAATCGTAGGGTCTTCCTCACGAATCTTTGTCAGGGCTGCGGAAAGCTTATCCTCATCGCCCTTGCCCTTCGGTTTGATTGCCATGCAAAGCACGGAGCCGGGCAGCGCAATCTTAGGAATGATAATATTTGCATCCTTCAGGGAAAGGGTATCCTGTGTGGAGGTGTTGGAAAGCTTTGCCAGTGCGCCGATATCACCGGAGTGCAGCTCATCCACCTCAATCTGCTCCTTCCCACGCATAACATACAAACGTCCAACCTTTTCGACGGTATCCTTTTCTTCATTATAGACACTCATGGTAGTATCCAGCTTACCTGTCATCACGCGGAACAGGTTCAAGCGACCGATATAGGGGTCGGCAATGGTTTTGAATACATACGCAGAGAAGCGTTCGTCATCGGAGGAGCAATAAACAACGTCCTTCCCGTCATGGAAGGCATGGAAGTTTGCCTTTGCTTCGATTGCAGGAAGGGTGAAGCGAACGATTGTGTTCATCAGAAGCTTAACGCCATAGCCCAGTGTTGCGGAACCGCACATAACGGGTGCAATGCTGTGGTTTGCGATACCAACCTGCAAACCGTCATAGATTTCCTCTTCGGTCAATTCCTCATCATTGAAGAATTTTTCCATCAGCTCTTCACTGGATTCTGCCGCTACCTCAATCAGCATGGAGCGCAGAACCTCAACCTGATCCTTTTTATCCTCCGGCATTTCGCATTTTTCCAGCTTGCCGTTTACTTTCTTTCTGGCATCTCTCTTAATCAGATTGATAAAGCCGATGAAGTTGCCGTTTTCATCATCAAAGGGAATTTGCAGGGGGGCAACGGCTTTGCCGAAGTTTTTACGCAAATCAGCCAGTGTTTTTTCAAAGTCTGCATTTTCATCATCCATCTGGTTAATGAAAATGATGCGAGGCAGGTGCATTTCTTCGCAGTATTCCCACGCCTTTTCCGTACCGACCTCTACGCCGGATTTTGCGGAAACCATAATCAGCCCTGTATCCGCTACGTTCATTGCCAGCTTTACCTCGGCTGCAAAGTCAAAGTAACCGGGAGTATCCAGGAAGTTAATCTTTGTATCCTGCCATTCAACGGGAATTACAGATGTATTGATCGAAACCTTACGGCGAATTTCTTCTGCTTCATAGTCGGACACAGTGTTTCCGTCTTCCACCTTGCCGAATCTCTTCGTTGCACCGGAATAATACAACGCTGCTTCGGAATATGTGGTTTTACCGGAGCCGCTGTGGCCCAAAAGAACTACGTTTCTCACTCTGTTAGATGCATAATTTTTCATAGAATCTTCCCTCCCATAGGTTTATTTTTGAACGGATTTGTGTCCGTCAAGGGGCTTGTTAACGTATACAGCGCACAAAATATGTACAATCTATACACTACATTAAATTCGACCATTATTTGAATTTCCCTTTATTTTTTTCCAAAAAAATTTCGTATTGACGGTTTTGCCGAAAGAAGTCGCATTTTCTCGTTCCGTTTTTGTGCAAAATAAAACCATACACCTCTGTGGACAGATGTATGGCTTTCTTTTTACATTAAAATTTTCAATCTCCTTACCGCAAACCGAAATAGGCAGCGACCGCGTTGCTCAACGCTTTTCCGATTTCGTCAATATTCCCCCTGATCCACGCGGCATCCTCCGGATTATCATGATACGCAACCTCAACCAATGCAGAGGGGGCATTTGTCCGGCGCAGCTCACGCAGGGTTGTGGTCGGCAGCACCTGCACCTTGGATGGGTCGGGATAAATCTCACGCAGCTCATCGGCAATCAGCTCCGCCATCTGTCTGCCATAAGGGCTTGTGGCATAATAATAAACCACAGGGCCACGCCTTGTGCCTGCGACAGACGGAGGGGCGGCGTTGGAATGGATGGCAAGGTGAAAATCAACATTGCTGTTATTGGAATCGGCAATCGCCTGCCCCAGTGTCATTTCGGGGGCATTGCGGAGATATTCAATGCCATCCGCCGCAAGATACGGCTCCATGGCATCCGCAATCAGATTCATGACCTCCTCCTCCGAACCGCCGCCGTAGAAGGGATTATATTCCTGCAAGGAGGGACTGAGATAAATTCTGGGCATAGCATTTCTCCCCTTTTTCCTTCAATATATGAAAACAGACCGAAAAGTTTCCTTCTCGGTCTGCAACAGGCTTGCTTATTTCAGCAGGCTTTTTTTATACATATTGTAGATATCTTCTCTTTCCAGAGGATAAGGGAAGGTTGCCAGCTTGCCCTTCTGCTCCATGAAGCGGTCGGTATAGCTTGTGACATCTGCTTCGGTGTAAACGGAATTATGCTCCAGAACGGCATCCAGAAAGGTGCCCATCTCGTCTGTGCTTGCAAAGCCAAGATACTCCAGAACCTTCGCGACATTTTCATCCCCTGCGGGGAACAGCTCCAGATATGCCTGCGTCAGAACGCCATTTGCCATGCCATGGGGCAGACCCTTCTCGTAGGTCAGGAAATAGCCCATGCCATGAGGCAGAGATGTCATGGTCTGTGCGATTGCAACGCCGCCAAGAGCGGACATCAGCATCAGCTTATCCCTCGTTTCAGGGGAATAGACTCTTTCGCGCAGGGCGGGCATACATTCCTTGAAAAGCAGCAGTCCCTGCTTGGCGATTTCTCTGCTGACCGCGGTTGCCTTTGCGGAAAGATAGCTTTCCACCAGATGCGTCAGCGCGTCCACAGCGGTATTATTTGTGGTTCTTGCAGGCAGGGTATCCATATATTTCGGGTCGAGAAATGCCACTGTGGCAAAGATATGCGCGGCAATGCTCGATTTTGTTCTTTTTGCATGCAGGGTCACGATGGCATACTGCGTTACCTCCGAGCCTGTGCCTGCGGTTGTGGGTACGGCTACTACGGGCAATGCCTTATTTTCTGCATTCCAGAGGGCATCCGTCCCCTGTTCGGGATGCGCCGCCATGGTCGCAATCGCCTTAGAGGAATCCATCGGGGAACCGCCGCCAATACCGATGAAAAATTCCACGCCCTCCGCGATGGCAAGCTTTGCCGCCCGTTCTACGGTTTCTACGGAAGGGTTTTCCTCGATTTCATCAAACAGAATCCACGCAATACCAAGGCTGTCCAGTGCGTCGGTGATATCCTGCTGTGCGCCGTTTCTCTTGGCGGAGGTTTTCCCTGTGACAACCATTGCCTTTTTGCCGAGCTTCGCCATTGCCGCCTTATGCTCCGCTACGCACCCTCTGCCGAAATAGCAATCTGTCGGCATAAAATAATGAAAGTTTCCCATTCACTCCACATCCTTTCTCTTTTCTTCGGAAAATATAATCAACAAAGGAAATCGTACCATTCCCAATCAGTCTGCATAATCGCCTCAAGGGTTTCCTCCGCAGGCTCCTCTGTCAGCTCAAATTCAATTTCAAACTCATGATAGCGCTCACCCTCAATCGTTGCTACGCCTGTAATAATATAATTTTTGCCCTCTCCTGTGACAAATTCACCCTCCATAAGAAGGTCATCCTCTTCGAGATAAATTTTGTGCAGTTCGTTTGCAATCTGCTCCTCTGTGAATGTCAGCTTCATTTTCGTCCTCCCTTTTTTGTTTCGTTTTCTTCTCCTTATAGTATCATTTCTTTTAGAATCGAACAAGAAGGAAGTTCCTCTTTTCTTCCGACTGCTTTCATGGTAAGATAAAAAGGCGCACTTAAATCGAAAGCAGCGTTTCGACCTATTAAAACAATCTAATACTTCCCGGCGGAAGTTTTCTATAAAGGAGTTTTTTCTATGAATTACATTGTTTTGGATTTGGAATTCAATCAGGCGTTCCCCTTCAAATCCGGAAAGAAGGTGGAGCCGAACCCGGAATGTCCCTTTGAGATTATTCAGATCGGGGCGGTGAAGCTGAATGAACGCTTTGAGCAGCTGGATTCCTTTAATTGCATGATTTCGCCGCAGATTTATCCCCGTCTGCACCCCTTCGTGGAAAAAATTACGGGGATTCGTCCGAAGATGCTCACCGGACAGCCCCATTTTCCTGAGGCGTATCAGGCGTTTCTTTCCTTTATCGGCAAGGAGCCTGCTGTTCTTTGCGCATGGGGTGGGGATGATATCAAATCCCTGTACCGCAACATCCTGTATTACAATCTGGATGCCGATGCAATGACAAATCAGTTTCTGAATGTACAGCCCTTTGCAGCGGAATATCTGCACCATGAAACAGGCAAGGCAATCGGTCTGAAAAATGCGGTTGAGGCACTGGAGCTGCCGCAGGAGGAAACATTCCACAATGCTCTGAACGATGCGACCTATACGGCAAAAATCTTTGCCATTACGCATCCCGAACATATACAGCCGGATACCTTTCAGCCGCTGACTATGCTGACGAAAAAGCCGAAGCGTCTGCGTACAAACGTGAAGTCTCTGTTCCTGCACATTGAAGAACGATTGGAGCGACCGCTGACCGAGGAAGAAAAGGCACTTGTCAAGCTGGCCTATATGCTGGGGCGCAACCATACCTTTGATGCCGCACCCGCAGTACGCAAAAAGGAATCTGCAAAATAAAAAAATGTCTGTAAGAACAAAAAATCTCAAAGCCCCTTTGGGATTTTTTCTTTTTGCAGACAAAATAAAAAAAGCGGGAGAACGGCTCCCAATACAGCGTTCTCCCGAAATTTTTCGCAAACCAAAAAAACATCCTTGGTTCTCTTCAAAAAAATCGGTCGAAACTTCATGGTCTCCTCTCACGCCGGAACACGGCTTCCCATCGCTGTTCATCTCTGCAAGGCCTAAGGCGCTCCCCTTCTGCCTTCCCGTTTCGGGCTGTTCCTTTCGGATGCTGTCAGAAATTTTCATTGACATTCTTCTATTTTTCCAGTTTTTTCATTTGCTCCTCCACATTTTCGCATTGCATGAGCCCACTCATCACACAGATACCTGCCGCACCCGTCTTTCTGACCGATGCCGCATTTTCGCTGCCGATGCCGCCGATGGCATAAACAGGAATGGCTACGCTTTCCACAACCTCCTGCAAAAACGCCAGCCCTCTGGGGGCAAGTCCCTTCTTGCAATCCGTCACGAAAACGTGTCCTGCTGTGATATAGGTACAGCCAAGCCGAGCCGCCTCCTGTGCTTCCGCAACAGAATGGCAGGATGCGCCGATGCTTCGGAACTGTTTCTTTTTTTCTTCCTCCATGCCGCGCAAAATATGCAGGGGCAAATGGATCTGCTCCGCTCCCAGTAAAAGTGCTGCATCAATAAAGCTATGCAGGATGCAGGGAACGTCATTTTGCTTGCAGATTTGCATTACATTTTCCGCCAGTGCCTTGTATGCCGCTTCGCTTAAATCCTTTTCGCGCAGGATGATGCCCTTCGGCTGACAGGCTGCGATTTTTCGGATACGCTGCAAAAAATCCTCATGACAAAGGCTGCGGTTTGTGACACACAAAATATCAGACATACAGATAATCATTCAGCACAGGCTGAAGTCCTTCCTCAGACATATCCTCATACATGGTTTCAAAGCTGCGGTCATCATTGATTTCAAACTGCTCATCACCCTCTGCATTCTCCGCTTCCTTGCCGGTGTATTTGCTTTCATGGTCACCGATGCCTGTAGAAACACCTGCGGAAACCTTCGTTGCGGCAATTTTTACGATACCGTCACGGAAGGATTTGCTTTCTCTGGAGGATACCGTAATGCCGACAAAGGGCATGAAAATACGATAGGCACAAAGAACCTGACAAAGCTCCTTCTCACCGACATCCAGAGGATTGATTTTATCATTATTGATAATCGGGCGCAGTCTGGGACAGGATAAGGACATTTCTGCATGGGGATATTTCCGCTGCAAATAATAAACATGCAGTGCGCTTGCCAGTGCGTCCTTTCTGAAATCGGACAGACCGAGCAGTGCAGAGAACGCTACCCCTCTCATGCCGCCGCGCAGGGCTCTTTCCTGTGCATCAAAGCGGTAGGGCCAAACACGCTTATGCCCCATCAGATGCAGAGTTTCATACTTTACATTGTCATAGGTTTCCTGGAAAACAGTGACATAATCCACACCACATTCATGCAGATACTGATATTCATCCGTATTCACAGGATAAATTTCCACACCGACCATGCGGAAATATTTTCTTGCCAGCTTACAAGCCTCACCGATGTATTTGACATCACTCATGGTACGGCTTTCGCCTGTCAGAATCAGGATTTCCTCCATGCCGCTGTCCGCGATGACCTGCATTTCCTTTTCAATCTGCTCCATATTCAGCTTCATACGGTTGATGTGGTTATAGCAGTTGAAGCCGCAGTATACACAGTAATTCTCGCAATAATTGGCAATATACAGGGGGGTGAAAAGATAAACGGTATTCCCGAAATGCTTACCGGTTTCGATTCTTGCCTTCTGCGCCATTTCCTCTAAAAAGGGAGCCGCCGCAGGGGAAAGCAACGCCTTGAAATCCTCCACAGAGCAGGTTTCATGATCAAGCGCCGCGCGCACATCTCTTGCCGTATATTTATCGTAATCGTATTCCTCCACATGCGCCATAACCGTTTCACGGATATCGGATTTGATGATTTCCATTCCGGGCATATATTCCATGTGATTCTTTCTGGAAGCAGGGTTTGTTTCCAGCTCATGCTTACGCTTCAGCGCTTCGGGGGAAAGAAATTCAGAGTCTACAAAAAATTGATTTTCCATGCTTATCCCTCCTTAATCACGCAGGAAGCCTGTCAGCGGATCGGATGCGGATGCACCTCTGGTCAGCACTCTGCCCAGACCGGAAAGATACGCCTTTCTGCCTGCCTCAATCGCCTGACGGAATGCCGCTGCCATAAGGGTCAAATCACCTGCTGTTGCCAGAGCGGTATTCGCCATGATTGCCGCTGCGCCCATTTCCATTGCTTCGCAAGCCTGAGAAGGTCTGCCGATGCCTGCATCTACGATGATGGGCAAATCAATTTCATCCACCAGAATCTGAATGAATTCCTTTGTTGCCAGACCCTTATTGGAGCCGATGGGAGAAGCCAGAGGCATAATGCTTGCCGCGCCGGCGTTCACCAAATCACGCGCCACATTCAAATCGGGGTACATATAGGGCATTACCACAAAGCCTTCCTTTGCAAGAATTTCGGTTGCCTTGATGGTTTCATAGTTATCGGGCAGGAGATATTTGCTGTCACGCATGATTTCTACCTTTACGAAATCACCACAGCCCAGCTCTCTTGCCAATCTTGCAATACGGACTGCCTCCTCGGCATTTCTTGCGCCGGAGGTATTGGGCAGCAGGGTAACATTTTTAGGAATGAAATCCAGAATGTTTTCCTGATCCTTTGTATTCGCGCGGCGCACAGCCAATGTGATAATTTCCGCACCGGCATCCTTTACAGCCGCTTCAATCAGCTTTAAGGAATATTTACCGGAGCCCAGAATAAATCTGGAATGAAATTCATGTCCGCCAATGATAAGTTTGTCTTCTTTCTGCATGAAAATCCCTTCTTTCTTTTACTTATGGTTCAAACTGACCGGAAAGGATTCTCAGAACCATGTGCGCCTCATGCGCACCACATATCATCACACGGGAGGACACCAAGCCAATGTCATCTGCAACATCGCTGATTCCGTCTCCGCAGAGATAAAAACGGTCTGTAATCCTTCTGGTTTGGATGCTGTTTGCAGAGCCGAACCCTGCCATGCCGGACGCAGCGATCAGATATTTCGTATGTAATTTTTCCAGCACGCCATTGACCAGCATTGCCTTTGCTTCTGCGTTATCAAATGCTTCGCAGATAACATCGGCAGGTGCAAGGATTTCTTCAAAATTTTCCTCGGTAATAGCAGTTGTATGCGTTTCTATCGTAAGATATGGTGCAATCTCACGCAGATTCGCCGCCAGCGCCTCGGTTTTAAATTCTCCCAGCTGGGTTGCCTTATATTGCTGTCGATGCAGATTGGTGATATCCACCCTGTCAAAATCCGTCAGAATCAGCCTGCCCACGCCTGCTCTTGCCAAAGCAATCGCAATATTGGAGCCAAGACCACCCAAACCGCAGATGGCAACCGTTGCCTGATTGAATTTTTCCTGCACAGCCCTTCCATGTCGTGCCGCTAATGCTCGCTGCAAGTCTTCCCTTTCAGGAATCCTGCTCAAATCAGCCACCTCCTACAAAATTGACAACCTCAATGACATCTCCGTCCTGCAAAATGGTTTCGCCATAGGCTGCCTTTGGCACAATTTCACCATTGCGCTCCACCGCAATCCGCTTGGGGTTATAGTCTGTGCCTGCCAGATATTCCGCCAGAGTTTTCCCTGCAACGGCAAGCGCTTCCCCATTGATTTTTACCACGCAGCTCTCACCTCCTTCTCTCTGCCGCAATCAAACACAGGACTTTTTATCAACAAAAAAAGGAAGCTACCATCATTTGATAACTCCCTTGTTTGCTCCTTCTGTTTTCAGGCATCCCTACGTTGGCATTATCCAAATCAGGTTATGGGTCGAAGGCGTATCCTTCCTCTCAGCCTGCCTGAGCAAGCTCCCCTCTGTGTGTTCGATTGTAGTTTCATTATACCGCCTGCATTTTTAAAAAGCAAGGATATTCTCAGAAACCTGCTCTCGACTTAGATTTTGTCCTCGTCCCCGAACGGGTCCCCACATTCCGGACAGAAGCGAGGGGGCTTTGTGGGGTCTTCCGGCTCCCAGCCGCATTTATCACAGCGATACTGCGGCACGCCTGCCGGCTTGGGTTTGCCGCACTGCGGACAGAAACGCCCCTTATTATGGCTGCCGCATGCACAAATCCAGACATTTTCCTCCGGCTTTTTCGCACCACATTCCGTACAGAACTTGCCCGTATTCTCTGCTGCGCCACAGCTGCAGGTCCAGCCTGTCCGGGTGGGTGCCTGTGTCTGAGGCTGTTGCTGCGCCGCCATTTGAAAAAGCTCCCCTGCATTCATGCCGCCGGACTGATTTGCCAGATTCATCCCTGCAAAAGCCATCACGGGGCCTGCATTGGGGTTCGCCGCTGCCGCCTGCATGGCTTCTGCCTGCGCATTGACCAGATGTGCCGCCGCCATGGAGGGATTGCGGAGCGTTGCATTTCTTTGCAGCTCCTTAATCATGGCTTCATCCTCATCGGATGCCTTCACACTGCTTACACCGATAGAGGTAATCTCAATGCCATATCTGCCGCCCCATTTTTCCGCAAGCACCTCATTCAGCGCCTGCGAAAGCTCCATGGTATGTGCAGGCAGGGCACTGTAACGGATACCCATGGCGGAAAGCTTGCCGAAGGCAGGCTGCAGGGCTGTCAGCATTTCACTTTTCAGCTGAGATTCCATGCTGTCTCTGGTATATGTATCCGTAATATTGCCGCAGATGTTCTTATAGAAAAGAATGGGGTCGATGATATGATACGCATATTCGCCATGACAGCGAATCGCAATATCAATATCCAGACCGATATTCGTATCAACCACACGGAACGGCACAGGATTTGAGGTGCCGTATTTATTCCCAAGGATTTCCTTTGTATTGAAATAGTAGATTCTCTGATCGCCCGCAGGGTCACCGCCGAAACCGACACGCTTGCCGAACTGACGGAAGCTTTCCCTGATGCTTTCCTTCAAATCTCCATAGAACAGGCTGGGTTCTGTTGCGGAATCGTAAAGAAATTCGCCTGCTTCGGCGCAGACCTCAACCACCTTGCCCTGCTCTACAATCATCATACACTGCCCCTCATTGATGACAATGATAGAGCCATTGGAAATGATATTTTCACTCTTTTTTGTATTAAAGCCCCGTTTGGACTGCCGCTGCTCGCCTTTTTTTGCCAGCACATCCACATCCATGGCATCGCAGTAGAAATATTCTCTCCAGCTATCTGCCAGAACGCCCTGTGCCGCACCGACACCAACCTTTAAAATGCCCATTGTGCATCCTCCTTATCTTTTCGCTACGCGGTAGGTGTAATCATTGCCCTTGCCATCGAAGGTGAAGCTGTCCTTCAGCCCTTCGGTTGCAACAACCTCACCCGCCTCTGTTACGAAGATTACCTCAAAATCATCCTGTGTTTTCCAATAGGCAAGCGCATCATCCAGACCCATGACATACAGGGCTGTGGAAAGGGCATCCGCCTTTGTACCATCCTTGCAGATAATCGTGACGGAGGTTAAGCCGCTTTCCGCAGGCTTGCCCGTTGCAGGGTCGATGATATGATGATATTTCTTGCCGTTTTCTTCAAAGTATCTCTGATAGCCGCCGGACGTAACCGCGCAGGCATCACTGATTTCGACCACGCCGACATAATCATTCTCATCGGCAGGATTCTGCACGGCAATTCTCCAAGGACTGCCGTCCGGCTTTGTACCGATGGCACAAACATTGCCGCCCAGAGAAAGCCATGCGGATTTCACACCCTTTTTCTTTAACAATTCTGCCAGCTTATCGGAGGCATAGCCCTTCGCAATGCCGCCTAAGTCTACCGCCATTCCTTCCTTTTCCAGATAAACCGTAGAGGCATCCTCATCAATGGTGACATCGCTTACCTTCGTCAGCGGCAGAAGCGTATCCAGTGTTTCCTGCGTGGGAATGGTATACTCATTTTCCGTAAAGCCCCACGCCTTCACAATGGGGTAAATCGCCATATCAAAGGCATTGTTCGTTGCCTTGCCTAGCTGCTTGCCGGCCTTCAGCAGGGCAAGCGTATCTGCCGAAACGGTAACCGCCTTATCCCCTGCGTTATCGTTAATCTGTTCAATATCACTGTCTTCATCTGTGACGGAAAACAGCTTTTCCAGACGCTTAACCTCCTGCTCCGCATCAATCAGAAGGTCTTCCCCATCAGGGGCAACTATATGGAAGGTCATAACAGTATCCATGGCGAAGGTTGTGGATTCGTAGCTGTCCTCCTGCGTGCCTTCCTCGCCCATCTTCTGTGCATTCTGTCGCTGTTCGGCACAGCCGCTGAACAGAAAGCATCCCGTCAATCCGATTGCTATTATTTTTTTCCAATTCATCCTTTTAGCTCCTTTAATTTTCAAAATTCCTTATACTGATTTTACCTTGCGTTCTCGGCTTTGTCAAACCCTAGCAGTTTACTTGCAAATAAAAATCTATAGGCTTCTTTCTTTGACGGAACGGCTTCATATTTTGTGATATTTCATGTCATAATTCTTTTTTCTGCGTGTATTGTATTGTTTTTTGTACAATATCATGCTATACTTTACTATTATTTTTATTGTACAAAAGAAAAAGAAAGGATGAATCCGATGCAGACAAATTTATATCAGCTTTACAACCGAAAATTAAACGGACTGACGGTATTCCGTGCTCTGTTAGAGGATGTCCTCATACAGCGCTTGCAGAAGCTTCTGCGCGCCTGCGAGGAAAGCGATGCGGAAACGCTCACCTGCACCTATGGTGCGTTTACCTCTGCTTTATTTGAGAAAAATGTGAATTTTTCCGAAGCTCTTTTGGAACTGGTGCTTGCCGATGAAAATCGTTTTCTGCTTTCCGCAGCGAGAAAAGAGGTCTGTCCGCCCGCTATCTGCGATGCCGCAAAGCGAGAATTGGATTTCTTTACGGAGCTGGCAGGGCTTTCCGCAAAGGCAATAAAGACGATTCTGCCTGAGGAAATTGCCGCCTTCCTGCCTGATTGGGAAACAACCGCTTTGGATTTTTATACCGCTTACACAAAGCACATTGCCGATGCGCCGAAAAAAGGCTATGGTATTTTTGCGAAATATCACGCATTTTCCTTCGGGGATAACGGCTTGCAGCCTGTGCAGCACCCCGATCCGCAGTCGCTCTCTCAGCTGAGCGGCTATGAACGGGAGGTTGGTATCGTCATGCGGAATACCGAGGCACTTCTGGCAGGCATACCTGCAAGCAATCTTCTGCTTTACGGCGATGCCGGCACAGGCAAAAGCTCCACGATTAAGGCTGTGGCAAATGCGTTGCAGGAGGAAGGTCTGCGGTTGATTGAAGTCAAGAAAAATCAGCTGTTCCGCCTGCCCTCTCTGCTGGAGCAGCTTGCGGAAAATCCGTTGAAATTTATTATTTTTATTGATGATTTAAGCTTTGCAGGCAATGATGAGCATTTTGCCGCACTGAAAGCAACACTGGAGGGCAGTGTCACCGCCTGTGCGAAAAATACGGTGATTTATGCCACAAGCAACCGCCGCCATCTGGTGAAGGAAACCATGGAAGAACGCAGCGGTGATGATATCCATCTGAATGATACCTTGCAGGAGCTGATGAGCCTTTCCGCTCGCTTCGGCATGACGATTACCTTCCAGAAGCCGGATAAGGACGGCTACCTTGCCATTGTGAAGCATCTGGCGAAGGAATATAATCTAAAAATGCCGGAGGAGGAGCTTTGTACCAAGGCAGAAGGCTTTGCCATTCGCCAGAACGGCAGAAGCCCCCGAACTGCAAAGCATTTTGTGGAAACGCAGCTTGCAAAATTGTAAAAAGGCAGCAAAAAAGGAAGTCCTTCGACTTCCTTTTTTCTTTTTATTTATTTCATTACCGCGCCGGTATTTGCGGAGGAAACCAGCTTTGCATATCTGGAAAGCCAGCCTGTTGTTACCTTCGGTGCAGGGGCAACATAAGCCGCTCTTCTTGCCGCGAATTCTTCCTCGCTTACCTGTGCGTTTACCTTATGGTTCGGGATATCGATTTCGATGATATCGCCTTCCTGCAGCAGACCAAAGGTGCCTCCTGCCGCCGCTTCGGGGCTGACATGACCGATGGATGCGCCACGGCTTGCGCCGCTGAAACGCCCGTCTGTAATCAATGCAACGCATTTATCCAGCTTCATCCCTGCCAGAGCACTGGTGGGATTCAGCATTTCACGCATACCGGGACCGCCCTTGGGGCCTTCATAGCGGATGACAACAACATCTCCGGGATGGATGCCGCCTGCGTAGATGGTTGCGATGGCATCCTCTTCGCTGTCAAACACACGCGCCGGGCCTGTATGGCACAGCATTTCGGGGTCAACTGCGCTTCTCTTTACTACACAGCCATCCTCTGCAATATTCCCCCACAGAACCGCAATGCCGCCTGTTTCGCTATAGGGGTGATCAATGGGACGAATCAAATCGTAGTCCTTAACGTATGCACCCTTGATATTTTCGCCCAGCGTTTTGCCTGTCGCGGTCATAGCATCCAGATCCAGCAGACCCTTTTTTGCAAGCTCTGCCTGTACCGCAGGGATGCCGCCTGCTCTGTTCAGGTCGGAGATATGGGTGGAGCCGGCAGGTGCCAAATGGCACAGGTTGGGTACCTTTGCGGAAATTTCATTGAAGATATCCATATTCAAATCTACACCTGCTTCGTTTGCAATCGCCAGCAGATGCAGTACGCTGTTGGAGGAGCAGCCCAATGCCATATCACAGGCAACTGCATTATAAATGCTTCTGGTGTTGATGATATCTCTTGCCTTGATATCCCTTTCCACCAATTCCATGATTGCCATACCGGCGTGCTTTGCCAGCTGCATACGTCCACTGGAAACATTGGGCAGTGTGCCATTGCCGGGCAGCGCGATACCAACCGCTTCACACAGACAGTTCATGCTGTTTGCGGTATACATGCCTGCACAGGAGCCACAGCCGGGACAGGTATTGGTTTCATATTCAAACAGCTTTGCATCATCAATCATATTTGCTTTTCTTGCGCCGACTGCCTCGAACATCTTGGACAGGCTGACCTCCTCATTATCCACCAAACCGGGCATCATTGCACCGCCGGAGCAAACCACAGCAGGGATATTCATACGCACTGCCGCCATTACCATACCGGGAACAATTTTATCGCAGTTGGGTACGAGAACCAGACCATCCAGCGCATGCGCCATTGTCATTGTTTCCACGCTGTCCGCAATCAGCTCACGGCTTGCAAGGCTATATTTCATGCCGGCATGCCCCATTGCGATACCATCACAAACGCCGATGGCAGGAATCATGATGGGTGTGCCGCCCGCCATGCGTACGCCCGCCTTGACGGCTTCTGTAATCTTATCCAAATTGAAATGTCCGGGAACAATTTCGCTGTGTGCGGAAACTACGCCAATCAAAGGTCTGTCCAATTCTTCCTTCGTATATCCCATTGCATAAAACAGGCTTCTTGCAGGTGCTCTCTCTACGCCCTGTGTTACCTGCGCACTTCTCAGTTGTCTCATAAAAGCTCCTCCTTTTTTCCTCCTCTTGCAAGAAAGGCGAGCCTCTATGCTTAGAGACTCGCCGTATCTGTCAAATCTTATTTTTTCAGCCAGCTCATCATTTCTCTCAGTTCCTTGCCTACATGGCACAGCTGATGATCTGCCGCTTTTTTGCGAGATGTCAGGAATTTTGCTTTGCCGCCTGCGTTCATTTCCTGAACGAATGTGCTTGCAAATGTACCATCCTGAATTTCAGCCAGTACCTGCTTCATGCCTTCTCTGGATTCTTTTGTGATGATGCGTTTACCTGTTACATAGTCGCCGTATTCTGCTGTATTGGAGATGGAATATCTCATCTTATCGAAGCCGCCTTCGTAGATCAGGTCTACAATCAGCTTCATTTCATGGATACATTCAAAGTATGCCATTTCGGGTTCATAGCCTGCTGCTACCAGTGTTTCAAAGCCTGCTGTCATCAGCTCACAAACACCGCCGCACAGAACTGCCTGTTCCCCAAACAGGTCTGTTTCTGTTTCTTCCTTGAAGGTTGTTTCCAGAATACCTGCTCTGCCTGCACCGATTGCTGCTGCATAAGCCAGTGCAAATTCTTTTGCCTTGCCGGATTTATCCTGTTCTACTGCAATCAGGCAGGGAACGCCGCTGCCCTGTGTATACAGGCTTCTTACAATATGACCGGGGCCCTTAGGTGCTACCATGGATACATCCAGATAATCTGCGGGCTGAATCTGGCTGTAATGGATGTTGAAGCCATGTGCGAACATCAGTGTGTCGCCTTCCTTCATGTGCTTTGCAATCTGGTTTTTGTAGATATCGGGAGCCAATTCATCGGGAACCAGCATCATAACTACGTTGCCTGCTTCCGCTGCTTCTTCAATACCCAAAACCTTCAGACCTGCTGCTTCTGCCTTTGCAACGTGTGCAGAGCCGGGTCTCAGACCTACAACAACATCTACGCCGCTTTCCTTCAGGTTCATGGCATGAGCATGACCCTGGCTGCCGAAGCCGATGATAGCGACTGTTTTGCCGTCCAGCATACCTAAGTTACAATCCTGATCATAATACTTGTTAATCATTTGAATCTCTCCTTTTTTGTCTTATCTTTGGTGTGTATATGTTTAATCCGTATGGATTAAATGTCCTATTAAATTAAATATTAAATGCCTGTCAAGTGCTTTTCTTCGCTGGAATCTCTTGCCATGCCGGTTACGCCTGTACGAGAAACCTCAATGATATCATACTCCTCCAGCATACCCATAAAGCCGTCAATCTTTTTGGGAGAGCCTGTCAGCTCGATAATCATGCTTTCCTTATTCAGACCAACTACCTTGCCGCGGTAAATTTCCGTCATTTCATGCAGGGCAGAGCGTTCCTCCTGTGTTGCTTTAATCTTGACCAGAAGCAGCTCTCTGTAAAGGCTGTTGGTATCGGGCAGAACATACGCTTCATTGACATTTTCCAGCTTTTTCATCTGGGCGATAATCTGATACAGCACATTTTCATCATCCCCATTGACCACCAGCGTAATCTTTGTGATGCCGGAAACATTCGTTTCGGATGCGGTAATGGTGCTGATGTTAAAGCTTCTGCGGCCAACCAGACTGGAAATACGTGCAAGTACATTCGGCTGGTTTTCTACCATCAGGCAAATCACAGTTTTATTGACTGCTTTTTTCTCCATAATTGCTTTCATTCCCCTGCACCTCCTTATTCCAGAATCATATCATCTACGGTGCCGCCGTTGGGAATCATAGGCAATACCTTGATTTCTCTGTCGATATCACAGCAGATCCAGACAGGACCTTTTTCCTGCAATGCCTGCTTGAATGCTTCCTTGAAGCCTTCCTCTGTATCCACATGGAAGCCCTTGCCGCCAAAGCCCTCGATAACCTTTACGAAATCTGTCTTTCTTTCGGGTGTTGTGGATGAATAGCGTCTGCCATAGAAGGCTGTCTGCCACTGATACACCATCCCCAGAACCTGATTATTCAGGATGACAGTGATGATGGGCATTTCCTCGCTGACTGCTGTGCAGGCCTCATTCAGATTCATGTGGAAGGAGGCATCTCCTGTAAAATGAACCACTCTCTTTTCCGGAAAAGCCGCCTGTGCGCCGATGGCTGCGCCATAGCCATAGCCCATCGTTCCCAGACCGCCACTGGAAAGAAAATGTCTTGTTTCCTTATGCTTGATGTACTGTGCCGCCCACATCTGATGCTGACCGACATCGGTAACAAAGATTGTGTCCTTATCCACCATATCGCAGACATCCCGAATCAATCTGCCGGGATGCAGTCCTTCGCCGCGATAGGCAACCTTTTCCTGCTCCTTCTGCCATTCTGCGATTTTTCCGCGCCATGCAGGATGCTCTCTCTTTTCGAGCAGGGGCAGCAGTCTTTCCATAAAATCCTTGACATCGCCTACGATATACTGATCTACGGGTACGTTTTTATTAACCTCACAGGGGTCGATATCTACCTGAATTTTTACTGCTTCAGGGGAAAATTTTTCAATATTCAGAGCAACACGATCGCTGAATCTGGTTCCCAGTGCGAGCACCAGATCTGCATGGAAAAGCGCCTCATTCGCTGTGACACTGCCATGCATCCCAATCATGCCGAGAGCTCTTTCATCATCATAAGGCACCAGACCTGCCGCCATCATGGTATGTGCCGCAGGAATATCCGATGTTTCCATCAGTGCATGCAGCTCCTTTTCCACCTGACGCGCCGCAGCGCCGCCGCCGCAATAAATAACGGGACATTCTGCCTTGTTGATTGCATCCGCAACCTCCTGCAGCTCTGCATCTGTTGCCTTGGGCATTTCCTTTAGGGGAAGGGGTCTTTCCGGCACATAATCCACCAGTGCCGCCGTTACATCTTTTGTTACATCCACAAGCACAGGCCCCTTGCGGCCGCTCTGGGCAATGCGAAATGCCTGTCTCAGGGCATTTGCTAAATCCTCAATACGGTTTACAAAAAAATTATGCTTCGTAATTGGCATCGTAATGCCGGTAATATATACTTCCTGAAACGCATCTCTGCCAATCAGGTTATTTGTCACATTGCTGGTAATGGCAACCATGGGAACGCTGTCCATATAAGCTGTTGCAATCCCGGTTACCAGATTTGTTGCACCGGGGCCGCTTGTTGCGAAAACAACGCCCGTTTTCCCTGTTGCTCTGGCATAGCCGTCCGCCGCATGAGACGCGCCCTGTTCATGGGCTGTTAAGATGTGCTTGATACGATCCTGATATTCATACAGCGCATCATATACATTCAGTGCTGCGCCGCCGGGATACCCGAAAACCGTATCCACGCCGTGTTCCAACAGAACCTCCAGAATCAGTTGGGCACCTGTTTTTTTCATACGTGGTCCCTCCTCATTTGAAACTCATTAAACTCTTTTTATCTTTTGTATGTTGTAAATAAGAATGATGTATCATTCATTATACCCCTTATCTGTATCCTGTCAATTCAGAAAAAGCGAAGGCAAACGATAATCCATCTGTACAAAAATTGATACAAAAAATACCATTATGTATACATGTAGGTAAATTCATACAAAAAATTACCACAAAAACCAGCTACATTTTTCCATTTTTCATCATTTCACCCATACTGAAATACATTTGTACACACAGGCAGAAAATTGTGCAAATTCTTGTATAAAAACCCTGTGCGACTTGAAATTTCTTTTGCGCAGAGTGTTTGCTTTGCATACAGTTTACTGCATCCGAAATTATACTGCTTTATTCCCATAATGCATCCATCTTTTTTGCTATCTGAGATTTTCTTTTTTCCGTTGCCGCTGCATCCTTTTTCCAGATGCCGTCCGTATCCGGAAAAACAACATCTCCCTCCCGAATGTCCGCGGCAAGTGCCTGCTTCGGGACATCCCTTGTCTGATTTTCTTCCAGAAGAACCGCATAGTCCCCCTCAAATCGATCTACGATAATAAGCATCTTCTTCCGCTCCTTTTTCTCTCCTTCTATGGCTTGCTCCGGCTTGTTTATGGCTTGCAGGTGCCGCAGGGCGTATAGCCAAGGGAAATGGCTTCCTCTCTATCCTCAAGATAAATACGGTTTTCCTCATCCGGCAAGGAGGCACAGCTTTCCAGATGAAATTTCTTCGATTTCTTGTTCGCGATATAAACAACCTCCTCCGCAGGGGTGTTGTTTCTTGCCGCATCTGCATAAACCTCTGTGCCGCTGACGCTGTTACAGTTGAAGGCAATATTTTTCCCGTCTGTGGTGCAGACAATATTCCCCTGCAAATCGGTACGGTAAATCTCTGCGCCAATGCTTTGCAGCCGCTGCAGGGCTTCTTCCTCCGGATGATGATAGCTGTTGCCTACGCCGACGCTGATGACGGCATATTTCGGCTTTACCGCCTGCAAAAATGCCTGACTGCTTGAGGTGCTGCTGCCATGATGCCCAACCTTCAGCACATCCGCCTGCAAATCATAGCCGGCCTGCAAAATATCCTTTTCCGCCGTTTCCTCTGCATCCCCCGTGAAAAGGAAGGCAGTCTCGCCTGCGTTTACCTTCAACACAATGGAATTATTGTTGAAATCCTTATATTCCCTCTGTGGGCCGAGCACCTCAATTTCCAGACCGTTGAAATCAATCGTATCCCCGGGGTCGGGCGATTTGATTTTCAGCCCCTTATTCGCAACGGCATCCAGTACATCCTCAAAGGTTTTACTGGTGTGCATGATTTTCGGCATATAAACCGCGTCCACATCAAAATGATTGATAATAGCATCCAGTGAGCCGATATGATCCTCATGCGGGTGCGTCCCCACAACAGCATCCAGCTTTTCTACCCCTTGCCCCTCTAAATAGGAAAGAATCGTGTCGGCATCGCCGTTATTCCCCCCATCAATTACCATATAATGCCCATTTGTGCTTAATAGGGCGCAGTCCGCCTGCCCGACATTCAGAAAATCAACCCGCAGGAGAACATCCTCCGCCTGAATGGTATCCACCGCCATGCCATGCTGTGTTGCCTCCGAAACCGAACAGCCCGTCAGCGCAAAGAGCATACTAAGCAGCAATAAAATTCCCTTAAATCCTTTTCGTTTCATCTTCTTCTCTCCCTTCTTTTCCCCATTTTACCATCCCCAAAGGCGAACACAACATTAAAATTTTTTCTGCACAAAAAATGACCTCCAAAAGCCAGATTCCTTCATCTGCCCTTTCGAGGTCATTTTCATTTTTTCAAAATTTATTTTTTTACGGAATTTCTTATTTTTTTGCCTGATTCATGCGCTCCAAGGCATCATTCGCCGCATTCTGCTCCGCTTCCTTCTTGCTTTTGCCGCTGCCCTTGCCCAGCACTGCGCCGTCATGCGTGACCTCTGCCACAAAAACCTTATTATGATCCGGGCCATGCTCATCCACAATGGCATATTTCAAAGGCACCTTACTGTTTTTTTGAATAACCTCCTGCAAATGTGTTTTGCAGTCCAAGTTGCGGAAGTTGCTTTTGGTGCTTTCAATGCGTTCTTCCATGAAACCCATGATATATTTCGTCACGGCTTCCATGCCGCCATCCATGCAGATGGCCCCGATAATCGCCTCAAAGGCATCCGCCAGAATGGAATCTCTGCTTCTGCCGCCGGTGCTTTCTTCCCCCTTGCCAAGCAGCAAGCAGCGTCCCACACCAAGCTTTCTGGAAAGCTCCGCCAAGGAGCCTTCGCAGACCACCGCCGCGCGCAGCTTTGTCAGCTCGCCCTCCGGCATCTTCGGGAAATGGCGATACATATATTCGCTCACAACCATATCCAGCACCGCATCCCCCAGAAATTCCAGACGCTCGTTGTTTTCATGGCTGCCTTTTTTCGTTTCGTTGGCATAGGAGCTGTGTGTCAAGGCCAGAATCAGCAGATTTTTATCCGAAAACGTATATGCAATTTTCCGTTCAAATTCTTCCAGATTCAGATGGTTCATATTTATTCTTCTTCCTTTGCCGCAACCAGCTCTGCAATATAATCCAATACATCGCCAACCAGTTTGATGCTTTCTGCTCTATCATTATCAAATTCGATGTCAAATTTTTCTTCCAATGCAACAATAATCTGGAACAGCTCCAGAGAGTCTGCATTCAGATCTGCAAATGCTGTTTCAGCAGAAAGGCTGTCTACAGGTACGCCCAGCTGCTCCGCAATTACGCCCAGTGCTAAAGATTCATCCATGTTCATTACCTCCAATGTTCTCTTTTTTTACCTTCCTACTATACTCTATTTCCCTGTTTTTGTCAGCAGGAAATTATGAAAATTCACAAAAATTTAAGAATATAGGAGTACGCCTCTGCGGTAAATTTATCAGATTTTATCCTTGATTTTGCCGATGATATCCGCTTCGGCAAACAGCACGCACTGCCGCACCGCGTTCTTAAATGCCTTCGCGTTGGAGCTACCATGCGCCTTGACAACCAGAGATTTCAGACCGATAAAGGGTGCGCCGCCGATTTCATCGGAATCCATGAATTTCTTCATATTTTTAAAGGGCGTTTTCAAAATCAGCGCGCCTACCTTGTAAAAGCCCTGCATGATTTCCCCCTTCAGGATTTCAAAAATCGTCTTTGCCAGACCCTCGGAAAGCTTCAGAATCGTATTGCCGACAAAGCCATCGCACACAATGACATCCGCTTCACCATAGGGAATGTTTCTCGGTTCAATGTTCCCTGTAAAATTGATGGTGTCCGTCTGTTCCAGAAGCTCGTAGGTTTCCTTTGTCAGTGCGTTGCCCTTTTCCTTTTCCGCACCGATATTCACCAACGCCACCTTCGGATTTTTGATACCGAAAACATTTTCTACATAGACAGAGCCCATCTTTGCAAACTGTTCCAGATATTTGGGCTTGCAATCCACATTTGCGCCGCTGTCCAGCAGGAAGGTAAAGCCTGTTTTTGTCGGCAGGCAGGTTCCCAGAGCAGGACGCTCCACGCCGGGCAAGCGCCCGACAATCAGCAGTGCGCCTGTCAGCAATGCGCCTGTGCTGCCCGCAGAAATAATGGCATCCGCTTCGCCGTTTTTCACCAGATTCAGCGCAACCACCAGAGAGGAATCCTTTTTGCGGCGAATCGCCATCGTAGGGGATTCATCCGTACCGATGACCTCGGAGGCGTGTACGATTTCAATTCGTTCCTTATCATATTGATATTTTGCCAGTTCCGCGCGAAGCTGCTCCGCAGGACCGACCAGCTTAATATTTACATCCAGTTCCTTCACTGCATCCACTGCACCCTTGACGGTTTCCAGGGGCGCATAATCGCCGCCCATTGCGTCCAGTGCTACTGTAATTCTTTTTCCCATATTTTTTCCACCCTTCTGTGGTTTTTTATACATATTTTTCAGTATACCTATTTCAGCAGAAAAAAACAATCTTTTTTCACAATAACAAAAGGGCGGTCAAAGACCGCCCTCAATCAAAATCGAATTAGTCAACTTTGATGATTGTTTTCTTGTTGTAAGCACCGCAAGCCTTGCATACCTGATGAGGAACCATCAGTTCGCCGCATTTGCTGCATTTTACCAGATTGGGTGTTGCAATTTTCCAGCTCTGTGCTTTTCTCTTGTCTCTTTTGGATTTAGACACTCTACCTTTGGGTACAGCCATTTCTACACCTCCTCGTCATCACTGAAAAGAGCCCTCAAACTTTCGAACCTAGGATCTCTAATTGTACGGTCGCATCCGCAATCGCCTTCATTCAGATCCTTGCCGCAGACAGGACAGAGCCCCTTGCAGTCCTCCCTACAAAGCACTTTCATAGGAAGTTCTCCAATGATACCTCTTTTCACAAAATCCGCAAGATCGATCTGATCTCCCGTAAAAGTTTCTGTCTCTTCGTTTTCTCTGCCTGTATGAGCAAAACGTTCCTTAATTTCGAAGCAAAGCTCTTTTCTGACCGGTGCAAGGCAACAACTGCATTCCATCAGCACTGCCGTTTCACCCTTTGCATCCAGAACGAAAACATCGTCCTCATTTTTAAGAGTTCCCTCAATTTTTACAGGCTCTGCAAATTCCACGACATCGGGATAATCCTTCGCATCATCAATCTGTTCTACCAGCTCTACAGGAAGGGTTGCCCCATTTCTATTGAACAAATATCCCATTTCGATAATCATCAAATCACCCCTAAATAGTCATACCATAGTATTATACTAAAGCGAATCTTATTTGTCAAGCAATTCCTTTGTATCTCTTGCGATAACCAGTTCTTCGTTTGTAGGGATAACAAATACTCTTACTCTGGAATCTGTAGCAGAAATTTCCAGTGCTTTGCCTCTCAGAGAGTTATTGTAGGAGTCAATGTGAACACCCAAGAAGCCCAGATAATCACAGATTGCTCTTCTGGTTGTGCCGGAGTTTTCACCCAGACCTGCTGTGAATACGATTGCGTCAACGCCGTTCATAGCTGCTGCATAAGCGCCGATTCTCTTAGCTACTTTGTAAGCGAATACGTCCAGAGCTGTTTCTGCTCTGTCATTGCCGTGTTCTGCTGCTTCTTCGATATCACGGAAGTCGGAGGATACACCGGAGATACCCAGTACGCCGGATTTCTTGTTCAGGATATTATCCATTTCGTCTACGGTCAGGTTTTCCTTCTTCATGATATAAGTTACAGCTGCAACGTCAACGTCACCTGCTCTTGTACCCATTACCAGACCTTCCAGAGGTGTGAAGCCCATGGTAGTATCAATGGATTTACCGTTTCTTACCGCACAAACGGAACCGCCGTTGCCCAGATGGCAAGTGATTGTCTTTGTCTGGTCATAGGGTCTGTCCATCATTTTTGCAGCTTCTTCGGATACGAATCTATGGGATGTACCGTGGAAGCCATATCTTCTTACTTTATATTTTTCATAGTATTCGTAAGGCAGAGCGTACATATAAGCTCTTTCGGGCATTGTCTGATGGAAAGCTGTATCGAATACTGCTACCTGAGGTACGCCGGGCATGATTTCTTCGCAAGCATGGATACCGATCAGGTTTGCGGGGTTGTGCAGAGGTGCCAAATCGCAGCATTTTTCGATTGCTTCGATAACTTCGGGTGTAATGATTACGGAGTTTGCGAAATATTCACCGCCGTGTACTACACGATGACCAACTGCGTTGATTTCCTTCATGGATTTCACAACACCGTATTCGGGGTTTGTCAGTGCATCCAGAACCATTTTAACGGATACGCTGTGGTTTTCCTGATAATCATCGAAGATAACGGCTTCTTTGCCGGCAGGCTGATGTTTCAGTCTGGAACCTTCGATACCGATTCTTTCACACAGGCCTTTTGCCAGTACGTTTTCTGTTTCCATGTCGATCAGCTGATACTTCAGGGAAGAGCTGCCGCAGTTCAGTACAAGAATTTTCATTTTTTTCTCTCCTTTGATCTCTACCTTTATTCTTAAAAACCGTGGGACGCTGTCCCACACCCTGCTAGGGGAATGATTCCCCTAGAACCCCCAGTTGCAACACCATATACATGGTGTTGCGGTATCGGGTGCAGGGGCTGAGCTCCTGCTGGGGGTATTGGGGGTAAAGCCCCCAAGGTCTTTTTATTTGTTAGCCATTACCTGTGCCTGTACGCTTGTCAGAGCAACAACTGCAACGATATCGTTTGCGGAGCAGCCTCTGGACAGGTCGTTTACGGGCTTTGCAATACCCTGCAGGATAGGACCGAAGGCTTCTGCATTACCGAATCTCTGAACCAGCTTATAGCCGATGTTACCTGCATCGATATCAGGGAATACCAGAACGTTTGCCTTACCTGCTACTGTGCTGTTGGGAGCCTTCAGTTCGCCAACCTCCTTCACGATAGCAGCATCCAGCTGAATTTCGCCATCCAGCTTCAGATCGGGATATTTTTCCTTCGCAATCTTCACTGCATCTACAACCTTTGTTACATCAGCATGCTTTGCGGAGCCCATTGTGGAGTGGCTCAGCATAGCAACTCTTGCTTCCTTGCCGATGAAAGCATTGTAGGATTTTGCGGAATCGCCTGCAATGCAAGCCAGCTCTGCGGGGTTGGGGTTCTGGTTCAGCGCACAGTCAGCGAACAGCAGAATACCGTCATCGCCATACTGAGGTGTCTTTGTAACCATGATGAAGAAAGAGGATACCAGCTCTGTGCCGGGTGCAGTTTTCAGAATCTGCAGTGCGGGTCTCAGGGTATCTGCTGTGGAATGGATTGCGCCGGAAACCATACCGTCTGCAACGCCCATCTTAACCAGCATAACTGCAACAAACAGAGAATCATCCATCAGGATTTTTCTTGCTTCTTCCAGTGTCATGCCTTTACTCTTTCTTGCTTCTGCAAGACCTGCAACCATTTCGTCCATTCTGTCGTAGGTTTCGGGGTCTACGAAAATTGCCTTAGAAACATCAAAGGAGCCGGCAGCTTCAATGATTTTATCCTTCTTACCAATCAGAATGATATCTGCCAGTTCTTCCTTCAGGCATTCAGCCGCTGCCTCCAGGTTTCTTTTTTCATAGGACTCGGGCAGAACGATTACCTTCTTGTCTGCCTTTGCTTTTGCTTTCATTGTGCTTAAAAAGTCCACAGGTATTACCTCCTATTTTTTATAAAATATTTTTTTACTTTTTCTTTTATCGAGCAGTCCGATTCTTTCAAACGGACATACCAAACTACTTTATTATAAACAAAACAATCCCTGTATACAAGGGTCTGCCGCCAAAAAATCATATTTTTTTGAAAAAATCCCTCTGTTTTTCCCGTCAGAAAACCTCAGGAAATCCTTCTGCCACAGATTTTGCAGGAAAACTGCCCCGGCTGCAGCTGCGCGCCGCAATGCGGACAGGCAGACGGACTTCCGTCCTTATGACCGGAAAACATACTGCTGATATCCATCTGAAATGCCTTCCCTCTGAGCCCTCGGTACAGATTAAAGCCGCCCAAAAGAACCAGAAGCACTGGCAGTAAAGCCGCATAGCCTTTTCGTTTCGCAGGTCTTGCACTATGTGCGTCATACCATCCGCTTTTGATGCCTTCTGTGACAAGCATCAGCATTGCAATCCCAACCACAATCAAAAGCACCGAAATTACGATATTCCTTACAGAAGCTCTTTTTCCGCCATCCATAAACAAGTCCCCTTCCAAAAAAAGCTTTTTCTCAGCCTTCTGCGTGCATTTCATCCACCACGGGAAATTCCATAAAAAAGGTTGTTCCCATATATTCGCGGCTTTCGATACGGATACTGCCGCCAAGAGAAGCCACCGCCGCATTCACCACATCCAGACCAACCCCTCTGCCGGAAAACATCGTGGCACTTGCCTTTGTGGTAAAGCCGGGGCGCAGCAGAAAGGCGTAAATCTCACTGTCCTCATATTCGCTTTCAGGCTTTTTCAGAAGCCCTTTTTCCTTCGCCTTCTGCAAAATCTGATCACGGTTCAGACCACGTCCGTCATCGCGGAACGCAACAAAAACCTTCTGCGCCGCCTTACTGATTTCCACAGAAATCTCCCCGACAGGGGTTTTCCCCATCTGCTCGCGGTCTGCCTTGGATTCCAGACCATGATCCATGCTGTTTTTCATCATCTGCAAAACCGCCATGGAAACCTTATCATAAATATCTCTGGGCACCTCCGTATCCGCACCGGAAATTTTTACAGTAAATTCCTTCTGCAATTCCCTGCTCATTACCTTTGCCAGACGATCCATCTGCGGAAGAAGTGCCTCAAAATTCGTATAGGGAATCCGCTTTTTTCCCTTTCTGGTATAGGCAATCTGATAGCTTGGGCCCTCCGGCTCATTCTCACTATCCACATGAGAAAGGAAATTCTTGATGCGGCGCACCACTGCCCATCCGAAATCCGTTACCTCGTCATCCGTTTCCAGACGGCGCAGCTCCCGCTTCAAAAAGCCGGAAACCATACGCAAAAGCTGCAAAATCGACTGCAAATCCTTCTGCGCCGGCGCGGATTCCTCCCGCAGGTAGGAAAATAAATCCTCCGCCGCGTGCGCTGTTTCGGAAATGGCAGGATAGCCCATCATCGCCGCAGAGCCCTTGATGCTGTGCATCGTGCGGTACAGGCTGTTGACCTCCTCCGCCGTCACCTCAAATTCCTCTGCATTTGCCTTGGATTCAATAAATCCATCAATTTTATCTACATTTTTCCATGCTTCCTCCAGAAAAAGTTCCTGCAGGAAATCCGGATTTTCAACAAACCGCTCCACCTAATCATCCTCTTATCATAAAAGAATTTTCATCCTGTTTTTGATTTTACCCCTGTGCATGGAGACGCAGAAGCGAGAAATCCCATTTCTCCGCCCATGTTATCACAAGTATAGACCTAAATTGAGAAAATTGCCATACGATTTTTTTAAAAAAACAGAAAAAATATGGTATACTTTATTTTAATCAGAAATTGAACATCAGAAAGGAGACTTTCTTATGAAAACCCTTGGTATCATTACCGAATATAACCCCTTTCATCAGGGGCATGCCTATATGCTGGAGCGAGCAAAACGAAAGGCCGATGCCAACCGCGTGGTTGTCATCATGAGCGGCAGCTTTGTGCAGCGGGGGGAGCCTGCCATTTTCGATAAATGGACAAGAACCGCCGCCGCGCTGAAAAACGGTGCAGATTTAGTATTGGAGCTGCCTGTGCTTTTTGCCGCAGCCAATGCGGAAGCCTTTGCCAGGGGGGCGGTGCGCCTGCTGACAGAAAGCGGCATTGTGGATACGCTTGCCTTTGGCTCCGAAAGCGGCAACTTGCAGGAATTGCAGGAGGCGGCGAAAATTCTTGCAAACGAAACAGAGGAATTTCAACGGCTATTAAAGGAGCTGCTCGGTGAGGGGCTTTCCTATCCTGCCGCGCGCGCGAAGGTTCTGGAAACGCTTTCGCAGATTAACAGCGATATCCTTTCCAAGCCAAATGACATTTTAGGCTTGGAATATCTCAAGGCGTTGGACTATTATTCCTCTCCCATTCTGCCGCTGACCATCCGACGCAAGGGTGATTACAACAGCCTTTCCCTTTCAAATGGCTATGCATCCGCAAGCGCAGTGCGGAAGGCATTGACAGAGGAGAACAGCACCGAAGCCATGCTGCATCTGCCCGAAAATACGCATGACCTCTATAATAAAGCACTTTCCATCGGCACAGCACCCGTTTTCTGGGATGCACTCATGCCTGCTCTGCATTATAAGCTACGCACCACCTCGATTGAGGAGCTGAAGGAGATTGCAGAGGTGACAGAGGGTCTGGAAAATCGGATTCTCCATTCCATTGACAGCTGCTATTCCTTTGAGGAAATGATGGATTTCATCAAAACAAAGCGCTACACACGCACGAAAATTCAGCGTATCCTGCTTCATATTCTTCTGGATATCAAGGAATCCGAGGTTTCGTATTTCCTCAATCTGCCGAAAATGCCCTATGTGCGTGTACTGGGCTTTCAGAAGGATTATTCCGATATTCTCGCAGATTTAACGGAGCAGGCAAAATGCCCCGTTCTGACAAATCTGAAAAAAGCCCCCGCGCTTCTGAATGAGGACGGGCTTGCCATGCTTGCTCTGGAAAAAACAGCGACCGATTTGCACGCTCTGGCGTACCCCAACCCGATTTATCGCGCGCCGAATCAGGATTTCACAAAACCCCTTGTCATTCTCTGACCGGCAGCGGCATAAAATAGAATCAAACAGGAAAAGCCGAAGAATTCAGATTTCCTCGGCTTTTTTATTTTATGGGAGGGATTGCATGAAAAAGGGGGCTTTGCTGTTGGGCAGCTGTGCCTGCTTTCTGATTTTTGCCCTGCTTTGCTTTCCCGCAGAAATGCTTGCCGCTTCCGCAGAAGGGGTACAGCTCTGGCTGACAAAGGTATTCCCCTCCTTGTTTCCGTTTCTGGTTGCCTGCGGTATCCTACTGCGCATTGGTGCGGCACAGCGGATGGGTGCGGCTCTGCGCCCTCTGATGCAGCCCTTGTTTCACCTGCCGGGTATTGCCGCCTTCCCCTTCTTTTTCGGACTTCTTTCCGGATACCCCATGGGAGCAAAGCTGACCGCGCAGCTTTATGAGCAAAGACAGCTTTCCCTCGCCGATGCGCAACAGCTTCTTGCCTTTTCCAACTGCCCCGGACCCTTGTTTCTGATTGGCACGGTTGGCGTTGGCTTTTTCGGCATGCCTGCCTTTGGGTATCTGCTTTGGCTCTCCGCTTTTCTCGGCGCAGTCGCCACAGGTATTCTCTTTCGCAGGAAAAAATCCGTTCCCACCTTTCATTCTGTTTCCGTTCCTTCCTACCAAACTCTGACAGAGGTGCTTTCCGCTTCTGTTGCGGATGCACTCCGCACCATTTTGCTGATTGGGGGGTATCTCATTTTGTTTGCGGTGCTTTCCGCGGCAATGGAGCAGGCAGGGCTATTTTCTCTGCTCTCCCGTCTGCTGTTTTTTCTGCCGCTTTCCACGGAAACACTGCGCGGCCTTTGCAGTGGTATTCTGGAAATGACAAACGGAGCGCATCTCCTAAGCCTCTCCCCCGATGGTCTGCGTCTGCGGCTGACGCTGGTCGCATTTCTCGTTTCCTTCGGCGGTCTTTCCATTCTGGGACAGACCTTCGGCGTGCTTGCCGCCATGCCCATATCAAAAAAAGACTACGTCAAAGGGAAGCTTATCAATGCCCTCTTCAGCAGTCTTTCTTTCTTTTTGCTCTATCCGTTTTTTTATCCATACGCACAAAAAGAAGTTCCTGTGTTTTTTTCGCTCACAGAAACCTCTTTTACGCTCTCTTTTCTCTGGCTTTTGCCAAGCCTGTTTTTCCTCGCGGTGCTTTGCTATGCAATTTCCCGCAGAGGATAAGGGAAATCATTTGCCCATACGCAGCTCCTGAATATTTTCCGCCAGAACATCCAGTGTCTGCGCGAAGTAATCATCTGTCTTGATGCTTTCGCTGTAAACAACGGATTTCAGCTCCTTCAGCTTACCTTCCGCATCCGCCAGCACGCTTTCCGCATATTCCATTGCGCCCAGACGCATATCCTTGGAGGTTTTCTTTGCAGAATCAATGATTGCCGCCGCCTGTTCGTAAGCCTTCTTTGTTACTTCGTTTTCATCCACAAGGCGCACCATACGGTCTTCCGCATTCTTTACGATTTCATCCGCTTCTCTCTGCGCATCAATCAGGATTTTATTTCTTTCCTCGATAACCCATTTGGACTGCTTCAGCTCATTGGGCAGCTTCATGCGGATTTCGCTGATAATATCGTAAATTTCCTCTTTATTTACAGTAACCTTACTGCTGAACGGCACAGCCTTGCTGCTGTCCATAACATCTTCCAATTCATCTAATAACTGCAATACAGAATCCATTCTATCTCCCTCACTTCTGATATTTTTCTATAATAAAAGGTTTAATTTCAGCGGGTACCATAAAGCTGATATCTCCGCCAAACACAGCAACTTCCTTCACATTCGTGGAGCTTAGGGCAAGATGCTCCTCATCCGCCGCCAGATAAACCGTTTCGATTTTATCATACAGCTTGCGATTGATAAGAAACATGGGATATTCCGCGGAAAAATCCAGTGTGTTACGCAGCCCTCTGACTGCGATATTCGCGCCGATTTCCTTTGCAAAATCCACCAGAAGCCCCTGAAAGGAAGCGACCTCTACGTTTTCAATATGCTTTGTTGCCAATTCCAGATGATGCTTTCTCTCCTCTACCGTGAAAAGAGATTTTTTGTTGGGATTTTCCAACACTGCCACCACAAGACAGTCAAATAAATTTGCGGCTCTTTCAATGATATCCATGTGCCCTAAGGTAACAGGATCAAAGCTGCCTGCATAAATTGCTTTTTTCATACGTTTTCTTCCTCCGCGCACAGGAACGTCAGGGTTGTTGTCTTATACACCTTTTCACGCAAAATTTTCATACCCTTCGGAATTGTGAGCGCAATCTGCGAGGAGCCTTCTGCAATGAGATACCCCTCCGCCTTTAACAAACCAGTTTCCGCAATTCTTTCCAGTACGGACGTATACAGCCCCGCTTCATAGGGCGGATCCATGAAAATAATGTCGAATTTCTTTCCTTCCGCCGCAAGCCTGTCCAACGCAGAAAGCACATCCGTTTGCAAAAGCCTTGCTCTTTCCTGCAGCTTGGTATGCACAAGGTTTGCCTGAATAACCTTCTGACATTCTGCCGCATTTTCCACAAAAACAGCCTCCGCCGCTCCTCTGGAAAGTGCCTCAATCCCAATCGCACCGCTGCCGGAAAATAAATCCAGAAAGCTTGCTTCGGGCAAATCGAACGCTATGATATTAAAGAGGGTTTCCTTTATTCTGTCCGTCGTCGGTCTGGTTGCCAGCCCTTCGATGGTTTGCAGATTATGACCCTTTGCTGCTCCTGCGATGACACGCATACTGTCTGCACCACCCAAAAAACCTGATTTTACATGATATCGTTTAGAGTATAGCAAAAAAATTTTCAGTTGACAACCAAAAAGAGAAAAAACACAGAAAAACTCACATTTCCAGACGTTTTCCGTCCAAATATCCCGCGATTCTCGCTTTCAGGGGCTGATGCTCCATCTGCTCCAGATTCCTGTCCTTCCGCAAAAGCTCTGCCGCTGCTGCCTGCGCCTCCTTCAGAATCGGCAAATCCCGACAGAGGTCTGCAATCTTCAGCTCCGGCAGACCATGCTGACGGATGCCGAAAAATTCCCCCGGTCCGCGCAGCTTTAAGTCCTTCTCGGAAATGACAAAGCCATCCTCCGATTCGGTCATGGTTTTCATGCGCTCCTTCGCGACCTTTGTTTTTGTATCGCTCACCAGAATACAGTACGATTTTTCCGCACCACGCCCAACGCGCCCGCGCAGCTGATGCAGCTGTGCCAAGCCGAACCGCTCCGCATTTTCAATCAGCATAATGGTTGCATTCGGCACATTGATGCCGACCTCAACGACTGTTGTGGATACAAGAACATCAATCTCTCCTGCCGTAAAGCTGTCCATGATTGTCTGCTTTTCCTTCGCCTTCATTTTTCCATGCACACAGGCAACGCGGCAATGCGGCAGTTCCTCTGTCAGCTCCGCGGTATACTCCAGAACAGACTGCACCTCTAATTTCTCATTTTCCGCAATCATCGGGCAGATGACATACGCCTGTCTGCCTGCCGCAACGTGCTTTTCGATAAAGGCATAAATCCGCGGATGATATCTGCTGTCTACCGCCAAGGTGTCAATTTTCTGTCTGCCGGGTGGCAGCTCGTCAATCATAGAAATATCCAAATCGCCATATAGAATCAGTGCTAGGGTGCGCGGAATCGGCGTTGCCGTCATAACAAGGGTATGCACATTTTCACCCTTTTCTGCCAACGTGCTTCTCTGGCGGACACCAAAGCGATGCTGTTCATCCGTAATCGCCAGACCTAATTTTTGAAATTCGACTCCCTTTTGAATCACGGCATGGGTGCCAATCACCATCTGCGCCGTGCCATCAGCGACCTGCGCCAGACGTTCCCGTTTTTCCTTCGCCGTCAGGCTGCCCGTCAGCAAAACAACCGTAATCCCTGCAGGCTCCAGCAGCTCACGGAAGGATGCCGCATGCTGCCTTGCCAGAACCTCTGTCGGTGCCATCATTGCCGCCTGATAGCCATTCTGTATTGTCCAATACGCCGCAAGCATTGCCACCGCCGTTTTGCCGCTGCCGACATCCCCCTGCACCAGACGGTTCATGATTTTGCCCGAGGTCATGTCCTGCTCGATTTCCGCAAGAACGCGCTTCTGCGCATCTGTCAGGGCAAAGGGAAGAAGCGTTTCGCCATCCTGCAAGGCTTTTTTCTTTTTCAGCCGAATCCCTTCCCCCCTCTCCTCAAGCGTGCTTTTCAGCTGATAGAGTGCCGTCTGCAACAAAAACAGCTCCTCAAAAACCAAACGCCGTCTGGCATCATAAAAGCCCTGCTCCGTTTTTGGAAAGTGGATATTTTCTATCGCAAAATTGCGTTCCGCCAGATGATATTCCTTTCTCAGCCAGAGGGGCAGCTCCTCCTGCATGCCGCCGCTCATTTCCTTCAAGGCCTCCTCCATCAGATTGCGGAGCATTTTCTGCGAAAGCCCCTCTACGGAAGGATAAACCGGAAGGATGCGCCCCCCTGCGAAATTCTCCCCAATCCGCTCACATTCAGGGGAAACCACCTCTGTTCTGCCGTATTTTTTTTGCAGCCTGCCGGAAAAAAGATACCATTCGCCGATTTTCAGACTGCTTTTCATGTAGGGCTGATTATACCACAGCACCCCAACCGCGCCTGTTTCGTCGTAGACCTTCATTCTGGTATACACAAGCCTGCCGTGGCGGCTGTTCTGCCCCTCCTCCTTTATCTGCGCCAGAAAGGTAGCAGGTTCATCCGGCGGCAGGTCTGCAATTTTCAGTATTTCGCTTCTGTCCTTGTATTCTCTGGGGTAATGCGTCAGCAAATCCTCCACTGTCATAATGCCCAGCCTATGCAGCCTTTTTTCTCTCTGCTCGCCAACGCCCTTGAGCACGGAAACCGTATCCTGTCCTCGCATGAGATACACCTCCCTTCTTTTTTCCGCAAAGATTTCTACAAAGAAACAGGGAGATTTCATCTAAGAATCTCCCCATTTTGTTTTGTTATTTTTATTCAATAGAAATAATGTAGTAATACAAAGGCTGACCGCCGTCCTGCACCTCTACCTCGCAATCGGGGAATTCTTCCTCGATAAAGGCAGACAATTCCTTCGCGTCCTCCTCTGCTGTGTCCGCACCGTAATAAATGCTGACAACCTCACTTTCCTCTGTGATGGCATTGCGCAAAAGCTCCTTCGTGCCCTCCATCACATCCTCTGCGACTACCTCAATTTCATCATTCAGCATCCCAAGGATATTGCCTTCCTTGATTTGCTTATCACCGATGGAGGTATCTCTGACCGCATAGGTTACGGTTGCGGTATCCACATGCTGAATGGCATCCTTCATCGCCGCTTCCATTTCATCGGGGTCTGCGTCATGCTCATAGCAGAACATCGCGCTAATCCCTTCGGGAACAGAACGGGAAGGAATGACATGCAGCTTTTTCTCCTCGCTCAGCTTTGCCGCCTGCTCTGCCGCCAAAATGATGTTTTTATTATTCGGCAGAATAAAGATATGCTCTGCATTGATTTTATCCACCGCATTGAGGATATCCTCTGTGCTGGGGTTCATGGTCTGTCCGCCCTCGATAACCTCATCCACACCAAGGTTTTTGAAAATCTTCGTCATCCCCTCGCCTGCGGAAATAGAAACAAAGCCGACATCCTTCTTAGGCTGCTCCGCCTTGGGTGCTTCTACCTTGGGTGCTTCTGCGCTGAAATTGATTTTATTTGTATGCTGTTCTCTCATGTTGTCAATCTTCAAGCCGCTCAGACTGCCGATAGTCAGTGCCTTTTCGATTGCCAGACCGGGGTGGTCTGTATGCACATGAATTTTGATGATATCATCATCGGCAACACATACGATGGAATCCCCAATCGTACCCAGATAAGCCTTCAGCCCTGTGGTTACGCCTTCATCCGCATGGTCTACGTTGATGAAAAACTCTGTGCAGTAGCCAAAGGTGATGCTTTCATTTTCCACAGATGCCAGAGAAGCGAAATTCGTTTCGGGTGCGGCTGCTGTGCTCTGTCCGTCCTGCAAAGTCACAGGCAAATCACCGCCCAGCTGCTTGAGTGCGCCCTCCAGAATATACAGCAGACCTCTGCCGCCTGCATCCACAACGCCTGCCTGCTTCAACACAGGGAGCATTTCGGGTGTCTGCGCCAGAACCTTGTGTCCGTCCTCGATAATGCCCTTCAGGAATACCTCGATTTCGTCTGTTTCCTCTGCCAGCCTTACCGCAGCCTCCGCACAGCCTCTTGCCACCGTCAGAATCGTGCCTTCTTTCGGCTTCATCACTGCCTTATATGCTGTTTTCACTGCCTGCTCTGCCGCCGCAGCCAGCTCCTGCACACCTGCTTCCTCCATGCCCTCCAATGCCTTTGCAAAGCCACGGAAGATCTGAGAAGTAATTACGCCGGAGTTCCCTCTTGCGCCTCTCAGAGCTCCGCCGGATGCCGCCTTTGCGATATCCGCCACCTGTAAGGAGCCGTTTTTCTCTGCTTCTCTTGCCGCCGCCATAACGGTCAGAGACATATTTGTGCCGGTATCCCCATCTGGTACGGGGAATACATTCATTGCGTCTACCAGCTGTTTATTTGATGCCAATTCATTCGCACCGGCAATCATCATTCTGCCTAAGCGAACACCGTTCAATTTCGTTGTACTGCTCACCAATAGTTCCTCCTCTTGCTCAGTTGTCGACCCTTACGCCGTCAACAAAAATATTTACATCCTCAACCTCAACCCCTGTAAATTCTTCCACGGAATATTTCACAGTGCTGATGATATTATCTGCAATGGCAGAAATATTGGTACCATATTCCACAATAATATGCAAATCAATACTTACCTTATTTGCATCAATGCGCATTTTGATTCCCTTTGTCAGGCTTTCCAGCTTCAAAAGCTGCACCAAGCCATCCTTCACATTTTTTGCAGCCATGCCGACAATGCCGTAACATTCAATCGCCGCATAGCCTGCAATCCTTGCAATCACTTCGCGATCAATACTGATAACGCCATATTCGTTTTCTAACTTTGCTGCCATACTGATCAGCCTCCTATTCTAAAAACCTTCGGCTATTTTTTTACAGATGTATAGATGTTAATAGTATACCATTGTATATGCAATTTTGAAAGCTATTTTTCTCTTTTCCATAAAAAAGAAGAAGAATCTGCATGCAAATTCTTCCTCTCTCCAAGCTATTTATTTTTTGCTCCGCGGCTTTTCAATCACCACATCATAGGAGCCGCCAACCCAATAGGAGGGATTTTTCAGCGTAAGGGTGATATTTTCCCATTTTCCTCTGGGCAGGTAGAAAATATCCTCCTGCACTAAAATCCCGTCCTTTTCTTCCTCACTGCTGTCATACGGAATGCGTCCAAATTCCTGTTCTTCATCGGCATAGTCCAGATTGACCGCGTACATCTTTCGGATTCCCTTTGCAGGCAGCGTCCGATAGCGCACCGTTATCTTCGTTGCCTCTTTGGGTTCCTCAATTTCATCATAGGGATTATCATAAATAGTATCCTCCTGTGCGGCAGATAAAAATTCAACCGTTCCGTAATGAAATTTCACCCGCGGCAGTTCTGCCCCTTCCGTCAAAGGAATCTCCACGTCGTGCGTTTCCTTGTCCGTTCCCGTATAGGCTGTACGATGTAATGTCAGAGGAAAATCCCTTTCCGTTCCTTCTAATATAAACTTTCCACCGTTTTCCAGCGAATCATATTGCGTGCTCATCCGTTCTCCTGCCCCATTCAGAATATAGACATACGAATCCTTTTCAAACTGATACGGATAAATGTTAATTCCCGTATGAAACCAATCCTTCATTGCCTGCGCCACCTCAGCAGAGGGAATCAGGTAATATTCCACCGCAATCGTATTTCCATCTACATCAGCATTTGCAACCACCGAAGTTTTATTTTTCGTTACCGAATATCCAAGGTCTTTGGGATTTTCCGTTGTTTTCGCTTTCACTACCTTCAAATGAATTTTCTCATCGAAGCCCTTAATCGAAAACGCGTAGTCATAGCAGCCATCCTTCAGATAAAGCCGCTCCGAGCAGTGCGGCGTATACTGCAGCACCTTGCCTTCATTGCTTATATGCCAGCCACAACCGGAAAACCAAATCACCCTGCTTTTTTCTCCGTAATAGTAGGTGACTTCATATTTTTCAGACAATTCATCGACAATTTCATCTTTTCCGTTTTTTTCTGTCGGCAAACCCTCTCCGGTGAATACAAAATCCCCTTTCAGCATATTGTTTTCGCAATAAAAGCCTTTCAGCTCCACGCGCACACCGTCCTTCTCCTGCACAGGGTTGTCAATCTGCACCTCGTAAATTTCCGCATCTGTATCGTTGATATAAACTCCAACACCGGGCAGATAATGCAGGATACGCTGGAAATATGCCGCAATCGGCTTGCGTGCAAACGCCCCGACCGCAACCAGACAGCAAACCGCCGCAATCAGAATACGCCTTTTCTGCCATTTTTTCTGCTGCTTCGCTTCCGCTTGCATCCGTTCCGATACAAGATTCTCAATCCGCTTTGCCGCTGTTTCGTCCTCCATCTGCGGCAGTGCTTCCGGCAAATTCCGCAGGAGATCTTCCTCCTCCAGATAATCAAATACATCCTTCATAAAATCCCCCTCCTTCCAATGCTTTTCTCAGCTTTTCCAAGCCACGCCGCACCTTCTGGTCCACTGTGTTCTCCTTTAACCCTAACGCAGACGCAATCGTTTTTGTCGGATAGCCATAATAAAATTTCCAAATCAATATTTTTTCATCCGGTTCTCCCAAGGAACGAATTGCTTGAAGCAGCACCTCCCTGTCCTCAAAGGATACCTCCTTCGGACTCTCCTGTATTTCTTCGTGCAGAGGCAGATTTTCTGCCTTTTTCCTGTAGCAATCTGCCGCCCTCCGCCGCGCAAGCGTTGCTAAAAATACACGAAATCCGCCTTTTTCCAAATCAATCTTTTCCCGATAACGATACGCGTCCACAAAAACATCACTCACACATTCCTCGATGTCCTCCTGTGGAAATTCCGCCAGCTTGTTTCTCACAATGTAATAGCAATACCCCATATATTGCCGCATCAATTCCTTCATGCCCTCATTCGGCCTTTTCTGTAATAAGGTCAGCAGACTTCTTTCGTCCATGCAATCCCTCCTCCCTTTATCTATCTATTCTCCGAAAAATAATGAAATCTGACAACCGTTTTGAAAAAAGTTTTGGAAAAAACGCAAAAAATCGTCGAAATTTCTTCTGACGATTCCATAAATCTGTTTTTATGCAAAGAAAAAGAGAGCCTTTTCAGACTCTCTTAAACTAGGGTAGCAGGATTCGAACCTGCGAATGACGGAATCAGAATCCGTTGCCTTAC
>ERZ772900.250-NODE-250-length-57519-cov-5.544550_pt1 | contig 57519 bp, 43 predicted proteins | sample MGYA00512124_ERZ772900 | MGnify/ENA primary metagenome ERZ772900 (study PRJEB29015, sample SAMEA2737716) | human gut metagenome | biome: human gut; feature: human-associated habitat; material: faeces | place: China | collected 2012 ... | reverse complement strand
GCACAGGGCTGCGCGCGCGTCAGCGCCGCCATGTGCGGGTGCTGCGCACTGCGGGCCTGGCGGCGCTGGCCCTGGCCGCCGTGCTGCTGGTGCGGCAGACGGTTTTCCGCGGCGGGCAGCCGGACGCCCCCGCGGCGGTGCCCACCGCCCCGGCAGTCACGGCCCTGCCCGCCCCCACCCATGTGACCGTGCAGCCGCTGGCCGCGACGCGGGACGCCCTGGCCGACACCCAGCGCGCCGACGCAAGCGCCCACGCCACGCCCGAGACCGCAGCAGTCCCTGCCGCAGCCGCAGTCGAAATTCTGCCCCGGTACCGGGCACTCTACGAGAAAAACCCCGACCTCATCGGCTGGCTGCGCATCGACGGGACGGACATCGACCTGCCCGTCGTGCAGACGCCCGGCGACAACGAATACTACCTGCGCCGCGGCTTTGACCGCTTTTACGCCGTGGGCGGCACGCTGTTTCTGGATGAGCGCTGTTCGGTCAGCGCCGACGCGCCGACGGCCAACTGGCTGATCTACGGCCACAATATGCACGATGGTTCGATGTTCGGCCAGCTCGTACGCTACCGGGACGAAGATTTTTACAAAGCCCACCCGACCTTCACGTTTGACACACTGTACGAGGGCGGTACCTGGCAGGTCGTAGCCGCGGTGGATACCGCGCTCGGTGCGGACACGCTGCCCTACTACACCTTTTTTGACGCCGACACCAAGCTGGACTGGCAGCACCGCGTCAGGGCCATCACCGAAAAGGCACTGTATGACACCGGCGTCATGCCGGAGTACGGCGCGCAGCTGCTGACGCTCTCGACCTGCGGCGACACCCGCCCCGACACCGACGCCCGCTTTGCCCTGCTGGCCGTGCGGATCGATTGATTTTGCTCTTGCATTTTCCGGCAGAATCGGCTATGATGTTGCTTGACCCAGTATTATTGATAAAAGGAGTCTGTAATCATGGCAGAATTCACCTATGAAGTTACCGAACGCATCGCCGTTCTTTCCACCAACGCCCGCGGCTGGGAGCGCCAGCTGAACATGGTCAGCTGGAACGGCAACCCGCCGAAGTACGACATCCGCGACTGGTCCCCCGACGGCAGCCGCATGGCCAAGGGCATCAGCCTGACCGAGGAGGAGCTGAAGACCCTGAAGGGCATTCTGGACGACATGGAGCTGTGAGGTTCGTATGCAGGACTATCACGCCGAATTTGTGGAGATCTACAACAAAAACATCACCCGCCCCGGCGCTGACCGCCTGCTGAACTGGCTGGAAACGACGGATTTTTTCACTGCGCCCGCGTCCACCCGCTTCCACGGCGCGTGCGAGTGCGGCCTGGTCATGCACAGCATCAACGTCTACAATGCGATGATGCAGCATTTTTTCACCGAGGGTGAAAGCGCCGAGAGCTACGCCATCTGCGGCCTGCTGCACGACCTGTGCAAGGCGAACTTTTACAAGGTCGGCACCCGCAATGTCAAGAACGACGTTACCGGCCAGTGGGAGAAGGTCCCGTTTTATCAGGTGGCTGACCAGTTGCCCTACGGCCACGGCGAGAAAAGCGTGTATTTAATTGAGCATTTCATGCGGCTGAAAACCGCCGAGGCCATCGCCATCCGCTGGCACATGGGCGGCTTTGACGATGCCGTGCGCGGCGGCAGCTTTGCCGTCAGCGACGCCTACAACACCTATCCCCTCGCCGTCAAGCTGCATATCGCCGACCTTATCGCCACCTATCTGATGGAGCAGGGCACAAGCGAGGTCGAAAACGGCCACCCAAAAAGCAAATAACCAACAAAATAAGCGCTGCCGCACGGAAAGTTCTTCCGTGCGGCAGCGCTTTTTCAACTTTTCAACGGGTCAGCTGTCCATGTCCTCAAAGGCCGCCAGCCCCTTCTTCGCCTCGGCTCTGGCGTCGCCGTGATTGACGAAGCACATCGTCACAAAGCTCAGCGCCACAAACAGCGCGGCATACGGGAACAGCACGCGGTAGTCGATGGCCCGCATCAGGGAGCCCGCCACGATGGGCGTGACGACCTGCGCCGCCATCGAGAAGGTGTAGTAATAGCCGGTGAACTTGCCGATGTCACTGCCGCGGCACATCTCGACGACCATCGGCAGCGAGTTCACGTTGATGGCCGCCCAGGCCAGACCGACCAGCGCAAACACCACGTACATGATCGGTTGGATCGAGGTGTACATCGTCGTCAGCAGGTAGCCCAGCATAAAGCAGGTCGCCAGCAGCACAATGCCGCACTGGATCGTGCGCTTGCGGCCAATTTTTGCAGCCAGCGCACCGATGGGAATGTACGAGACAATGGCACCCGCCGTTGCCACCAGCAGGCATGTGGACGCGCCGCCCAGGCCCTCGCCCATGACGGCCTCCACGTACTTGGTAAACCACGTCGTAACGCCGTTATATCCGATGAACCACAGCGAAATAGAGAGCAGCAGAAACGCAAGGCTCCGCTTGACCGGCACAGGCAGGACCTCATGGCCGGCGCCGTCGTCGGTGGCCAGGTTCCACTCGGGGTGGGCGGCCTCGAGCTTCCGGTTTTCCTCCCCGAGCTTCGGCTCCCGGATGGTCAGGTACAAAATTGCCACCGCCGCAACCATGATCATCGAGACGATGAAGAACAGCGGGCGGTAGCTGACATGCCCGACCCCCTTGGTTTTGGACACCGGATACATCAGCGCCGCCAGCCCCAGATACAAAATGCCGCCCACGGCCCCCATCAGGTTGATGATGGCATTTGCACGGCTGCGCAGCGGCTTAGGGGTCACGTCGGGCATCAGCGCCACCGCGGGCGAGCGATAGGTGCCCATGGAAACCAGCAGCAGCCCCAGCACTATAATGAACAGCACCAGCGTGCCGGTGCCGGGGTTTGCTGCATAGCGGTCATCCAGCAGCGGGATCAGGTTCATCAAAACGGCCGCCAAGGCAGTGCCGCCCACAATGAACGGCATCCGCCGCCCGATGCGAGTGCTGGTCTTATCGGACAGTGCGCCAAAGAACGGCAGCAAAAACAGCGCCAGTACGTTATCTGCCGCCATAATAGCCCCGGCGAAGGTCTCGTTCAGTTTAAAGGTGTCGGTCAGGATCAGGGTCATCACGCTGTCGTACATCTGCCAGAACGTACAGATCGACAAAAACGCCAGGCCCACCAGAATCGTGCGACGGTTGTTCAGCTTCACGGCAATGCTCCTTCTTGACGGGGCCGTTTCGCCCCGGAATAGGAATATTGTAGCATTGTTTGGTCGTTTTGTCTATAATTACGCGGCGATTGTTTTTTATTTTGCGCGAATTTGACGATTTTTGTGGTAAAAGAGGTCTCCCGCGGCTGCTAGGCGCCGGATCATCCTTTGAAATTCAGACATTTCCCATCATACTCACAGATAATTTCCTGTCCGGGGACGATTGTTACCATATAGCCATCTTTTCCAAAATTCAACGCAATGACTTTGCCATCAACCGTATGAAAAAGCTGTATGATTATGTCCGTGGACTTTGGTTTTTTATTTTTATCAAAATACGTACTTGGCTTTGTACCGTTGGTGATTACCTTGCCCTCGTAAAATGTATAGCGCGGATTGTTTTTGTTTGCACTGTCCAAATACGCCAACACCATGGCGGAAACTCTGCGGCTTGCCGTCCCCGCTTCCACCGTATCCTTTGGGTTCTTTTGCAATGCATACAGCGCGGCGTTAGAAATTTTGCCTACATTGTCTACCCATTTATTGTTTATGCAGACAGAAAACCTGCAGTTGCTTTTATTGTTTGCAGAGTTGGCAGTAAAACTCTCCGGGTACAGGGCATAGCACTCCGACAAGGCAGCCTGCGACGCTGTCCACACATCTCTTGCCTCCGTTATCACAGCTTTCTTTTTTGCTTTGTCTATATATCCGGTAAGCGATGGTACAAGCAGAGCTGCTAAAACCGCCAGAATTACCAGCACAACAATAAGCTCAACCAATGTGAACCCGCGTTTGCGATTGTTTCTTCCCATGTAAGCCCCTAACAATTTTCCGTACTTCCGTTTAATGTCACTCTAATCCATTATAATGATAGCACATTTGCGAGAAACCGTCAACAAACGTCCCGTTCCTGCATCACAAATTTGTTCCGTTTGTCTGCCACACAAAAAAATACCTAAGCCGCTAAATGGCTTAGGTATAAGGAATGCCGGTGATGGGGGTCGAACCCATACGGTGTCACCACCAACGGATTTTGAGTCGATACCCGCGAAAAGCACGCAAAAGTCGCTTTGACTTTTTCAAGCCCTTTTCTTTCTCAAATTGCACAGCAAAAATAGCGGACGTTCAAGCAAAAATCGAAGTTTCTAACTTTGCAGTGAGAAAGAATTTGGCAGACATACTTGACATAAAGTCCAAATGTGCGAGTGGACACACCTCAAAATGTGGCAGAATCGTGTGTGCGGCAATAAGAATAAAAGAGTAAAAAGCACCCTCCAACGGACAATAGTGGACATTATCTAACCATCAAATGTTTTGTGTAACCCCATTATTGTTGGATTGCCAAACTGCCAATTGTGCAAGTTTTTCCGCCAAATATAAAATACACCAAGGGGAAAGTGTACTCTTTTATTTTGAAAAAGTATTGACCATCGTCTCTCCCCCTAACAACCCCCTCTCAGCCAGCTGAAGCGAGTAATAGCTGGCTGAAAAGAGAGAATATTTGTATCCTTTAGCACCTTACCTGTACCGGGCAAGGTGCTTTTTTATTTACAGACTTGGAGGTAGCCCTATGGGTAAATATCAGAAAAACATTGAAGCAGCCCGCAGCGTTACGATCATGCAGTATCTGGCCACCTGCCACCCCGGTGAGCTTGTGCGAAAAACAGACGATGAGTATTGCACGAAAACACACAGCAGCCTTGTGATTACGCCGAGCAAAGACCTGTTTCATTGGTTTTCCCAGAACATTGGCGGCAGAAGCGCGCTGGATTACATGACAAATGTGGAGCGCGTGGATTTTGTCAGTGCAGTCCGCTTTTTGAATGAACTGAATCCTGTCCCTGTTCCTTCTCAGATGGCTAAAATGACTACGCCCGCAAAGCAACAGGAATCGCGTGGGTTTGAATTGCCCAAAGCGGACAAAAACTGCGAGGCCGTTGCCGCGTACCTGATGCACCGTGGCATCAGCCCCAAGGTTCTGCGCTTTTGTGTGAACAGCAAAATTCTGTACCAGACCACACGCGGCCCGTATCGAAACTGCGTATTTGTGGGCAAGGATGAAGCAGGCATTGCCCGTTCAGCATTTCAGCGCAGTTGTCAGGGACAAGTTCGCTTTGATGTTTCCGGCAGCCAGAAGAAATTTGGCTTTCTGATTCCTGCTGAAAACCCGGACTGCGAGATTGTAGAAATCTACGAGGCTCCGATTGATGCCATGTCCGGCGCAACTTTGCGGCAGTATAAGCACGATATGCCGTGGCGGGATGTTCACTATCTGGCTTTGGGCGGGCTAAACCACCAGCCCATTAACTATTTTCTGGAACACCACCCAGGTATCAAAACTGTAGTCCTCTGCTTTGACAGCGATGCCCCCGGCAAAGCGTTTGCAAAAACAATCGTGAAAAATCTCACAGAACGCGGCTATACCGTGCGGGATATGCCTCCGGCATCAGGCAAAGATTACAACGAGTATCTTGTTTTTGTTCGCAGATTGATTACGATGGACCGATAAAGGAGAAACAGATGAAAACAATAGCCGTTGCAAATCAAAAAGGCGGCGTGGGCAAAACGACCACCGCCGTGAACCTTGGCACCTCGCTGGCCGCTATGGGCTACAAGGTGCTGTTGGTGGATGCCGACCCTCAGGGCGACTTGAGCAGTTACCTTGGCTACACTGGTGCTGCCAACAGCGCAACGCTCAGCGACCTGATGGAATCCGTCATTTCAGATGAACCGGCACCGGAAGTGGTGATGCACCATGAAGAACAGGTAGATTTTATCCCCTCGGACATAGGGCTCTCGGATATGGAAGTTCGGCTGGTCAATGTAATGGCGCATGAGCGCATTCTGACGCAGGCGTTGGAACCGTTCAAGGACAAATACGATTACTGTCTGATCGACTGTATGCCATCGCTGGGCATCCTTACGGTGGCTTCGCTTGTGGCTGCAGACCGGGTGCTGATTCCCGTTCAGGCACAGCATTTTGCCTTGAAAGGCGTGGTGTCGTTGTTCAAATCCATCAATCAGATCACGCGGCGCATCAAGCCGGAGCTTGAAATTGACGGCATTGTTCTGACCATGGTGGATCGGCGCACCAACCTGAGCAAAGATGTCTGTGCCGCTTTGCGGAGTTCCTACGGACACGCGCTGAAAATTTATCGCACGGAGATTCCTGTGAGCACACGCACTGCGGAGAGCGCCTCCAGCGCCCACAGCGTACTGAGCTACGATGCCAGCGGTCCTGCAAGCATCGCCTATAAAACCTTGGCAAAGGAGGTCGTGGACAATGAGAGAGTACGGCAGCAACATCATACTCCCCTCACTCGATAATCTCTTTTCCAGCGAGCAGGAACGACAGGACGCCAAGTTAGAGAAAATCCAGATCCTGCCGCTGTCCGAGCTGCACCCCTTTGAGGGGCATCCGTTTCAGGTGCGCGATGATGAAGAAATGGACAAGATGGTGGACAGCGTCAAGGAATATGGCGTAATGACCCCCGCCATCGTTCGCCCGCGCCGGGACGGCGGTTATGAAATTGTAGCCGGGCACCGCCGCTGCCACGCCAGCCGGCGCGCCGGAGTGGACACCATGCCCTGCATTGTGCGGGATATGGACGATGACACTGCCATTATTTTGATGGTGGATTCCAACTGCCAGCGCGAGCATATTCTGCCAAGTGAAAAGGCAAAGGCATATGAAATGAAGTTGAACGCTATTAAGAGGCAGGGACAACGAAGCGACTTAACTTCTGGCCAACTTGGCCAGAAGTTAAATCATGGTGTCTCAGTTGAACAAGTTGCTGATGATGCAGGCACAAGCATAAAGCAAGTCCAGCGTTTTATCCGTCTGAACAAACTGACCCCTGACCTGATGCAGCTTGTGGATGACGGCAGGCTCAAGACCACCCCTGCGGTGGAGTTGAGCTACCTGACACCGGAGGAGCAGGAAGAATTTCTCTCTTACATGGAAGAAGAAGGCTGCACGCCGTCTTTGTCACAGGCGCAAAAGCTCAAAGCCGCCAGCAAGGAGAGCGTCCTGACAAAAGACAAAATCCACGGAATCATGTCTGCCCGTTCACCCAGCGTAAAGCCGCGCGAGCCGCAGCTCACGATTGCCGTTTCCAAGGTCGAGCGCTATTTCCCCAAAGGTTTTACCAGCGACCAAATGCAGAATCTCATTGTAAAGCTGTTGGAAAACTACTACCGAAGCCACCAGCATGACAGCCGATGAGGTGTTCCTATGACGAGAGTTTTAGTTGTGGAACCCGGTTACTGCCCCTATCAGGCGGGCTTTGCCAGTTCGGCAGAAGCCATAGCGCAGGTCATTGAGGGAGATCACCAGATTCTGAAACCGTTTGGAACCCAAAAAATCGGGCTGATATGCAGCTGTGAGCAAAGCCGACTGAAATACAACAGGCAAATCAACGATGACGGGCTGACCATCAGAGGGCGGTTTTTGATCTGCGGACTGAACGGAGATAAGATCGTGGGTTTATCCAAGGAACAGGCAGACCGATACAGTCGCCTGCTGTTTCTGCCGCAGGTGGAAGATATGCGGTCCGGCGATTTTCCGGCGGCGAAGATTCGCCCGCAGGACGAGCGCTTTGGAAGCAAAATCTCTTTTTGGGAAAGGTTGAGTCGATAATGGATATGAATTATAAAGGCACCGTAATGCATATCGGCGCTGCCCCGGCTGAGGAACAGATCTACTGTTACAGCACCTCAGACGAGGCACAGGAAAACGCCTGTATTGGACACCTGCGCGGGGATTTTGGTACGGATGGCGAGGGCTTTTTTACAAGCTGGACCCCGCACACCGGAAAAATCATGGCGGAGGAGGCGCACAAGGTTTTCTGCACGGAGCTTGATCATGTGGTGTCGGCGCTGCGCGAAAATGGTTTGCTGAAAGACCGTGCCACCATGGCTAAACATATCGCGCGATGGCAGGAAGCCAGAATCCCCTTGAGCGATTGTGTCCAGCTTGCGCTGTGCATCGAAACGCAGCGCCGATTATTTTACCTGCGGTGCAATCCTATGCGCGGCGAGTACAATTTTTACCTGTATGCCTATCGCAAAGCGGCTCTGATGGAGGTACAGCGCAAAGCAAAGAATATGCCGGAGTTTTGCAATACGCGCCTGCGCAGCACCGGCGAGCCCATTGCCATCAAATACGGTGTACCCGGATATATTCCGCTGAAAAGCCTTACCGGCAGCAAGGAAGAGATAGACAAACGCATTGCAGAATTGAATCAATACCATGGTGCCGACAAGGCGCAGATTGCCGCGATGGAAGCAGGTTCGTTGTTTGGCTGGCATATCCCCGCTGCAAACCCGAATATGTACGATGAAAACGGCCTGCCCCGCAAAAGGAAAAAGGAGAATCACCGAGATGAGCAAACACGATAATGTCATCGGCTATATCGAATATCTTGACAGTGGCGGATGTGTTCGGGAGCGCATTCCGTATGTCGATGCAGAGGAATTCAAAACCAGAATTTATGCTTCGTTGCATTGCGGCGAACCCATCATTCCGGTTGTGTTTCCGGAGAATCTGAGCCAGCCCCTTACTTTTGAAAAGGGCACCATTTTTCCGTGGGGGCTGCGAAGTGAAAAGCATGAGCTGCTGCCGTATGAGATCTACCAGACTAACAACCGGGAGATTGCGTTTTTACGGTATGACTACACCAAAGACCATATAAATGCCGCATCCTATAAGCTGGTGTATCGCGGGCAGATGGAATGCTGGCAGACGCTGGACAGCCTTTACTGCCTGCACAATCAGGAAAACCGCCCCAACGGAAGAAAGATGCGCTCTTTGTCGGTCAGTGATATTATTGTGATGCATGAGGGCGGTGAGGCACACGCCTATTATGTGGAGCCGATTGGCTATAAACAGGCGGATGACCTGCTGCCGGGGCTGGAACAAGCCAAGAAACGCAGCGTTGAGAGGGGCGAACGATAAGGAGATGTGCCATGGCTAAATTTCAAGACATTCGTGCGCTTGCCAAGCAGCAGCTGCAAGCCGTTACGAAAAATGGCGAGTGCTGGAAAGCATTTTTGCACACAGCGGCCATCGCCTATAACTACAACTTTCCCAACCAGCTGCTGATTTACTGCCAGAATCCCACTGCAACAGCCGTGGCGGATATGGAATACTGGAACAAAGAAGCGGGTCGTCAGGTCAAGCGCGGCGCGCACGGCATCCCGATACTGGATGTCAAAAAAGAAATGATGGCACTGCGGTACCTGTTCGACATTTCTGATACGATCCCGCAGGCAAGAACCGACAAAGGACTTCCGTGGGCAGTCACCGACCAAAACTGGAAACCCGTGTGGGATAAAATCATCCGCGACAATCAGGCAGACAGTATCCAGAACGCCTTGCTGATGCTTTCCACCTCTTATGTTGCCCAACGCCGCGGGATGTTTCTGCAAGCGCTGGCACAGTCGGTAGACGGCAGCAGTTTGCAATGGGCAAAGCCGGAGGAACAACAGCAGCTGTTTTTACAGCTCATCACCCAAAGCTGCCTGTATATGGCAGCACTGCGGTGCGGTGTGGATACGCAGCGGCTGGATCTGTCTGCCTTTGATTCTGTCGGGCAGTTTGATACCAAAACTATGGCGTTTTGTCTGGGTAGCGCCTGCCAGCGTGCCTCCAAACCCCTTATGCACCAAATCGGCAGCATCGCGCGGGAAATCGACAGTGTTGCAAGGAAAGAAAAAGTCCGCTATTATGGTGGCGAACAAGCAATAACCAACCCAAACAAGGAGGCCGACCATGGAGTACAAAATGGCGAACGAGTTCGTGATCCCGAACCTGATGCTGGAAGAAACGCCGAAGCCGGAGATCGGCAAGTACGGCAGTATGCGCAAGAAGTTTCTGGCGGAAAAAGCACCGATCCTGTACGAGATGATGCAGATGGAGGGAACGCTGTACCCGCATCTGGCAGAGATCAACAGCACCGTGAACCGGCAGATCGAGCAGACCGTGCAGCTGCTGATGCAGCAGACCGCAGCGCCCGACAGGAAAACAAACCCGCTGGGCTGGACGCAGTGGATGAACGCACTGAAAGCCCAAGCCGAGGAACTGGCGATGAAACAAATCTACAGCCTGTAACAGAACCGCCTTTAGAGGAGAGCGTGCAAACGCTCTCCTCTTTTTCTATCCCCACTCCCGACCTGCCGCCGCTGGATGACAGCCTGATTCTGGGCTTGCTGGCGCAGCAGACCAGCACCCGCGCCGACAACGCAGACATTCTTGCGTATTTTGAAAAACACGCTGACCTTGCTTCGCGCAGTGAATTTTGCAGAACCAGCTACAAACAGATTTACACACAACTATATGTAGGCGAACGCATGGCGGGCTTTATCCGGCATGACCAGTATCTGGAACTTTGGGAGGGCAACTACCTGACCAAAACCGCACAGAGCAACCTGACATGGGATGCGGTTTCGGATAAAATCGCCGCCTTGATTGAACAGGGACAGCTGCTGGTGCCCATCCGCACCACTGCCCCGAACCCGGAATTGGAGCATCTGACCCTGACCCCGGAGCAGAGCGATGCAGTCGGGCTTTCGGACGCGCAAAAACAGCAGGAAGTCATTGAGGAAGCTGCGAAACGCAAGAACTGGAAAAGCCCGACCATTGATGCGTCCGGCAAGTATGTCACCGAACAAGATATTACGGATGTGCTGTGCAGCGGCAGCGGATTTGCGGGCGGTCACTTCCGCCTGCAGGAATACTTTTCCGCCACACAGCTGCCTACGGAAAAAGAACAGGCTGACCACCTGAAAAAGGAATTCGGCATCGGCGGCCGCACTTGGGAATTCACAGACGGGCAAGGCGGCTGGGTGAGTTATGACAGCAAGGGCTTATCCGTGCAGCGCGGCTTTTACAGCGACACCAACAGTTATCGCCGCCTGCTGCGCTGGCCGGCGGTTGCCAAGCGATTGCGGCTTTTGGTCCACAACGACCAGTATTTGACCTCTGAGGAAAAAATAAAGTACAACGCATGGCTTGCCGAGCAGCAGCTGCACCGGCAAACAGTTGAAGCTGCCCTGACCCACGCCAAAACGGCCATCTCCGATTTCTGTGAACGCGAAGGGCTGGTCGAGCCGGATTTTTCGGACCTTACGCATATCGACTTTGCGTACTCCACCACCGAGGACAGCAAGCACGATGTCCAGATCTATGCCAACCTGATGCGCAGCGAGATTCGTTATGAGGTGGACAACCGAATCGTACATATCGACCACTTTGACGATAATGATACGCTGGCCGAGCAAGGCATAGCCGGGGCAAGTTTTGAGGATTTCATCAGCGAAGCCGAGGAAGCTTTTGAAGAGCAGCACGCCCCGCAAAAGGCAACCGAAAAGACGCCGGTCGCTGCCGGAGATACCGTTTATCTGGAAAACGACCACCCCTTTACGGTGGAGGAGATTGGCATCTTCGATGTGCATCTACGCGATGAGGATTTCCCGCTGATCGGGCGCGCCGTCAGCCGTGCGGAGTTTGCAAGGCTGCTGGCGGCAAATCCAAAAAACCAAGCTCTGGCGGCTCCCGAATTGCCCAATGCACCAGACACCGGTGAAGCGGCAGAGGTTGTTGAGGGTGAAGTCTTAGAACCTGTAGAAGAACCCGCAGAGGAATCATCTGGTGGATTTGGTGAGCAGGTCTTGCAGGCTGCGGAACTCATTGCCCTCAAGGAAGCCTATTTGCCGAACAACTACATTCCGCCGCAGGAACCTGCACCCCCGCGCACACCGCGCGAAAAGTTTGCCGCCAACATCACCGCCATCCGCACCCTGAAATCCATCGAAAAGCGTATGGCGGATGGCGGTCCCCACGCAAACGGCGAGGAGCAGGAAATCCTTGCCCAATACTCCGGCTGGGGCGGCTTGTCCGACGCCTTTGAACCCAACAAGGACAGCTGGCACAGCGAATATACCGAGTTGAAAAGCCTGCTGACAGAGGAAGAATACGCCGCTGCCCGCAGCAGTACCCTGACCGCCTTTTACACCCCGTCCGAAGTCATTGACGCAATGTACACCGCCCTGCGCAAAATGGGCGTGGGTGCCGGTACGATTCTGGAACCGAGTATGGGCGTGGGCGCGTTTTTTGGACAAAGCCACAGCTATTTGTATGAGCCGACCACCCGCCTGTTCGGCGTGGAGCTGGACAGCCTGACCGGCAGAATTGCCCGCCAGCTGTACCAGAAAGCCAACATCCAAATTACCGGCTTTGAGAAAGCCGACCTGCCCGACAGCTTTTTCGATGTGGTCATCGGCAATGTGCCGTTTGGGGATTACAGCGTGGTTGACCCGCAGTACAATCGGCTGCATTTCAAGATCCACGATTACTTTTTTGCCAAATCCATCGACAAGCTGCGCACGGGCGGTATCATCGCCTTTGTCACCACCAGCGGTACGCTGGACAAAAAGAGCGAAGAAGTGCGCAGGTACATCAATGCCCGATGCGACTTTATCGGTGCCGTGCGCCTGCCGGATTCTACTTTTAAGTCAGCCGGAACCAAAGCTATGGCGGATATTATCTTCCTGCAAAAGCGTGACCGCATTCTGGAGCAGGACGCAGGCTGGCTGCACACCACCCAGACCGAGGATGGGCTTTCCCTCAACAGCTATTTTTCCGAACACCCCGAAATGGTCTGCGGCACACTGAAAACCGTCAGCGGTCCGTATGGTCCTACCCTGACCTGCGAGGCGTTTGCCGATAAGCCCCTTGCCGATGTGCTGCAAGAGGCCATGTCCCACCTGCACGCTGAATTTCACTTTCAGGACATCGAGCTGCAGGAATCCGGCGCTGTCGAAGCCAGCATCCCCGCCGAACCCGATGTACGCAACTTCAGCTTTTGTATCCGTAACAGCAAATTCTATTACCGCGAGAACGCCATTATGCGCGAGGTTTCCCTTGGTGCCACCTCCGCAGCGCGTATGCGGCTGCTGATCGAACTGCGGGACACCACACGGGAGCTGATCCAAGCCCAGCTGGAAGATATGCCGGATGAAGTCGTCACGGAGCTGCAAGGAAAACTCAACCGCCAGTATGACCACTACCACAATAAGTTTGGGCTCATCAACAGCCGTGGCGCATCGCTGGATATGCGGGATGACAGCGGATATTTTCTGCTGTGCTCCTTGGAAAATCTCGACAGCGAGGGCAACTTCATCGGCAAGTCGGATATGTTTTCAAAGCGCACCATCCGCGCCGCCCGCCCTGCCGAGCGCGTGGAAACCGCCAGCGAGGCGCTGGCGCTGAGTGTCGGTGAGCGCGCAGGCATCGACTTTGGATATATGCAGCAGCTGACCGGCAAGGACAAGGAAACCCTGATTCAGGATTTGCAGGGTGTCATCTTTGCTGACCCCTTGGAAAAGAATTCTGATGGTGAACCGCGCTATTATACCGCCGATGAGTATCTATCCGGTGATGTGCGCCACAAATTACAGGTGGCTAAACTGGCGGCACAGAATAACCCCGCTTTTGCCGTGAATGTGCAGGCACTGGAAACCGTGCAGCCGAAGGACTTGGAGGCCAGCGAAATTGCCGTGCGTCTGGGTGCCACTTGGCTGGCACCTGAACTCATCAAGCAGTTTGCCGATGAACTGGTGGACGCGCCCTACTATGTGCGGGACCGCGTGAAGGTGCTGTACATTCCGCTGACCGGCGTTTGGAATGTGACCAACAAGAGCTATACGGGCGGCAACATTAAAGCCGCCGTGACCTACGGCACACAGCGTGCCAACTTCTACCACATCTTGGAGGAAAGCCTGAACCTGCGGGATGTGCGCATCTTTGACACCAAAGAGGATATGCAGGGCAACAAAATCCGCGTTCTGAACGCCGCTGCCACGCAGGAAGCCCAGATGAAACAGCAGCAGATTGAGGACGCTTTCAAGGACTGGATCTGGAAAGATCCGACCCGCCGCCAGATGCTGGTAAAGGAATACAACGAACGGTTCAACTCTCTGCGCCCCCGCGAATACGACGGCAGCCATATTCTGTTCCACGGTATGTCGCCTGAAATCACACTGCGCCCCCACCAGAAAAACGCCATTGCGCACATTCTGTACGGCGGCAACACGCTGCTGGCGCACGTCGTAGGCGCGGGTAAAACCTACGAAATGGTCGCTGCAGCGATGGAAAAGAAACGCCTTGGGCTTTGCACCAAGACCCTGATCTGTGTACCCAACCACCTGACCGAGCAGCTTGCCGGAGAGGCTTTGCAGCTGTACCCCAACGCAAATATTCTTGTAGCCCGCAAGACGGATTTTGAAAAAGCCAACCGCAAACGGTTCTGCGCCAAAATCGCAACCGGCAATTATGACATCATCGTAATCGGGCACAGCCAGTTTGAGCGCATTCCGCTGTCACAGGAACGGCAGGTCGAATACCTGCAAAGCCAGATTCACGATGTGATTAACCAGGTCGCACAGCTGAAAGAGGAACGCGCCGAGAATTTCACCGTCAAGCAGATGGAGCGTATGCGCAAGCAGCTGGAGAAAAAGCTGGATAAGCTCAACGACCAGTCCCGCAAAGACGATGTGGTGACCTTTGAACAGCTGGGCGTAGACAGCTTGATGGTGGACGAAGCCCACGCATTCAAGAACCTTGCAGTCCTTTCCAAAATGCGCAATGTGGCGGGTATATCTCAAACCGAGAGTCAGCGCGCCAGCGACCTATATATGAAATGCCGCTACCTTGACGAAATCACCGGCAGCCGCGGCGTGGTGTTTGCCACGGGTACGCCCATCAGCAACTCTATGGCAGAGCTGTTCACCATGCAGCGGTATTTGCAGAGGGAAACCTTGGAGCAGCACGGGCTTTCCTCCTTTGATGCGTGGGCATCCACCTTTGGGGAAACCGTGACAGCCGTGGAGCTTGCGCCGGAAGGTACAGGCTATCGGACAAAAACGAGATTTTCCAAGTTCTATAATCTGCCGGAATTGATGAGTATGTTCAAGCAGGTGGCGGATGTGCAGACGGCGGATATGCTCAACCTGCCGGTGCCCAAACTGGTGGGCGGCAAACCCATCAATGTAGCGCTGCCACCCAGCCCCCAGCAAAAACAGATGGTGGCAGACCTTGCCGACCGCGCCGAGGAAATTCGCGCCGGAAATGTAGACCCCACCGAGGACAATATGCTCAAGGTGACCAACGACGGCAGAAAACTGGCGCTGGACCAGCGGTTGATCGACCCCAATTTGCCCGAAAACCCCAACGACAAAGTTCACGCCTGCGCCGAAAATGTGTACCGTATCTGGAATGATACCAAGGAGAAACGCCTGACGCAGTTAGTGTTTTGCGACTTATCCACCCCGAAACCGGACGGCTTTAATGTGTACGATGATTTGCGCAATCTGCTGATTTCCATGGGCATCCCGGAAAATGAGGTGCAGTTCATCCACAGCGCCAACACCGAGGTGAAAAAAGCAGAACTGTTTGCCAAAGTGCGCAGCGGCGATGTGCGCGTGCTGATGGGCAGCACCGGCAAGATGGGCGCAGGCACCAATGTGCAGCGGCTGCTGGTGGCCACGCATCATCTGGACTGCGGGTGGAAGCCCTCTGACATTGAGCAGCGCAACGGGCGCATGATTCGCCAAGGCAACACCAATGCCGAGGTGTATGAGTATCGTTATGTCACAGAATCTTCGTTTGACAGCTATATGTGGCAGCTTTTGGAAACAAAACAAAAGTTCATCGGGCAAATTATGACGAGCAAAAGCCCTGCCCGCAGTGCGGATGATTTGGACGATGCAGCGCTGTCTTATGCCGAGGTCAAGGCGCTGGCGGCGGGCAATCCGATGATCAAGGAGAAAATGGATCTGGATATTCAGGTGGCGCGGCTCAAGACCCTGAAAACCGCCTACAACAACGAGCATTACCGGCTGGAAGATGCGATTACACAAGGATTTCCCGCAGAAATGCGCAAGACCGCCCAGCAGCTGGAAAACGCCAAAGCCGACACCATACGATTGCAGCAAAACACCAAGCTCGATGCGGACGGCAAGGATATTTTTACCATTACCTTGATGGACATGGTTTACACCAAGCGCGAGGACGCAGGCAAAGCCCTGCTGGGGTTGCTGGGTATGGCGATGAACCGCACCGAGCCGATTTCCATTGGGCGGTACAAGGGCTTTGATTTGCAGATCGCCTATTTTGCGATGGACAAAATGTATCTGGCGTATCTTGTGGGCAGCGGCATCAACCCGGTGCAGCTGGGTGCAGATGCGGTTGGCAACACCGTGCGTCTGGACAACTGCCTGCACAACCTGCCGCAGAGCGTGACCGATCTCGAATCCAAATTGGTGCAGCTGCAAAAACAGCTGGAAAACGCCAAAGAACAGCTTGCGCAGCCTTTTGCACAGGCGGACGAGCTGGCTGAAAAGAGCAAGCGCCTTGCCGAGCTGGAGGCGCTTTTGAACCTGAATGATAAGGATATTGTGCTGGATACCGTGCCGGACGAAGAGCAACAGTGTCGTTCGGACAATCGACAGCGTGGACAAGAAAGGTAGAAGGTTTTAAGATGAAAGAAAGAAAAAGCAACCGGGTCAGAGATGGCCCCCGCAAGGAGTTATCAAGATGAAAAAATGGATCGTAATGCTTGCGATGCTGTCCTTATTGACAGCCTGCGCACAGGCACCGGAACCGGAATCCGCTGAATTGACGGAGCTGTCGGCTGCGACATCGGAAAGTGCAGACGTCGAAGAAACACCTGCACCGATTTCAACTGCCGAGCCGACAACGACACCTACAGCTACGCCGGAGCCGACCGCCACACCCGCGCCGACACCTTCGGCAACACCTGCCGCTACCCCCGCACCGACACCAGCCCCTACGCCGGAACCCACAGCAGCGCCGACGGCAGAACCTGCCCCGGCGCAGGTCAGTATGAGCTATGGTGCTGTGCCCTTTGATTTGGCGGCAGGCACCGAACAGTGGTGGAGCATCGACAGCTCAGATTCCGCTTATTGGGCGGTGCAGGAAAACATCAACGCTATGCGCACTGCCGGTGGTCTGGCACCCTTAACGATGGACAGCGGTTTGAGCGCCGCAGCCGATGCCCGATGCGAGAGTTTTGTGGCAGGCGGTCCCTTTGACCACAGCGGTATGACTACCCGCAGCGAGATCTGCGCCGCCGGTCCGCTGGGCTCTGCAAGCGCCGTTTGCACCGGCTGGCAAGGCAGCCCTGCCCACTACGCCAACATTATGGAGCCGAGCTTTACGTCTATGGGCGTTGGCTGCTGGTTCTGCCAGACGGCAGAGGGGCAATATACCTATTGGGTCGTGACCTTTAACTGATGCACGGCAACGGGATTCACTACAAGAATAACGCATATTGACCAAGGAAGTTCATTTCTGTTAGGCTTGAACACAGCACCTGAGCGCTCACATTTGTGGGCGCTTTTTTATTGGAGGGACTCTATGGACATCGAAACTTTGCTAATAAAAGCCGAGCAAGACGGCTGCATGGTCGTGCTGAACGACATTGCCCCCAATCGAGAACGCAGCGAGTTGGTATTTCGTGTACCAAAAAGCATATACGATACCTCTGTTGCTGCGCTCGACATAGACGAAAGCACAAAAAACGCACTGCAAAAGCAAAAAATCACAGCTTTGGAGCATCTGCTGCACCACCTTGCGATGGGGAAAAATGTGGCAAAACAGTTGCATATCGCGCAAGATGCCGCCGAGCAGGTCGTGAATGCGGTGATTGAAACCGCCTATCGCAGCCTTTCTGCGCCTGAAAAGCGGAATTTCTGGGAAAGGATTCTGCACGATACGGACGGTGATGCAATGTGAAAAACGATTCCCTTGTCGCTAAGCTGTACAACAAAATGCAACAGGAGCAAAACGAATACCGTGCGTGGCTGCTTGCACAGCCGCCCGAAGAAATTTTGAACCACGCGTATGAGTACAGCGTCCGTGAGGACATTATTCTTGCAACGGAAGAAATGAACCTCACCCCTGCACAGGCGCGGGCGCTGCTGAAATCTCCCGCGCCGCTGGCGGATGTGTATAAGGATTTTTCCAAGCTGGAAACCGATTATATGAGCATTGTGGCTCAGTGCGTGGAAGACCGCGCAGATGACTTGCTGAAAAAGGAACAGCAGCAGAACCCACCCAAAGTATATCGACAGTCCGTCACTTATGCCCGCGAACACGGCGAATTGCCACAGTACCATGCGTCTTGCCACTTGAATGAAAGGTGTCGGGACGAGATTGATGCAGCGCTTGCACAGCGCTTTGATGGTATGCGACTGGGCGCTGGCGCTGTTGAGCAGGTAGTGGCGGAATATGGTTTGGAGCGCACAAAATATGTGTTGGCAGCGGCCATTCAAACCCGTGATGGAGATGGTCGTATTTCTCACACAAATAGAGAATGGGCAGATTCCATTCGCACGATCAAAGATATGGATCGCCGTGGCTTTGACCGTTCCTGTTACTACGCTGACCTACAGGCGCATACCTGCCTATTGGACGGTTTTGTAAACCAAGTGCGAAAATTTGAAAAAGCCAAAACCCAGCCCGCTCAGGATACCCCCGAAAGGTAACCGCAGCGTCTGCATTTTGCAGGCGCTTTTTTCGTGAAAAAATCTCTGTTTTGAAAGGATTTCACAATGAAAGAAACACATTATAAATTGAAGCATCGCGTTACCGCGCTGTTTGCGGCGGCGGTAATGCTCTGCTCCATGCTGCCCGGTGCGGCGTTTGCGGAGGAACCCACACCGCAGCCCACCGAGGAAACCGTGCAGATGGAGCAGCAGACCGAGCCGTCTGAAACAGACAACGGCCAGACCGACGAGAGCAGCCCCGACCCCGGTGTAGCTACCGCGGAAAGCGCGGCACCAACCACAGACGAGCCACCTGAAGAAAACGAGCCTTACACCTTTGACGGTGAAATCCTCTACGCGGATATGCCGGACGCCCCCACAGGCTCTTACCTTGGCAGCTACGGTTTGCCGGTGGCGACCGGCGAAACCAAAATCGGGCTTGGCGCGTGGGCAGCCGATTGGGAACAGGATAGCTATTTGAGTGCCGAGGCGCTGGACAGCACCGACCTGACGCTGGCAGCACCCCTGCTGGAAGATACCAACTACGCCATTGTGCCGATTCTGGCGCAGGTGGAGTATCCCGCAGATGGCAGTTCCCTTGATCTGGTTTTGCCGGACGGTGTGACCCTGCTGGACTACTACGGCGCACCCGTTGAAAACACAGAAAGCCTGCTGCACAATGAGTACAGCGAAACCTCTGCTGCCGTGCTGGGTGTATATGTACAGGCAGATGCAGATTTTACCGCACAGCTGGTTTACACTGCGCCCGATGGCAGCACCCTGACCAAGACATTACAGGTCACCATCGACCGCAACGCCACTGCCGAGTATCCTTTTCCTGACAGCGAAATTGCCGCCTTTGCCGAGCGCCCCACCCCTGCGGTGACAAGCGGCAAGATCACCAAGGTTGCCAAGGTCAACGGCACTTGGCTGATCTGGTTCAACGGCGAACCCGCCTACTGCTGCACCCACGGTGCGAATGGTCAGCCTGCCGGCTGCCCGCCGTACACCTATGTGAACACTTCCACCGTCAGCGCAGACCAGTGCATTCCCGGTGACCACTACGGCAACCAGATTCGCATCTGGGGCGGCTTGAACCAGCTTTCTTTAGGCGATGCGGACGATTTGCCCGCTGTTTTTTCCGCTGACGAGGGTGAAGAAACCTCTCTTTTGGATTTCTGTGCATCAATTTATGACGATGTACAGATGTATATTATCGAAAACTTCCCCGAAAGCACCGCCGCGGAAATTTATCTTGCCTCCGCGGATGAGCTGCTGAACGGCGTGGAAACCTATGCCTCTGCCCGCGGCTACTACACCTACATCTACAATCCCGGTCGCGCAGGGTGGCAGACCGTTGCCCTGATCGGTCCTGAGATCGGTGAGGAGGAACCTGAGCCGGAACCTGTTGTGCAGGAATACTATGCCAGCTGGGAGGCACCTGCCCAGACCGCCAGCGGCAGTTTTGATTTTTCCTACGGAATCCGCGCGGATAAGATCCAGCTGAAAACACAGGAAAAAGTGGACGGCGCGACCATTGAGATCGAACCCATTACCAAATCCGGCAGCATTGACGGCGGCAGCTGGTCTATCAGTCCTGCCGGAAAGCAAACGGTGACCACCAGCGGTCATACCGCCGATGACAACTACCAAAAGAACGGCGGCGATGCAGCCGCGAGCTGGAGCCTGCACTATGCGGTGACTAAGACCTCCGGCACCCGCAACGGACAGGTTGGCCCCTTCACCACGCAAGAGGCTGCTGATGCGGCCGCCAGCAGCGCCCGTGATTCGGCGATCGCTGAATTGCAGGGTGAGGCTCAGAACGCTGTCAACAACGCTATTGCAGCAGCCAAAGCGCAGCTGGGCAGCATCCAGTTCCGTTATGAAGAAATCACAGTACCGTATGGATTCGGCAAGTACTGGGGTGGCAATGGCAGCCAGCAGACAATCTCGGTGCCTGCAAACACCAACAACGACTATGTTATGAAAAATGACGAGTGGAGTTTGCAGGTCAACCTCAAGAAAACCGACAGCGAAACCGGCAGCCAGATCGCAGCCGATGCTCAGTATGAGATTTATCAGTGGGATGTGGTAACCGGCAAATACCAGCCCACCGGCGGCTACAACACCTACAGTGTGCAGCGTCAGGGCGATGGAACCTATGCGGTCATCAACAGCGCCGCCTATGCCACTACGGATGCCATGCGCCACACGCTGTATTACACCCAGCGCAATCAGGGCAAGTTTATCCTTGTGGAAACCAAAGCTCCTGCCGGATATTTTGGTGATTGGACGGACATTGACCACCCCGGCACGGCAGGCACGCCCTTGGGCAAGCGCGCCTATTACATCGAAATCACCGAAGCCAACGACAATGTGGTGCTTTGGCTGGACAATGCCGACTACAGCGCCGATATTCTGACAGCCGACAAGGGCGGCACCAAGCTGGTGACCAGCGGCGGCGTGGAAACCACCGTTGTTATTTACAAAGCCAGCGATGCACCTGCAGCGGAGATCCAATACAAAGAACCTGCGCGCGTTTACAACACCGACAACAGCGGCAAAGCCGCCAATGAGGACAGCTACACGGTTACTGCCACAGACGGCGTGATGAAAAACGACCGCACTTTGGGTGAGATCAGCATTTCCAAGGTAGATCTGGATGCAGTGCGCTATGTGGGCGGCAAGGCAGCCCACGACACGGCATTTGCCAGCGGGCAGGCACACGGCGATGCTGTGCTGGACGGTGCTGTGTATGACCTGTACGCTGCCGAGGACATCACCCACCCGGACGGCGTGACCGGTGTTGTGGATTATTCCAAAATCGTGGATGCCGATGGCAATCCCCTCTGGCACACGACCATCCGTGACAACAGCGGACAGTGGGTCAATGACTATCTGCCAATTCTCAAAAAAGACCATCTGGTAGCCAGCGCCAAAATCGAGAACGGCTGGCTGACCTTCGCAAACCTGTACCTCGGCAAATATTATGTGGTAGAGCGCTCCACCGGCACGGTCATTCCGCTGCGTGAGGGCGCTCTTGTTGTTTCTGGCACCTATCCCACTGTGGACAGCCGCACCAAAGCAGCCACAGGGCAAGTCACGGCACTGGCCAGCAGCGGCGGGCAGTACACCGATTGGGTGTACAAAAACCAGTTCAGCACCATCTCCAAGAGCAAAGCACTGGACGGCAGCTGGACTTACGATGCCTATTATCTGTCCTTTGCCAACGGCTATCTGTGCGACGAACACAACTACTACATTACGCCCGCTTATTCCGATGAAGGCTGGTATGTGGAGAAAACCACCTTCAGCGATAACCGGCAGGCTGCCGGTGAGCAAATCGACAAGACCAGCTATCGCGCAAACTATCACCTGCACGCGGACAACACCCTTGCCGAAAGCCAGGATCAGGTTGCCAAGGGCAATGTGGAAATCAGCAAGATCGTTTCTTCCAGCGGGCAGTCCAATGGTTTGGAACTGGAAAACGCCGGGTTTACCTTCTATCTCGTTTCGGATTTATCTAAGGCAGCGCAATTTGACCAGACCCGAACCGGCGCCTACACGCTGCAAAGCATTCTGGATGCCTATATCAACAAAAGCTATGACAATGCGCATCTGAAGTGGGATTTCTCCGGCGAAACGCAGGCCATTGCCAAAACCTACGAGGTCAACGCCGCTGAGATTGCTGCCTACAACAAAACCCTGACCGCTGCCGGAGAAAACAAAAACGGCAAGGGTGACGGCTGGCAGCCCACCGGCAGCGCCAACGAATACCAGCTGGCCGAGATCTTCAGCAGCGATACCGGCAACATCCGCGTGCAAGGGCTGCCCTATGGCACCTACCTTGTGGTGGAAACCACCACCCCGCAGGACCTGTATCAGGCAGAGCCGTTCCTTGTGAGCGTTGATCCTGCGCAGGATAACAACCCTTGGTGTGCCATGGCAACGCCCAAAGACAGCGTTCTGACCGGCTCTGACAGCTATCAGAAGTTCACGGTTCTGGACGAGGAAATTGAGGTCTATCTGCGCATCACCAAGATCGATGAGGAAACTGGCAAACCCGTACTGCTGCCGGGCACAGCGTTCCAAATCTACTGGCTGGATGACATGGGGCACTATCGCTATGACGATCAGGGCAATCCCAAACTGGTGACCATGACCGACACCGTAAACGGGCACCTGACCAAGAATGTCACCACCTTCTATACAAACGCCGAAGGCATCCTGACCCTGCCTGAAAAGCTTCCCTTGGGCAAATACCGTATTGTGGAGATCAGCGGCCCCAACGGATTCTATAACGAATGGCTGGACACTGCCGGGTATGAAAACGGGATTCTTGCTGACGATGCAGACGGAAGTTTCTATGTAGACTTTACCATCACCACCGACCGCATTTATCAGGCGACCGGTGATAAAAACGAAAACGGCATGGACACGCTGGTAATTGGCGAAAGGTATTCCAACCACGAAACCCTCGGCAAGCTGACCATCCGCAAAGCCGGCGAGGTGCTGACCGGCTGGCAGTCTGAGCCGAACGGCATTGACCCGTGGATGACCGGCGAAGCTGAGAAGGGCAATTTCACCTACGAAACGCGCCCGCTGGCAGGTGCCGAGTACACCATCACGGCAGCCGAGGACATCTACACGCAGGATCGCCAGCTTGACAACTACGGCAACCGCACCCTCTGGTACGCCAAGGGCGATGTGGTGGCAGTGGTTACGACCGGCGACGGCACTGCCGATACTGCCGTGTTTGCCCCTGCACGCACGGCGGCGACCTATGATTTTCTGTCCGTCATCTACGACGGCACCATCGGTGAGGTCAGCGTGACCCTGCCGCTGGGCAGCTATCACATTGCAGAAACCAAACCGCCGTATGGCTATGCAGGCACGGACGCCGCCTTTGATGTGACCCTTGCGTGGGACAACCAGACGCAGGAAATTGTTGCGGCTGACGCTGTTGAATTCCATAACGAGCGCGAAAAAGCAAAGGTCGGCATCTACAAAAACGATTTGGAAAGTGGCAAATATCTTGCAGGTGCCGTGTTCAACCTGTACACCGCCGATGACATTTACGATGCGGACGGCAGCCTTGTTTTTGCCGCCGGTGAGCTGGTAGCCACCAGCCCCGAAACCAATGCGGATGGGTACACCTACTTCGATTGCGATATTCCCATCCGCGGTGAGCAGTACGGCAGCAGCACCCACAAGGATGCCGCCACCAACAGCGGCAAGTATATCGTCAAGGAAATCCGCGCCCCGCTGGGTTACTATGTCAACGAAGAACCCATGGAAGTCACCTTTACCTACGACGGGCAGGCTGTGCAGGTCTTGGAGAGTACCTGTACCGACAAACCTACCGAAATGTGGGTAAGCAAGCGCGATTTGACCAACGACGAGGAACTGCCCGGTGCCACTTTGTGCATTAAAGACTCTGACGGAAATGTGGTAGACCGCTGGGTGTCCACCGACACGCCCCACCGAGTGACGGGACTGCACTTGGGTGATGCCTACACCCTGACCGAAACCCGCCCCGCCGATGGTTACGCGCTGGCGGATGAGATCACCTTCCGTCTGCTGCAAAAGGTGGACGAGAACGGCAGCAACCTGCAGGACGCCGAGGTCTATTACCTGACCACAAAGAACTTCCTGTTCTGGACTTGGGACGATTGGAAACTGCTGGACGATGCCACCGTGATTATGCGCGATGACACCATCAAGGTGGAAATCTCCAAGAAAGATTTAACCACAATGGAGGAATTGCCCGGCGCAGAGCTGACCCTTACCGACAAGGATGGCAAGGAAATTGACCGCTGGGTATCCACCGACAAACCTCACTACATTGAGAAACTGCCCGCAGGCGATTATACGCTGACCGAGGTGAAAGCCCCGGACGGATACGCTTTTGCGGAAAGTGTACCGTTTACGGTGCTGCCCACCGGTGAGGTACAGCAGTTTGAGATGCGGGACGATGTTATTAAGGTGGAAATCTCCAAGGTGGACCTGACCACAATGGAAGAACTGCCCGGCGCGGAGCTGACCATTACCGACAAGGATGGCGAGGAAATTGACCGCTGGGTATCTTCCGACAAACCGCATTATATCGAAAAGCTGCCTGCCGGAGAGTACACGCTGACCGAGATCACGGCACCGGATGGGTACGATATTGCGGAGAGCATTCGCTTTACCGTTCTTCCCACCGGCGAAGTGCAAACTGTTGTGATGAAGGATGCCCGCACACCTGAGAGAACGCCGCAGCCGGAAGAAACACCGCATCCCACGGAAACCCCGCAGTCGACCCCCAGCACCACGCCTGCGCCGACTCCTGCACCGCAGCCAATTATTCCGCAGACCGGCGATACCTTCCCGCTGGGGTTGCTGCTGACCGTAGCTGGTATTTCGCTTGCCGGGCTGGCGGTATTGATTTTCAAGTGTGTCCACAGCAAAGCTGTCACCGAGCGCGACTCTGAAACCGAGGATAGTGAACACTAAGGAGCGATTCCTACAATGATCGAATTTGCAATTTTGGGGAGACCTCGCGGGCCTCCTTATTTTTTATGGAGTTTGAACATGAACCAAAAAATCACCGCATTTCTGTTTGGCTTATTGGGCACCACATTGCTCATTTGCTCTTGCATTCTGGCACTGTATTTTCGGCAGTCCTCTCAGCAGGCAGCGCTGTACAGCCAGCTGGCAGCTTCTGCTTCTTACTTTGATACCGGTGAAGGGAGTCTTCTTCCCGAACGCGAGGAGCTGTATGAGCAAAATCCTGACATGGTCGGCTGGCTTCAAATCGAGGGCACCGGCATCGATTATCCCGTGATGCAGACACCGGCAGACCCCAACTATTACCTGAAGCACGACTTTGAAAAGAACTACACGGACTATGGCTGCCCCTTTATGCAGGCAGACTGCGATGCGCTTGCCCCGTCCGACAACCTGATTATCTACGGCCACAACATGAAAGACGGCTCGATGTTTGCAGACCTTGCCAAGTACCGCAACAAAGATTTCTGGCAAGCACACAAAACCGTTTGGTTCGATACGGAGCTGGGCAGCAGCGCCTATGAAATTTTTGCCGTGATCCACACGACCGTGCAGGCAGATGCCGCCGATGCGTTCTTGTTCTATCTGTTTGTGGACGCTGCTTCCACGGAAGAATTTGCCGATTATGTGTCAGCCTGCCAAGTGCGGGCGCTGTACGATACAGGTATGAGCGCCCAATACGGCGACAAGCTGCTCACGCTTTCCACCTGCGACAACATTACTGACAACGGCAGATGGCTTGTGATCGCCAAACGAATCTAATACTGAAGGGAAACAAGGAAATTATGGAAAAAGAACTTAGTCCCTGCCGCGTATGGCTTTATGCCAGAATTCCCGGCGACTATGTGGGGACCATGGACAGCATAAAAGTTTGCGCCTTACAGGCTCATGCTGATGGCTGCACTGTTGTGGGCAGCAGCACCGATGAGCATTGCGGCTGGCTGCTGCGCCCCGGATACCGGGAGATGCTGCGGCATATCCGTAAAGGCGAAATCGACACCGTATATCTCTGCCGGATGCGCCATATCAGCCGCAGAGAAGGACACCTCTTTTCGTTTTTCAGACAGCTTATGAAGCACGGTGTAAAGGTGGTCGCCACGGAATATAACATCGAATACCGTGCCGCGAATTTCAAGCTGGGAAGAAAAATCGACACTTATGCGGCTCGGCACCAGTGCGCAAAACCTTTTGGCAGACGGCGTACTGTTCCGCAGGAACAGTACGAGCAAGCACGGCAATGTGATATCACATCGCCCTCTTGTTAGGGGAAGCTCCCCTAAAACCCCCGTCTTGGATGGTGAACTATGAGAGAACGCCCCTATAAAAAACTGTTGCGCCTGAATCAGTCCGAGAAAGATCGTCTGCTTTACCTGAGCAAAAGCACCGGACTCAATCAAGAGCAGGTACTGCGCAAGGCACTGATGAATGCACCGCTTTTGGAACGCCCGACAGCGGATTACTTAAAAATGTCTTACCAAATATCTGCCCTTGGCAACAATCTGAATCAGCTTGCCCATGTGGCAAATGTCAGCGGAAACGCAAACAACATGGACCTTCTGATTGCAAGGCAGATCATGGAAAAAGTTTGGATGTATATCAAAGGAGGCGGTGTGCCATAGCCTATACCAAAATCATACCTGTCAGGCATCATCTGCAAAGGTGTCTGGATTACACCAGCAATCCTAATAAAACCGAAATCTTTACCGAGAGCGATTTGAAGCGCCTGTTATCCTATACGCAAAATCAGGACAAAACCGAACACCAGCTGTATGTGTCGGGCTTTCAATGTGACCCGGACACTGCCTGTCAAAGCATTGAAGAAACCAAGCGCGTTTGGTTCATGCCAACTGACAAGGGCATTCTGGCCTACCATATTATCCAGAGCTTTGCACCCGGTGAGGCTACGCCGGAGCAGGTGCATCAAATCGGCTGCGAGTTTGCGCGCCGATTTCTGGCAGACCGCTTTGAATGCACCGTTTCCACCCATCTGGACAAGGGACATCTGCATAACCACATCGTAACCAATTCGGTTTCCTTTATAGACGGCAAAATGTTCCGCAATGACTTTGCCACCTACTATCAGGGTATCCGCAAAATTTCCGATGAACTCTGCCGGGAAAACAAACTCTCCGTCATAGAAACGGACGGCAAAGGGGAAGGCTATGCCGATTGGCTCAGCGGCAAAACCGGCAAGCCGACCATCCGCAGCATGGTGCGCAAGGATGTGGAGCTTGCCATGGCCGCTGCGGACACCTTTGATGGCTTTGTTGCCGAATTGCAGGCTATGGGCTACATGGTCAAATATGGTCCGCGCGTAGAACACATGGCGGTTCGGCACCAAAGCGCGCAGCGCAGTGTGCGCATTGATCGGCTGGATGCACGGTATTCCGAATCGGCGCTGCGCGATTATTACCGGCAGCTCCGCCACCTGCCCGCAGATATGTGCCGGGAATATAAAGCGCAGCACGCCCCAGAGCCTGCCCAGTGGCTGTCCCCGGAGCTTGCGCCTGTGGGCAAACGAATGCGGTACCGCAGCAGCCTATCCAAACCGCACCGCAAGGTATCCGGGTTTATGGCTTGCTATTATCGCTACTGCGCCTTGCTGCGCAAAGCCTACCACGGCAAAGCCACGAAACGCTGCTATTTTCTGTTGCGCGAGGATTTCAAGAGATTCAACCGCTATCAGCAGCAGACACATCTTTTGTGGGAACACCGCCTGCAAACTCTTGCCGAGGTGCAGGCCCACAAGAGCAATTTAGAGAATCAAATCGAACAGCTTGCCCGCCAGCGCAAGGTTTTGTACCGGCAAAAGCAAGAGCCGGAACGCGCCGCGCGGGAGGAACAAATTCAAAAGCTGACCAAACAAATCAAAGCCCTGCGCCATGAGTTTTATATCTGCACCGACATTGAAGCCGATGCCGCCATGGTGCAGGAAAAACTGCGGCAGGCAGAGCTTGCCGCACAACAGGAAAGGAACGAGGTGAAGGAAGATGAGTACAAGCGGCGAAGCAGCCGACCAGATGGCGCGAGAGGCGCTTCAGTTTTCCGAGGTGGCTATTAAGCTGACGGCTCTCGGCTTTAAGAATTCTCTGGCACTGGCCTTGGCCTATGCCAAAGAGAATCCGAAGGTTCGAGGAAAAACCAGCTTAGACCGGCTTCTGCGTGAAAACAAGGAGCTGAAGGTCATTCCTATCAAAACCGAAGATGTATCCCAATTCAAAGAGTACGCCAAGCAATACGGCGTACTTTTTGCTGTTATCAAGGATAAATCTGCCCAAGGGGAAAAGGTTGATATTATGTTCAAGGCGGAGGATGTCAGCAAGCTCAACCGCATCTATGAGCAGATGGGTTACAGCATTCCGAAAGCGCAGGGACAGACCGACCGAAAAAAAGCGCCCGCCCGCAATCCGCAAGGGCCAGAATTGCGGGTGCCAGAGAAAGGCTCTATGACTTATGATAAGCGCCCCTCGGTGCGTATGAAGATCGACCATTACCGTGCGGTCGCCAAAGCAATATCCGAAACGCAAAAGGCACTGCAAAAAGGAATCAAAGAAGCGGTTACGAAGGAGGCCCGATGATGTACGAAGATGGTTTCAATATCGAGGAATGGAAAGCAAAAAAGCTGGCAGAACGGCAGGAAACCTTTGCTGCACAGGAGGAAGCGCTGAAAGATTTGTTTGCCAGCGGGCAGACCCTTGCCAACTACTTTTACCAGCGCGGCAGGCTGGGTAGTCACATCACTGCCGGGAATACGGCGCTGATCCTGCGCACCAATCCGCTGGCCTGCGCGGTTATGTCTGCAGACGACTGGAGCAAGTACGGACGGCGCGTCAGCAAAGGCTGCACGGGGATCGCGCAAATCGTGCGCAGCAATGGATATTATGCCGTTGCCAAGGTGTTTGATATTTCCCAGACCTACGGCAACAAGCCGTACCCGATTGCCGCTGTGGAAAGCACGAAACAGATCGAGAAAGTCATTGATGTGATGCGCGAGATCTCACCGATCCCGGTTCTTCCGAAAAACGAAGTCGAAGGGTTCTGCTATGATGCCGAGCGTCAGGAGCTGGTATTCTGCGCCGCCATGCCCCCGCAGGAACTTTTGCAGCGGCTGCCCGCGGAGATCGTGATGGCAGCTGCCGAATCCGCCTATGCCGGTATCTCGGAAAACGAGTTGCTGCGCCAGACCGCCGCTGCAGTGGCAGTAGAAGTCTGCGGACGGCTGGGCTTGCCGATGCCGCCGGATGCATTTCAAACGCTGGAGGGCATGAAAGAACACATCCCAGATGGCGAGGAACGCAGAGCTCTGGAAAAAGTGCGGGAAATGGCGGTCACCTTTGGGGATGCCGTGTGCAAGCGCCTGAAACTGGAGCGCGGTCAGCCTGCTCCGCAGCGGGAAGAACGGTGATGCCGAATGCGCTCCAACCGCACCGATAAAACCGAGCTGATTTTATGGGCGCTGCTGTTGCTGCCTCTGCTCTGGCTTGCGGCAGCGCTTGCACAGGCGGCAGAGCAGGCGCACGGTCTTGCAGAAATCACAGCGCTGCTGTCAGAACTAATACAGAACCCTGCCGCATTGCACTGGTGCCAAAATACTCCGAAATTTCTGCTCGCGGTGCTTGTCATTTATCCATTGGCTGTTTACTGCTACAAGCTCGACCAGGCTGACCGCCGTCCCGGTGAGGAACACGGCTCTGCCCATTGGGGCAGTGTGCGCCAGCTCAATGCAAAATACCAAAACCGCAAGGATAAGGTGCAGAACTATATCTTTTCACAGAATATCCGATTCAGCACAGACAGCCATGCCCACCGGCACAATTTGAATGTGGTGGTCATCGGAGGCTCCGGCAGCGGCAAGACCCGTTTTTATGTGAAACCGAATGCCATGCAGGCCAGCGGCTCTTATCTGTTTCTGGACCCCAAGGGCGAGCTTGTGCGCTCCCTTGGCGGGTTTTATGAATCACTGGGCATTCCGATCACAGTGATCGACCTTGTGCATTTCAAAGGGCACTATAACCCCATGCATTACATCGATTCCGATGAAGATGCCGTTAAACTGGCGTATGCCATCGTCAACAACACCAAGCCCAAGGATGCCCCGGCCAGCGGCGGCGACAAATTCTGGGACGATGCCTCGGTGCTGCTGATTTCCGCGCTGATCCTGTATCTCATTTACGAAGCGCCGGTATCTGAGCAGAACTTTTCCACCCTGATGTACATGATCCAGAACTGTCAGATGGAAGAGGGCGACATGGGGCCGAATCCCTTGGAAATGCTTTTTAATGAGCTGCAGGAGCGCGACCCGCTACATCCGGCAGTTCTGCAGTTCAACAGCTTTAAGCTGGGCTCCACCAAAACGCTGCAATCTGTGCTGATCACCGCTTCTGCCAACCTGTATATGTTCAACACCGCGCAATTTGCCGAAATGACCAACACCGACACCATGTTCCTGCCGCGTTTGGGACTGGAAAAGCGTGTGATTTTTTGTGTCATCCCGGACAATGACAAAACCTATAACTTCCTCATCACGATGCTGTACACCCAGCTTTTTGACCAGCTTTTCCGGCTGGCGGATTCTGAGCCGAAGTTTGACGGCGCACTGCCGGTCCATGTGCGATTTATGATGGACGAGTTTGCCAATGTCGCCTTGCCTGCCAATTTCAAGAATATTCTGGCTGTATGCCGCAGCCGCAATATCAGCTGTGATATTATTTTGCAGTCCAAAAGCCAGATTCAAAGCCTGTACAAGGATGATTGGGAGGGCATGATCGGCAACTGCGACAGCCTGATATACCTTGGCGGCAACGAATATGCCACCTTTGAATGGCTGTCCAAGTACATCGGCAAGATGACCGAACGCACCAAAAGCCAAAGCATCGGGCGCGGCAGCCGCGGTTCCAGCAGTGACAGCTATCAGCTTGCCGCCCGCGACCTTTGCAGCCCAGATGAGATCCGCCGCATGGATGATGGGGATTGTCTGGTACTACTGCGCAGCGAACCGCCGGTCATAGACCACAAGTTTGATTTGATGCGCCATCCCAATGTAAAGCTCACACCGGACGGCGGAGCCGCCCCTTACCGTATGCCGGACGATTATGCGCAAACCGCACAGACCATATCGCCCGATGTTGTGACCGGGCTGACCGAGCCCGCGATCACCGAAGTAATGTACGATGAAATTCAAAAAATCATGGAGGAAATTCACAATGAACAAGAAAGAAACCTATAATGCGCCCGACCAAAACGATGCCCGCCAGCGCAAAATCAAACGCATCTATCTGGTCACTGCTACCACGGCTGCCCTTGCCTTTACCATGGCAATGCCCGCCTTTGCCGCCAATGACCCGCTTGCCACCATCAATGCACTCAGCGATTTTGTGTTCAGCGCCATCAAGGCGATTGGTGCCATTCTGCTGGGCTTCGGCATTGTGCAGATCGGTCTTGCCCTGAAAGGTCACGATGCCAGCCAGCGCGCACAGGGCTTTATGACCTTCTTTGGTGGTGTCATTATCTACTTTGCCAAGGATATTCTGGATATGATTCTGTAATGAAAAACACTTGATTTTCACCAGCATATCTGATATTATTGGATATGGTGGTGAAAATATGATAAAAACTACTGCAATGCTGTTGGACGAATTGCACAGCTATAGAAATCCGCGCGATAAGCTGGCCCGTATGGTACAGAACAAAGAATGCATTCCGATTATTCAGGGACTGTACGAAACAGATTCCTCTACACCCGGATATAGGCTTGCAAACTGTATCTGTACCCCGTCGTACCTGTCCTTTGAATTTGCTCTGTCTTATCACGGTCTTATTCCGGAAGCAGTGTACAACTTTACTTCGGCCACTTTTGAGAAGAAAAAGAAAAAAATTTATAAAACTCCTTTTGGTATATTTACCTATCGGGATGTTCCATCTGCTGTATATCCTTATGGTATTACCTGTTTCTCCGAGCAGGGGTACGCGATTCAAATCGCAAGCCCAGAAAAAGCGTTATGTGATGAACTCTACATCCAATCACCTGTAGCAAGTCAAGGCGAACTAAAGGAATTGATGTTTGATGGATTGCGCATAGATTGGGATGCTTTTTGCAAACTCAGCGTGGAGGACGTCGCTTTCCTCAACGGGAAGTACCATTGCACTAATATTCAGAAATTACAAAAGATTATGGAGAAAATCGCATGAACACAGTAATAGAACAAATGCTGCGCAAATATGACAGCAAAAATATCTATGACCAGAAAAATGCTATGAAAGAGGTCATGCAGGAAATCGTTCTGTATGGGTTGAGCCGTGCTGGGTTCTTCAGGGAAGCTGCATTCTACGGCGGAACAGCACTGCGTATTTTTTATGGGCTTGACCGTTTTTCAGAAGATTTGGATTTTTCACTTATGACAAGTAATCCGAATTTCGATTTGAAAGCATATTTTCCAGAACTTGAAAAAACCGTTCGCTCTTTCGGGTTAAATGTTGTCATTTCTGAGAAAGAGAAAAACAAAGAATCCGCCATTCGTTCTGCATTCTTAAAGGGAAACACCAAAGAGCATTTCTTGCTTTTTTACGCGGATGAAGTAACGGCAAACAGTATCACCAAAAACGAGGCTCTTAAAATCAAATTTGAAATTGATACCATGCCGCCAGCATTTGCAACATTTGAGAGGCGGTTCTGTCTTGCGCCAATGCCGTATGAAATAAATCTCTATGATGAACCATCTCTTTTTGCAGGGAAAATTCATGCAGTACTATGCCGTGCATGGCAGAACCGCGTGAAAGGGCGCGATCTCTATGATTATGTGTTTTATCTCTCTAAAGGAGCTACCGTCAACCAGAAACATTTACAGGCTCGCCTGATGCAAAGTGGGGTTATTACAGAAAATGATGCTTTTGACATCTCGGTAATTCGCTCTATGCTATGCGACCGCTTTGCTTCCATAGACTATAATCAAGCAAAGCAGGATGTGATTCCCTTTATACGCGATACTTCCACTTTAGATATTTGGTGCAAGGAATTCTTTACGCAAATCACAATGCAACTTAATTAAGAAATAATGACCGTTTTGCTTTTCAGTAAGGCGGTCATTTCTTTTATCCGAAAGAGGGTGAAACTTTGAACCAAAACTGGATTGTCGAAAATCTGAACAATGCGTTTTCCACATGGAATGGAAAGCTGACAGAGTTATGGGGGCTGGTGACAACCGGCCCCCAATCTTTTAAGGGCGGCGCTGTGTGGGGCGTTATGCAGAACCTGCACAATGCCATGGTCGGCGTAGGGTATGCCCTCGTGGTGCTGTTCTTTGCTATATCACTGTTCAAAAACACGATGAACTTTCATGAACTCAAGCGCCCGGAGGCCGCCCTGCATTACCTGATCCGCTTTGTGGCAGCCAAGGCACTTGTCGGGTATGGCATGGACATTATGCTCAACATCTTTTCCATCTGCAACGGCGTTATCACCGATATGACCTCCGGCATGGGCGGCATCTCGCAGGCGATGGTATCGCTGCCCGGTGAAATGCAGACTGCGATTGAAAATGTGGGATTCCTCGCCAGTATCCCACTATGGCTTGTCACGATCTTGGGCAGCCTGTTCATCACAGTGCTGTCGTTCGTGATGATTCTCACCGTGTATGGGCGGTTCTTTCGCCTGTATATGTACACGGCGTTGGCTCCCTTGCCGCTGGCGAGCTTTGCCGGGGAAAGCACACAGTCAGTCGGCATTTCCTTTGTAAAAAGCTATATCGGCGTGTGCTTGGAGGGCGCTGTCATCGTGCTGGCCTGCATTATCTATTCAGCCTTTGTCAGCACACCCACGGTCACAGGCAGTGAACCGACCACAATGGTGTGGAGCTATCTTGCCGAAACCGTGTTCAATATGCTGGTGCTGGTCGGGCTTGTAAAAGGCTCTGACCGTATTATTCATGAAATGATGGGGTTATAAGCTATGCAGAATCCAATTAACAAGGAAATACGCCACTATCAGGAAGAAATCTTTATGGGCCTAACATTGCGCCAGCTGGTTTGTTCCGGCGTGGCCATCGGTTTAGCGGTGCTTGCTTATATGACACTTGCCCCGCTGCTGGGCCGTGAAACCGCCAGCTGGGTGTGCATCGTGGCTGCCATGCCGATTGCCGCCGCAGGGTTCTTCCACTATGACGATTTGAATTTTGAACAATTTCTGGTTGCTGTAGTGGAAAGTGTAATCCTTGGCAGCAGTTGGCGGTTATGGAAAACCGAGTATGATTTGTCCAAACCAAAACACAAAAAGAAGGTGAAAAAGTTTGCGATTAAATGAATATGCCTCCACACGCAGAACGCGGGGCAGCTACAAAATCCCGACTTCTGTGCAAAAGTCCATCCCGATTGATGAAATCTATGCGGACGGCACTTGGCGCTCCGGCGAAGTGTACAGTCAGATGTGGAGTGTCTCCGACATCAACTATGCCATGCAGAGCGACGATAAAAAGCAGGACATTTTGGCAAAGATGGGCAGGATTTATTCTAATATTCCTACCGACTGCTGGGCGCAGCTTTGCATTGTCAGCCAGCGCATGGACGAGATTTCCTTTGAGCGAGATGTGCTGTACCACCGCGCCAACGATGGCCTTGACGCATACCGCGTTGAACGCAATCGGCTGATGAAAGCCTACGCCAAAGAAATCGGCAATGTGAAACAGCAAAAGTATCTGATTCTCTCCACCAACAAGCAGAACAGCAAAGATGCCCGCGAACGGCTGAATCAGGTGCAGCGGAATATGCTGGGCGAGTTGTCCAACATTGGTTGCAAAGTCTGTGCGCTGGATAACAACGCCCGGCTGGAAGTGCTGCACAACTTTTTCCGCATCGGAGAGGAAACGCATTTCCAGTTTGATTTTGACAACTGCACCCGATTGGGACAGGATTTTCGGGATGCCATTGCGCCGGATGCAATGCGCTTTTGCAAAGACCACATCGAGATTGACGATTCCTATGCCAAGTGCATGACGATTGCCCAGTATCCGCAGCAGTTGGACGATAAGTTCATTGCGACACTGCTCCAGCAGGTGCCGTACATCGTTTTGTCCATTGCCATTCAGCCGGTCGAAACCGAGGACGCTTACCGCGAAATCGAGGATTCCCGGATGAAAACCGATGCCGAAAAGGTGCGGTTTAACCGCAAAACCGTGGAAAATCTTGACTTTGTGGCAACGGTGCCGTACAAGACACAGGCACAGGAAAAGAATATCGAATATATTCGCACCGAAATGGCCGAGCATGACCAGCAGATGTTCTTGGTGTTGTTATCCGCGGCATATTTTGCCGATACACTGGACGAACTCAAAGCAGAAACCGCCGCACTCAAAACCACGGCAGCCAACTTCAACTGCCGTTTTACCGAACTGCGCTTTCAGCAGGAACGTGCCTTTAACACGGCCATGCCGTATGGTCTGCGGCGTATTGCCAGTGTGCGCACTATGCTTACCAAGGGGTTGTGCGCACTGGTGCCGTTCAATGTACAGGAGGTGATGGACGCGGGCGGTATGTTCTATGGTGTCAATGCTGTATCCGGCAACTTGATTGTCGGCCTGCGTTCCGAACTGCCGAACGGAAATGGTATGGTGCTGGGTACCTCCGGCAGCGGCAAATCGCTGTTCGTAAAGCTCGAAATTCTGATGTTGTATCTTCGTTTTCCGAATGCAAAATTCTATATCGTAGACCCCGAAAACGAATACGCCCCTTTGGTACACGCTATGGGCGGCGAGGTAGTAGATATTTCGCCAATCAGCGAAACGCACTTCAATCCGCTGGATTTCTACCCCGATGGAAAGAGTAAGATTCTGCCGCAAAATGCGAAGTCGGAATTTGTGCTTTCTCTGTTCGAAAAGGTGATGGAGGGAAACATGATTCCGGGCGACAAAAGCCTGATTGATCGCAGCTTGAAAAATATCTACAAGCCGCTTGTGGATTCACACTATACCATACCTTGCCCCACACTGGTGGATTTATGGAAAGACTTACTTGCACAGCATCACCCCAGAGCCGAGCAACTTGCCTTGGCAATTGAGATTTTCGCAAAAGGCAGTATGAAAGCCTTTGCGCAGCCCACGAATGTGGATATGTCCAATCGTCTGATTTGCTTTAACATCAATCGTTTGGGTGAGCAGCTGAAACCGGTGGCGATGATTTCCATGCTGGAATTTATTAACACTGCGGTTATGAACAGCAACCGCAAGGACGCAAACGCAGCCACTTGGGTATACTTTGATGAAATCTATCTGTTGCTCCGCGATGAGGAAAGTGCAAAGTTTCTGTACCAGAGCTGGAAGCGATTCCGCAAATATAACGCCTATGCCACGGGCATTACCCAGAACGCGCAGGATTGCCTGACCAACGATACCGCCTGCGCGGTATTGTCCAACAGTGAATTTGTGGTAATGCTGCGCCAGACAAAGGACATTCTGCCGCTGCGGAAACTGTACGGTCTGTCAGAGCCGCAGCAGGAATACCTTAAGCTGGCCCCTGCCGGGCAGGGAATCCTGAAGATGGGTAACAACATAATCCCATTTGAAAACAAGCAGCCGACAACAGGTAAGGTGTATAAGCTGATAAGTACAAAGCCGGGGGAGGCAGAGTAACTATGCGCAAAACAAAAACGGCGGGCCGAGGCCCGCCGCTAGATGCTCAAAAAAGAATTTTACCCGCAGGAATTTTATCGTTTTCTGCCACCCTGCGAATCACTTTACAGGGAACACCCGCTGCAACAACCCCGGTAGGAATATCGTGCGTAACGACGCTCCCTGCGCCAATTACAGAATCCGCACCAATCGTTACCCCGCCGCAGATTGTTGAATTCGCCCCAATCCAGACATTATCCTCCAGTGTGATGGGGGCAGAAGTACCGATGCCCTGACTACGCTGTTGTGCATCTACTGCGTGACCTGAGCAGGCAAGGCATACGCCTGGCGCAATAAAAGCGCCTGCACCAATGTTGACAGGAGAGGTGTCCAGAATCACGCAATTATAGTTGAGAACGGCAAACCCATGAAAATGGATGTTAAAGCCGTAATCGCAATGGAAGTCCGGCTCAATGCCAACCACCGGGGAATATGTTCCGAAAAGCTGTTTCAAAATATTCTGCCGCTTGTCAGCCTCCATCGGGCCAGTTTTGTTATACTCCCAGCACAGCTGTTTTGCTTTCAGCTGCGCCTCTTGGGGGAGGTTTTCGTAACCGCTTGCATACGCAGCCGGGCGTCGGATAATATCTATCGGATTCATTTTGTTTAAGCCCCCTACTTATTCGGCAAACTGGAAGTTGTCCCAGTCCGTTTCTGCACGACATTGCTAAACTATCTTAATGTACCCAAATGTTATTTTCCAAATCCCTCAGGTAGGACTTGTATAGGTCAATAAGCGTTGGCGTTTCCTCGCCATCGGGAAAGCTCAACAAATACCCATCCTCAGTTTCGTGAAAGCCGATAATGCCGTGTAATCCGGCCATCTCTGCCACCTTGACCAAGGTGTGGTAGTCATACTCGGCAGCGCTGATATAAAGCGTCATTTTGGTATCCCCTTATCATAGTACTGTTTTCTATTTTACACCCACAACCCGCTGTGCGACAAGGCATAGCGGGATTTTTATTTCAAAGGAGTTGTTACTATGCCCAAAGAAAACAAAATCCGCGTTTTATATGTTCAGCCGGGAAAATACCCGGAGGAACGTATCATTGAAAACAATTTGAAATCCATGCAAAAACTTGTGGACGGCGATATTGAGGGTGTGTACCCTTGGCGGGATTACGCTTGCATTGTTTGTAATGATGAGGGAAAGCTGAACAATATGCCACTGAATCGGCTGCTCGAAGATTATGATATTCTCGCGGGCAGCTTTTTTGTTTGCGGTCTGCGCGATGGAGATTTTACCAGCCTGACGGACGAACAGTTCAAGCGCTATGAAAAGCTGTACCATGATCCTATTATTTTTACGGATACTCCGCTGGGAATCTACCCTATGAAAGCCACGCCGGAGCAGTATACCCGCGTGATGAACGATATGCAAGCTCGCAAACAGGTCCGCCACAACCGGGACAATCACGATGAGCGCTGACAATCGCCGCCGCAATCTGATGCGGCGGGCAATAATGCAATCCGCTGTGCGCGGCAGTGTGCAAAGGGCTAAGCAAGCGGCCACAGCGCCGGATACCGATACCACCGACTACGGGGAACAGACTATCCAGAATAGAGCCGAACAAGTGGTTGGCACAGCAGAAAACGCAGCCATAAGCACTGCCAGAATCAGCTATAAGCAATTCCGCGTTATGCAGGACAAGCGTGAACAGCGGCAGAAAAGTACGGAAAAGGCCGCCCCTGTTGCTAAAAGCCAGACGGCCTCGCAACCCACCGTAGAGGTTCTTTCCCCGCAGGAACGCCGCGAACAATTCAAGCGCGGGCGTTTTCGGGCGATTGCCATAGAAAAAGCCAAGCCCCAAACGCCCAAGGCAGACAGTGCGTTACCGCAGGAACAAATCTCCCAAAGTCAGCTGATAAAGACAAGGCGGCAGAGCCTGAAACGCCAGCATTTTATTCGGGAGGCTGTACGCAGACACTTCCAAAAGCAAGCCGATCAACGCGCTGCCACAAGTATCACCACCCCAATGCGCATCGAAAGCCCCACATTGCCGGGAACGACCTCACCCCAAAAGGCAGCTGCCACCCGATTGCAAGCCCTGTTTCGCTACCTGATGAGTGCCATCAGGGTGCTGCTTGCTCGTACAGCCCGGCAGGCAGCTGCAACGCTGTTGGCCCTGCTCGGTGCCGGCGGCGTGGTGCTGCTGTTGGCTATGGTCATCGGCGCTGCTGCGGCGGTGATCGGCTCACCGATGGGCATTTTGTTTGCCGATGAATCCGGCGACCCGAACAGAATCCGCATTGCGGAAATTGTTGCGGAAACCAATGCCGACTTTGGTGAAGCCATCAACGAGATCGTAGCTGCCCACCCGGAGTGCAGTGAAACCACCATAGGATATGACTACGAGGACGGTCACACTTGGGCAAGCTATTGGCCCGAAGTGCTGGCCGTCTTTGCGGTTCACACCAATCTTAATTCCGACAGTGATGTGGTTGTCATCGACGAAGGCAAAAAGCTGCTGATTCAGAATACCTTTTGGTCCATGCACCAAATCACTTCAGAAATCGAAACCGTAACTACCACACCGGAGCCGACCGAGGACGAACCGGACCCGGAGCCGGTCACAGAGCATATACTGCACATCACGGTCAGCAGCAAAAGTGTAGCCGAGCTGGCTGAAGAGTACAATTTCACGCAAGACCAGCGCGACATTCTTGACGAGCTGCTGTCGGACGAACTGCGCCCTTATCTGCTGGCATTGTGCGGCGGTGTCGGCGGCGTGGTCGGTGACGGCACCCTGCAATGGCCGCTGCCGGGGCACACTTATATATCCTGCCACTTCGGGGAAGTGGACGCCTTCGGCAATGCCGGGCATCGCGGCACGGACATTCCCGCGCCGGAAGGCACACCCATTCTGGCTGCTCACAGCGGCACGGTGCTGGTCAGCGGCTGGAACGACAGCTACGGCAATCAGGTGCTGCTGGACAATGGTGCCGGGCTTTCCACACGCTATGCCCACATGACAAAAACAGCCGTTACGGCTGGTGAAACCGTAACGGCAGGGCAGGTGATTGGCTATGTTGGTTCTACCGGCGACAGCACCGGCAACCATCTGCATTTTGAAGTCATGCAAAACGGTGTGCGCTGTAATCCGCTGAGTGTAGTGAATCCCCAATAAAAAAGATGCGTATTTTGCGATTTTGATTGTAAGCGTTTTTGTTGCTGAAGTGAGCAGCCCTGTTTTACACAATCAAAAATAGGGCTGCAAGCAACTTTCGTCAACTTGCAGCCCTAGATTTAGAATGTTGGCTGACAACGAACCGCGATGCGCGCATTGCCGCTGTAGTCACAGGTGAAAAGCGTTAAGGCATATTCGCCGGATGTCATTTCATCTACAGCCGTAGCATTCAGCGTTTCCAAAGCCATAACCTGATAAGTATAGGTGTTTCCGTCCATGGTTTTCAGCATGACTTCATCGCCTTGCTGTAAATCACTCAATTTCCCGAAATGCCGCCTGTAATTATGGCCTGCAATCACGAGATCTTCTGTATCTACAGCACCGGAATATCGGCAGACAGTATCCTTCATCAGATTATCGTCAAAGCGATTATACACAGGCAATTCCAGCCCCAAGGCGGGAATAGAAAGCGTTCCGAGGAAGGTTTCATCGTCTGCAGCTTTGGCGATAGCCGACTCCTGTGTCTGCTGCGATTGCTGCATGGTCACTTCGGTCAGCAAATTTTGTGCTGCTTCGTCAGCACGGTTTGCATCGTAGTAGTTGTAACCCCACAAACCGATTGCCGCAAGCAGAAGCAAAATGCCAAGCACTGTGCAATAATGGCCAAGCTTATTTCTCATGGTCAGACTTCCTTTGTAGCCAGCCGCCCAACAGAATCAAGCTCAGGCCCATTGCAATCAGAATCGGTATCGGCCAGTTCAGCTGCCCGGTCTGCGGCAGCTTGGCTTTAGGCGTTTCCGGTGTGACTGTAGGCGTAGGCACCGGAGAAGATTCCGGTGTTGGGCTTGCACTGGGCGTAGGCGAAGGCCGCGGCCTGTCAATATGGGCGAACTTTTCATCTACCTCAATATCCTTGAATACCTCGCCATCTTCAATGATGGGCAATGTTACAAGGTAGGGGTCGATGATGTACTCCTGATTGGCAGGCGCAACCTGCGTGCGAGCCACAAGATAAAGTCCCGGCTTCAAATTCGAAAAAGTCAGCTTACCATATTTATTGGTCACGCCGGTTTCATCCGGCACAGCGACTTTCGCGAGCTCTTTAGCGATAGCAAGCCTCTCGGAAGCCGAGGTTGTAGGCCAATCACAATCGTAATCGCGGTAAGTGTCCACAATGTTGTAGGTCACATCCAGCGTATCATCGTCAATCGACTTGTGAGCAATCAGGGTCAGCTCATAAGTATCCCCAGCCAGAAAGAAAATGGAGCCATCGTCCTCACGGTAATGTGCGTCCAGCGTAATGGAATAGTCATCATCATCGTAGCGGTTATGCGCTGCATAGGCAACCAGCTGAAAAGAGAACGCGAGTACAACAGCAAACAGCAAAGCGCAAAGCCTGCGGACTTTTGGTAAGCTCATGTTCTCATCTCCTCTTTTGGGCTTTGTGCCATAGCAGCATCACAAGCCACCGTAGTATGATAACGGCAAGAATTATCGCCGCACCAATCAGGCCATGCCGGAATTGAATCGGCAGAGTGTAAAACCAGTTCTTGGGGCTTTGATCGGCGGCTGCCTGCTCCATCTCCTGCTCCGAATAGGGGATTCTTGTTCCCCGCACCAGCAGCCGGTGTGAGTTGACACCGTAAGGCGTACAGGTAATCAGTGTCACATAGTCTTCACCGGGAACAATAGCCAGCGGCTGTGTTTTGTCTGGCAGAACCGTAAGGATCTGATCAACCTGATAAGCCAGCGTGTGCCCCAGCACTTTGATATAGAACTGGTCGCCAACCTGCATTTGGTCAAGGTCGGTAAAAAGGCTCGCCGTAGGCAATCCACGATGCCCGGAAAGCGCCGCATGGGTGCTTTCACCGCCAACAGGCAGTGAGGTAGCTTCCATGTGCCCAACACCCACCTGCAAAACAGATTCCGAGGTGCCGTGATAAATGGGAATGGTCGTGTTCAGGCGAGGAATTATGATATAACCCATCATACCGGTGTTGTCGATGTTCAGCAGCTGCCAATAGGGGCCGCTTTTGTCGCCGTCCTCGGTATTATCGATAATATCTACGCCATCGCTCTGCTGCGCCAGCTGCCGATTGTATTCCTGCGCTTTGGCCAGAAGCTCGTCCAGCTGCTGCTGTTGGAGCTTGCTGACCGAATCGTCGTAAGAGGCGGTTGTGCGGCTGCCGTGGATCTCTGCCAGATATTCACTTAATGATGGATAAACGAGAATGCCGATGCCCACCAGAATGACCAGCAGACGGGCAAGCCCGCGCAGCCTGTCTTTCATTTAGCGGTTTTCCTTCTTCTTTTTGGGGGCAAACACACCCAGCAGAACCACGGCAACGCCCAAGATGGTCAGGCCGATGGTACCAAAGCTACCGGTTTCAGGCAGCATAGTGCCCTTCATATTCTGAACAGGAACCGTGGTATCATTTTTGGTGTTCGGTTTTCCGTTATCAATGGTATAAGTGAACTGGCTGAAGTCGTCTGCATCGGGAGTAATTACAATAGTCACGGGCTTGGTCAGCTTGTTGTAACCGGAGGGAGCTTTTGTCTCGACCAGATAATAAGTGCCAGCCTTCAGACCCTTGATGGTAATTTTACCGGTATCCGGAGTGGTAACTTCCGTTACAGAAGTTGCCTCGGTTTCATCGGTGCCCTTGATGTGATAAACCAGCGTGTTGTCCTGCGTATTTTCTTTCACGAGATCAATGGCAGCGCCATCCGTAGTTGCACGCAGTTCAAAGGTGGCACCAGCCAGCTGTTTATGAGTATTTTCCGCAGTCACAGCAAATTTATCGATGTCGATTTGGTAGGTATAAACCTTGCTCACATCAGGGTTGGATTTGCCGGTACCCTTAGAGCTGGGGTCATTGCTGTACTCAAGATACACAGAGTTCTCTGCGGGCTTATCTTTAACAGCATCCTTGGTGATTTTTGCGGTGTAAGTTACAACGATTTCGGCACCAGTGTTTGCACCGGTAACAGTTTTCAGATTACCAAAGGTCACGGTCAGTTCTTTGCTTGTGTCAGAAGGCTCGTCCACAGTATATGCGGTATCCTTGGTCACTTCAGCACCAGCCACAGTGACTTCCACAGAGTTTGCGTCAAAAGCAAGACCATTGCTCAGAGTATCATGGAAAATAAACTTATAGGTAGTGTAATCCGTCATGTCAGGAACTTTGGCGGTCAGCTTAAAGGTGACGGTATCGCCCACCTGAGCAGAGCCATTGTCCTCAAAGGCACCGTCCGTGGAGGTCTGCACCTTTTTCTCTACAGTGGGGAAGGTGCTCTTGATCGTCACATCGGTCTTGGCACCGGTCTTAGGGACATTGGCAAAAATAGCATCAGTTGCGCGATTGTTGTTACCGGTAGAACCGCCCTCAGGGAACACCAGATAATAACCAGCGGTCAGATTTTCAAAGGTCGCCACGCCCTTGGTGACATCATTCGCATCATTTGCAGAAGTAGCTGCTGCAGGGGAAGTCAGAGGTTTGAGATCGGTTGTATGCTCTCGCGCCCATTTCTGAGCATCGTGAGCCAATGCTGCCAATTTGCTGTCATCATTGTCCGTGGTAAGAGTTTTGATATAGGCGACTACGGCATCACTCAAGTCGACATCTGTAATGCTCTCGGCTGTAACGTTTGTATCAGTAATGCCGCCAGCCTTTTTGACTGCGCTGAAACGACTTGCATCAGTAAAGAAAGATTTCCATTCCTTATCAAGCGTATAGCTATCAAAATCGTCATTGCCATCGTCACCTTCCGTGATACGGGCAGTGAACATACGGATTGCCGTCACATTTTTGCCGGTTCCTGCATTCGAACCTTCACCGGGAATCCACAACCCGGAACCAGTTACGGTAAGCGTACCGTTTTTCTGAACATCGCCAGATGCAGCAAATGCCGTCAAAGACAGGCACAGAGACAACATAACAGCCAGCACCAATGCGGCTGCGCGTTTAATGTGTTTCATACGAAACTTCCTTTCAGTTTATACATGGTTTGTAGCGTTCGTCCATTCCTCTTTACTCAGTGCGCCTCCCTTCTGCCCTTGCGCTTGCGTGGTACAGAAAGCGCAAGCAGCAGAATCCCTACACCAACTACCACATACAGCCAGTCGCCCGTACTGCCTGTATCCGGCAGCATGGGGTGATGGGTGTTGGTGATAGTTGCATGATAAGTCTTTTCGTCATAGGTGGAGCCCGTCAGGGTATAACCCGGAACGGTTTCTTCCTCAAACGAATAGACATAGTAGGCTTCAATCGTATCCGTTACGGTGCCATCGGCAGTCGTCTGATACTTCAGCACGGGGGCATTTTTCAGCACCGTGCGCCAAGTAGAAGCATGGCCGGACTCTACATCGTCCTTGGTCATGATAATGGTTTTGTAAAGGGTCTTGTCACCAGCCGCCGTGCCATCCGGCTTAAACTCCTGCTGATAAATGTTGACCTTGATTTCATTGGGGCGTTTGCCGTCGATATTCGCAAAATCTTTCCAGATTTTGCTGATGGTTAAATCCACATATTTCTTGCAGGGGTCTGCGGTGTCAGCCGGTTCTGTAATTGTACTGTCCGGATTGTCGGTGTTGGCAGTGTCCAGCATCAGCACCGCCTTGGCGGGGCTTGCATAGGCTGCCAGATCTGCGGTAGTAGCCGCTGCGGCATCTTCCATCTTTGCATCTTTCAAATCCGAAAACTCGGTGATTTTATCCAAATGCAGCACTTCATATCGGTTATAGTCCGTGCCGGTGGAAGTATCTTTTTCTGCGCTGCCGAATACATCCTTGTTTGCCTTGGCAACCTTAGCAAGCAGTGCGTTATAAGCGCGGTAAATCGAATAGTGGTTGTTGTTGCCCTCAATCGACTTGATGGTATTGAAGCTGTAAACCGACTTCAAATCATTGACGCCGGTGAAAGGTCCGACCAGATTTTTTGTGCCGCGCACCACATCGCAGAGGGTCATGGTGCTGTTCTTGACCTGACCTTCATGGTTCAGGCCAATAAAGCCGCCGGAATAGCCGCTGTTATTGCTGCCGTCTGTGGTATCGTCTGCACCACCAGCGTACACATCGTATCCGGAAGAAATGCCGGATACCGTGCAGGAATCAATATCAGTGCGGTTGCCCTTGATGAGGTTGATTTTTACATTGGGGATTTTGTCTTTGTCTATGCCGTTTTGCGTACAGGGCAGCTCAATGACCGAATCCCCGATGGTGATAATGGCAAGGTCGCTTTGACCGGGTTCGGTAGCTTTGTTCAGTGCTACACTGATTTTCAGCCCAAGCAGCGTGACGGACAATGTGTTGCCCTCGCTCAAAACAGCCAGCTTCAGAATAGGGCCAAGGTTAATGTCGATAAACCCGACATCCTGCAACTTGCCAATATACAAAAATCCCAGCAGCTTATCCACAATCACAAATACAGTGTTCAGCAGTCTGGATTGTAATTCAGCAGAAACCACATAGTTCATATCGGTTTTGCCGATAAAGCCGCCTGCAATCTGACCACTGGTGACTTTTTTCAGCAAGTTGGTCGAGCAGCTGCTGATTTTAGCAAGGTCTGCATACCCGGCAAAGCCGCCCGCAATAGGCTGCTGGCCGCCCTGAGCCTTAATCACCGTGCCAAGCCCAAAGCCTGTCACAGAGCAGTTATCTACATGGGAGCCGAATAAATCGAGCGCGCCCACGGTGCCGCCCAGAAGCTTATCCAGTACATTCACATCGTCAATATCTGCTACGCCGCTCTTGCCAAGGTGCCCGATAAAGCCGCCTGTGTAGTTAAGTCCTTCTACGTTAGCAAGATTGGAAACAGCACTGTTCTTTACGCTGCCGTCCATCATGCCGCCGCCAAAGCCGCCTGCGCAGCCAGTGTAGCGGGTTTCGCTTTGCGTAGCTTCTTGGCTGCCGCTGTGCGCCTGTACGGTCAGGCCGCTTTGAACGCCTGTAACCTTGGAATCATAAATGTAAGTACGGAATGCGTCCAGCACCGAGGTGTTGCCCAGCTTAATCAAACCGCTGAGCAGCTTAGTTTCGGAGCCCTTCGGATCTTTGCCGGAAACCTGTGCCACACCGGCTACATCGGCCAGACCGAAGAAGCCACCGGCATACTTGCCGCCGTCTACACTGCGCAGATTTTCTACCTGAATTTTTCCGATTGCAGAATCTTTTTCGCCTACTGCACTGGCTTCCAGAGAACCGGCAAAGCCGCCTGCATAAGCAGCATACTTTACGCTGTCGCCCTCTTTGTAGGCACCATCCACAACAAAACCCCACTGGCTGTCAGCCGCAGAAACTTTTGCCGCATGGATGGTGGTGGCGGTGGCTTTCAGCACGGTGGCCAAATCACCGGGTGTGGCGATCAAATGATCTAAAATGCCCTGCAGCAGACCGTTGGAGGCATTGGTATTCACCCCCGCCACGCTGCCTGCTGAGGCAAGACCTACATAACCGCCTACCGCAATGCGACCTGTAACACGGCGCAGGTTGGTAGCATTGCAGGAAGCCACGGGCGCGGCATACTTGTCGGTAGACGACCATTGATCCGTAGTGGGAAGTTTCTCTTCGCCGTTCAGCTGTATCTGGGCACCATAAGCGCTGCCCACAAAGCCACCCGAATATCCGCAATGGTTTTCCGGCAAGCCGGTTGCCTGTACCGTAAGACCTGACTTGTAGCCCTGCACCGACGAATTGCGAACTGCCGGAACAAACAACTGCGCAATGTTCAGCAGTTGTCCTGCATTGAGTTTCAATCCAAGAATGTTGACCGTGCCGAGTTCTACTGCGCCGCCGGTTTTCATCTGCCCGGCAAAGCCGCCCGCACTATGCATAGCACTGATCTGCTTGGCATCGTAAGCCATGCAGTTGGTTAAGGTGCCGCTATTCATGCAGCCCACATAGCCGCCTGCATCGCCGCCGTAAAGTTGGCTGTCGAACTGCCCGCGTCCCGCTACGACATTGTAGCCGTAGATATAATCGGCAAGTTTAGCTTCCAGTTCTTCCTGCGTGTTTACGGTTCCGGCCTTTGCCAATTCATAGCCGTAGCCGCCATATTTGCCCACATATTCCACCCAGTTGTTCCAAGTGTCCACATCCAGACCAGCCAAGGGGCCATACACCGCCGTGTTGGTTTGCACCGGGTAGATGACGCCCAACGCGCCAAGAATGTTATTGACGCTGATCAAGCCGCCCAGAACCTTTAGTCCGCCGACTTTCGCGGTGTCTGCGGGTTCCATAAGACCTGTATAACCGCCCGCGTACTCATGCCCGTAGACCGAACGGATGCGCTCGGCCTTGCACAGGCTCATAGGACCGTTGTAGGCTTTGCTGGTGTCATCCTTGTCATATTCCTTCTTCCAGAGGGAAGTATCAAAGCCGTGGATGGTGCCGCCCATGTTATGACCTACGAAACCGCCTGCCATGCCGCGCTGCACCGTAGTATCCGATGCAGCATTGGCGCGTACTGCGCCGCCACAGGGCACACAGTTGGTAGAACTGTTGCGAATGGACGGAACGAAGCTTTGTAAGACAGAGGCAAGCGCTGTATCAACATTGACTAGCTTACTCAGAATACTGGCGTTGTCCAAAAGTTTGGCAACATCGCCGGGCTGCATTTCACCAACATAACCGCCTGCGGCAATCTCACCGATTATGTACGAGAAGTTGACCGCTTGGCTGTCCTGAATGTGACCGCCGTACATTCCGCCAGCGTAACCGCCAGCCATACCGACCTTGCCCTTGCTGTTGCCCAAATCACCGGTTGCCAGAACGGCATACCCACCGGTTCCGCCAGTGACATCAGAGTGCTCAATGGTCGTCACGACCACAGAGAGGGCGTCCAAAAGTCCGGTAAGTTCAATACTTTTGCCCAGAATATTCAGACCGCCGCCCACAGAGGCTGCACTGCCAATGTCCATATCGCCCACATAGCCGCCCGCATAGCGGCCGCCTGTGACTGCATAGGTGCTTTTTGCATTGTCATAGTAGGTAGGGGCGGATGTATCTTCCAGATCATCCGGGGGTGTAACGATTGTATGTTTCAGCTTAGTTACATCCGAGTAGGAGATCTGTGCGCCGCTGGCATAGCCTACGAAGCCGCCTGCGCTGCCCACGGTGGTATCCTCTGTCAGCTTAGTTGCCGTAACGGTAAAGCCGTTATCGGATTTCACGCCTGCATATTGGATGTACGGCACATAGGCGTTTATCACACTGAGAAGGTCACTCAGGTTGATATTCACACCTGTTAAACCGCCCAGTATGGAGATGCCCTTAGAGGCATCTGCCAAGGCACCTGAGTAAGCACGCCCGGCAAAACCGCCCGCATAGGACTGGCCGTTTACGACATCCAGATTGTAGACTGCATAGAAATCGTTCGCTTCGCGGCTGCTGTTATCTACCGTTCCGCTCTGGAAGTCGGCTGTAAAGCCGCCTGCAACATCACCGGTCACGCTGCCGCCGTTCACATAAGAAACCGTACAGTTTGTGTAGCTGGGAATCAGGTAGGAAATGGCAGTAACCAGTCCGTTAGCTTCAATCAGGCTTTTGACCTGTGTGGAATCCTCTCCCACCTCAGCTAGACCGCCTGTTTTAGAGATTGCCACAAAGCCAGCCGCATAGCCGCCGTCATTGGCTGCTGTTACGGATTTCAGATTAGTGACATGCGAGTTTTCTATCTTGGTGCTGTTGCTGCGAGCGATAAAGCCTGCGGCGGTGTAATCGAGCACGGAGTTTGCTTCGCGCTTCTCGGTCGCCTCAACGGTAAAGCCATCCTTGTCGATGCCGTTCACGTTTGCATCTTTGATAGTGACCTGCACATACTGACCGATGGAGAGTAGCTTGTTGAGCGTAAGCAAATAGTTTAGACCCAACAGGTTGACGGTCAAACCGCCGCTGGTTCCAACCAGTTCACCGGGACCGGACAGACCGATAAAGCCGCCTGCATAGTTTTTGCCTTCAACTGACCTCAGTTTGTTGATGGAAACATTGTTGATGGTGCCGCCAATGGCATCACCAAACCCGCCGCCGACACGTTCCCAACCTTCCACGGTGAATCCGCTTTCATAGCCAGTCAGGGTAACACTGTCCACGGTAAAGCCCAGATAAGAGGCAATGCCTGCCGTATCATTCAGCAAGCCGCTAACACTGGCAGTGCCAAGAGAACCCGCAATGCCGCCGGTATAATCGTGTCCGGAAATGATTTTCAGCCCTGTAACGCTGACGGGTTGCGCTGCGGTTTCTTCTGCCTTATAGACGCCACGTTTCCAATAGGATATTTTTCCTAAATTCTCCGCATTGGACGGTGCAATAGTTACGCCGTCGCCGCGTCCGGTTATGCCGCCCACAAAGTCTGTGCCGGTGACCGTCAGTGGTGCGTTGATGGTACAACCCAAAATGTACGAGGGGTTGACACCCGCAAGGGACAGCAGAGAGGAAACCTCACCGGGGTTCTGACTAAGCAAACCCTCCACAAGGCTGACAACGCTGCCCAGCAGGTCGCTGTCTTTACTGTCTGTTTTACCCAGATTCGCCGCCCAGCCTAAGGTTGCAATACCTGCAAAACCGCCTGCATTCATTCCGGTGGCATGAACAGCCAGTGATTCACCGGCTGTTGCCGAGCAGTTTACCGTAGAAGAGTTTGCAAGCCCTCCGGCAAAACCGCCCGCATAGCTTGCACCGTTGACTTTTATGCTTGTGTTGTCCAGTCTACAGTTCAGCAACAGGCTTTCCGGTTTCATATTAGGCAGGTTGTTTACAACAACGCCCAGATCCTTTAGAACGCCCTTGATGGTGCTGTCGCGGGATAGCCCTACAAAACCGCCCACAAAGTTTTTGCCAACAACATTCAAACTGCTGTTTGTGACGGTGCAGTTCTCAATGATTGCACCGGCTTGCATACCGGCAAAGCCGCCCGCGAAGTCCTTGCTCTCTGTACCGATTGTGCTTTTTAAGCCCTCGACGTGGCAGTTTACGATTTTTGCGTTGATATAAGCCGTAGGGATCAACTTGCTCACATCAATGACACCGCCAAGGAGGATCGTAATCAAATCACCCAAGCCCAGACCGGGAATCACATTCAGAATGTTGGCAAGCAGTGTCGCCACACCGCCCAATGCTTTGGACAGTCCATCGTACTGGGTTTTGCCCTCGATATAGCCGACAAAGCCCGCCGTGTAATTGTTGGGGCTTGTAACGCTCACATTACCTGCCAGTTCGCAGTTTGAAACCACGGTGTTGCCAATGATGCGCCCGGCAAACGCGCCCGTGGCAAGCGCCGTGGGGTCCTTTTTTCGGGCGTCCAAAACATCTGTCAACGTTTTGCGCAGACCTGCATCCACACTTCCGAAGGTCAGTAACCATGCAAGAAGGTCAACTACGCTACCCAAAACCTGACTCAGACCGGTAACCAGCCCATTGACTAAGGTTTGGTCATATTTGGTTGTCGTAGATTGATTGTCTACACTAATATTTTCAAAGCGTAGGTTGGATACCAACACCTGCCCTTTACTGATACCAACATCATCTTCGCTGGCTTCATCATACAGCGTGGAGAAGAATCCCACACCCATCTGCTTGCCAACATCCAAGGGGCCGCTTTGGACAACCTTAACATTGGAAATCACCGGTTTGTCGGTGGCGATGATTTGACCGTTTTCCCAAAGACGTGCGTCTGTCGCCGCATTACCACCAAGCTTTGCACCAATCATAGTCCCTCGAAAAGTCAGCGGCGTCCAGTTTGCACTGCTCAGGTCAATATCTCGGAAAATGATGTAGTTAGCATTGGCGGAGTATTTTTGTTTGGTCTGGTCTTTAATATCAAGATTTGGATTCGGCTGACCGGTTTTCTGATCGACACCGCATTTACCTCTGGTATAAATACCGCTTTCGACACTCAGGTTTTTATCTGTATCTCGAATTTCACCAAAGGTAAAGTCCGCCCTGCCATTCTGATCTTTCGTCAGGTCGGCATCGCCGCCATACAGCACAATCGGCTTGCCGTCCGTTCCGTTATCGACATACCACTTACCCAAGCGCAGATACGCCTGATAGATTGCACCGTACACTACCGCATCTGTTCCGATTGCCCGCAGCTGCTGCTCATTACCAATCAGGATATAGGTTTTGCCGTTAAGCTCCTTAATAACCTGCCCCGGAAAGTCGCGGCCGTCTGCCTTGCCGTCCGTAACCACAGAATATGGCTGTACGGAGGTATCGGAACAAAACTGTCTGGAAAGAATATAGCGGTGATTCAAGCTGTATGTCAGATACGGCTCACTTTCCCCGTTGGGGTAGATCAGCTGACCGCTGCCGAAGGTTTCAGCTTGTGCATCGCCATCCATGACCGGCTCGGTGTCTGGGTTTTCCCCGTGCAGCACCGTCATCTGGTACGGGTTGTAAAGATAGATGGTGTCGCTTTGCGCATCATACAGCGTAAGGTCATCGCTGCTTTCGGCAAGCGGTGTGATGCTGCCAGCAAAGCCTTCCGGCAACTGCCATTGCAGCATATCGTCCGTCAGCTCAATGTCCTCAGCAATGGCGTATTGCGCATCCAAAGCGTAGGTGATTTCCGCGCCATTTTCATCGGTCACGGCAAGCCCGCTTGCATCGGTAAGCGTTTGCCCGCTGCCGATTTCGGCTAACTGGTCATAAGTATAAATCAGGATTTTTCCGTCCTGATAAAGAGATTTGGCTGATTCATCTGTGTTCTCAGATGAAGATTCAGCAAGCTCGGAATCGATTATCTCGTCCGAAGTGGAAATCTGATCGGTATCAGATTCCGGCTGACTCTCTACTGAGCCATTTGACGAGGCATCTTCTGGCAAATCGGAAGAGGCCGAAGAATCCCCAGTCAAAGGCTCAGAAGAAGCCGCATCATTGCTTGAAGAATCGACCGATGTATTTTCCGGAGATTTCTCCGGGATGTAACCTGCATCACTGTCTGCAGGTACACTTTCAGAGTCGGCGCTGGAAACAGCTATACTGCTTTCAGCTAAGATAGCATCATCTGCTGCAAAAGCGACCGGTGCTGTGCATTGAAAGAACATCAGTGCCGCCATCGTAGCTGATGCCCATCTCATAAAAGAGTGATGGCGCATGGGAATTTCCTTTACCCCCTAAAGGCTAGTTGCGTAAATTCGTATTACGGTTCGCCTACGAATTTACTAGGTTTTATTGCAAAAAGTATCTGCCATTATTTGAATGGCGGATACCAAGAAAACAATATCTATGATTGCTTAGTTTATCACAGCCTTTCTTTGATATCAAGAATCGATTTGTTGATTTCGCACAAATTAAGTAAAAATTAGCAAACTGATGTTTTTTTACATATCGTGCGCTACTATTTCGTCCATATTGTTACCCAAAACAAATACTGCTATTGTTTAGGTTGTCAAATCATAGTCAATGAATGGAGGCTGCAACAATGGCAAGACATGGAGAAAATATCCATAAGCGAAAAGATGGCCGCTGGGAAGGGCGCTACATTAAAGGGCGAAGTGAAACCGGAAAAGCAATTTGGGGCTATGTGTATGCGTACAGCTATGTCGATGCAAAATCAGCATTGATTCGGAAAAAGGTAAAAGCAGCTGATTACACGGTTCCGCTTGGGGCACAAGAGCTTACATTTTCGGTTCTTTCGGAACTATGGCTTTCCACGCTGAACGACTTAGAGGAGTCTTCCATAGCGCATTATCGTTATTCCATTGAGCATTATATTTTGCCGGTTATCGGGGATCTACGAATTTCACAGCTTTCCGGCGCAAAATTGGAATTATGCGTTTTACAGATTATTTCTCCGGTTGGTGGAGAGCATAAACCTTTTGGAGCAAGCCTTTCACGGGAATGCATCAGCCTTGTCCGCAGGCTATGTAAATACGCATACAAACTGCATTTAATGCCCATGATTGAGCTGTCAATTAAGCCCGTGAAAGAAACGAACGAGTTTCCAGAAGCACTTTCTCTTGAAGAGCAAGCGGCAGTCAACCGATTTGTTTTCAAGAATCCGACTCCACGAAAGGCGGGCATATTATTTATGCTCCAGCTTGGTCTTCGGATCAGCGAGGTATGCGGCTTGCAGTGGGGCGATATTGACCTCGTGCATAAGGAAGTCCGTATACGCCGCGGTGTTCGGCGTATTGCCATTGGAACGGGGAAAACCTCGGTTGTGGTACGAGCACCCAAAACAGAAAGTTCCAAGCGAGTATTACCAATCCCGCCAAAGCTTTCGGCTCTACTCCAAATGCTGTACCAGAAAAACACATTCGGCAGTGATGTGTGGTTCTTATCATGCAGCAGTAAACCGGTAGAGCCTCGTTGCTACAGAAAGAGCATTCATGGTTATCTTGCGAAGGCCGGTGCACATGATGTGAATCCACATATGTTACGCCATACTTTTGCTACAACCTGCCTGCAGGCAGGTTGCGACATTAAAACACTCAGCGAGCTTATGGGGCACTCTAATCCCAACATCACATTACAGCGCTATGTTCATACCAACATGGAGCGGAAGCGGTTTGCGATTGAGCAAACTTTTGGCAACGAATAGAATTCATGGTCAATTATCCGTCTGCTTTTGCCACCTTATGCCCATTGCTGGTGGATTTATTGCAAGGGTATCCGCCATTCAAATAATGGCAGATACTTTTTTTGTGTACGCATAAGGTCATTGAACTCATCCGTATATTTTTACGATAACACTATTTTTGCAAAAAGTCAAACCGTCAGGAACAAATGTCACTATTGATTTGTTTATCATAAAAAGCACCTCTCCTATACTAATAGTAATTTGGTATCACTATTAGATATATTTCTGGGAGAATGCTATGACAAATGCTTTATTAGGACAGCGGCTTCGCCAGCAACGAAAAAAAAGAGGGCTGACGATTGAACAGTTGGCTGAAATGATTGGTCTTTCTAAAAATTATGTCAGCTTGATAGAGCGCGGCCGGAAACTTCCCAGTATGGCAACACTCATTAAAATTGTAAACAGTCTGCATATTTCCGCAGATGTTTTGCTGTGTGACGAAGTAGAATCTGTAAGCTGTGTTGTGGACGAAGAACTGGATCAGCGTATAAGGGCGCTCGAACCACATCAGCGCAAGGCGGTCTTTGCCATACTTGATTCTGTTATTGATGCAATACCAGATTTAACTGCATCCTCGTCAGAGGATTCTGCTGAATAAGCTTTATATATACATTAGTTCGACGCTTTGCGCCAAACCGATAAAACCGCAATATGCCAGATGGTCAAATCGACCATCTGGCATATTTTTTTGCCTATATACCAAAAAATATATCGTAAAAACGATATGTTACTATGCCCGCGCACCTCCACCTGTTTTTGCATGAAATGAAGTCAAAAACAACGGAGGTCAAACCAAATGTCGAAAAAGTATATTCAGAACGGCGCTTTGATTCCCGCCGAAGATGAACAAATCATCGCGGAATTAACAGCATATCTGTCTGTTTCGCTCAGGAATGAGCGCAGTAAATACCTGAAAAAATATGGAAAAATTCGTGATTTTGAGTCCTCTATCGAAGATTTGAAACCGGATTTTGAGCCAGAAGATAGTTCCTTTGAGGAGAGGATTGAGCAAATGCTCGCATGGGATATGGTGAAAAACTATCTTCCACTGTTGACTGCAAAAGAATGTGAGGTCGTTTTATGCTTGTATGTAAATCAGCTCAGCACAGCAGATACCGCCCAAAAGATGAACCTGTCGCCGGAAACTGTTCGCTGGCACAAGAAAAACGCCTTGCAGAAAATCCGCAAGGCAATGGAGGAAAATACCTGATGGGTGCTTATATTGATCTTCTGAAAGCCGCGCAAAGCGGCGATACTGCTGCGGCAACCGTACTGTATGAACAGTACCAGCCGTTAATCAAAAAGCTGAGTTGGCATGACGGCATATTTGATATGGACTTATATCAAACCCTTTCTGTTGCATTTTTGGTCGCATTATCGAAGTTTGAGATTCGATAACCCCAAAATATAAATTTTTTCAAAAATACCCCAACGATTTTGCCCGTAAATTGATGTTTATATTATAGAGGGACAAAAAAGCCCTCTTCCCCTTGAGTACCTTGACAACTGCATATCCGAATCACCGGTTACATACAACTGACCTTGCCGCAACCCAATGAGCGTCGGCAAGCACGATTCAGAGGCAACGCCATAATCCTGCGTATACGGAGGAGCGCCCCTGCCTGCTGAATAAGAACAGCGTGGAACCTGTTCTATGCGATGAAAGGGTCAGCAATCATGATACGCACCGTTGCGATACCCTCAAGGAATCGGCGGTACTGCCAACAATGTGGTACAGGAAGCGGGAGCTGCGCCAGCAGCCGGGCCGGGGATTCGCCCTATTATCCGGGGAGTAGTGTCGAATAGGATAATATTTAATTCCAGATTATGGCGGTCACTTGCTTTTGGCAGGTGGCCGCTATGCTTGTGGAATTAAATCTGCAAATTCAGTAAAGGAGGATGGCTATGAGGGGAGAAACCTTTGGAAAGCGAGAAATTTTCCGTAAATATCCGGATGTGGTGGATGTGACCCAGCTCTGTAAAATGTTAGGCGGTTCGCGGCCCGTAAGTAAAAAGACAGCTTATAGGCTGTTGACTTCCGGGAAAATAAAGGCATTCCGGCTGGGGCGCAGCTACAGAATCCCCAAGGTAAATGTGATTCGCTTTTTGCAAAACGGATTGTCTGACGAATGCAACACTGACGATTTCCTGATTGACAGTGTGGAGGAATGAAAGAAAGTCTGCTATGCTAATAACGGTTACACAAATGTTTGATAGCCGGAAAGGAGACTGCTATGAGGACAAAAGTGACAGGCTATCTTACACAAAAGCGCGGATTTTATTATGTTGTCCTGAATATGCCATCCGACATAAAGGGAAAACGAATCCGCAAAACATTAAGTACAGGTTTATCCACTGCGCGAAACATGACAAAAGCCAAAGAAGTTATGCGCGAAATGATTCGGGAAGCCAACGCCGGAGAAGAAGTGCATGGCGTGATGGAACGGAAGGCCGTGCAGAGCACCGCGCCGGAGAGTAGTTCTCCACGCCCGGATATGCTGTTTTCGGATTATTTGCAGTTCTGGCTCCAGTGGAAAAGAAGTACATGGGAGGAAGTCACATATTCGGGTTATGCTGCCAATGTAAACACATGGATTGCTCCTTATTTCTCACAACGGGGAACCAAGCTGAACGAAATCAATGTGCTGGACATAGAAATGTTCTATGCCCATGAAAAGAACACACGCAACATCAGCGGAAATACGGTTGCACATTACCATGCCAACATCCACAAAGCACTGGTTGATGCGGTGAGATTGAAGCTGATTCCGCATAACCCAGCCTCGGATGTGGAAAGGCCAAAAAAGGATAACTTCGTAGCAAGCTACTACACCGCAGATGAGCTGATGGAGATGTTCCCAATATTTGCCGGGACAAAAATGGAACTGCCGGTTCTTCTGGCTGCCTATTATGGTCTGCGCCGCAGCGAAGTGGTGGGGCTGAAGTGGTCGGCCATCGACTTTGTGAATAAAACTATCACCATTTCGCACACATTCGAGCGTGTTAATGTGGACGGAAAGGCGGTAGATATATCCAAAGAACGGACAAAGAACAATTCCAGCTTCCGCACATTGCCGCTGATACCAGAGGTTGAAACCGCATTGATTGCAGCGAAAGCCCGTCAGGAAAAGCAGCGCAAGCAGTGCGGGAGAAGCTATTGTAAAAAATATCTGGAGTACATCTGTGTAGACGATATGGGGAATCTTGTTAATCCAAATTACATAAGCGGAAACTTCAGCAACATCTTGCGCAAAAACGGTCTGCGTCCAATCCGATTCCATGATCTGCGTCACTCCTGCGCAAGCCTGCTCATCAAAAATAAAATTCCGATGAAAGATGTGCAGGTCTGGATGGGACATTCCAGCTTTGCCACGACAGCCAACATTTACGCTCATATTGATACGGACAGCAAACAGGAGGCGGCCGATATGATTTCGGCCTGCATCAGTCTAAGCGGAAGCCCGGACAAAAAAATGGGCAAAAAAAATTCCCCCAAGCGGATCGCTTGAGGGCAAAAAGAAGCAAAATTTCACAATTTCCAAACGGATTTTCAGCCCGGTTGTCTGCCATTTTGGGCGAATTCAGGGCCAATTTCAGGCAAAAATGGCAGACAACTTGGCAGACAAGGAAAAAAGATGTCTGCCAAACAAAAAATACCTAAGCGGTAAAAACCACTTAGGTACGATTGGTGCCGGTGATGGGGGTCGAACCCATACGGTGTCACCACCAACGGATTTTGAGTCCGTCTCGTCTGCCAATTCCAACACACCGGCACAGGAAACTATATCATTATACCTGCTCCCTGCAAAAAAGTCAAGCGGGCAGACGGGAGTTGGCGTATTTTT
>ERZ772900.233-NODE-233-length-58895-cov-5.762152_pt1 | contig 58895 bp, 50 predicted proteins | sample MGYA00512124_ERZ772900 | MGnify/ENA primary metagenome ERZ772900 (study PRJEB29015, sample SAMEA2737716) | human gut metagenome | biome: human gut; feature: human-associated habitat; material: faeces | place: China | collected 2012 ... | reverse complement strand
GGAAGAGATCGGATACGATGATTATTTTTTCGGGCAGGGAATCTGTCTGATCGAATGGGCGGAACTCATTGAGGAGATCCTGCCGGAAAAAAGGATTGAAGTTACCATTGAAAAAGATCTTGAGAAGGGCTTTGAATACAGAAAGATCACCATTGAGGAGAGAGGAGAAAAGACAGAATGAGAGTTTTGGCACTGGACAGTTCCGGAATCGTGGCATCCGTAGCCGTTGTGGAGGACGATATACTGGTAGCAGAATATACAGTTAATTATAAGAAAACACATTCCCAGACATTATTACCCATGCTGGATGAGATCCGGCAGATGATCGATCATGCACAGATCTTTGGAATTAAAGATGTAAGTTCCTCTCTCATTTTCATAAACCGGCATATATTCTCCCGGACGGGTTTCTTCCACAACAGAATATTTCCAGCGGCACGGATGGGTGCATGCGCCATGGTTTGCATCCCTGCCTGTAAAGAAATTACTGAGCAGACATCTTCCGGAATAAGAAATACACATTGCACCGTGTACGAATGTCTCAATCTCCAGATCATCCGGGATATGTGCACGTATTTCTTTGATCTCACGCATGGAAAGTTCTCTTGCAGATACAACTCTGCTCGCCCCTTGTCTGTACCAGAACATATAAGTTGCATAATTTGTATTATTGGCCTGTGTACTCACATGTCTTTCAATTTCCGGACATACTTCTTTTGCGATCTCAAATACACCCGGATCAGCAATGATCAATGCATCCGGTTTTATTTCCTTTAACTCTTTAAAATATTCCCGCACGCCTTCCAGATCGTAGTTATGTGCCAGAATATTTGCAGTTACATATACTTTTACATCATGCTCATGTGCAAACCGGATTCCTTCCATCATATCTTCTTTGGAAAAGTTCTTTGCCTTTGCACGAAGTCCAAATGCTTCTCCTCCAATATAAACTGCATCTGCTCCAAATACGACTGCAGTCTTCAACACTTCCAGGCTGCTTGCCGGTATCAATAATTCAGGATGTCTTGCCATTATTTTTTTCCTTTCTGTTACTGTTATCTCCTGTTTTTATTTTCGCACGCTCAGTGCCACTCCATCTCCCAGCGGAAGAATAGACGTCTCAAGCTCAGGATGATGTTTCAGAGTATACAGATACTCCCTCATCCGGCTATGGATCGTGCGGTCTCTTCTTTCCACCGCAAACCGTGACTCAATAATATCTCCGTCCTGCAACACATTATCCGTGATCAGGATCCCTCCTGGCACAAGGAAACGCATCACCTGTTCTAAATATGCCGGATATTGTCCCTTTGCGGCATCCATAAACACAAAATCAAATCCTGCATCATCCGGCATGCCTTTCATAATCTCCAGTGCATCACCTTCAAGCAGCGTAATTTTCTGTTCCATACCTGCCCTGGCAAAATTGGCTCTGGCAATTGGAATCCTTTTTTCGTAATTTTCGATTGTTGTAATGTGACATTCCTCCAGAGAATATTTTCCCATCAAAATTGCCGAAAACCCAACTGCTGTCCCAATTTCAAGAATCTTTACCGGACGTTTGATCTCCAGCATTACTTTCAGAAAACTTTTTGTCTCTTTGCGGATGATCGGAACCATGTCCGCAAGGGCTTCCTGTTCGATCTCATCGAGAACGGGAATGTCCGCACTTTCCAGAGAATGGAGGTAAGTCGTCAGTCGTTCTTCTACTATCATATCTTCCTCTTTTCTTCCAAGGGAATTCTTATCCTATACATTTATCATAGAAGCGCAGACAAAGTTTATTTTCTTTTCAACTCTGACTGCGCTTCTTTATGCAGATATCTTCGCATCTGCTTATTTTCATAAAAATGCCACAGGCATCTTTATATTATACATCCATAATGATCGGAAGGATCATTGGTTTTCTCTTGGTTCTTTTCCAGATAAAGTCATTCATTGTGTCGCGGATCACAAGCTTAATCTTGCTCCAGTCAGCATGACGGCTCATCAGACATTTTTCAACCGCTTCCGTAACAACCTTCCGTGCCTCTTCCATCAGGCTTTCAGATTCACGTACATAAACAAATCCACGGGATACGATATCCGGTCCGGCAAGAAGCTGGTTGGTACGCTTTTCCAGTGTCAGAACGACAATCAGGATTCCGTCTTCTGCCAGATGCTGACGATCACGCAGTACAATATTACCGACATCGCCAACACCGAGTCCATCTACCAGGATTTCTCCTGTGTGTACCTTATCTACAACTTCTGCGCTTTCATCATCCAGTGCAAGTACATCGCCTGACTTGAGGATGAAAATGTTGTCCTTCGGAATCCCAAGAGATTTGGCAATACCTGCGTTCGCTTTCAGATGACGGTATTCTCCGTGAACCGGAATTGCATATTTTGGTTTTACCAGTGAATAGATCAGCTTCAGCTCTTCCTGGCACGCATGTCCGGATACGTGCGTATCCTGGAAAATAACATTCGCTCCCTTTTCAGAGAGTTCATTAATGATATTCGATACCGCTTTTTCATTACCCGGGATCGGATTAGAGCTTAAAATGATCGTGTCACCCGGCATGATCGATATCTTCTTATGGATATCTGCTGCCATACGTGACAGAGCCGCCATAGATTCTCCCTGGCTTCCGGTTGTGATGATCGTTGTCTTCTCTCTTGGATAGTTTTTCAACTGATCTGTCTCGATCAGCGTATTCTCCGGCACATTCAAATAGCCAAGCTCTGATGCAACCGAAATGATATTTACCATACTGCGACCTTCTACAACTACTTTACGTCCATACTTGTAAGACGTATTGATGATCTGCTGTACACGGTCTACATTCGAAGCGAAGGTTGCTACAATAATTCTTGTATTGGAGTGTTCGGCAAAAAGCCGGTCAAATGTAGCTCCCACTGTCCTTTCTGACTGTGTAAAACCAGGTCTCTCCGCATTGGTACTGTCTGACATCAATGCCAGTACCCCTTTCTTGCCAATTTCTGCAAAACGCTGCAGATCAATCGCATCACCAAATACCGGTGTATAATCTACCTTAAAGTCTCCGGTATGCACAACAATACCTGCCGGCGAATAGATTGCCAGTGCCGATGCATCCTGGATACTGTGGTTCGTCTTGATAAATTCAATTCTGAATTTTCCAAGATTGATCGACTGTCCATGGCGCACTACTTTTCTTTTAGTTGAGCGGAGAAGATTGTGCTCTGTGAGCTTTTTCTCGATAATTCCCATAGTCAGCTTTGTTGTATAAATCGGCAGATTAATCTCTTTAAGCACATAAGGAAGCGCTCCAATGTGATCCTCATGTCCATGTGTGATCACAAACCCCTTCACCTTATCCGCATTGCTCTTAAGGTAACTGATATCCGGGATTACAAGATCGATTCCGAGCATATCATCTTCCGGGAACGACAATCCGCAATCTACTACAATAATACTGTCTTCATATTCAAAGGCAGTGATATTCATTCCGATCTTTTCAAGGCCTCCAAGCGGAATGATCTTAAGTTTTGAGTTGCTTTTTTTCTTCAATCTCACACCTCCATATATTTTATGTATCTCATCCGTACATTTAATTATCGTAAAATTCGGAGTCCGCCTCTGTGTGCGAACCCCGTTCTTATCTGTCAGAAATATTCTTTTGACAGTTCCGTCTACACTTCAATCTCCACATCCTCCAGAAGCTCTTCGAACACCTTGAGTACGGCATTAAGCTCTACTTCCTCTTCTACCATCTCATAAACGCTGTCCTTCTCTTCCGGCGCACTTGTATCCTTCAAGATCAGGCACTCTGCATCATCCTCTTCTGAATCTGCAACCAGAAGGTAAGTCACTCCATTCAGTCTGGTCTGCTCCACAACAAAAAATTCTTCTGCTTCGCCGCCTTCTCCGCATGTAAACGTTAATTTTTCATTCTTCATATACTTTCCCCTTATCGTCTGATTGTATTCCAAAGCCTGTTACTTTTGCATACCCAGAGAGTCCAGATATCCCTGCAATATAAATACAGCCGCGATCTGATCCACATACTGCTTGCGGTTCTCCCGTCTTACACCGGATTCCATAAGTGTCCGTTCCGCTTCCACCGTTGTAAGGCGCTCATCCCACATCACGATCTCAATGCCGGTACGCCGCTTCAGCATCTCTCCAAATTCCAGTGCCTTCTCTGCCCGTTCTCCGATATCATTATTCATATGTTTCGGAAAACCGATCACAAACTTCTCTACTCCATATTCGGTTGCAAGGCTCTCAATCCTTGCCAGTGTCTTCCGAAGCTTGTTCTCGTCCTTCCTCGTAACCGTCTCCACTGCCTGTGCCGTAATCCCCAGAGGATCACTTACAGCAACACCTACGGTCTTCGTACCATAATCAAGTCCCATTATCCGCATCATATCTTCAACCTACAGTTCATGTCTGATATAAGCTTTTAATAATTCTTCTACTATCTCATCCCGCTCAACCTTCATCACAAGGCTTCTTGCTCCGTTATAGCTGGTAATGTATGTAGGATCACCGGACATAATGTATCCTACAATCTGATTCACCGGATTATATCCTTTTTCCACCAGAGCATTATATACAATTTCCAGAATATCTTTTGCCTGGATCTGTGGTCCTGTCTCTACCTGAAAAAATTGTGTATTCGTTATATCTTTCATCTTACGACCTCCAATACTTCATATTCATTTTAATATAATCTATACAAAAATTCAATGCATAATTTGTGAAAGTGAAGTAAGTTCTATCTCTTTTAACTGATTGATCCACCGGTCTGCCTGTTCCGGTTCGCATGGAACCCCAATCCGCAGATATTCCTTGGTGTGCCCTGTGACATAATTTTTCCCATCACGCTCTGTCATCTCTTCAAATAGAACTTCCACCTTTTTTCCAAGCCATCCTTCTTCATAGCGTTGCATTTTTTTGCGGTTCAGTTCCAGCATGATATTGCTTCTTCGCGTTTTTTCATGTTCCGGGATCTGCCCGTCCATCTTCGCAGCCTTCGTTCCCTGGCGCTTTGAATACTTAAATATATGAGTCTCATAAAAATTGATGCTGTCTACAAAGTCCCGGGAGGCTTCAAATTCTTCCTCTGATTCCTGCGGGAATCCTACGATCACATCGGTTGTCAGTGCCGGATTTTCAAAATACTTCCGGAGAAGCTCACATTTTTCCCGATATTCTGCCGCATCATATCTGCGGTTCATCCGTTTCAGGGTTGCATCACATCCGCTCTGCAGAGACAGGTGAAAATGCGGACATATCTTCGGCAGGCAAGCCAGTTCTTTTGCAAATTCTTCCGTCACGATACGCGGTTCCAGAGAACCCAGACGGATCCTTTTGATCCCTTCAACTCCATGTACCGCGCGGATCAGATCCAGGAGTCCTTCTGTCTGCTTTCCATTTTCATCTTTCCATTCCAATCCGTAAGAACTGAGATGGATTCCGGTAAGTACCACTTCCTGATACCCATGTTCCGCAAGTGTACGCACCTCTTCCACTACGTCTTCTTTTTTCCTGCTGCGCACGCGTCCTCTCGCATAAGGAATGATGCAGTAGGTACAGAACTGGTTGCAGCCATCCTGCACTTTCAGATATGCCCTTGTATGCTCTGCTGTCCGGGAAAGATGGAGGCTCTCATACTCGAAGGTATGGTTAATGTCAATGACCTCCTGCATCTGTTCCGGAATGTCTTCTTTAAAATATTCTTCCAGAAGGCGGATCAGATCCTTTTTTTTATTATTCCCGATTACAATATCTATATTCTCATCCAGCTCACCCATATCCGCCTGCGCCTGCACATAACAGCCGGCCGCTACGATCACTGCATCAGGATTCTGTTTTCGGGCACGATGGATCATCTGTCTGGACTTGCGGTCTGCCATATTCGTCACCGAGCAGGTATTGATCACATAGACATCTGCCAGATCATGAAACGGTACGATCTCATATCCGTTCTTTTCCAACAGTTCCTGCATCGCTTCTGTTTCATAAGCATTTACCTTACAGCCCAGGTTGTGTAATGCTGCTTTTTTCATAAATTCATCCTACTTTCAATATTTATAACATTTAACGAAAATTTCATTCATTCTTCGGCGTTTTGTTCCTTGACTTTTTTATGTATAACTTTTAATATAACTATAGAAAATGAAATCAAGGAGGTGTGTTTTCAATGAAAACCGTACAAATTTCTTTAAATTCTATCGACAAAGTAAAATCATTCGTAAACGAAATCACAAAATACGATTACGATTTTGACCTGGTATCCGGAAGATATGTGATTGATGCAAAATCTATCATGGGTATCTTCAGTCTTGATCTTTCTAAACCGATCGATCTGAACATCCATGCTGAGAACCAGGATGCTGATAACATCATCGAACTTCTGAAACCATACTTAGTATAATAGAATGCGAAGTATCAGGACGCAGTACATTTTCTGTACTGCGTCCTTTCTTTTTTTGAGGAGAGCCTGAAAAAGCTCCCCTTTTTCTTTTATTATTTTACGATGATCGTCTCCACAGTATTCACTGCTTCTGCAAACAGTTCATCAATCTTTTCACTTAAGTTTTCTTCTGATTTGCGGATCACTTCTACATTCGGTTTGGTTACCGGATGTTTTGCCACGAAGATCGTACAACAGTCTTCGTATGGAAGAATGGAAGTCTCATAGGTTCCGATCTTCTCTGAAATATCTACGATCTCCTGCTTGTCAAATCCGATCAGTGGCCGATATACCGGCAATGTACATACATCGTTGGTTGCCATCAGGCTCTGCATGGTCTGGCTTGCCACCTGTCCGATACTTTCACCGGTAATAAGTCCCAGGCATCCGTCTTCTTTTGCAAAATGCTCTGCAATCCGCATCATATAACGGCGCATGATGATCGTCAGTTCATCATGTGGGCATTTTTCATAGATATAAAGCTGGATATCGGTAAAGTTGACTACATGCAGCTTGATCGGTCCTGTATATTTGGAAACCTGCTTTGCAAGATCCACTACCTTCTGCTTAGCCCTCTCGCTGGTGTACGGCGGTGCATGGAAATAGGTTGCCTCCAGTCCGACGCCACGTTTGGAGATCATATAACCTGCAACCGGACTGTCGATTCCACCGGAAAGCAGAAGCATCGCGGTTCCATTGGTCCCGATCGGCATACCGCCAGGTCCCGGAATGATCTCGGAATAGATATAAATCTCTTCTCTTACCTCTACATGAAGCAGTACATCCGGGTGGTGTACATCTACCCGGATTTCCGGGAATGCATACAGAATAGCTTCTCCGAGGTCATAATTGATCTCCATTGATTTCTTCGGATAGGTTTTCTTTGCACGACGGGACTCTACCTTAAATGTGATATTCTTATCCGGATAAACCTCATCCATGTATGCGATCACATCTTTTTTCAGTTCTTCAAATCCTTTATCCTCTACGCGGACAACCGGACAAATCCCTACAATTCCGAATACTCTTTTCAGAGCTTCTACCACTTCATCTCCGTCATAATCTCCGTCACAGTCCACATAAACTCTTCCCTGTGCTTTGTAAGTATGGAATAATCCATCCAGGTCTTTTAACGAATGCCTGATCTGTCTTACCAGTGCATCCTCGAACATATAACGGTTCTTTCCTTTGATTCCGATTTCTCCATATTTTATCAAATAAGTCTGAAACTTCATTCTTTCCTCCTAATGGCGTGTGTACTTTCTAAGCATCGGTACACAATTATATAATGTTTCCAGCGTATAGTCAATTTCTTCTTCTGTAGTAAATTCTGACATACTGAATCTGAGCGTTGCGTCCAGATATTCTTTTCCGGCTCCGATTCCCTTTAGCACTCCACTGATCGCCGGATGGTTGGATGCACATGCCGAACCGGATGATACATAAATCCCCTTCTCTTCCAGTGTATGAAGAAGAACCTCACTCCGGATTCCTGCAAATCCCACACTGATGATATGTGGTGCACTTGTTTCATCATAAAGTCCGTGGATCACAGTATGATCGATTTTCTGTACCCCTTCGATAAAGTGCTGTTTCAAGGCACGCATATGTGCCACCTTTTCATCCAGGTCTGTGTAAATCGTCTTTGCTGCCAGCCCGATTCCTGCAATCCCCGGTACATTTTCTGTTCCGGAACGCATGTTTTTCTGCTGCTCGCCTCCGAAAATGATCGGTTTTACTTTTGCTTTTTCATTGATATAGATAAAACCGATTCCCTTCGGTCCATGGATCTTATGTCCGCTTACAGAAAGCATATCGATTCCCATCTTTTTCGGGTAAATCTTATATTTTCCAAATCCCTGTACTGCATCCACATGGAACAGGATATTTTTATTATAAGCCTTTACGATCGCAGATGCTTCTGCAATCGGCTGAACCGATCCCACTTCGTTATTCACATACATGACCGATACCAGAATCGTCTCGTCACAGAGCGCTTCCTTTAACGCATCCAGGCGGATCCGTCCATACTCATCAACCGGAAGATAGGTCACACGATAGCCCTCCTCCTCTTCCAGGTAACGCATGGTATTGAGAATTGCCGGATGTTCAATTGAACTGGTGATCAGATGCTTGCCGGCACGGTGATTGGCACGTGCACCTCCGATCAATGCAAGGTTGTCACTTTCTGTTCCACCGGATGTGAAATAAAGTTCCTTTTCCTGCACCTTCAGAATCTTTGCAAGTGTCTCCTTCGCCTCACGGACATACGCTTCTGCATCCACACCTTTTTTATGCATGGAGGATGGATTGCCGTAATCCTCACACATCACTTTTCCGACTATATCCCGAACACACTCATAGGCTCTCGTTGTTGCTGAATTATCCAGATAAACTTCCATTTTTCTTTGTCTCCCAAACACTTCTTCTCTTTATCTTATGCAGTTCTTTGCCTGCCGGTCTACTGTTCCAGTTCAAACATCAGTACAGCAAGCGTTGCAAGTCCGGCTGTCTCTGTCCGCAGGATCCGCCTGCCCAGGGTGATGACCTTCGCCCCCATACTGACTGCTGCATCAACTTCTTCCGGTTCAAATCCACCCTCTGGTCCAATAAAAATCCCAACAGACTGTCCACTTTTAATCTGGCGGATCACTTCTCTTGTCACTTCCATACCACCTGCAAGTTCATACGGAAGCAACGTCACATCAAGCTCTTCTGCCATTTTCAGTGCTTCTTTATACGAAAGCGGCATGGTAACTTCCGGGATCCGGCTTCTTCCGGCCTGCTTTGCCGCACTTTCTGCGATGGAATTCCAACGGTCTGCTTTTTTCGCTGCTTTCTTATCATCCAGACGAACAACAGAACGCTTCATTGCTACAGGAATCACCTGATACACGCCAAGCTCCACCGCTTTTTGCACGATCAGCTCCATCTTGTCGCTTTTGGGAAGCCCCTGGAAAAGATACAGCTTTGACGCCGGTTCCGTGTCCGCTTCCATCTCTTCCAGAATATGCAGAACCGCCACATCTTCTTCATAGGCTTCCACCTCGCACAGATAGGTTCTTCTTTCTCCGTCACTGATTTCAGCCTTTTCATGCAGCTTCATCCGGAGCACATTCTTCATATGATTAACATCTCCGCCTTCAATCCGGATCTTATCTCCGGAGATCTGCTGTGGTGTTACAAAAAAATGATGCATCTTTTCTGATCCTCTCTGCCTACGCTTTCGTTTCTTTTCTCGCTGTTACAGATACCCATTCTCCCTGATGATGAACCTCCAGGACCGTGAGTCCTGCTGCCTCTACCGCTGCTTTTACCGTCTCCTCCTTGTCTTCGATGATACCACTTGTCACGTAGATACCACCGTCTTTTAACTGGTTCACGATCACCGGTGTCAGCGGCACCAGTACGTCTGCAAGAATATTCGCCACAACGATATCATAGCATCCATAACCAACTTTATCCTGAACCGCTTTATCATCAATGATATTTCCGATCATTACTTCGTATTTATCCTTTGAAATACCGTTGACTTCCATATTTTCATAGGTTGCATCAATCGCACACGGATCCAGGTCTGTTCCTACAGAATACTTTGCACCGAACATCAGCGCCAGCATTCCAAGAATTCCACTTCCGCATCCTACATCCAGAATTCTGGTGTCCTCTGTCACATATTTGCGAAGCTGACGGATGCAGAGCTGTGTGGTCTCATGCATTCCGGTTCCGAATGCAGTTCCCGGATCGATATGCACGATCATCTTGCCTTCATCTTCCGGCTTTACTTCTTCCCAGGACGGAATGATCAGGATATCATCCACATAGAACTGGTGAAAATATTTTTTCCAGTTATTGACCCAGTCCACATCCTCTGTCTGGGATTCTTCTATCGTTCCTTCACCTACTTCCACATAGGCACGCATATCTTCCAGTTCATTTTTCACAGCTTCCAGAAGACTTTCTTTATCTTCATCTTCTTCCAGATAGAAACTGATATATGCGATGCCGTCATTGATTCCTGTCTCCGGAAGGATATCAACAAACATCTGCTCTTTTTCCGCCTGTGTCATCGGAATCTTATCCTCAATCTCGATTCCCTGTACACCAAGGTCCATCAGCATACTACTGACAATGTCTTCTGCCTCGGTTGTTGTCTTTAATCTGAATTTATTCCACTTCATATTGGTTCTCCTTTTATTGTTGTCCAAGCAAATAATCAATAAACTGCTGTGCAGTACGTCCGCTTAATCCACCATGGCTCAATTCCCATTTGTTTGCCTCCAGAAGAAGCTTTTCCTCTTCCATCTCGACACCGTAACGATCTGCAAGCGTGGTGACAATCTTCTGGAATTCTTTTTTATCCGGTTTTCCAAAATAAATAGTCACGCCGAATCTTGCTACCAGCGAAAGTTTCTCCTGTACGGTATCATTGGTGTGCAGTTCTTCATCTCTGTCAGCTTTATCTTTGAATGTCTCACGTACCAGATGTCTTCTGTTGGAAGTTGCATAGATCAGGATATTATCCGGTTTCTTCTCCAGACCGCCTTCGATCACCGCTTTCAGATATTTGTACTCAATCTCGAATTCTTCAAAAGAAAGATCATCCATATAAATAATAAATTTGTAATTCCGGTTCTTGATCTGTGCGATCACATCATTCAGGTCTTTGAACTGATGCTTGTACACTTCGATCATACGAAGTCCCTGGTCATAATACTGGTTCAGGATTGCCTTGATCGAAGAAGATTTACCAGTTCCGGCATCACCAAAAAGCAGACAGTTATTAGCTTTTTTACCCTTTACAAATGCCTCCGTATTATCGATCAGTTTCTTCTTGGCAATGTCATAGCCCACCAGATCATCCAGATGGACGTGTGCGATCTTGGTGATCGGCACGATCTGTGCTCCTTCTTCCGTATGCTCAATACGGAATGCCTTGTGAAGTCCGAAAGTTCCCACTCCGAATTCTTTGTAGAACTGGGTTACAGTTGTCTTAAATTCTTCTGCATCATCTGTCTGCGCAAGAGCTTTGCTTAAGTCGCAGATCCGGTCGCGAATCCTCTTGTTAAATACATGTCCCTTGGCATTGACCGGATGATAGTCCTCAATCAGTTCCAGACTGTCTGTACCGAGCTTTTCACCCATCTCTTTCAAATCATATTCGAACAGTTCTTTGAAAATCTGAAAATCATGAAGGGCTGCTTTATTGACGCTTCCCTCTACCTCTCCTACCACTTCACAGGCTGTGCTGTAAGCATTCTCACTGTTGGCAAGCAGGAAGGTCAGGAAGGTATGCCAGAGGTCCCCCTCGAATCCATAGTTTGCAGCCAGTTCGATCAGCTCATTTAAATTTTCGAAAAGAAGGCTCTTCAAATCCTCTTTATTATAATAATCATTATCTGCATTGTCGATCAGAAATGTCATGTCCCGAAGCAGATCTTCATGTTCCATATAACGATATAATATCAGTTCATTTGTTCTCATAGCCGTGTCCTCTCTTTTTCAGTCTAATAATTTCCAAGGATTTTCAGGTTCAGTGCTTCTTCCCTGAGTCCACGGATCGCATTTTTCACTGCCGCATCTGCCAGATTTCCTTCAAAGTCCACAAAGAAACGATATTCCCAGCTTTTTCCTTCTACCGGTCGGGATTCAATCTTTGTCATGTTCAGGTCATTGTAAATAAAATGGGAAAGCAGATGGTACAACGATCCACTCTCATGCGGTATTTCAAAGCAAATACTGATCTTGGATGCATTTTTCAGGAATACCTTCTGGTTCGTGACAATGATAAATCTTGTACTGTTGTCAGATTCGTCATTGATCTCTCTTGCCAGAATATCCAGTCCGTAAAGCTCTGCTGCATATTCGTTGCAGACAGCTGCCTGCGTGGTATCCTGGTCTTCCATCATCTTCTTGGCCGCCATAGAAGTATTGGCAACACTGATCTGCTGCCAGGTTCCGTGTTCATCCAGAAAATGGGATGTCTGCATCAGTCCCTGTGGATGTGAATACACTCTTTCAATGCTGGAAAGTGTAGTTCCTTTCACTCCGGCAAGCATATGCTTAATCGGAAGGACCGTCTCTCCTACAATGTAATTTTCAAATTCCACCAGAAGGTCATACACCTGTGTCACCGGACCTGCGGAAGAATTTTCAATTGGAAGGACTGCATAATCTGCGCTTCCCTCTTCAATTGCTTCCATTGCATCACGGAATGACGGTACATGGAAGTTTTTCACATTTTTCCCAAAATATTTTAACATAGCTGCCTGGTTGTTGGCTCCTTCCACTCCCTGGAAAACCACACGTGCACCATCAAGATCCAGCTGATCCAGTCCGATAAAGGGAAGTCTTCCCAGAACTCCTTCCTCAGAAAGACGCTGATACTGCAGCTTTCTGCTCATGCTCATCAGCTGTTCAAAAAGCTCCCGGATCCCTTTTTTGTTAAAATCTGTGGACACCTTTTCCGCTACGGCTGCCAGTTTCTCGTTCTCTCTTGTCTTATCAAATACTTTTCGTCCGTTCTTTATCTTATATTCTGCAACTCCTTCGCAGACCTTCATACGTCTCTCATAAAGCGTGGTGATCTGGTCATCGATCACATCCAGCTCTTTTCTCATCTCTTCCAGACTCTGCATTGTCCCACTCCTTATCGTTTTATCCTTATGTCTTCTTACGCTGACGTTACTAATTTTTCATTATAATATATTTTTTCTGTAAAATCTACATTTCTTCGCAAACCCGATCAGAAAAAACATGTAAAACTTTGTTGAAATAACCATGTTTTTGTTATATTATAGATAAAGAATATATGAACCCGCACATATTCTGCGGTTATTTTTAAGGAGGTTTCTTATGAGACATTTAATGAGTCCTTTAGATTTTTCTGTGGAAGAGCTCGATAAGCTTATGGATCTTGCAAGTGATATCGAAGCTCATCCGGAAAAATATGCACATGCTTGCGCAGGCAAAAAGCTTGCCACTTTATTCTATGAGCCAAGTACCCGTACCCGACTGAGTCATGAAGCAGCAATGATGAATCTCGGTGGTAATGTACTTGGCTTTTCTTCGGCAGCTTCCAGCTCTGCTACCAAAGGGGAAAGCGTAGCAGATACGATCCGTATGGTTTCCTGCTATGCAGATATCTGTGCGATCAGACATCCAAAAGAAGGTGCACCGATGGTTGCAGCGCAGCACTCTTCAATCCCGGTGATCAACGCAGGTGATGGCGGACATCAGCATCCTACACAGACACTGACTGACCTTTTAACCATCCGTTCTTTAAAAGGACGTCTGAATAATCTGAAGATCGGACTCTGTGGAGACCTCAAATTCGGTCGTACCGTACATTCTCTGATCAATGCCCTGGTGCGTTATGAGAACATCGAGTTTGTACTTATTTCACCGGAAGAACTCCGTCTGCCAGGTTATGTACGCAAAGACGTACTGGATAAGAAAAATATCCCATATACAGAAGTAGAACGCCTGGAGGATGCCCTTCCGGATCTCGATATCCTTTATATGACACGTGTTCAGAAGGAACGCTTCTTCAACGAGGAAGATTATGTCCGTATGAAAGATTTCTACATCCTGGACAAAGGGAAAATGGAGCTTGCGCCAAAAGATATGCTGGTTCTCCATCCACTTCCGCGTGTCAACGAAATTTCTGTTGAAGTTGATGATGATCCAAGAGCTGTTTATTTCAAGCAGGTACAGTATGGTGTCTATATCCGTATGGCACTGATCCTGACACTTTTGGATATTCATGTAGATTAAGGGAGGCGAAAAACATGGTTGAAAATACACTGAACATTGGGAAAATTTCAGAGGGCTTCGTACTGGATCACATCAAAGCAGGAAAAAGCATGGATATCTACAAATATCTGAAACTTGATCAGCTTGACTGCTGCGTAGCCATCATCAAGAATGCCAAAAGTAACAAGATGGGTAAAAAGGATATCATCAAGATTGAATGCCCGATCGATATCATTGATCTGGATATCCTTGGTTTTATCGATCATAATATCACGGTAAACATTATCGAAGATTCCAAGATTGTTGAGAAAAAAGAACTGAAACTGCCATCTGAAATCAAGAATGTGATCAGATGCCACAATCCGAGATGTATTACTTCGATTGAACAGGGACTGGATCATGTGTTTGTACTGACTGATCCGGAGAACGAAGTGTATAGATGTAAATACTGTGAAGAGAAATACAACAGAAAGCGGGGCTAGCGTCGGCTTGTTAGACTAGGCGGACAGGTGCCACGCAAAGGACGCATGAAAAAAGAAATTTTTTCATGCGTCCTTTATTTTTTGTCTCCTTCGTACAGTAAGAAAGGAGATCTTGGTATTGCTCGTCCTGTTTTCTGCAATATGTTTGTCCGGCACAGCATACAGTGGATATTGACCGAATGCAGTCATAGATTTTCCATCCATCCTTATCTTTTATCCAATAGCTTTTTATAAGAAAGATCAATCACAAACGCTCCAAGTGGCGCTGTCAGCACGATTGCAAGTACTGCCACCGTAAGTACCATATCCCCACAGGCAAATCCCAGCGAAAGCGGAATTCCTCCAATTGCTGCCTGCACGGTTGCTTTCGGTGTATACGCCATCATCACAAAGGCTTTTTCTTTTCCTCGAAGACTGGTTCCAAGCAGACATACAAATACACCCAGCATCCGGAACACCAATGCGCCTGCAATCAAAAGCACCGCCTTGATTCCAACCTTTCCCAGATACCCGATATTGACCGTTGCCCCCACCAGTACAAACAGGAACACCTCTGCTCCAACCCAGAGTTTCCCGTATTTTACAGAGATTCTTTTTGTAACAACCTCCCGTTTTTTCTGCAGTCCAATTCCAATAAACATAATTGCGATCAGTGCAGAAAATGTGATTGCAGTTGTCATTTTATCTTCGATCGTAACCAGCAGGAACGAAATACTCAAAATGATCAGAACCTTTGTGGTATCCCGAATATGAACTTTTTTAAAAAAGCATGCCAGCAGGACTCCGATCAGCAGTCCGATCGCAATTCCCAGAATGATCGATACCGGGATATTTACAAAGCTGATGACCGAAGCCCCTTTTCCCTGCATCATTCCAACAAAGGTAGAAAATAATACGATCACATAGACATCATCTACCGATGCTCCGGCAAGGATAAGCTGTGGGATTCCTTCCTTTACTCCATATCCTTCCTCCATCAGCTTTACCATTCTCGGCACCACAACCGCCGGTGAAACGGCCGCAAGCACTGCTCCCATAATTGCAGCTTCCAGCAAGGTGATTCCCATCAGTTTCGGTGCAATCAAAAGCATTCCCAGGAGTTCAAAGCTTGCAGGGACAAAGCACATCATCACTGCGGATCTTCCTATTTTCTTCAGTCCTGACAGATCCAGCCCAAGCCCTGCCCTTGTCAAAATGATAATCAGGGCAATTTTCCGGAGTTCGGATGAAATTCCAAGAATACTGCTGTCCAGCAGATTCAAAACATACGGTCCGAGAACCACACCGGTCGCCAACATCCCAAGCAAACCTGGCAATTTGATCTTCTGACAGATCCAACTCATACACATTCCAACAAGCAGGATCAGCGCAATACTTAATAACATAAAAAATACCTCCTATAGACGCACAAAAACAAAAGCGAATATGTCTTCGAAATTTCTGGTATTTGTCCATAAAAATCTTTCCCTTGATTTTAAAACAAATCCAGCATATTATCCAGATACAATTCCTCTCTTACATGCAGCTGATATTCCGGCTTTGTCATATAATACAGCAGAAATTCCAGGATCAGCGCACTTCCAAGTCCCCTGCCTTCGATCTTAAAATTTGTAAATCCCATCGGCAAATAGATATTTTTGATATCATCTACACTGATAAATCCCGGATTTGTCATTGCTTTTGAAAAACGATAGCCTTCCTTTGCATTTGGCGCAGTACACCGGTGTTCCTCTCCATCTTCTCCGAGATTCTTCCGGCTCACATCCTCATAACAGGCTTTCCGGTCCCTGCAGCCAAACCAACAACACTCATTACACAGGAATTCAACTTTATCCTTCTGGCCTTCTGATAATGTATTCCATTTATCCAACATCTTATTCAGACGGAAATCCGGCACGACATATTGAAAATCTTCTCTCTGGATTTCCCGCAGACACTCCTGAAATTCGGTCAACACTTTCGTGGTAGATGAGACCAGATAGAACCCCGGATACTTCTTTTTCAGATAATCCACCAGCAGCTCTGAGTGCACGATCACACCGTTTTTCACACCTGTGCTTTTCTCAAATAACTGACAAAGCATATTGCATCTCTGATCCGCAAGGTGCTCTTTCCTGAGCAGAGAATTACTAAAGGTCAGACGGGCAGAAATCCCGTACTTCTGCATAAGTGCAAGCACTTCTTCCGGCTCAGCTTCTCCTGCTTCCACACGTCCTCCGCCCCACAGGCAGTCTTCCGGGGCTCCATAAATGGAACCAATCTCACACCAGTCATAGAAATACTCCCTGTGTGTATAAAACAGCGGCAAAAAAAGTCTGTACAGTTCATAAAATTCAAACAAGCCCGGAAGATGGTAAGATGCTACATTTCCTCTTTCCCGACTTTGAAAACGATCATTCCTCATTTGACACTCCTACATAACTTTAATCCTCCTAAAACTACCATATTTTTCAAACGATTGTCAAACGGATTATCACGTTTTTTTATTTTTCATTCCACTCAAAAAATCATTCACACAATACTACGATATCATAAAAATTAAAGTTTTTTTAAGGACACCGCAACAAAAAAAGAATCTATATCCTTCATGAATATGAATACAGATTCTTTTCAAAATTTCTCAATTAAAAATAAAAAAGCAAGCAAAACGATAAGCCGGGTTATGTCGTGGACGTTCATCTATCCAGTTCTGCTGTTGCCAGCAGACTCAAGCGACCAACCTGAAGCATGACGGGCCGCCATACCACTTCTTTTCGGTCTTGCTTCGGATGGGGTTTACATATGCCCTGTGTGTTACCACCCAGGCGGTAGTCTCTTACACTGCCCTTCCAACCTTACCTGCATCTGCAGGCGGTATATTTCTGTTGCACTATCCTTAGAGTCACCTCTACCGGACGTTATCCGGCATCCTGCCCTGTGAAGCCCGGACTTTCCTCGTCTGCGGCCTTTCGGCACCTGCATCCGCGAACGTCTGTCTTACTTGCCTTAGATACTTTATCACATTTTTTTATCAGTGTAAAGGATTTCTTCTACACCCCCGGATCAACCTGCAGCTCATTTCCGTCTGCGGCCGTTGTCGCAAGAGTATCACAACGTTCATTCTGCGGGTGTCCATCATGCCCTTTTACCCAATTGAAGTTCACCTGGTGCGGCTTTTTCGCTTCCAGAAGACGCTTCCACAGGTCGGTATTCTTGACCGGCTCATTCTTCCCACGTTTCCAGCCCTTTTTGATCCATCCCTCAATCCAGTGCTGATTGAATGCATTGACCACATATTGGGAATCAGAAAAAAGCTCTACCTCGCAAGGTCTGTTGAGCGCTTCCAGCCCCCGGATGACAGCCATCAGCTCCATCCGGTTATTGGTTGTCCGCACATAGCCGCCGGAAAGCTCTTTAACGTGAAGTTCTCCCTTCGGGTCTACATATTCCAGAACGACTCCATAACCGCCCGGTCCGTCCGGATTACCTCTTGCCGCTCCATCTGTATAAATACTGACTTTCATAACTTGTCTCCTTATAGTTCAAATACCTGTCCCATTTCCCGGATCCGCATGATCTTCTCCCGGTATGGCTCTGATACTTCCATTCCGATAAGCCGGTCCTGCACCTCGTACTGCTTCCACATATGCATCGGAAATACAATCTTCGTATCCGTATGCCGCATATACCAGTCAAAGCCCCAGTAAAACTGCTCTTCCTGTCTCGGGTCAAGCACGACAAATGCAAGATCGATCTTCTCACCGGCCAGCGTTTCAATCTCCTTTTGATAATCGCCGCGCATCATCCGGTTATACGCATCATCTTCCTCTTCCCAGTGCCACCAGTTCAGATCCCCTGCATGATAAATGATCCTGTCTTCGCATCTTACCAGAAAGGCAACCCCTTCATCGGTTGAGCGCAGACTTTTTACCTTTGTATCCCCGACAGTAATCTCATCCCTTTTTCGCATGAAATGTTCCGACACACGCTGCTCCTTTTTCGCAATTCCGATATCCTTCGGGAAAATATATTCCACATCCGGATACACATCCGCAAGCTTTAGGATCTCTCTGTTAAAATGATCCGGATGGGAATGGCTGGCAAATACCAACAGCTTCTTCGCTGGATCAAACTCCGGCATCGTTCCTTCATAATAGTCAAATAATAGAATATGGGATTCCAGTTCCACTGAAAATCCGCTGTGTCCGATATACGTCACCCTCATCTGTCTGCCTACTCCTCAACATCATCATGTTCACCGACTGCCGTCTCTGTCGCATAAACAATCTCCGGAAGAACATATTCCAGACACTCTTTAATGATCTTCGGACTTCCCGGAAGATTGACGATCAGGGATTTACCCCGGATACCTGCTGTTCCTCTCGTCAGCATTGCCCTTTTTCTGGTCCGTGTCATAAAAAGACGCATCGACTCTCCAATCCCCGGAATCTCCTTATCGACCACTGCCTTTGTCGCTTCCGGAACACAGTCCTCTTCTCTGCATCCGATCCCACCGATCGTAAGGATCAGATCTGCCATCTGTGCATCCGCGATCTTCGCAAGGATCTTGCGGATAACCTCCCTGTCATTTGGTACCGGCTGTACAAGCTCTGTCTTGAAGCTGACCTGATCGAGCACTCTTCGCACGATTGGCGAACACGTATCATCCTTCTGTTTTCTGTATATCATGGTGTCTACTGATACAATTGCTACTTTCATAGATGTCCCTCTTTTCTTTTCTCCTCACGTATAGATTTCATGGTATCTTATATGACCATTCATTCCATGAAAATGTATCCCCTAACGTATAGACTTTAGTATAACATACTCTCGGATTGCCATGCAAGTTTCCTACCGCCAATCGAATTGATTTAAGAAAAATTTTAGATAATGATGCAAACCATACCTCCGTTGCTGTCATTGACGATCTTCTGCATGGTGTCCTGCAGTTTTGCCTGACTCTCATCTCCGATCATGGCGATCTTGTTTCGCACGCCATCCATCACCAGCTCTTCGATCGATTTTCCGAAAATATTGGTTCCCCAGACTCCATCCGGGCTCTTTGCCGCCTCGTTGATATAATTTACCAGATCCTTTGCCTGCTGCTCACTCCCCACGATCGGTGCGATCTCGGTCTCAATGTTAGCTCGGATCATATGGATAGAAGGTGCTTCCGAACGGATCTTTACTCCGTATTTATTGCCCTGCCGGATTACCACTGGATCATCCAGCCGGATTTCTTCTCTTGTCGCGCTGACTACACCGTAGCCTTTCATTTTAACCGAAGCAAGTGCATCTTTGACACTTTCATATTCTTTCTGGAGCATGGCAAGATTACGCACTGTATGGATCAGATCATATTCCCCGCTGATCTGCGTTCCGGTCAGATCACTTAACATTTCATAATAACAGCCATCTTCTACCTTGATTTCAACCGAGATCTCACCGGTATCCATGGACACACCTGTTACATTTACTGCATTTATGTAGGTACTCTGCTCCGGCTTCCGGATCTCCATCGCATCCCGGATTTCTCCGATTCTGCCCATGACTTCTCTTGCATAAGATACCAGCTCTTCCCGGACCTTGTGATCTGCTGTAAGTATTTCCACCCATTTTGGAAGGAAAAATTTTACTTCTGTGACCGGAAATGCAAAGAGCACATTTTCCATGATCCGGTGGATATCTTCTTCCCGTAGCTGTTCACAGTTGACCGGAAGTGCCGTTACCTGATATTCTTTCTGGATTTCTTCTGCCACGTTTTTTGCCTCTGCGCTGTACGGTTTCCGGGTATTGACCAAGACCACGAACGGCTTTCCAATGCTTTTCAGCTCCTGGATCGTTTTCTTTTCTGCCGCCCGGTAGCTGTTTCTGGGAAGCTCTCCGATACTTCCGTCTGTCGTCACAACAATCCCGATCGTGGAGTGGTCATGGATTACCTTTTTCGTCCCGATTTCTGCCGCCTTTGTAAACGGAATTTCTTTTTCGTTCCACGGCGTTTTCACCAGACGTTCTGCTCCATTTTCCATGTGACCGGCGGCTCCCTCCACCATATAGCCCACACAATCGATCAGACGCACCAGCACACTCACATCCTTTGCGAGCTGGATTTCGGCAGCTTCTTTTGGCACAAATTTCGGTTCCGTTGTCATGATGCTCTTCCCTGACGCAGACTGCGGAAGCTCATCCACCGTCCGCTCTTTTGCATGCTCATCGGTCATTTTCGGCAGCACCAGCACATCCATAAAACGCTTGATAAAGGTTGATTTGCCACTCCGCACCGGTCCTACCACACCCAGATAGATCTCTCCATTCGTCCGGCACTGTATATCCTTGTATAAATCAAATGTATCCATACACTGTCCCCCTTTGATTGCTGATACAGTGTATGCGGGCTTTCCCCGGTTTAGAACAACTATACTGCCAGTTCACTTTTACTTTCTTGCCATCAATTTCAAAATCGGGTATGATAAATGGTAACAAAAAAGCGTATTACAGGCACGTAATGCCTTTCATTTATCAGAAAATCCTATCGGGATTTTCTTACAGTCAAAAAAGGAGGTATCCTATGCACGTAGGAAGAAAAGCACAAAAAAGAGAAAAAAAAGCCATGTCTGTCTCCCTGTACGGGAATCTGTTTTTCGTTATCGTTGAGATCGTCATGGCAATCTACACCAGTTCCCAGGCAGTTCTTCTGGACGCAATCTATGACGGAGTCGAGTTCTGCATGCTCCTGCCGTCGCTTTTTCTGATTCCGCTACTTTACAAGCCATCCAATGAAAAGCACCCGTTCGGTTATATGCAGATTGAATCTATGTTTGTCGTTGTCAAGGGCATTACCATGACTGGCGTTACCGTCGGACTGATCCTGAACAATATCGAAATCATGATCCATGGTGGCAGAAAAGTCGCTTTTGATACCATTGCCTGGTTTGAATTATTTGCATTTTTTCTGGGAATTACCGTATCCATTTATCTCAAATATAAGAATCGTCTGATGGATTCCCCACTGATCACAATGGAAATGGAAGGCTGGGAGATCGACAGTATTGCCTCTTTCGGTATGGCAATTGCCTTCTTTCTTCCGTTTCTGCTGCCTTTTCCATGGTTCAGACCCATAACACCTTATCTTGACCAGATCATTACCGTCACCCTGTCCATCTTTATGTTGCCGACGCCGATAAAGACGGTAATAACCGGACTTCGGGATCTGTTCCTGATCCCGCCGGAGGAAGAGACTGTTGATGAAATTAAAGAAACAATCGAACCTGTCCTAAATGCCTATGGTTACAAAAAACTCTACTATGACATTCTCCGTACCGGAAGAAAGCTCTGGATCAGTGTTTACATCACCTTCGACAAAGATCTGGTTTCCATTACCCGGTTTAAGATCGTACAGAATTTCTGTATCCAGGCTCTTGCGAAAAAATATACGGATTTTTATTTTGAACTTCTGCCGGATATTGTGTTTACCACGGATGATGAGGCATTGACCAATCATATCGTAAACCAGTCGGAAGAAGTGGATCAGAATGCAAAATTTGCAGACTGAATTATCTGATCCTTATTCTTTAAAAATACTCATTTTCCAAGAAAAGCTGCCTTAAACGGCAGCTTTTCCTTTAAATTCTTTGATTGGATTCTTGATAAATTTTATGTACTGCTTTCTCAGCCATTCGATCAGCTTCGTCAGATACCGAAGTACCGGCTCGGTCGCAATCGAGAATATTACAAAAAGCATAATGCATTTTCTGGACATCCCCGTAATCGCAAATAACTGTGGCAGGAAGATACTGCATCCTAACAGTCCGATCACGCATCCGATCCAGACGATCATACGCAGTGCATTCATCGGCTGGCAGATCCGGTAAAGGATCATGAATCCGACAATTGCAAGCAGCATCGTCGCCGCCGTAGAAATATCTTTGGATGCAACTCCGAACGTCTGTCCAAATACAACCAGCGCACCAACCGCAAGTACATCCGTAAGTCCTGCCGGAAGTGCCTTTAAGAACACATTGGTCAGGAAGTGTCCCTTAATGATATCCCGGTTCGGCTGCAGTGCCAGGAAGAATGCCGGAATACCGATCGTATACATGCTGATCAGCGATACCTGGGATGGCTCCAGCGGATAGGTAATCATAAAGACTGCCGAGAAAATTGCAAGCAGGAAGGAAAAAATATTCTTCACCAGGAACAGACTTGCTGAACGCTGAATGTTATTGACAACTCTTCTTCCTTCCAGAACAACCTCCGGCATCCTTGAAAAATCGGATTCCAGAAGTACCACCTGGGACGCCTGGACCGCCGCATCGCTTCCTGATGCCATCGCCACCGAACAGTCTGCATCCTTCAGGGCAAGTACATCATTAACACCATCACCGGTCATAGCGACCGTCATTCCCTGCTTTTTCAGTGCCTGCACAAACTGTCTTTTCTGTTCCGGAATTACTCTTCCGAAGACCGTATATTTGCTCACCGCAAGGGCAATCTCTTCTTCGGTCTTTAATGTTCCCGCATCCACGTAATTCTCTGCGCCTTCAATTCCGGCCTGCTTCGCAGTCTCCGATACGGTGATCGGATTATCACCCGAAATAACTTTTATCGCAACACCCTGGTCCGCAAAATATTTGAAAGTCGCAGGCGCTTCTTCCCTGACTTTATTGAGAAGGAGGACATAACCAAGCGGCGTTACCGTTCCAGTCAGCGGCTTACCATCCGGCTCTCCATCATAGCTTCCAAATACCAGTACACGGAACCCCCTGGACGTATACTGCTCTATTCTTCCCTGATACTTTGTATAATCCTCACGCAGGACAAATTCCGGTGCACCAAGCACATATGCCTGATCTTTGAAAATTACTCCGCTGTATTTGACCGTGGAAGAAAAAGGAATCACTTTTTCCGGCACTTTATCTGAATGCTCTGTAAAATGTTCTTGCATCGCATGCATCGTGCTGTTATCCGCGTCCATTCCTTTGACAAAATCGCCGATCATCCGGTTCAGATCCGGCATCTTTTCTTCGTCATAGGCCTTGGCTTTCACCACTTCACTGACACACATACTGTCTTCTGTGATCGTACCTGTCTTGTCAACACAAAGCACATTTACCCGCGCCAGAGTCTCGATACTCTTCATATCATGGAGCAATACCTTTTTCGATGCAAGACGCATTGCACTTACCGCAAGTGCCACGCTTGCAAGAAGATATAATCCTTCCGGGATCATGCCGATCACTGCAGCAACCATGGAGATAATACTCTGCCGGAAGCTGTCGTGATTATAGAAATAACTCTGCACAAACAAAATGATTCCTATCGGGATCAGTGCGATTCCGACCATTTTTACCAGCTTGTCCAGGGAACGGATCATCTCCGACTGTTCCCCCTGCTGCATGGCTTTTGCTTCCAGAGTCAGCTGTGAAATATAGGAATCCGCTCCAACCTTGTCCAGGCGTGCATGACAGCTTCCTGATACCACAAAACTACCTGACATCAGACGGTCTCCACGCTTTTTCGTGATCTCATCAGATTCACCGGTAAGTAAAGATTCATTGACCTGAACCTCGCCAGCCTCAACAACCGCATCTGCACAGATCTGGTTCCCTGCACGAAATACAACAATGTCGTCCACAACCAGCTGATCCGCCTCCAGATTCAGCGATATCCCTCCACGGATTACTTCCGCGTGCGGTGCATTCAGCATGGTCAGTCTATCCAGTACTTTCTTGGAACGGATCTCCTGAATGATCCCGATCAGTGTATTGCAGATGATGACCGGCAGGAATGTCAGATTTCGAAAAGAACCTACCAGGCACAGCAGAATCGCCAGAATCAGAAAGATCAGGTTGAAATAGGTAAATATATTATTATGAACAATCTCTTTTGTCGTAAGTCCCGGTGGAGCAACCTCATCATTGGTCCAGCCATTCTCTTCCCTTATCCGGATCTGCTCGGGATTAAGACCTACCCGGTAGTCTGGAACCACACGCTGGATCTCGCCGCGAACGACTTCTTCCTCTTGTGTTTCTTTTTCTTTTTTTCCGAATTTCATACAAAAAATCCTCCTGTATACACGTCATTATACGCCTATACGGAAGGATTTTCCATTAAGACTTTATGAAATTTCTTTGAAAGAAAATTTCTTTGAAACTTTAATCCCACGGAAGGTTACTGTATTCGCTGCGTCCGTCACGCATCATCAGTTCGCTTACCGCCTCCTTTGCAGGTTTGCCTTCAAAAAGTACCTGGTTGACCTTTTCCACGATCGGCATGGATACCTCATATTTTTCAGCCAACTCTCTTGCCGCTTTTGCTGAATACACGCCCTCGACTACCATCTTGACCTCAGCCATCGCTTCTTCCATCGTCATTCCCTCACCGATCAGAACACCTGCCTTACGGTTACGGCTGTGCTTACTTGCACAGGTGACGATCAGATCGCCGATCCCGGTAAGTCCGGTAAAGGATTCCAGCTTTCCACCCATCTTTATACCCAGCCTTGTAATCTCTGCAATTCCTCTGGTGATCAGAGCAGCTTTGGTGTTATCCCCATATCCGAGTCCATCTGCAACTCCGGCTGCAAGTGCAATGACATTTTTCAGGGAGCCACCAAGCTCAATTCCTTTGATATCCGGACTCGTATAAACGCGGAACACATCATTCATAAAAATTTTCTGCAGATAAATGGCGGTTTCTTCTGTCTCTGCTCCGACTACAACCGTTGTCGGAAGTTCGCGGCTTACTTCTTCCGCGTGACTTGGACCTGAAAGAACAGCTACATTTGCCTGCGGAATCTCTTCTTCAATCTGCTCGGAAAGTGTCTTTAAAGTACCCTCTTCAATTCCTTTTGCCACATTGACCAGAATCTGCTCTTCCTTTACATACGGGCACATTTTCTTCGCCGTAGCTCTGGTTGCCATAGACGGAACTGCAAGAACGACCACATCTTTTCCTTCCACGCTTCCCTGCAGATCTGTTGTGATCTCGATCTCCTCCGGGATATGAACGCCCGGAAGCTTACTTGGATTTTCCCGCTTCTCCCTGATCTCATCTGCTTCTTCTTTTAAATAAGACCAGATGGTTACATGATGTCCGTTTTTATTCAGTACCAGCGCCAGGGCCGTTCCCCAGCTTCCTGAACCGATAACTCCGATTTCTGCCATAATTATTACCTCTTATTTTTTCTTTTTTGAAAAACTGATCTTGCTCTCTGTACCATTTCTCAGACGTCCGATATTCGCACGGTGGCGGATAAATGCAGAGAGAACAAAAAGCGCTCCGATTCCATACAGTTCAAACAGATACTTCTGCGCCATTCCAAACATTCCCATCTGTCCGTCAACGACGAGTCCGACAAGGAACAGTACGGAAATCACCAGCGATCCCAGTGATACATAACGTGTCACGGCAACAATTACGATAAACACGATCAAACATACTGCCGCAATCCGAATATCTGTAGATAAGATCATACCTGCCGTAACTGCAATTCCCTTTCCGCCCTTGAACTTCAGATAGAATGGAAAATTATGTCCGAGCACTGCCCCAAAACCTGTATACAGCGAAAGGAGCGGTAAAATATCTGCATGAGACTGTCCGTAAATTCCGCGGACCACCAGAACTGCGATCACGCATTTGAAGCAGTCACCTAGCAGGGTGATCATTCCGGCTTTGATTCCCATGGTGCGAAGTGCATTGGTAGAACCTGCATTTCCGCTTCCCATCTTGCGGATATCTACCCCCTGGGTTTTTCCATAGAAATAGCCGGTCTGAAACAGACCAAATATATAGCCGATCAGCAAACATACAAGACGTTCCATCTTATTTGTCCTTCTCCTTTCTCTCCCTGATAAAGAATTTAAGAGACGTTCCACGGAAGCCAAACGCTTCACGGATCTTATTCTCCAGATATCTCGTATAAGAGAAATGCATCAGTTCTTTATCATTTACAAAGATGACAAATGTCGGCGGTTTGACCGCTACCTGGGTAATATAGTAAAGTTTCAGCCGTTTTCCCTTATCTGACGGCGGCTGCTGCATTGCAACAGCTTCGGTCATGATCTCGTTAAGGACACCCGTAGCCACACGGAGTGTCTGGTTCTCAATAACGGTGTCGATCATGTCAAAGAGCTTCGGAAGTCTCTGGCCTGTCAGTGCAGACACATACATGATCTCTGCGTAAGGCAGGAAAGACAGCACCATCCGGATCTGATGCTCATATTCCCTCGTGGTCTTATCGTTCTTTTCAATGGCATCCCATTTATTTACAACGATGATGACACCTTTTCCACGCTCATGTGCGATTCCTGCGATCTTGGCATCCTGCTCGGTTACTCCTTCTGCCGCATCGATCACAACCAAGACCACATCCGCTCTTTCTACTGCCGTAACTGTGCGGATAATACTGTAGCGTTCCAGTTCCTCTTTGATCTTATTCTTACGGCGAAGTCCTGCTGTATCAATAAATACATACTCTTTTCCATTGTGCATTACTTCCGTGTCAATGGCATCTCTTGTAGTTCCGGCAATATCGGATACGATCACACGGTCTTTTCCGATCAGACGGTTGATGATCGAAGACTTCCCGACGTTCGGTTTCCCAACGATTGCAACTCTCGGACGGTCTTCTTCCTCTTCCTGGCCTGCCCCTTCCGGAAAATATGCCAGAACCTTATCCAGCATATCTCCAATTCCAATTCGTTCCGATGCTGAGATCGGAACCGGATCTCCGATTCCCAGATTATAAAATTCATACACATCCGGCATCATCTTGTTGAAATTGTCCACTTTATTGACAACAAGGATGACTGGCTTGTGGGAGCGGCGGAGCATATCTGCCACTTTTGAATCGGAATCTACAAGTCCCTGCTTTACATCTGTCATAAACAGGATCACATCTGCAGTGTCAATGGCGATCTGTGCCTGCTCTCTCATCTGGGAGAGGATCACATCACGGCTGTCCGGCTCGATTCCACCGGTATCGATCAACGTAAATTCTTTATCGAGCCAATTCACTTCTGCATAAATTCTGTCGCGGGTAACACCCGGCGTATCTTTAACGATTGCTATCTTTTCTCCTGCCAGTGCATTAAAAAGCGTCGACTTTCCAACGTTCGGCCGCCCTACAATGGCAACAACTGGTTTACTCATATTTTCTTCCTCCTGATATTTATTCGGAATTCTGCTTCTATATCATACTAGATTTCTTCAAAAAATGCAATTTTTTAACGCCTCTTTCTTGTCATTGCTTTTAAATAATGGTATAAAAGATAAGTAAGATTAGATAAAAAGCACTTAAAACGCTTATTATAAGGAGGAACTCATGACAAATATCGAACTTATGGAAAAAGCTCTTCCGACAGCACCACTTAAAATTGCTGCCCTGGAAAGCTGCAAGGACCTGGCAGAAAAAGTGGATCAGTACATCGTATCGTTCCGCAAAAATTCTCTGCATGATTTTCTGGATCCTGCAATCTATTCATCTTATGAAGCAGATTCTTATCTTGCAAAGAACAGTTGCCCACGTTTTGGTTCGGGGGAAGCAAAGGGAATGTTTGGCGAAAGTATCCGCGGAAAAGATCTCTTTATTATGGTGGATGTCTGCAACTACAGCCTGACATACACAGTAAACGGACATATCAATCATATGTCACCGGATGATCACTATCAGGATCTGAAGCGTATCATCTCCGCTTCTACAGGAAAGGCACACCGTGTAAATGTAATTATGCCATTCCTTTACGAAAGCCGCCAACACAAGAGAACCAAACGCGAATCTCTGGACTGTGCAATGGCTCTGGAAGAATTAACCGCAATGGGTGTATCTAACATTCTGACATTTGACGCACATGATCCGCGTGTACAGAATGCGATCCCACTCAATGGTTTCGACAGCTTCAACCCTCTGTATCAGTTCATCAAAGCTCTGTTTAAAGCAGAACCGGATCTGAAAGCAGACAAAGACCATCTGATGATCATCAGCCCGGATGAAGGTGCAATGCAGAGAGCCGTATACTTCTCCAACGTACTCGGGGTTGATATGGGTATGTTCTACAAACGCCGTGATTATTCTACCATCGTAAATGGTAAAAATCCGATCGTTGCACATGAATTCTTAGGTGACGATGTACATGGAAAGACCGTTATCATCATTGATGATATGATTTCTTCCGGTGAAAGTATGCTGGATGTTACCAGACAGTTAAAAGACCGCGGAGCTGAGCGTGTATTTGTATGTACTACTTTTGGCCTCTTTACAGAAGGTCTTGACAAGTTCGATGAATATTATGAAAAGGGATATCTGGACAGACTGATCACAACCAATCTGACCTATCTGCCTCCTCAGCTTCATGATAAACCGTATTTCATTGAAGCAGATATGAGTAAGTTCCTTGCACTGATCATTGATTCGATGAATCATTCTACATCTATTAGTGCGGTTATGAATCCGACGGATAAGATTCATGATTTGCTTGCGAAGAGAAATATGAGATAAATTTTGTTGGCGGGAAAGTAAGGATATATTAGCGAACAAACGCCGCAAAAGAACCATAAAACAGGACAGCTTCCTGCTTTTCTTCTCTTATCGCTTTTCTATTTTTGTTATATAATAACCATTGGTTATATACAATCTTCTGGTGGAAATCAATAAAAATGATGCCATAAAAAAAGAATTATGGCATATGCGCAGAAATTAACTAAAATGCCGTAAAACCAATATCTTTCATGGTCTTACGGCATTCTTATTTATCGTATTTACTTATACCATCCTGTCCCCATCAAAGAATTCCTGTCCGGTCGGGTATGTATAGGAATCTCCGATTTCATGGAGAAGGACGACTTTTAATTTATTATTCAGTGTTTTTTTATCCAGCTTGATTGCTTCGGTAAGCTGTGGGAGTGGGACATCGGCTTTTACCGGAAGTTTATAAGCTTCCAGGACTTTCCGGATGTGCTCGGCTTCGCCTTTTTTGGTGAGTCCTTTCTCTTCAGCGATCTTTGTGATCTGGTACATTCCGATGGCTACAGCTTCACCGTGGCTTTCTCTTTCATAGCGGAAGTGCTGCTCAATGGTATGGGCAAGGGTATGTCCGAAGTTCAGGAGAATCCTCTCTCCGGTATCAAACTCGTCTTCTTCTACAACACGGCGTTTGATATCGACACAAGTTGCGATCACATCGGTTAAATGCTCTTTCAGATTCTCATAGGATCCGCATTTCTCCAGAAGCTCAAAGAGCTTGCGATCCTTGATGCATCCGTATTTGATAACTTCCCCCATGCCGTCCGTCACGTAATGCTCCGGCAGGGTTTCCAGTACATCCGGATCGATCAGTACCATCTTCGGCTGGTAAAAGGCACCTACCAGGTTCTTCCCCTGCAGAAGATCGACTGCAACTTTTCCACCAACAGAAGAATCTACCTGTGCAAGAATGGAAGTTGGAATCTGTACGAACTTGATTCCTCTAAGAAAGGTCGCTGCCACAAATCCGGCAAGGTCTCCTACCACTCCACCGCCAAGTGCAACGATCAAGTCTGTTCTGGAAATCTTTGCTTCCAGAAGAGAGCTGTATACACCCGGAAGGGTTTCGAATGCTTTTGACGGTTCTCCATGTGGAATCACGGTTTCCGTACACTCATATTTTTCAGAAAGATTTTTCTTAAGCGCTTCTCCGTAATAAGAATAAACTCTGTCATCGGAAATGATCATGATCTTTGATCCCCGATATACTTCTGCTATTCTTTCTGCTGCTTCTTTCAAAATTCCTCTTTCAATATAAATCGGATAGCTGTGTTCCTTTAAATCTACCGTCATTTTCATCGTTTTGTTCCTCCCAGGCTGCTGTTTTTTACATTTCTTTACCGACTGCTTTTGCGATTCCGGTAATCTCTTTTAACAGTGTATCATATTTTTCCGGTTTCAGCGACTGTGCTCCGTCACAAAGTGCCGTTTCCGGACTGTTATGTACTTCGATAATCAGTCCGTCCGCTCCTGCTGCAATTGATGCCTTTGCCATCGGATCAACCAACCACCATTTTCCTCCTGCATGGCTCGGATCTACAACTACCGGAAGATGGCTGAGCTTTCTCACTACCGGAATAGACTGAAGATCCAGTGTATTTCTGGTATAAGTCTCGAAGGTACGGATTCCTCTTTCGCAGAGGATAACATTTGGATTTCCGGATGCCATAATGTATTCTGCTGACATCATCCATTCTTCGTAAGTTGCATTAAGTCCTCTCTTTAAAAGGATCGGTCTCTTCGTCTGTCCGAGCTGTTTTAACAGGTCATAGTTCTGCATGTTACGTGCACCGATCTGGATCAGGTCTACCTTTTCATCGAAGATTTCCAGATATTCCGGTGACATCAGTTCTGTTACGATCGGAAGCCCTGTCTCTTCTCTTGCTGCACATAAGATTTCCAGACCTTCAAGGCCCAGTCCCTGGAATGAATATGGGCTTGTTCTCGGCTTGAATGCACCGCCACGGAGCATATTTGCACCAGATGCCTTAACAGCCTTTGCGATCTCGATCACCTGCTCTTCTGACTCTACAGAACAAGGTCCGGCGATCAGTGCCAGATGTCCGCCACCAACTTTGACACCAGATACATCTACGATGGTATCATCCGGATGGAATGCACGGTTTACAAGTTTATAAGGTTCCTGTACATGCATAACCTTCTCAACAGAAGAGTCTACTTCGAAAAGCTTTGGATCTACACGGACCGTATCGCCGATACAGCCGATAATTGTAAGATCCTCACCTTTTACAGTATGTACTTCCAATCCTTTTGCACGGACCATATTCTCAACTCGTTTTACGTTTTCATCACTTGTTCTTGGTTTTAATACGATAATCATAATTTTTTTTCCTTTCTCTTCTCTCTACTAATCATCGAACACGTCTTTTAGAAGTTCCGTCAGAATATTCTGTTAAACTATGCGAAACACGCTCCGCGAGTTTCTCAAGTTATCGCGGCAGTCTCCAAGGTCTCGTGCAAGCACGGACTTTGGCTCGTTGCTCGCGTAAATAAAAAACCCCCGTCTTCTGCAAAAACAGAGGACGAGAGTATTATATACTTCGTGGTTCCACCTCATTTTACAATTGTCTCACGACAACTGCCTCGTCAGGTACGTCGTTCATAACGGTTATACCCTTGCAGATAACGGCTGCTACCGGAAATACCTATTAACAATTCTTCAAAAGAATGCATTCAGTATCCTACTCCAAGAGGAATTCAATATAATCTTCGGTATCCTTCTTCCACCGATAAAGGACTCTCTGTGACGTCTTATTATATTTACTACTTCTTTTCATTGTATTTTGATAGTAGAATATGTAATTTTTAAAATCTATAGCCTATGTTACACGAATCAATAGGCTTTGTCAATCATTTTTAGCAAATTAACGCGAGAAATATTTTTCTTTGATAATATCAACCGGCATTTCTTTTCCTGTCCAGAGCTCAAATGATGCAGCACCCTGATATAACAGCATATTCAGACCGTTCAGTGTCTGGCATCCTGCTGCTTTTGCTTTCTTCAGGAATAACGTCTCTTCCGGATTGTAGATTACATCAAATACAAACAGATCTTTTCTGAACACACTGTCATCTGTGATGATACATCTGTCTGTCTTCGGTGCCATACCGATAGAAGTTCCGTTTACCAGAATTGCACTTTCTGCGATCTCCTTTTTGAGGACTTCCGGGTCAGAGAAGTCATAGAGGTTAATCTTGCAGTCTGTCTTCTCATGAAGTTTCTCGATTGTTTTCTCCGCACGTGTGAAGAATTCATCACGGATGTTGAATACCGAAATCTCTGCTACTTTGTCAAGTGCTGCCTGGATCAGAATCGCTGCTGCTGCTCCACCCGCTCCAAGAAGTGTCATCTTCTTGCCAATGATATCAACGCCTGTCTCACTGACTGCACGCATGAATCCAATTCCGTCTGTCGTATAACCTGTCAGGACACCGTTATCATTTACAACAGTGTTGACCGCCCCACCGATCTCAGATGCCGGTGAAAGTTTATCAACCAGTGAGCACATCAGATTCTTGTCAGGCATAGTCAGGTTAAATCCTCTGACTCCCATGACTTTCAGACCATCTACCGCTGTCTTTAAGTTATCTGTTCCAACATCAAATGCCAAATATGCGTAATCCAGCTCCAGCTGGCGAAATGCCTCGTTATGCATCATTGGGGAAATGCTGTGTGCTACCGGACTCCCCAGTAATCCGGTAAGGACTGTATGTCCTGTAATCTCGTATGCCATTATCTTTTCCTCCTGCGTTACATTTTCACACTGTAAAGTGCTACTTTTGTCCTTTATCATACCATATTTTTCAAAATACGCAAGCATCGTTATAAAAAAGACGATATTTTCCTGCCTTTGAAAAAGCATTTTGAAAAATTTGAGTACCAGAGGACATAGAATATGCTTCGCATATTCTAGCGCCTTGGGCAGTCGCTTACGTCATATACATTGCATTGTTCAGTGCGCATCTTGCCGGAGGCTTTTTGTTACATAGGAAATGAATTATCCTATGTAACAAAAAGAGTATCATGTTTCTTTTTGTTCACGTGATACTCTTTCTTTTATGGCTTCTGACTGTTACTGCTGATATACGTTTTACTTTTTCATTTACAATCTGTTTTATTTTACACCATGATCCACCTGGTACATATGCGAAATCAGGCGGAAGATCTGACTGGTATATCCCCATTCATTATCATAAAAACTGATCAGTTTGAAAAAATGACCGTTTACCTGGATTCCTTCCCTTGCATCAAAAGAGGATGCGTGATTATCTCCGATAAAATCGGAAGAAACAACTTCATCATCCACATAATCCAGAATCTCCTTAAGAGTTGTTTCGGAAGCTTCTTTCATTTTCTTGCAGATATCTTCATAAGTGGTTTCTGTCTTCAAAGCGACATTCAGATCCACAATGGATACATCTGAAGTCGGTACACGATAAGAAATTCCATTTATCCTCCAATACCTTACAGATCGGTGCAAGACAGTTTGTTGTGCAAGATGCATTTGAAACGACCTGCATAAATGACTGATAAAGTTCATGATTCACGCCCATTACAAATGTCGGTGTGTCCTGATCTTTAGCCGGTGCAGAGATGATCACTTTCTTTGCTCCACTCTGGATATGCGCCATTGCTTTTTCTGTCGTACAGTAAGCACCTGTCGCATCTATAATGTATTCTGCTCCACACTCTCCCCACGGAATGTCAGCAGCATTATTTTCTGAATACACTCGGATCTTCTCACCATTTACAACAATTCCATCCTCATATTTTTCCAAATTTCCCTGGAAACGTCCAAAGATCGAATCGTAACGGCTCATATAAATCATATAATCCAGATCTGCGTTTCTCACATTGATCCCACAAATTTTAAATTTTTCCGGCTGATTGATGGCAATGCGGAATGCAACTCTCCCAATACGTCCAAATCCGTTTATGCCGATTGTTATTGCCATATTAAATACCTCCCTGTATATGACATATTGATACTCTTTGTATCTTTTCCCTTGCAATAACAGTCCGCCACAATCTATTGCGAGTGTAACACACTTTTTTTTGAAATGCTACCGAAATGGCAGTAATTAATCATTTAACAGGATTCTTATTTTTTTAACAGGATTCCCATTTTTTTAACAAAAAAGGATGCGCTTTTTCAAACGCACCCTCTGTCACTTTTTATGCAATTACTCTGACTTTCAGAACGCTCTCGATCATTTCCAGACCTTTTACCACGTCTTCTGTCACATCATTATCCACATCGATCATCGTATATGCATAGCTGCCACGGCTCTTATTCGTCATATCATCGATATTGACATTATCCTTTGCCAGAAGCGCAGTAAACTGACCGATCATATTCGGAATATTTCTGTGTAGAATCGTAATTCTTGTTTTATCACTTACCCCCATATCGCATGCCGGGAAATTGACAGAATTACGGATATTTCCATTTTCCAGGAAATCTTTCAGCTCTTCTACTGCCATCTTTGCACAATTATCTTCTGATTCAGCAGTTGACGCTCCCAGATGCGGAATGACAATCGCATGCTTTACTCCTGCGATCTCCGGTGTCGGGAAGTCAGTTACATAGCGTCCGACTTTTCCTCCAACAAGTGCATCCACAATGTCTTCGCTGTTCACCAGTACATCTCTTGCAAAGTTCAGGATCACAACGCCCTCTTTCATCAGACTGATGGCATTCTTATTGATCATACCCTTGGTATCTTCCAGTGCCGGTACATGGATTGTGATATAATCGCACTCCTTGTAGATCTCATCTACATTCTTAGTGTGATGGATGCTTCTTGAAAGTCTCCATGCGGAATCTACAGAAACATATGGATCATAACCATACACTTCCATCCCGAGATGTGTAGCCGCATTGGCAACCAAGACACCGATTGCACCAAGGCCGATCACGCCAAGCTTCTTTCCCTGGATCTCACAGCCTGCAAATGCTTTTTTCGCTTTTTCTGCATCTTTGGCAATATTGCCATCCTCTTCGTTCTCCTGTACCCAGTTGATACCTCCAAGGATATCTCTGGATGCAAGCAGCATACCGGCGATCACCAGCTCTTTTACACCATTGGCATTTGCCCCTGGTGTATTAAATACAACGATTCCCTGCTCCGCACATTTGTCCAGTGGAATATTATTTACACCGGCTCCGGCACGGGCAATCGCTTTTAAATCTTTATCAAATTCCAGTTCATGCATTCCGGCACTTCTTACAAGTACCGCATCTGCTCCTGCCATCTCACCGGCAGGTACATAGTCATCACTGAATTTCTCCAGTCCAACAGGAGAAATCGGATTTAAGCAAAAATATTTATACATATTACAGATTCTCCTCCTCAAACTTCTTCATAAATGCAACCAGGGCTTCCACGCCTTCGTATGGCATTGCGTTATAAATACTTGCACGCATACCACCAACAGTACGGTGTCCTTTCAGGTTCTCAAGACCTGCTTCTTTTGCCTCTTTTACAAATTTGGCATCCAGCTCGTCACTGCCTGTCACAAATGGTACATTCATAAGAGAACGGTCTTTCTTTTCTACCGTACCTTTGAACAGTTTGCTCTGATCCAGGTAGTCATAGAGCAGTTTGGCTTTCTTTTCGTTGCGTTCTTTCATAACTTCCAGTCCGCCCATCTTTTTCAGCCATTTAAATACCTTACCGCAGATATAAATTCCATATGCCGGCGGTGTATTGTAAAGAGAACCTGCGTCTGCATGTGTCTTGTATGTAAGCATGGTCGGTGTTCCCGGAAGTACATCCTCCGTAATCAGATCTTCGCGGATGATCGCGATAACAACACCCGCTGGTCCGACATTCTTCTGGACTCCACCATAGATGAGACCATATTTTGTCACATCTACAGGCTCGGACAGGAAACAGGATGATACATCCGCCACCAGTGTCTTGCCTTTCGTGTTCGGAAGTTCCTTGAATTTGGTTCCGTAAATTGTATTATTTTCGCAGATATATACATAATCTGCATCTTCATCAACCGGCAGATCCGAACAGTCAGGAATGTACGAAAAGGTTTTATCCTCGGACGATGCGATCTTATTCACCTTCCCATATTTGGATGCTTCAGCAGCTGCCTTTTTGGCCCACTGCCCGGTAACAATATAATCCGCTACTTTGTTCTTCATCAGATTCATTGGAATCATTGCAAACTGCTGGCTTGCGCCACCCTGAAGGAACAGTACTTTGTAATTATCCGGGATTCCCATCAAATCACGAAGATCCTGTTCAGCGGTTTCAATGATTTCAGCAAAAGCTTTCGAGCGATGACTCATCTCCATAACGGACATTCCACATCCTTTGTAATCCAGCATCTCATTTGCTGCTTCTCGTAAAACTTCTTCCGGCAGTACTGCCGGTCCTGCTGAAAAATTGTAAACTCGTTTCATATTACTCCTCCATTCCTGCTCTACGTATCTGTCGCTGCATATGTTTTTCTAGTTTGTCTGCTGTTTTTCCTGCAGATCCTTCTCGTCAAAAGCTTCACTGATCGGAGCACCCGGAGCAACCATCGGCCATACCTTGTCATCGCTGTCAATCTGGCAGTCAATCACCACCGGACCGCCTGCATTTAAAGCAAACTTAAATGCATCTGCGAATTCTTCTCTGGTCGTAGCTCTTACCGCTTTCGCCCCCATCGCTTCTGCGAGTTTCACAAAATCTACTGCATCATTCAGAACAGTTGCTGAATAGCGCTGCCCGTAAAACAGATTCTGCCACTGTCTTACCATACCAAGCACATGGTTGTTCACTACAACCTGGATGATTGGAATGTTATAACGCGCCGCTGTTGCAACTTCATTCATATTCATACGGAAACATCCGTCTCCGGCGATATTGACTACCGTCTTCTCCGGTCTGCCCATCTTGGCTCCGATTGCGGCTCCAAGACCGTATCCCATGGTTCCAAGACCACCTGACGTAAGCAGTGTTCTCGGTTTTGTGAATTTATAATACTGCGCTGCCCACATCTGATGCTGTCCAACCTCTGTGACGATGATCGCATCACCTTCTGTCTGTTTGTAAATCTCTTCGATCACATACGGACCAGTCAGACTTTCCGGATGATAGGTAAGCGGGTATTTCGCTTTATATTCCTGGATCTTTTTAATCCATTCGGTGTGTTCCTGCTGTGGCAGTTTTTCATTAACTGCCGCAAGCACTTCCTTGATATCTCCAACCACACCTTCATCGATGATGACATTCTTGTTCATCTCTGCCACATCAATATCAAACTGGAGAATCTTTGCATTACTTGCAAATTTATTTGGATTACCTGTGACACGGTCGGAGAATCTTGCACCGACTACGATCAGAAGATCACATTCACTGACTCCAAAGTTCGATGTCTTGGTACCATGCATACCAAGCATTCCTGTATAAAGTTCATCAGTTCCCGGAAATGCACCTTTTCCCATCAGGGAATCACATACCGGACACTGTACCTTGTCTACGAATGCACGGAGTTCTTCACTTGCATCAGATAATATAGCTCCACCTCCGACGAATACGAACGGACGCTTTGCTTCTTCGATCATCTCTACTGCCTTGTCAATATCTTCCATACAGATTTCTTTTTTGTATTTTACGATTGGCTGGATTTTGACAGGCTCATACTCTGCTTTATTGCCTGTCACATCTTTCGGGATATCGATCAGCACCGGTCCCGGTCTTCCGGACTGTGCGATCTCAAACGCCTTGCGGATCGTCCTTGCAAGATCATTGACATTCTTCACAATAAAATTATACTTTGTGATCGGCATCGTAATACCGGTAATGTCAATTTCCTGGAAGCTGTCTTTTCCAAGAAGCGGTACCCCTACATTACAGGTGATCGCAACAATCGGAATAGAATCCATAAATGCGGTCGCGATTCCTGTTACGAGATTTGTTGCTCCAGGTCCACTGGTTGCAAAACACACCCCAACCTTACCAGTGGCACGCGCATATCCGTCTGCCGCATGAGAAGCTCCCTGCTCATGCGATGTAAGGATATGTCTGATTTCATTACTATGCTTATATAATTCATCATATACATTTAAAATTGCGCCGCCCGGATATCCGAATACGGTATCCACGCCCTGCTCTTTTAAACACTCTATCAGTATTTCTGCACCATTTAACTGCATTGTACATTCCCCTTGTCCAGATTTTATTTTATTTGTGTGGAACTTCCAGAACTGCTCCACGGTTTCCTGAAGTTACCATTGCTGCATATCTTGCAAGATATCCTGTTGTAACTTCCGGTTCTCTTGGCTGCCATTTTTCTTTTCTTCTTGCAAGTTCTTCATCTGAAATTCTTGCATTTAATTTCAGGTTCGGGATATCGATCTCGATGATATCGCCTTCCTCGATCAATGCTACCGGACCACCGACTGCCGCTTCCGGTGATACGTGTCCGATAGAAGCTCCACGGGATGCACCGCTGAAACGTCCGTCTGTAATAAGTGCTACCGATGAACCAAGTCCCATACCTGCGATTGCAGAAGTCGGATTCAGCATTTCCGGCATACCAGGACCACCCTTTGGTCCGACGTAACGGATAACTACAACATCTCCCGGATGGATATCTCCGCCTTTAATTGCCTTGATCGCATCATCTTCACATTCAAATACTCTTGCAGGTCCTTCATGTACCAGCATTTCCGGTACAACTGCAGAACGTTTTACAACACTGCCATCCGGCGCGATATTACCTTTGAGGACTGCAAGTCCACCCGTCTGGCTGTATGGATTGTCGATCGGACGGATTACTTCCGGATTTTTATTTTCGCATCCTGCGATATTTTCTCCAACTGTCTTTCCGGTTACTGTCATGCAGTCTGTGTAAAGAAGATCTTTCTTATTCAGCTCGTTCATAACAGCATATACACCACCCGCTTCATTCAAGTCTTCCATATATGTCGGACCTGCCGGTGCAAGGTGACAGAGGTTCGGAGTCTTTTCGCTGATTCCGTTTGCAAAATCAATTTCAAAATCCATACCGATCTCATGTGCGATTGCCGGAAGGTGAAGCATACTGTTGGTTGAGCATCCAAGTGCCATATCAACAGTCAGAGCATTTAAGATGGCTTCTTTTGTCATAATGTCTCTCGGACGGATATTTCTTCTGTACATTTCCATTACCTGCATACCTGCATGTTTTGCAAGACGGATTCTTTCTGAATATACAGCCGGAATTGTTCCATTCCCCTGAAGTCCCATACCAAGTACTTCCGTCAGACAGTTCATACTGTTAGCTGTATACATTCCAGAGCAGGATCCACAGGTAGGACATACTTTATTTTCAAATTCACATACATCACATTCGTCCATTGTTCCTGCTGCGTAAGATCCAACTGCCTCGAACATGCTGGAAAGACTTCTCTTCTGTCCTTTCACATGTCCCGCAAGCATTGGTCCGCCACTGACGAACACTGTAGGTACATTGATACGGGCTGCTGCCATCAAAAGCCCAGGTACGTTCTTATCACAGTTCGGGATCATAACAAGGGCGTCAAACTGATGCGCCATTGCCATTGCTTCTGTCGAATCTGCGATCAGATCTCTTGTTACCAGAGAATACTTCATACCGATGTGTCCCATTGCAATACCGTCACAGACTGCGATCGCCGGGAACATGATCGGTGTTCCGCCTGCCATCGCAACTCCCATCTTTACTGCATTTGCAATCTTATCCAAGTTCATATGTCCCGGAACGATCTCGTTATAAGAACATACGATTCCGACAAGCGGTCTCTCCAGTTCTTCCTTTGTAAGACCAAGCGCATTGAACAATGATCTGTGCGGCGCCTGCTGCATACCTGTTTTTACATTATCACTTCTCATGATTTTATAATCCTCCTGTAAACTTTGTCTCTATTCTATTACAGTTCCGTCCTGCTTCTCTTTCCCCATAGCAGTACGGAACTGTATCTTCCCAATCCTTGACTATCGAATTCTTTCGCAGATCAGATCTCCCATCCGGGCTGTTCCAACCTTTGTACATCCATCTGACATAATATCTCCGGTTCTGTATCCATCTTTTAATACCTGGGAAACGGCTGTTTCAATCGCATCTGCTGCTTTATCCTGATCCAGGCTGAAACGAAGCATCATTGCTGCTGAAAGAATTGTTGCTATCGGGTTTGCAATTCCCTGTCCTGCTATATCCGGTGCCGAGCCGCCACTTGGTTCATACAGTCCGAACTTGGTCTCATTCAGGCTTGCACTTGCCAGCATTCCGATCGATCCGGTTACCATACTTGCTTCATCAGAAAGGATGTCTCCGAACATATTTTCTGTAAGAATGACATCAAACTGCTTCGGATCTCTTACAAGCTGCATTGCACAGTTGTCAACCAGCATATGCTCCAGTGTAACTTCCGGGTAATCTTTCGCAACTTCTTCTACTACTTTTCTCCAGAGTCTTGAAGAATCCAGTACATTCGCCTTATCGACGCTTGTCACTTTCTTTCTTCTCTTCATTGCAATGTCAAACGCACGGATCGCAATCCGGCGGATTTCATCCTCATTATAAGTAAGTGAATCGAATGCAGTCATCACACCATCCACTTCTTCTGTCTTTCTCTCTCCAAAATAAAGACCGCCTGTCAGTTCACGCATGATCATCAGATCAAATCCGCCTTCTGTAATCTCTTCTTTCAGAGGGCATGCGCCCTTCAGTTCATTATATAAAACCGCCGGACGCAGATTTGCGAACAGGTTCAGTTCTTTTCTGATCTTCAAAAGACCGGCCTCCGGTCTCTTTGATGGTTCCAGCTTATACCACGGGGAAGTCTTTGCATCTCCTCCAATGGATCCCATCAGTACGGCATCACATGCTTTTGCTTTTGCTACCGTCTCATCTGTAAGCGGGACTCCATGTACATCAATGGATGCTCCCCCAAGAAGCAGCTGTTCATAAGAACAGTCAAATCCGTATACCTCTCCAGCTTTATCAAGAACTTTCATCGCTTCCGTTACAATCTCCGGACCGATTCCGTCACCTTTAATTACTCCGATTTTCAGGCTCATCTTTGTCATTCCCTTCTATGTATCTGTGATTTTGGTACCATTTTTCGTTCCAAAAATCTGTTAAACACTATAATACCGTATTTTTTGTCAGGTTTCAACCCTTTAATCTGTAAAAGTATAAAAATCAGAGCGAACTCTGTTTTTATTTTTCCGCTTTCTGTGGAATCACAAAAATGAAGATCAGCGAACTGACAAACAGCATTCCCGGATAAAAAAGCTTCGGAATGATCTGAAATGCAGAAATCTCACCGCCAAGCTCATGCACTGCCGAAATTGCCACCAGCATCTGCGCGCCATACGGAATCACTCCCTGTGAAATACAGGAAAAAGTATCCAGAAGGGATGCCGTCTTTCTCGGTGTGATCTGATAATCGTCTGCCATTTCCTTTGCAATTGGATTGGCCATCACTATTGCTACGGTATTGTTCGCTGTTGCCACATCCAGGAGTGCTACCAAAATACCAACACCCAGCTGACCACTTTTCGGTCCCTTAAAGACACGGTGAATCACATCCAGCAATACATCAAAGCCACCATTTTCCCGGATCAGCGCACACATTGCAGCAACCAGCACCGCCACCATACAGGTTTCAAACATCCCGGACACACCAGATCCCATGGCAGCAAGCATTTCATACGGTGTTACCTGCCCCATTGCGAGCATAATCACCGCGCCGGACACAATTCCTGTCAGAAGTACCAGGAATACATTGAACCCGGCGATCCCGCCGATCAGCACCAGCACATACGGAATGATCTGCGTCAGATTGTATTCGTGCGTAACTGCCGTTCCGATCTCTGCCCGGAAAGAGCTGATCAGGATCAGAGCCAGCGATACGACCGCCGCCGGAAGTGCGATCCGGAAATTTTCCCGGAATTTATCTTTCATCTCACATCCCTGCCCGTTGCAGGCAGCAATTGTTGTATCTGATATGAAAGAAAGATTGTCCCCGAACATGGAGCCTCCCATCACCGATGCCACGCAAAGCGCCAGGGAAAAACCGGACGTCTGTGAAACTGCCGCCGCAATCGGAGTCAGAAGGGTGATCGTCCCAACCGAAGTTCCCATTGCTGTTGAAACAAAACATGCAACCACAAACAGGACGGCAACTGCAAACCGTGCCGGGATGATCGATAGCATAAAATACGCCACACTCTCTGCACTGCTTCTTCCAACCACTCCCACAAAAGTTCCCGCAGTCAGGAAGATCAGCAGCATTGTGATAATATTCTTATCTCCGATTCCCCGTCCCATGATCTCCAGCTTCTCATCAAAACTAACCTTTCTGTTCTGCAGACACGCAACCAGGAGCGCCGCCAGAAACGCCACCACGATCGGTACATTATAAAACCCCATTGGAATTTTCATTATGTATTCAAATAAAATACCCAGCCCCAGATAAAATACCAGAAATACACCGACCGGCAAAAGCGATGCACTTTTTCTTCTTTTTTCCATACTTTCACCTCTCATCTGCTCCTATTGCTCCCCGGATCTTCCTCAAAACTTTTCCATATCCGGAAAACAGGCAGCAATATTTCTCCCTATCATAGCATATCCTTCTCTTTTCCCGCAATAGGGGAAATACAGGAAGTTTCCGCAGAAACCGTATAAAAATACACTTTTGCACAAAAAACAGAAGTCTGTCTCTGTTTTTGCGGGACAAACTTCTGTTTTCTTACAGTTACATTTTACAGATGCCAGATGTCTTTGTTGTATTCAGCAATGGTTCTGTCAGATGAGAAATATCCTGCTTTAGCGATATTCACAACCATCTTCTTTGCCCATGCCATACGGTCTTCATAATCTGTGTAAGCCTGTTCTTTCTTCTGGATATATTCTTTCACATCAAGAAGTGTCATGAACCAATCTTTACGGATCAGTTCTGCATGCAGTTCAAGAAGCAGGTATTTATCTCCGATACGGAGAAGTTCCGGGCTGATGATAAAGTCTACCAGTCTGCGGATCTCTTCATCATTGATATAGTAATCAACTGCATTATAATCCATCTTGCGGTAATGCTCGATAACCTGTTCACTGGATTCTCCGAAGATGTAGATATTTTCATCCCCTACAAACTGATGGATTTCTACGTTGGCTCCATCTTCTGTGCCCATTGTCACAGCCCCGTTCAGCATGAATTTCATGTTACCTGTTCCACTTGCTTCTTTGGATGCAAGAGAAATCTGTTCAGAAATATCACAGGACGGAATCAGCTTTTCTGCCAGTGTCACGTTGTAGTTTTCTACCATAACCACTTTCAGATACGGTGCAACTTCCGGATCGTTATCAATCAGTTCCTGCAGGCAGAGGATCAGATGAATGATATCCTTTGCAATAATATAAGCCGGTGCAGCCTTTGCTCCAAAGATTACCGTGATCGGAGTCTCCGGTTTCTTTCCACTCTTGATCTCCAGATATTTGTAGATCACATATAATGCATTCATCTGCTGACGCTTGTATTCATGCAGACGTTTTACCTGAATATCAAAAATTGAATTTGGATTGATTTCCAGTCCCTGTGTTTCTTTTAAGTAAGCTGCCAGATCCTCTTTCTTTTTCTGTTTTACCACAAGAAGGCTCTTTAAAGTTTCCTCATCATTTATATGATCAAGCAGTTTTTCAAGCTTTGTTGCATCTTTGCGGTAATCCGGTCCGATCTTCTCATCCAGCCATGCAGTCAGTTCATGGTTGCAGTGCAACAGCCATCTTCTGAACGTAATACCATTGGTCTTGTTGTTGAATTTCTGTGGGTAAATGTCGTAGAACGGTTTCAGCTCTTCATTTTTCAGGATCTCTGTATGAAGATAAGCAACTCCGTTGACACTGTATCCATAATGGATGTCCATATGAGCCATGTGTACACGATTCTGGTCATCGATAATATGGACTCTCGGATCTTTATATCTTCCCTTAATTCTTGCATCCAGATCACGGATGATCGGAACGATCTGTGGTGCAACCTGCTCCAGATAATCAACCGGCCATTTTTCCAGTGCCTCTGCGAGGATGGTGTGATTGGTATACGCGCAGGTCTTCTGTACGATCTCAATCGCCTCATTGAAGTCGATCTGTTTCTGAACAAGAAGACGGATCAGCTCCGGAATAACCATAGAAGGATGTGTATCGTTGATCTGAATCGCCACATGCTCATGAAGCTTTCTGAGATCATATCCCTTTTCTTCACACTCGCGGATGATGTACTGTGCTGCATTGGAGACCATAAAATATTGCTGATAAATACGGAGCAGATTTCCTGCCTTGTCGCTGTCATCCGGATAGAGGAACAACGTCAGGTTTTCACGGATATCGTTCTTATCAAAATTGATTCCGTTTCCAACGATTGCATCATTTACCGTCTCTACATCAAAAAGATGAAGTTTGTTGCTTCCGCCTTCGTATCCGGTTACATCAATATCATACAGATGGGAACGAAGACTGAAATCCTTGAACGGGACTTCAAATGAAATACCGGTATCATTGAGCCAGCTGTCTTTTTCAATCCACGGATTCTTCTGTTCATCCTGTTTGTGGTCGGTAAATACCTGTTTGAACAGACCCATATGATAGTTCAGCCCGATTCCGTCTCCCGGAAGTCCGAGTGTTGCAATGGAATCCAGGAAGCAGGCTGCCAATCGTCCAAGTCCACCATTTCCAAGAGACGGTTCCGGTTCAACTTCTTCGATCTCTGCAAGTTTTTTCCCGTGCTTTTCCAGCACCTCTGCTGTCTCATCATAAATTCCAAGGTTGATCAGGTTGTTGGATAAAAGCTTTCCGATCAGGAACTCTGCGGAAATATAATAGAGTTTTCTCTTTCCTTCATTCTTCGGTCCTTCTTTGATCCGTTCCTTTGTCAGTGTGAGCAGCGCATAATATACCTGTTCATTCGTTGCCTGTTCAAGTCCTGTCTGGAATTTTTCCTGTAAAATCTCTGTCAGTCTTGCTTCCATTTTCTTCTACCTCCTGTAGTTGATTCTCTTTCTTTCAGTGTTGCCGGAAGATATTTTCCTTCCTGGCTTTTCTTTGTTTCTATCATGTCAAACAGAATCCCGACGGACTGTCTCGCGATCTCTTCGACCGGCTGCGCCATCGTAGTGATCGCCGGCTGATAAAATCCAGTATAGTCAAGTCCGTCAAATCCCGCAACCGCCACATCCTCCGGAATCCTTTTTCCTTCTTCCAGAAGCGCCTTGCATGCACCAATCACCATCAGATCGGAAATTGCAAATACTGCGGTAAATTCTGTTTCTTTTTTCAGCAGTTTTTTCATCATCCGATATCCGTTTTCCATCGAATATGTGGTATCTTCTTCATCCAGATAACAGATTCTTTCCTCATCGACTTCCAGACCATGTGCTTTTAGTGCTTCCCTGTAACCTTCCAGTCTGAGTTTTCCGATGTTCTCATCTTTCTTATCCGAGGCAAGGATTGCAATCTTTTTGTGTCCGGTCTCACACAGATGATCTACAATCTTACGGCTTTCCGCGCGGTCGTCGATCGATACATAGGATGCGATACATTTCTCCGGCAGTTTATCAAATGCTGACGTACTAACAACAAACGGAACCTTTATCTTTGCAATCCGCTCTTTGTTCTTCCTGAAATCCCCACCCAGGAAAATAATCCCTCTGAGCTTTTTTTCTTTGATCAGCTCCAGTGCGGTATCGACCTCATCCTGATCCTTTCCCATATGCTGGATAAAAAAGGAATATTTCTGTTTGCGGATCTTTTTTTCCATTACCCGCATCATCGTTGCGAAAAATGGATTATCAATCTCCTTTACCAGAATCGCAATGGATTTCGAATCGGTCCGTTTCAGATTCCTTGCACTGTTATTTGGCACAAAATTTGATTCTTCAACCGTCTTTAAAATCATCTTTTTGGTTTCAGGATTGATATCCGGATGATTGTTCAGCGCACGGGACACGGTGCTGACTCCGACCCCGCACTTCTTCGCAATATCTTTAATCGTCATTCCCATTTTATTTCTTTTCTTCTCCTAAGTCCTCTGCATCTTCAGCCTTAAGGGTCATTTCGGTCTTCTCCGGGATTCTGCAATAAAGTTCTGTCATCCTACGGATCTTCTTCACGAGTTTTTTTGAAATCTCATCCTTATGAAGTCTCCAGATCCAGTTGCCGCCAAGAGTTGACGGATGATTGATCCTCGCTTCATTACCGAGGCAGAGATAATCCTGAATCGGAATGATACAGGTATCCGCCACACTCGACTGCGCAAGACGGATGATTTCCCATACTGCTTCATTGATACTGAGTTTCTTTCTTCCCATATAGCGAAGCGCAAACTTCTTATCTGCTTTTTTTAATTCTCTGTACCATCCTGCCAGTGTTTCATTGTCATGGGTTCCTGTGTATACTACGCAGTTCTTATCATAATTGTGCGGCAGATAATTGCTAGGCTCTCTGGAATCAAATGCAAACTCCAGAACTTTCATTCCCGGATATCCGGACTCTTCCACCATCCGGATCACACTGTCTGTCAGGAATCCAAGATCCTCTGCAATAATTTTCACATCACCCAGAGACTCTTTTACCGTCCGGAAAATATCCATTCCCGGTCCTTTTTCCCAATGTCCGAATTCCGCTGTCAGATCTCCGTATGGAATGGAATAATATTCATCGAATCCACGGAAATGATCAATTCGGATCACGTCATAAAGTTCTACACAATGACGGATTCTCTTCATCCACCATGCATATCCGGTCTCCTTATGATATTCCCACTTATAAAGCGGATTGCCCCAAAGCTGTCCGGTTGCACTAAATGCATCTGGCGGACACCCTGCAACACCAGTCGGAAGTCCGTTCTCATCAAACTGGAACAGTTCCGGATGCGACCAGCTGTCTGCGCTGTCAAATGCTACATAAATCGGGATATCACCAATGATCTCAATACCTTTTTCATTCGCATATGCTTTCAGTGCACTCCACTGTGTTGCGAATTCATACTGCATAAACTTCTGGAACAGGATCCCTTCCTGATTCTCTTTGGCGAATTTTTCCAGCGCAAGCTCATCTCTCAGACGATATTCATCTTCCCATTCGCTCCAGCTTTTCCCACCATTCGCAGCTTTGATCTCCGTATAAAGCGCATAATCATCCAGCCATTCTTTATTCGCCTTACAGAACTTCTGAAAATCTGCATCATCTGCGATCCGGCTTCTTTCATATGCTTTTCTTAAGATCTCATACCTGCAGTTGTAAATCTTTTCATAATCCACATATCCCGCATTATCACCAAAGTCATATGCCTTACATTCATCTTTTGTAATCCAGCCCTTTTTTATCAGCTTTTCCAGGTCTATAAAATACGGATTTCCTGCAAAAGTTGAGAAAGACTGATACGGCGAATCTCCATACCCTGTCGGACCTAACGGAAGGATCTGCCAGTAGCTCTGACCTGCCTTCTCAAGTGTATCTACAAACTCGTATGCTTCTTTCGAAAAAGCACCTATTCCATATTTTGATGGCAGACTTGCCACCGGCAGTAATACACCGCTTGTTCTCATAATATGCACCTCACATCTTTCTACGGTAACGGTTTCGGTATCGGTATCGGTAACGTTTCCAATAATTGTATTATAAAAGCATTGCACATAAAATGCAATGCTTTTTTTCAACTTTTTTAAAAAAATTGATTTAGTTGTTCTCCGGCTTTTCAACCTGCATGATCGCAGACTTCTGCATCGGGATACGGCAGTTCTTGTTGCTTCCGAATTCAACGATTACGTCTTCATCTGTAATATCAATAACAACTCCATAAAAACCGCTTGTTGTAAGAACAGTATCTCCTACAGCCAGTTCAGATAACATAAGCTGTACTCTCTTCTGTTCCTTTTTCTGTGGTCTCATCAGTAACCACCAGAATCCTCCGATAATTACAACGTAAAATAAAATAAGTACGATTGGATTATTCATTTTTCTTTCCTCCTGCTAAAATAGACACTGTTACCATCATACACAATAATAGGACATTCATCAAGACATTTTAGAATTTTTTTATCCTAATCTTCTTTTTCTTCCATTTTTGCCAGTGTCTCTTTCTTAAACTGAGCATATCTTCCCTCTTCGATCGCTCCTCTGATATCTTCCATAAGATGATTATAATAATATAAATTGTGGAGAACGCAAAGCCGCATTCCAAGCATCTCTTTTGCTTTCAGCAGATGCCGGATATAAGCTCTTGAATAACGGCGGCAGGCCGGGCACTGACAGCCTTCTTCGATCGGGCGTTCATCCAGTTCGAATTTTGCATTGAACAGATTCAACTTACCATGCTTTGTATAAACATGACCATGTCTTCCGTTACGGCTTGGATATACGCAGTCAAAGAAATCCACACCTCTGTCTACCGCTTCCAGAATATTCGCCGGCGTTCCGACTCCCATCAGATAAGTCGGTTTGGCAACCGGAAGACAAGGAACTACTGCATCCAGGATCCGGTACATCTCTTCATGTGTCTCACCAACTGCGAGTCCGCCGACTGCGTATCCATCCAGATCCATCTCTGCAATCTGCTGTGCATGCTCAATACGGATATCTTCATAGACACCCCCCTGATTGATTCCGAAAAGCATCTGATGTTTGTTGATCGTATCATCAAGAGAATTGAGTCTTGCCATCTCTTCTTTACATCTTGCGAGCCATCTCGTTGTACGCTCTACCGATGCCTGCATATATTTCCTTTCCGCTACACTGGACGGACATTCATCAAATGCCATCGCGATCGTAGACGCCAGATTCGACTGAATCTGCATACTCTCTTCCGGTCCCATAAAAATCTTTCTTCCGTCAATATGGGAATTGAAGTATACACCCTCTTCCTTAATCTTTCTGAGTCCGGCAAGAGAAAACACCTGGAATCCACCGGAATCAGTAAGGATCGGCTTGTCCCAGGCCATAAATTTGTGCAATCCGCCAAGCTTTTTCACTACCTGATCTCCCGGACGCACATGCAAATGATAAGTATTAGACAGTTCCACCTGTGTTCCGATTTCTTCAAGATCTGCAGTAGAAACAGCCCCTTTGATCGCTGCAATTGTTCCTACATTCATAAATACAGGAGTCTCGATCACTCCGTGTACGGTATGGAAGCGGCCGCGCTTGGCGCGACCGTCCCTTTTTATCAGTTCATACATAAAAATAACCTCTCTCATAAATTTAGTAATGACATACAACCGGTGTTCCGGAATCTACATTGTTGAACACCGTCTCTGCAACATCATACTGCAAGTTGACACATCCGCGTGACCCATGTTCCAGGTACCAGTCCCCACCAAAATTCGTCTGCCACGATGCATCGTGCAGTCCGATTCCACCGTTAAACGGCATCCAGTAAGTAACCGGTGATTCCCATTCGTAACTTCCGTCTTCCTTCTTTGGTCCACGAAGGGTTGTATCCTTTTCTTTGTATTTCAGAATATACACTCCCTGCGGTGTGGCATCTCCTCTGCTTGGCTTACCGGTAACAATTGGTCCCTGTGTCACAATTGCACCATTTACAAAAAGATACAGATACTGGTTTGTCAGATCGACTTCAACATAAGTATTCCCCCAGTCTGCTCCGTCATGACTTGCTGCAGTCTGTGAATAATTTGCCTCTCTCGTCACAGTCTCTCCATTGCGGATATTCGCTTCAAGGGCTGCAATCTCGGCAGCTTCATCAATGATCCATCCATAGTCTCCACCTTCAACCGTTGCACTGTTGCCGCCTCCGGTTGTAAATGTTCTCTTTGTCTGGTAAGTGTCATACTTACTCTCCAGCTGTTGTACATATTTCACGACTGCATCACTGTTAAAGGTAACTGCCATGTTATCATCTACCGTTACCCACTGGGAAATCAGATCTTTATCTACAACCTCTGTATTCGAACCAAAGGTATAAGTGATACTTGCCTTCAGATACTTATTCATATCGTCACATGCTTTCTTCACTTCTTCTGACTCGATTGTGTATTTTGGTTCTACATAGCAGTCTTCAGCGGTCATGTCAATCTCGCTTTTGAAACCTTCGATTGATTCTTTCACTACCTTTTTGAAATTCTCGGTATCAATCTTACTTCCGGTCTCCCCGGCTTTGACTACATACGAATTGCCGTCATACTCCGGATGTGCATTTACCGGTTCAACCTGCTGATCTGCCTGCATACACTCGAGACCGTTAATCAGGGTATCCAGCTGGTTTTCGTCATATGTAACACCGACTGATGCCGTAATTGTCTGTGTCTTTCCAAGGCAGACCGGCCACAGAAATGCATTCTGCTCTTTTACGAGCTTCTGCAGTTCATCTCCTGCTTTGTACGCAAGAGAAATATCTGTTCCGGCAATCTTCTCTTCTGTTCCGTCTGATTCCTTCATCGTGAGAACATATCCATCTACCTGACTCTTCATGTATGACTCTACTGCCGAAACTGATTTTCCGGAGAAGTTCACACCGTTGATCTTCGTATTAAAATAAAAATGATTCATGAAATATACGGAAAATCCAAGGTAAACAACCGCTGCCACTCCAACCACAGCGCCAACTACAATTTTAACCACTTTACCGAACTTTTCTGAGCCTTGCTTTTTCTCCCGTTTAGTTCTTCTATGCGGCTTTTCCTCTTCTTCATCAAAGAAAGAATCATCAAAAATTTCTTCCTCATCCGGATTGAATGCTTCTGCATCTCCACTGCTTAAAATATCTGCACTTTTAATAACCGGTGGTACTGCTGTCTCTTCTTCATCCCGCCATTCTTCTGCTCCATCCAGATCCAGAAGCCCGGTCTCTTCACGAACTACTTTCTTTTTCCGGCGCGGAGCCTTTTTCTTAACCGGTCGATCTTTGTCTGAGGCTGCTTTATGATCCACACCATCGCCAGATACGTGATGGCCTGAAGGACGTTTTGTTTTAGTGACTTTCTTTTTCCGCGGTCTTTCTTCGCTTTTCTGTTCTTTTTCATTGATGTCCTTCACCTCACTTACAGTCTGCTCTCTGATCTCTTCCATGATTTCATCTACTGTGCTGTCAAGATTTCTTTCGTTTTTTTCATTCATACTCTTTTCACTCATTTATACTATTGACTTCCTTTTTTCACTCAATATGTAGTCATTATAATACGAAGGAGCGTGTAAATACAATACATAACTTTAACTTTCATATTTTTATCACTTGTTGGGATGGGAATCTTCTATTATAATAATGAGGTGATTTTGGGGAAATGAATGATTTGCGTTGTGATGACAAATAGAATAAACGAAATGTTTCAAATCCCATTGCGCAAGTGTTCTTCTGCTTTATTGTTCGTTTTTTCGTTTTGACTGATTCACAAATTAATTCTTTATAAATAAAAGCTTACAGAAAGGATGGTATATAGTATGGCAGGATCTATTTATGGAAGATTGTTTCAGATTTCTACATGGGGGGAATCGCACGGAAAGGGGATCGGTGTTGTGATTGACGGGTGTCCGGCAGGGCTTTCTCTTTCAGAGGAGGATATCCAGGTTTATCTGGATAGAAGAAAACCCGGACAAAGCCAGTTTACAACCGGACGTAAGGAAAGTGATATGGCACAGATCTGGTCCGGCGTATTTGAAGGCCGGACGACCGGAACTCCGATTTCAATTCTCGTACAGAACCAGGATCAGCGTTCCCGTGATTACGGAAATATTATGAACACATACAGGCCGGGACACGCAGATTATACATTTGATGAAAAGTATGGTTTCCGTGATTACAGAGGAGGGGGACGCTCTTCCGGAAGAGAAACTACTGCCAGAGTTGCAGCAGGTGCAGTTGCTGCTAAGATTTTGAAAGAACTTGGCATTGAAGTACATGCTTATACGAAAGCAATCGGTCCGGTATCTGTTCCGGAAAATGAATACCATCCGGAAGAGATTTTCCAGAACCCGATTTATATGCCAAGCAACGCATATGCCCAAAAAGCATCTGCCTATCTGGAAGAATGTATTAAAAATCAGGATTCTTCAGGAGGCATCATTGAATGTGTTGTTACCGGTATGCCGGTAGGAATCGGTGATACCGTATTTGAAAAACTGGACGCCAATCTTGCCAAAGCAATGCTGTCCATCGGAGCAGTCAAAGGCTTTGAGATCGGTGACGGCTTTAAAGCTGCAGATACAAAAGGAAGTATCAACAATGATTCCTTCCATACAAAAGATGGAAGGATCACCAAAGACACCAACCATGCAGGCGGTGTCCTCGGCGGTATGAGTGACGGAAGCAAGATCATCTTCCGCGCGGCAGTAAAGCCGACTCCGTCCATTTCACAGCCACAGTCCACCGTCACCAAAGATGGAGAAAACACCGAAATGATCATTAAAGGACGTCACGACCCGGTCATCGTCCCACGCGCCGTCGTAGTCGTAGAATCCATGGCCGCAATCACGATCCTCGATCTGCTCTTCACCAACATGAGTGCCCGAATGGACAAACTCAAAAGCTTCTACGGCACTGATGTGGTGGCCTTATTTTGATATCTGATTTCCAAGATAAAACTTCATGTATATTTTGTATGTTTTATCTGCTATTGTACCGTCAGACTTCTGTTCCATAGAGTTCCTCCTCATTTTTTATAATAACTTTCTGGGCTTTAAAATAATTTCTGACACACAAAAAGCCACCTCAGTCAGGTGGCTTTTTATAACCGATTCCATTCTCCAATAACATCTTGAAAATATACTCTGACGTTCCTATCAGAATTACGATTTCTGTATCACAATGCATCTCTCCCTGCTTTTGCATATTTTCCAAAATGACACTCCATTCAGTATAACATGAAATCAGCAATTTTCTTGTTGCCTTATTACTTCCACTAACATCGACAGCAGTTTATCAAGCTCAATGGGTTTTGCGATATGACCATTCATACCAACCGCAAGAGCATCTCTCTTATCTTCTTCAAATGCATTTGCTGTCATTGCAATGATAGGTATGCATGCTTTATCCTTATCCGGCAGGCGTCTGATTGCCTGTGTTGCTTTATAACCGTTCATTTTCGGCATCTGAATATCCATCAGGATCATATCATATGTACCTGCCGGCATCTTTTCTATCATATTTACACATTGAATGCCATCCTCCACACGTTCTGTTTTAAGGCCGGCACGCTCAAGGATTGCTTCTGCGATCTCTGCATTCAGATCATTATCCTCTGCCAGAAGGATATTCCTGCCTTCAAGGATTTCGCTGCCTGTTCCAGACTCTTCAATATGTTTTTTTACATAATAGCTTTCATCGGCTATCTTATGTTTAAGTGTAACTGTAATGGTGCTGCCCTTTCCAAGTTCACTCTCTACATCTATTGTTCCACCAAGCAGATCAACATATTTCCGGACTATCGACATTCCCAGTCCGGTTCCTGCGATTTTGCTCTTTGTAGTGTTCTGTTCACGTGTGAATGCGTCGAAAATCTTCGTCATATAATCCTGACTCATGCCAATTCCTGTATCACTCACTCTGTTCCTCACGATCATGTACCCTGGCTTGTCGCATGGCAATTCATCTACGTTCATCATAACAGAACCACCGGACGGAGTATATTTTATAGCATTGCTCAGGATGTTGACAAATATTTCTTTCACCTTGGTAACATCTGTCAGTACATGCTCATGTTCTACATTCATCGTGTAATGAAGCGCAATATTCTTTTTCCTTGCTTTCTCATCAAATACTGCAAACAAAGACTTCCTGACATCTTCAATCCGGCAGTAATTCTCATCAAGTTCCATCCTTCCACTCTCGATCCGGGCCATATCCAGTACATTATTTATGATTGACAGGAGAAGATTCCCCGACTGCTGCAGTTTTTCCAAATGTTCTAAGGTTTCAGGCATGTCTTTTTCTTTCAGTTCATTCTCCATAAGCTGTGCATAGCCCAGAATTACATTCATAGGAGTACGGATGTCATGTGACATATTGTTAAGGAAACGAGTCTTTGCGAGACTGGCATCCTCTGCTTTTTCCAGAGCAATCTCCAGTTTATTATTGAGTTTTTGTGTATTATTTGCTGCAAGCTTTGCAACAGTTTCTGCTTTTCTTGCCTTCCGCAAAAGTACGAGGATAATAACAATAATGCTAAATGCAGAGAATCCTGCGGCGAGAAAAAAAGCAAGCATATTGTCTTTTACAAAGTCCGAAAAGTTTACCTTATCTGCCGTACTGTCATAGATAGCAAGTGCACTTGTAAGCATGTCAGACGGCATGGCCTTTAAGGTTTTATTCAGTATTGATAAAAGACTACCCTCTCCACCTCTTACTGCAAAGCATGCCTCCATTGTTTTTGTAAGTGGAACACTCTTGAAATTTCGACTGTTATCATATATCATCGCCTGGCTTGCTCCCATGAGGAAACAGTCTGCCTTTTCATTCAAGACCATATCTGCCGCATCATCAAGCGAATCACAATCTACCAGCTTCCATTGTGGATAACTGAAAGCAATATGCTGTTTTAAGGCTTCTTTTTCCTTTGGCACAGCTACTGTATACACATTATACTCATCAAAATTTTCCTCATCAGTTACCGCCATCAGACTGTAAGTCCAAGCTGTGTTTGTAAGTGCATATCCTTTTTCTTCTGCAAAACTAGGATTTCTGCCGGCATAAAAAATCATGTCAATCTCACGCTCTTGTAAAGCCTGAATCATTTCGTCATAATCATTGTATTCATGTATATTAAATTCCAGTATCTGATTTCCCAGACAGCCTTTGGCATAGGATACATATTCTGCCAACATTCCGGTAAGTTTTCCAGTTTCTTCTTCCATGGAAAATATCGCCGGATCATTGCTCAGAAATCCTATCAGGATGTTACCATGTTCTTCCACCCAGGACTTTTCTTCACCTGTAAGAACCTGACTATAATCAAGCGTAAAATATTTCTTATACAAATCCGCCTTGAAAAAGGGACTATCTTGATCTAACTTGCGCATAGCATAGTCCAGCTCCGTCTTGATATCGCTGCGCTCTTTATTTATTGTAAAATATATGCCTGATTTTCCAATCGTGGTAACGGATGATATTCCCTGTTCAGACCAGATGGATTCCTCCAGAGATACAAAAGCATCAATCTCATGGTTCGCTAATTTCTTTTCGACATCATCATTATTATTCACATTTACATGCTCTGTATGTATGCCATTCTTATTTTCCCATTCTGTCAGCATACTTTCTGGTTTTGTATCCATGAGCACACCTACACGTTTCCCGTCCATAAATTTGAAATCAGACGTTCCAATATTCATGTTTGACAAATCAGCATAAAGGATATATTTTTCTTCACCCATCGCTTCATCTGAAAAAAGCATCCTTTGTGCACGTTCATCGGTGTAAGAGATATCGCCCATGACATCAATCTCACCATTTTCAAGCTTATCGAAGCAGTTGGACCAGTCACATTTCACGTACTCAAATTTCCATCCGGTATAGCCTGCCAAAGCCTGCAGGAGTTCATACCCATATCCTCGTCTGACACCGTTTTTATCGATATAATCAAAGGTATCTTCAAAGGATCCGATACGGACGATCTGTGACTGTTTTTCATCATTATTCTTTTCAGCGGCCAGGCAGTGTACTGATAATATCATCCACATTGCTAAAATCACAAATATACCTGCAAATAGTACGTCTGATTTTTTTCTACTTTTGTACATTGTTCTTTTCTCCTTAAATCACCAGATTATTACACGTCACAAACCCAAAAATTTCAGCATGGTTGGAACAAGAATATTCATATCAACAGGCTTTGCAACATGAGCATTCATTCCAACAGAAAGACCCTTTTGTGCATCTTCTGCGAAAGCATTGGCAGTCATCGCAATAATAGGGATCCTGGCTTTTTTCGTATCCTTCATCTTTCGGATAGCTAATGTAGCATCATATCCATTCATAACCGGCATCTGGATATCCATAAGGATCATCTTGTAATAATCAGCATCAGCCTTTTCAATCATGTCAATACATGCAACACCATCATTGGCAGTCTCAACAATACATCCTTCTTCCGTCAATAATTCCGTTGCGATTTCAGTGTTGATCTCATTATCTTCGACCAGTAAGATCCGAACACCGTTCAAACAATTCTTATTGCGCAAATTACTGTTTTTCTTCACCAGAGAATCGTCTTCTGACGCTTTTCTGCAAGGAATAGTTACTGTAAATGTGGAACCTTTACCCTGCTTACTTTTCACTTCTATTGTGCCATCCATGAGCTCTACAAGCTTTTTTGTAATGCCCATTCCGATGCCGCTGCCCTCAATATGACTGGATGTAGTGTTACGTTCTCTTTCAAAAGTTTCAAAAACACGCTTTTGGAATTCTTCAGACATACCAATTCCATTATCGGTAATACTAATGATCATATTGCACCAGTCTTCTTTTTCACAGGATTTCTGTACAACATTACAGGATATCCAACCTCCTGTATTTGTATACTTTATTGCATTGCTTATTATATTAAGACAGACTTCTGACAGGTGAGGTTCATCCATATACACATACGGATACATGATTTGTTCTGTCAAAGAGATCGTCTGATTTTTACTTTCTGCCTGTTGTTGGAACATAATGACACAATTTTCAAAGCACTCATGGACATTTGAAACAGTGTATTCCATCTCAACCTTATTATTCTCAATTCTTGCAAGATCTAAAACATTACCAAGCATCGACAAAAGTTCTTTTCCGCATATTTGGATTTCTTCAAGATATCTGCCAAGCTTATCTGTTTCCTGCAGATGTCTGGATGCCAGTTCTGCATAACCAATGATTGCATTCATAGGAGTTCTGATATCATGAGACATATTTAACAGAAATGATGATTTTGCTTTGTTTGCACATTCCGCTTTTAATTTAGCTTCCCGCAATTCTTCCTCTTGTTTTAATTCCCTCAATTTTTCATCTGTCACATCTCTATTTGCAAACAACACGGATGTCACATTTCCATTTTTATCATAACTCTGAGGAACAACCATGGAAAGAAACCATGATCCATCCTTCTTTTTGAATTCGGAAGACATAGATTCTTTATTATGAAGACGTGCCGCCATGGTTTGTATGTCAAAAAATTCCATATACTTCTGCACAAATGGTTCTGCTATAATATCTTCGATAATCTTGAACTGAGGATCCCAATCTGCAGTATTCTCTTTAATACCCATATCCATTTCTCGAGATCTTTTGACAAGTTCTATCTTCTTTGTTTTTAAGTTCAGCCTTGAGATATGATAATAAGCAGTACCTAATGCATGAAGGGCCTGCCGGGTTTTTTTGACCTGCTTCTCCAATGCGAGAGGGAACTCTTCACCGTCCATCTGTTCCAGATCCGGTGTTGAATGATGCAGATGCTGAACCAGCCATTTTCCATTCGTCCACTTATAGATAATCGTAAATCTTGTCTCCATTTTAAAACAGATTGAACCATCTTTAAACAGACCAGTAAAATCTACTGTTCCATGTGCAAGAACATGGTCATCATCAAGTCTTTCTTCTTCCTGATGTAAATTTCTTACTTCGAGTCTGATTTTTCCTCTTCGTTTTACATCAAATTTGAATGATTCTAAAAACTCATGCAGATTCGTGAATAACTCATGTTTCCCAGTTCCAATCAGACTGATATTTTCATCAAAATAATTTTCTATACCAAGATTATTTACTGATCCGTCATTAATATATATTTTCAAAAGTTGTTCTGTGAGTTTTTTAAAATCATCCATACGCTACCCTCTCTTTAAAAAACTTAACTGTCAAAATATCCAATGATCCCGATGTATCCATCCTTCTTTAAAGGCGACCATAATTATAGTTAACTGACCTGAAATTGCATTGTAATCAATGGAATTCATGCCACTGTTCAGTTCATTGGTTTCTGCATCTTCTTTTTCCGCGTTTTTGCTGCCACAGCCTGACAGAAGCGATATGCTTATCACCATCATTAAGAGTACAGCCAAAACTCTGTTTCATTTTTTCTTTTTCATTATGAATCTCCCATTTGAAATTATTTTCCGCTAGTTCAACAATTCATGAATTACCTTTACCAGTAAATTCCCATCAACAGGCTTGGAAATATGCTCATCCATCCCTGCTTCTTTTGCTCTTATTCTGTCCTCTGTGAATGCATTTGCTGTCATTGCAATGATCGGTATTTCCTTAGCATCCTCTCTGTCCATAGAACGGATCCTCTTTGTGGCATTATAACCATTCATGACTGGCATCATGATATCCATCAAAATCACATCAAATTCACCAGGTCTGCTTTTTTCAAATATTTCAACAGCCTCCAGTCCATTCCATGCTTTGGTCACTTCAGCGCCTTCATTCTGAAACATAAATTCTGCAATTTCCATGTTCAGCTCATTATCTTCCGCCAGAAGAATGTGCAGCCCCTTTATCGTTTTTTCTGATAAATCTTTCTGTTCTTTAGATTTATCCACATCCAGATCTATTTTAAACGGAACCCGGATCACAAATGTGGTTCCTGCACCTTCTTCACTTTCAAAGGTAATCGTTCCGCCCATTTTTTCGACCAGCTTCTTTGAAATCGACATTCCCAGACCTGTTCCTGCAAATTTTGTTCGGCTTCCTGTGTGTTCCTGTGCAAATGGTTCAAACACACATTTCTGGAACTCCT
>ERZ772900.232-NODE-232-length-59059-cov-17.979425_pt1 | contig 59059 bp, 49 predicted proteins | sample MGYA00512124_ERZ772900 | MGnify/ENA primary metagenome ERZ772900 (study PRJEB29015, sample SAMEA2737716) | human gut metagenome | biome: human gut; feature: human-associated habitat; material: faeces | place: China | collected 2012 ... | reverse complement strand
CGGCTCCGGGATCTGTACCGGAACGCTTCCATACAAGAACAGGTCTTTTGTCAGCTCTGAATATACATCCGATACATAAAACAGGTTGCGCAGGGGAAGATTAGGATTTTTCGTTGACTGGTGTTCGTATAGCAGTAATTCATCATATAAAACAAATGAAACGTCATTTTTCATTTCTAGATAAAGGGCACTTTCCAATGTGGTTACTTTTAGATCGTCCTCATTTTCATAGTCCGTTTCATTCATAGCATTATACAATGCTAAAAGTGCTTTCTTTTCCCTAAACACCATACGAAAGATACGGTCTTTGTAATTCCGCGCTGCATTTGGTACATCTGTAATAATCCCTGTTTCTTTCACGCTTCTGTTTTTTACCATATTTTGTCCTCCTTACTTCTTTGGAGGATTCCTTTTGCCTTTATCATCCTGGAATCCTCTCTGCTTTGTTGTTGGATTTTAAGCATTGAAGATTTCTAAGATTTTTTGCAAAAGAAAATGGCGAATGCCTTTAGAACTAATAGAAACATCAAGCTTAGTTTTACTATAGCATTTTATATTCATTTAGGCAAGGGGGATTTTGGGATTATCAAAAAAAGGAGATGAACCGCTTCTGATCCATCTCCCAATTTTATTTTACATACTTTATCTGATTACCGAATAAAATTAGTTTTGACCTTATCCTCTGCCACTGGAACAGCCACACCAGCTTTCTTTCCTGCTTCGATGCATTTTAACAGCCATGCCATGTTCTTTCCAAGGACACGCATGATCTGAACGCCTTCTTCGTCTTTCATTACTTCTTCCGGTGTGTTTCCGTGTACCATGTTCCAGTAGCAGGATGATACAACAGGCATCTGGTGATAGGAGAAGTATTTTGTGAGTACATCTAAGGTTGCGGTGGTTCCGGCTCTTCTGGCGGATGCTACGGCTGCTGCTGGCTTATAGAGCATATCTTTTCCTGCTACAGATGCCAGACGGTCCATAAATTCGATGATCTGGCCGCTTGGGGATGCCCAGTAAACAGGAGAGCCTACCACTAATGCGTCAGAGTCTTTTAACTTGGCTGCTGCCTTTACATTTTCCATATCCGGATCACCAGCCTGGAACACTTCTGCGTCAATGCCTTCTGCCTTTAAAGCATCAGCTACTACATTCAGTGCTGTATAAGTACAGCCGTTCTTTCTTGGACTTCCGTTTAATAATAAAACTTTCATTTCTTTTCCTCCTCATGTATATATTCATCCTGAACCAGTCCGCACAGGCAGGTAAACAGGCTTAACTACAAGATACCCTCATAGCCTTCTCTTAGTATATCACAAGATCCGTTAAATTTCTCTTTTTCTTCATCTGTAAGTGACAACGGCAGGATCCGCTGTACCCCATTCTGATTGATAATGCAGGGAACACCGGCAAATACATCCATCTGATCATATTCTCCCCTGAGCATGGCCGAAACAGTGAGAACGCTGTGTTCATCTCCCAGAATGGCTTTTGTGATACGGGTCAGAGCCATACCGATCCCGTAATACGTAGATTTCTTTGCCTCTATGATCTTATAGGCAGCTGTACGCACCTCTTCTTCAATACGAAGTAAATGGGCCGTTAAAGAAGACTCTAGCTCCCAGTCCAGCTGGGAAATGGATTTCGTTGCCAGAAAAGCCTGACTCCAGGGAACAAATTCACTGTCTCCATGTTCTCCCATTACATAAGCATGAATATTCCTTGGATCCACTCCCAGATATTCCCCTAAGAGATAACGGAGCCTGGCCGTATCAAGGGCTGTACCGCTTCCCAATACCCTTCTTGGATTAAAGCCGGAAAGGGCGCAGGTGATCCGTGTCATAATATCCACCGGATTGGTAGCCACCAGAAAGATCCCGTTAAATCCGGAAGCAGTTACCGGCTCTATAATCGAACGAAATACCTGTGTGTTCCGCTTTAACAGATCCAGCCTGGTTTCTCCCTGCTTCTGGGCCACTCCTGCTGCGATCAACACCAGGTCTGCATCCTGGCAGCTTTCATAGTCCCCGGCATAGATCTTCATACTGGAACCGGCAAAAGCAAGCCCATGGTTTAAGTCCATGGCTTCCCCTTCTGCCCGCTTTTTATCTACATCGATCAGTACCAGTTCATCACATACGGACTGATTTAAAAGGCAGTATGCATAACTCATTCCCACCATTCCGGTACCTACGATCACGATCTTTCTTTTATCTGTTTTCATGAAAGCTCCTTTCTGAATCAGTCAGCAAAGGATACTTTTCCTACAGTCTTGCTATTTTTTTCTCCATCAGCTCTGTATTGCTGCTGTAGATGATAGCGGTATCCTTGCTGATCACATTTTGTCTGTAAAGAGCAAGGAGGCTGTTATCCATAGATATCATTCCCTCTTCCTGGGAGGTAGCGATAATACCGTCGATCTGGTGGGTCTTGGACTCACGGATCATGTTACGGATGGCATTATTTAAAAACATGATCTCAAAAACAGGACGTTCCCCGCCATCTAAGGTAGGCACCAGCTGCTGACAGATCACTGCATCTAACACCATGGAAAGCTGGGTCCGGATCTGCTGCTGCTGATTGGGCGGAAAGGCATCGATCACACGGTCAATGGTATTGGCCGCCCCTAACGTATGAAGGGTAGAAAGGATCAGATGTCCTGTTTCTGCTGCTGTCATGGCAATACTGATGGTCTCATGATCACGCATTTCCCCAAGAAGGATCACATCCGGTGCCTGCCGCAAGGAAGCACGCAGTCCGGAAACATAACTGTCCGTATCCGTTGCAACCTCACGCTGGGTAACCACGCTTTTTTTATGCCTGTGAAGATACTCAATAGGATCTTCCAACGTGATCACATGGGCATTGCGGGTTTTATTGATCTCATCAATAATACAGGCAAGAGTGGTGCTTTTACCGCTGCCTGCAGACCCTGTTACAAGAACCATTCCCCTGGTAAGTTTTGAAATCCCCATGATCACATCCGGAAGTTTTAACTGACCTGGATCAGGAAGTTCAAACCGCACAACCCGGATCACTGCTGCCAGGGAACCTCTCTGGCGGAAAACATTCGCCCTGAACCTGGACACTCCGGGAATGGCAAAGGAAAAATCATCATCCCCATGACTTAACACCCGCTCCATACTGCGGTTCTTTGCAATTTCATAGATTCTTGTGATCATCTGGTCCAGCTGGTCCGGCATGATCTTTTCCTCGCCCTGGCAGATGATCCGCCCACCGATCTTATATGAAAAAGGCATACCAGGAACCAGAAATATATCCGCTGCATTCTGTTCCACAGCCTGTGTAAGAAGTTCCATTACCTCCATTACTCTTCCTCCCGTTATCATTCCCGTTTTTCCTGCTTTTAACCCCGGCAGTTCTTACTTTCCATCCCATACAGGCATAAAATCATCGATCTCATAATTTCCGCTGTCATATACATACCAGGATCTCACTTCGTATCTGTTTTCATCTCCCGTAAGAGCCAGATCAATATGAAGTGCCTGTCCCCGGTCCATGGAAATATCCGTACTGACAAAGCCTGTTTCCTCATCTGCATCACAGCCAAGTTCCAACGCCATTTTCTTTGCAAGAGCCTGGATCTCTTCCTGGTCCATTGCTTTTTTCGTCATCTCTTTCTGCAAAATGGCATCTGCCTGCTTTAGCCATTTTTCCCCTTCTGCGTCTGCCCGGTAATACTCTGTCACAGCACGGGCACTTCTGGCTGCCAGACTCTGGTCTCCTCTGGCGCTGCTTAAAGAAAGAAGACTGAAAGTAGCCAGACACAGGATAATGAATATAAGGATCAGGGAAGTCAGACCTATATTTATTTTGTGTTTTGACATTTGTCCGGCCATTCTCCCACCTGCTTTCTATCGTATTCTCTATAGTATCCTTCCTTTTCAGGAACGCCTGCGATCATGGTTTCACATACTGTTCTGCAAAAAGATGGTAGATCTTATATCCCTGGTCACCATAAGTTCCATATCCAAAGATAACTACTGCGATTTCTTTCATCTGATCCTTAACACCTGTAGTGATCAGCCCTACGTAAGCCAGTTTTTTCCCATTTTTTTCCAGTTCTTTTGTATCAGGGTAACTGTTCCATTCTTTATCCCACAGGATCTGATAATTCCGGACCTCTCCGCCATCTTTTATATACTGATATACAGCCTTTGCCTCCGGATCTTTTGTCTTCCAGTTTTCAAAGACTGTTCCAAAGACTTCATCTGGCTCATAGGTTCCAAAATCCCCTGTATTTCCAACTTTTACTCTTTCCACCAGACTTTCAGCAGCTAAAACTCCATGGTTAACATCCTGCCCGACTCTGCTTAAATGATCTGCCATTACAAAATCAGACACGCATACAGCCACACAAAGCATAAAAAATCCGGCAGCGATCACCATTTCCATTAAAAATGGCCCGGAACCTGATCCTCTATTCCTACTCATCTGCCCCATTTCCTCCGCTTCTTAATGAAAGTTCCAGTCTTCCTCCACCGGATCCCAGAGTCTGCAGTTTCACAGAGTTTCCATCTTTTTCCATGGAAAGCCCGTCACATTCCAAGATCTCCAGTCCATCCTCCAGCCCCAGTCCACTGTTTTCATCTGTAAACAATTCCCGGATCTGTCCATCTTTCCAGTAGATCCAGGTATGGTACATCTCGTCCCCTACCTTCTGCTTCAACTGTAAAACAGGCGTTCCATCAACTTCTATTATATCCACTGCATCTTCTCTGTCACCCTGGCGTATCTTATTGGCAATATAACTTAAAGCCGTTGTACCTGAAAAATTTTCATCACTGCGTTTTGTGATGTTTTCATATACCCGGCTTCCCATAAGAACAGAAAAAAGGGCGCATAAAACAAAGACCAGAAACAGAAGCATGGTAAAAAGCCCGCTTATGGCCTGTCCCCCTGTCTGTGTTCTTTCTTTCATCTGTTTGCGTCCTCCTTAATCACTCCTGCTCTACCGGGATTACTGTGATCTCCGGCATGATATTAGAAGCAAAACCGTCATAAAAAACATTGTATTTATCATGGTCGATCTGGATCCCGTAATTTTCCTCCAGATACTCCACACTGGGCGGATACCTGCCCTCAATGGCATAACACTGTATGCAGGCTCTTGTAATGGCTTTTCTCAGTGTTTCCTGACTTCTCTGACCGGTCCTGTTTAAAAAGCCAAGGGAACCGGCCCCAAACGCTGCTGCTGCCGCCAAAAACAGCAAAAAGGATAACAGGAGTCCTCTAAACTCCCCTTTATCCTCTTTGTCTTTTCTCACTCTTATTTTCATAGGATCCCTCCGGTCTGAACCTTTCTGTCTTCCCTCATGCCTTCTGTCAGATTGCTGAAAGCACACCTGCAAGAGGAAGCATAACGGAAAGCAGTACCAGACCTACAGAAACTGCCAGCACTGCCACGATGGTCGGTTCAAATCTTGCGATCATATTGTCAATGGCTGTGTCTGCGATCTCTTCGTAATCATTTGAAATTTCTTCCATAACACTGTCAAGATGACCGCTTCTGGTTCCCACTTTGATCATCTGGATATAGAAACCGGAAAACATACCTGTTTCCTTTAAAGCCTCATAATAGCTTTCTCCCAGCTCCAGCTTTTCTTCGCATTTCTTTACCTGTTCTGCAATGCGATCATTTTCTGCCAGCTCTCCTGCCAGTTCCAGACCCTTTTCAAATTCAAGTCCGCTTCTTAAAGTAAGGGATAAGACAGATGTAAAACGCCTTTTTGCAATCGCATGGGCAATCTTACTGCGGTTTTTGATCTCTGTGGTGATCTTATCAGCGATCCCGATGCGGATCCCCATTTTAGAAGCAGCAGCAACCCCTGCCATAACTACAGCTATAACGGCTGACAGGACCAGTGCAGCACCACTGAATGTACCCCCCAGCCGGATAGCTGACTGGGCTACCGGTGACATCTCCGCCCCTAACTGTTCATACACTTTTGAAAAAATAGGCATTACCTTTACAAACAGCACAAACAGTACCACTAACAGCATAAGGATCATCATAGCCGGATACCTTACTGCATTTTTCAGTGTCTTGATAAGGCGGTCCTCTTTTTCATAGTAATCAGACAACGACTTCATCATCTGATCCAGGGTACCTGTTTCCTGTCCCAGTTTTGCCATGCGGATCACGTAATCAGGAAAAACTCCTGTATCTTTAAAGATCTTAAAGCAGGGATCTCCCAGTTCCGCTCCCTCTGACATATACAAAAGCATCTGCCGCTCTTTTTCATCTGCAGCATCCTCTGCCATAATAGAAAATCCTTCATCTAAAGGCACTGCTGCTTCCAGAAGCAGAGAGACCTGCAGGCAGAAAGCGGACAGTTCACTGCAGGAATATGGCTTCCACTGTCTGCTTTTTTCTTCCTTCTTTTCAAGATCTGCCATTGTCTTTCCTACTTTCCTCTGTGACGCTACTGTAATGCGATCAGTCTAATAGCTGTATTTAGCCTTATAATTAGAACCATTTCCAATATACTGCATGATCTCCCGGCTCTGCTTTCCGGAAGAAGCAAAGGTGGGATCCATCAGTTTCCAGTCATGTCCATCAAAATAGATCACGTTGTCTACCCATCCCTGGCCATCCAGATATACATTGATCCATGCATGATAAAGGCTTCCTGTATATCCCACAACCAGCTTGGTTGGTATATTCTGGGAACGCAGCATGGCTGTCATTAAGGCAGCATAATCAAAGCAGATCCCCGTATGCTGTGCAAGAACCACATCTACATTTGGAAGATAACCAGACTGTACAGACTGTGCTTTTGCTGTATCATAAGTCAGGTTATTGATCACATAGTTGTAAATAGCAGTAACCACTCCGATCTGGTCTGCGGCCCCTGCTGAAAGTTCTGCGCCTTTCTGGACCGCTGCACTGGCCGGATTAAAGTTCACATACTGGTTTGGATACAGAAACGGTCCGAAAGTATCTGTGATATCCACATTCAGGCTCTGGCTGAATGCCTGGGAATACTGGGTTCCCTGGATATTTTCAAATACTTTTACCTGATAGGTTCCATTTCCCTCTGATAACGGAAATACCTCATAGGTACCGCTGCTGTTCAGATCATAGGTATAGGTTTCTGAACCGCTTTTTGACACCTGTACTTTGATTTTTCCCACACTGCCTGTATATTTTACCATGATATAACCGGACGCTGTATTGGACGCATCCAGGGTTGCTTTATCATTTTTGTATACAGTAGCACCGGAGGCAATGGGTGTAAGTACATGGGCCTCTGCTGCCAGTCCTGTTACCAGACCGGTCTGACCTGCTGTCATCATAATTGCTGCCGCCAGTAAAACGGATAGGATCTTCTTTGTTTTTTTCACTGCCTGTTCAACTCCTTGTACTTTCGCACATCTACTGTTTTGCCAGACGCTGACGCACGATCTCATAAGCTAATACACCTGCTGCAACGGAAGCATTCAGGGAGTCAATATCACCCTTCATAGGAATGGATGCTACCATATCGCAGTGTTCTTTTACAAGTTTGCTGACGCCTTCCCCTTCATTTCCGATCACAAGTCCAATAGGGCCGGTAAGGTTCATTTTATACATCACGTCACCACCCATATCAGCACATACAAACCAGAGACCTCTCTTCTTTAAGTCTTCCATGGTAGCGGTCAGGTTTGTAACTTTTGCAACCGGAGTATAATTAAGCGCACCGGCTGATGTCTTCGCAACGGTAGCTGTCAGACCCACTGCACGGCGCTTTGGGATAATGACCCCATGTGCACCAGCCAGATTGGCAGTACGGATGATAGCTCCCAGATTGTGAGGATCCTCGATCCCGTCAAGAAGGAATAGAAATGGCGGTTCGCCCTTTTCTTCTGCCAGTTTTAACATATCTTCTACCTCTGCGTATTCATAAGCAGCCGCATAGGCGATGACACCCTGGTGTTTTCCTGTCTCAGACATCTGGTCCAAGCGCTCTTTTGCAACATAATTGATAATGGTATCGTATTTTTTAGCTTCTCTGACAATGGTACGCACCGGACCATCCTGACAGCCGTCTAATACAAACAGCTTGTCAATGGTTTTTCCGGAGCGGAATGCCTCTAATACGGCATTGCGGCCTTCAATAGTCAGTTCTTCGTATCTCATCTATTATTCTCCTTTTTGTTCAGGTGCCGGTGTTGTTTTTGTTTCCATTGCGCCGATCTTTGTAAGGCCCAGGCTTACAAGCTCTGTAAGGCGGTCAAAGCGCTCCTCAAGGAACAGCCAGCCTACCAGTGCCTCAAAACCGGTTGCTGTACGGTAATCTACCATCGTGGCATGTTTTGCCATAGTAGCTGATTTGGCATTGCGGCCTCTCTTATAAACAGCATGTTCCTCTTCTGTCAGGTCTTCTTCTAAAAGACGGATCATCGCTGCCTGGGTACCTGCCTTTACAAGTTCTGCGCTTCTTTTATGAAGTTTATTTACCTGGATGCTGCCTTTATTGATCACTTTTGCGCGGATCATCACTTCATAGACTGCATCCCCAATATATGCCAGCACCAGCGGAGAATAGGTCCCTGCGTCTACAGGGCCCATTTCCATTGTCTTTTTATAAAATCCCAGAAAGTCCTTTAAAGTTATGCTCTCTTCCACTTTACGCCCTCTCTGGTATCTTCCAGAACAATACCCATATCCAGAAGTTTTCCTCTGATCTCATCTGCAAGAGCAAAGTTTCTGTCTTTTCTTGCCTGCTGTCTTGCTGCGATCATTTCCTCGATCTCGCTGTCAAGAACTTCTGTCTTTCTCTCTGTGATAATGCCTAAAACATCACATAACTGTTCGATCTCCTTTAACAGGCAGGAAACATAGGACTTGGTGCTGGAAGCATCTGCTGTGGAGTTAGCCAGTTTAACCAGCTCGAAGATAGCAGAAACAGCATCTGCTGTGTTAAAGTCATCTTCCATAGCTGCCTCGAATTTTTCACGCAGCTTCTGTACTTCCACCATCTTTTCCTGCTCTGCACAGGTCTCTGCCGCACCTTCTGCCTTTGCATCCAGTTCTTTTAAGCGGTCTACTGCTGTAAGGATACGCTCTAAGCCGTTCTTGGAAGCTTCCATTAACTCTGCGCTGAAGTTGATCGGGCTTCTGTAGTGTGCGCTTAACATGAAGAAACGCAGTACCTGCAGATCATATTTCTCAGCAATATCACGTACAGTAAAGAAGTTTCCAAGGGATTTGGACATCTTCTTATTGTCAATATTTAAGAAACCATTGTGCATCCAGTAATTTGCAAATGTCTTATCATTTGCACACTCACTCTGCGCGATCTCATTTTCATGGTGTGGGAAGATCAGGTCCTCGCCGCCTGCGTGGATATCGATCTGGTCGCCAAGATAGTGCTTTGCCATAACAGAGCACTCAATATGCCAGCCCGGACGGCCCTGGCACCACGGAGACTCCCAGTAAGGCTCTCCTTCTTTTTTCGGCTTCCATAATACGAAGTCGTTTGGATCTTCCTTTACTTCTTCACCGCTTACCTTTAATTCACGGAAACCGGACTGAAGTTCGTCCAAGTTCTTATGGGACAGTTTTCCGTATTCTTTAAATGATTTAACCTTGAAGTATACAGTTCCGTCATCTGCTACATAAGCATGTCCCTTATCGATCAGGGTCTGGATCATGGTAAGCATGCCCTGGATCTCCTGGGTTGCCTGTGGATTTACAGTTGCAGGCTTTACATTTAACGCTGCCATATCCTTTTTGCACTCTTCAATATAGCGCTTGGAGATCACTTCTGCATCTACGCCTTCTTCATTTGCCTTCTTGATGATCTTGTCATCTACGTCAGTGAAGTTGGATACATACTGTACATCATAGCCCTTGTACTCAAAATAACGGCGTACTGTATCAAATACGATCATAGGTCTTGCATTTCCAATGTGGATCAGATTGTAAACAGTAGGTCCGCATACATACATTTTTACCTGTCCCGGTGTTAATGGGACAAATTCTTCTTTTCTTCTTGTGAGAGTATTAAAGATCTTCATAGTCATTCTCCTCATTTCTGTAAGCTTTACAAACTTACATATTTATCCCCAGTTTTATTTTTGAGAGCCGCAGCAGCCTCCACAGCCTGTGCAGCTATCATTTACTATCTTATTATCATAGCAGTAATCAGCTACTTCCGTCAATAATGTAATTGCCTGGGAGGAAATTCCTTCCCCGGTTCCTGTAAAGCCAAGCCCCTCTTCTGTAGTGGCTTTTACACTGACTCTGGATACATCCAGATGCAGCGCCTGGGCAATGTTTTCTGCCATCTTTGGACGGTAATTTAAAAGTTTGGGACGCTGGGCAATGATGGTGGCATCGATATTTTCCACTACATAGCCTTTTTCTTCCAGTAATTCCCCTACTTTTTTCAGCAGTTCTATACTGGATATCCCTTCATATCTTGGATCCGTATCAGGAAAATGCTGTCCGATATCCCCTAAAGCAGCTGCGCCTAAAAGAGCATCCATTACAGCGTGTACAAGCACATCTGCATCAGAATGGCCTAACAGTCCCTTTTCGTAAGGAATCCCCACACCGCCAAGGATCAGCTTTCTTCCTTCTACCAGTTTGTGTACGTCATATCCCTGTCCAATCCTCATTTATTTTATGTCTCCTTTATAACTGATTTATAAAATTCTGTCTGGCAGACCCTGTGATCAGAACATCATCCGTACTTTCCGCGGAATACATTCTGCCTGTATATCGTTTACATTTCCACACACTTCTCCGTCCACATGAACTGGAAGCGGGGCATCTGTGTGTATCTTCACTTCCCTGCACTCATAGGTTCTGGTTCCTTTATAACGCTTTTTCCTGCCGGTCATGGCTCCCAAAAGAAGAGGGATCAGTTTCATCCGGTTAGAATGACTGACTACGCATATGTTCATCAGCCCGTCTTTTCCGTCTGCTTTCGGGGCAAAGACGAAACCGCCGCCTTCTGATGGCTGGATGTGGCAGGATATAAACAGGATGTTATTAAATTCTACCCGTTTTACACCATCTAAAACAATATATCCTCTGGAAGACCTGCATTTAAAAAACTGGCCGATCCCAAGGAGCAGATAGGAAAGCCTGCGAAAACCCATATGTCCTAAACGGCTGCGAAGCCGGGAGTCAAGGGCTGCCTGACAGACTGCAGCGTCAAAGCCGATCCCGGCACTGACTAAGAAACGTCTGTGAAAAGGTTCTCCTTTTCCATAGGAAAGGACACCATAATCGATCATGGAAAAATGTCTTGGCTGAAGCTGCTTTTTCAGGCACTTCACCGGGCTTGCCGGCATGTGCAGACTTCGCCACAGATCATTTCCTGTTCCAGCCGGAATATAGCCAAGATTTAAAGGACCATGAAAGGATGCACCATCTAATACCTCGTTCATCGTGCCATCTCCGCCTACAACAATAAGGAAGCATGGCTTTCCTGCTTCCTTTGTCAGCTCTCTGGCAGCGTCTCTGGCTTCGCCGATCCCATTTGTCAGAACCGCTTCATATTCAATATTGTGCCGGTCCATATAACCGGCAATAGCTCTCCATACTTTCCATCCTCTGCCGGAGCCTGCGTTTGGGTTAATGATAAAATGGTACATAGGCAAACAGGGTGTCCTTTCTTGTTTTTCTGTGCTCATTTTATTATAGCATAATGGTACCGAAAAGAATATAAAACGCATCGAAAATTTCTATTAAAAATGCCCCTTATGTCACCGTCTATGAACTGCTCGTCCAGTGACCTGCCAATGTATATTTGTATATAGCAAAAAAGCAATCTGCACTACGCAAATTGCTTTTTTCATAGCGAGAGGGGGATTCGAACCCTCGACACCGCGGGTATGAACCGCGTGCTCTAGCCAACTGAGCTATCTCGCCATATTAAATTTAGAAAAGTGGGACCTACAGGGCTCGAACCTGTGACCCTCTGCTTGTAAGGCAGATGCTCTCCCAGCTGAGCTAAGATCCCGCTGACACTCGCACAAATCGCGATTGCTTTGCAAGTATAATATAAATTTTCAAGATTGTCAACACTTTTGAGAAAATAATTTATAGAAATTTTCTTATCATTTAAAAGGAAGTATGGTATACTTATTTTATGCAAAATTGTAATGGCGCTGTATCCTGTGACAGGTATTCTGGCAGGGTAAAAGATAAAATATAACGCCCCAGCAGGGGAGTTTCTGTATTTTCGGAAAGCAGGGGCGTTATGGCAAAATATGAGGATGGAGTAATGTATTATTTCATTATTAATCCCGCTTCACAGAGTGGCCGCGGCTATAAGATATGGAAGAAAATAGAGCAGCGGCTTGTGCGGGACGGGGTTGAGTATCAGGCATATTTGACAGAATATGCGGGGCAGGCGACAGAGTATGCAAGGAAGCTGACGTCCCACTGCAAGGAGGCACGGGTGATTGTGGTCGTGGGCGGTGACGGGACGATGAATGAGGTCGTGGACGGAATCGTTTCCTGCGACATGGTGACGCTGGGCTATATTCCGGTGGGGACAGGCAGTGATCTGGCGCGCGGGCTCCGGCTTTCGAGAAGACCGATGCGCGGACTGCGCCGGATTTTTAAGGCGCGGCGGATCCGGCAGATCGATTATGGTGTGATTGCATATGGCGATGATGTGCTCCGACATCGGCGTTTTATCGTCAGCGCGGGGATCGGGCTGGATGCGGAAGTATGCCAGCATATGCAGCGTTCGGCGATCAAAAATATCTGCAACCGGATTCATCTGCGGCGATTGTCGTACCGGATACTGGGATTTATACAGTATTTGAAGGCGAAACCGATCTGGGGGTATATTTTGCTCGATGGAACGCGCCGGGTGGAATTTAATTATATTTATTTTATCAGTGCACAGATTCAACCCTGCGAGGGCGGCGGATTCTGGTTTGCGCCGAAGGCGGACAGCAGCGACGGCAACCTGGAGGTCTGCATTGTCAGCCATGCCTCGAAGCGGCAGGTGCTTGGAACCCTGTTCCGGGCGTTGTTCCGGCGCTCCCACAACCGGGGGCTGCGGTGCTTCAGTTGCCGGGAGGTCCAGATCTACACGGAACGTCCGATGGCAGTTCACGTGGACGGCGAGAGCTGTCAGTACCAGAGCAATCTGGAAGTCCGCTGTATTGAGCGTAAATTAAAAATTGTTGGATAAGTGTATATTTTTCAAAAGTATAAAATAATTTATCAAATAAAGTAACTGCGGGCAGTCCGGACAGTTACAAAATGACCAAGAAAGGAACTGGAATACGATGAGAATAGGACAGGGATATGATGTGCATAAACTTGTTCCGGATCGGGAACTGATTTTAGGCGGCGTGACGATCCCGTATGAGAAGGGGCTGTTAGGACATTCGGATGCGGATGTGCTGGTGCATGCGGTGATGGATGCGCTCTTAGGGGCGGCGGCACTGGGCGACATCGGACAGCATTTTCCGGACACGGATCCGGCATATGAGGGTGCGTCGAGCATCGAACTTCTGAAAAAGGTAGGGAAACTTCTGCAGGAACGCGGCTATGTGATTGAAAATATCGATGCCACGATCATTGCGCAGCGCCCGAAGCTGGCTGCATACCGCCCACAGATGGCAGAAAATATTGCAGATGCGCTGGGGCTTCCGGTCAGCCGTGTGAGTGTCAAGGCGACGACCGAGGAAGGGCTTGGTTTTACAGGCAGCGGCGAGGGCATTTCCTCACAGGCGATTACCCTGTTGACGGAAGTGGAGAATTACTGTTATGATAGTGAAATGATGACGCAGGCAGCGGCTTGCGGTGGATGCGGCGGCTGTGGCGGCTGTCAGGCAGCACCGGAAGCAGATTTAAAATAGAAGAGGAGTAATGAGGTTATGAAAATTTTCAACACATTGTCCCGCAGAAAAGAGGAGTTTGTGCCGATCGAACCGGGCAAGGTTAAGATGTATGTGTGCGGACCGACCGTTTACAATTTTATTCATATTGGAAATGCAAGACCGATGATCGTATTTGATACGGTCCGCCGGTATTTTGAGTACAAAGGATACGAAGTAAACTATGTATCTAACTTTACTGATGTGGATGACAAGATCATCAGGAAAGCCATCGAGGAGGGCGTGGATGCGGAGACGATCTCCAAGCGCTATATCGCAGAGTGCAAAAAAGATATGGAGATGATGAACGTCAAACCGGCGACGAAGAATCCGCAGGCGACTCAGGAGATCGGCGGTATGATCGAGATGATCAATACGTTGATCGAAAAAGGACATGCGTATGTGGCAGCTGACGGCACGGTTTATTTCCGCACCAAATCCTTTAAAGAGTACGGAAAACTGTCCCATAAAAATCTGGACGATCTGCAGTCCGGCTTCCGTGAGATCAAGGTAACCGGCGAGGAAGGCAAAGAAGATCCGACCGATTTCGTTCTCTGGAAACCGAAAAAAGAAGGAGAGCCGTTCTGGGAGTCTCCGTGGTGCCAGGGCCGTCCAGGCTGGCATATCGAGTGCTCCGAGATGTCCAAGAAATACCTTGGCGAGTCCATCGATATCCATGCAGGCGGAGAGGATCTGATCTTCCCGCACCATGAAAATGAGATTGCGCAGAGCGAGTGCGCGAACGGCAAGACCTTTGCCAACTACTGGATGCACAACGCATTCTTAAATATTGATAACCGCAAGATGTCCAAATCTCTTGGAAACTTCTTTACCGTGCGTGAGATCAGTGAGAAATACGATTTGCAGGTTCTGCGTCTCTTCATGCTGAGCGCCCAGTACCGCAGCCCGCTCAATTTCAGCGCGGATTTGATGGAAGCTTCGAAAAACAGCTTAGAGCGCATCCGCACTGCGGCAGAGCATCAGGCAGACTGCCTGAAAGCAGCGAAAGAGGGCGAGATGACGGCAGAGGAGAAGCAGAATCAGGCAGCAGTCGAGGAGTTGGTTCAGAAGTTCGAGACGGCGATGGATGATGATTTCAACACCGCAGATGCGATTTCAGCTATTTTTGAGATTGTACGCCTGAGCAACTCCACGATTTCGGAAGCATCGACGAAGGCATATGTTTCCTATGTCAAAGAGACGATGGACAAACTCTGCGATGTGCTCGGTATTATCACGGAGAAGAAGGAAGAGATTCTGGACAGCGAAGTAGAAGACTTGATCGCAAAACGCCAGCAGGCGAGAAAAGACAAGAATTTCGCACTGGCAGATGAGATCCGTGGACAGCTTCTCGATATGGGAATTATTCTGGAAGATACGAGAGAGGGCGTCAAATGGAAACGGGCTTAAATGCGTTTAAGGAAGCGCTGCATTTAAAACATGTTGAGGCGGGGGAGTATTCCCCGCTGGCGCTGGCGTATATCGGCGATGCGGTCTATGAGCTGGCGATCCGCACCCTTGTCATGAACCGCGGCAATATGCAGGTCAACAAGATGCACAAGAAGACGGCTAACCTGGTCAAGGCGGACGCACAGGCACGTTTTTATCTGCTTCTGGAGGAAGAGCTGACGGATGCGGAGAAGGCGGCATACCGACGCGGACGCAATGCGAAATCTTTTACGATGCCGAAGCACGCGACGATGAAGGATTACCGGATGGCGACCGGATTTGAGGCGCTGATGGGCTATCTCTATCTGACCGAGCAGTTTGACAGGATGGCAGAACTTCTGGGAAAAGGGCTGGAACAGATGGGAGAATTAATATCGTTATAAATCATGATGAGGAAAATAGATGGAACAGGAAAATAAGCAGGAAAATAGATTTGAAGAGACGATGATCGAAGGCAGAAACGCCGTTTTAGAGGCATTCCGTTCGGGCAAGACGGTGGATAAGCTGTTTGTGCTGGATGGCTGCCAGGATGGACCGGTCAAGACGATCACGAGAGAGGCAAAAAAGCAGAATACGATCATCCACTATGTGGCGAAGGAGAGACTCGACCAGCTTTCTGAGACCGGCAAGCATCAGGGCGTGATTGCACAGGCAGCGGCATACCGCTATGCAGAGGTGGAAGATATGCTAAAGCTGGCAGAAGAGAAAGGCGAGCCGCCGTTTCTCTTTATTCTGGATGGCATTGAGGATCCGCACAATCTGGGTGCGATCATCCGTACTGCCAATCTGGCAGGCGCACATGGCGTGATCATCCCGAAACGCCGCGCAGTGGGACTGACATCGACGGTTGCGAAGACCTCGGCGGGAGCGCTGAATTATACGCCGGTGGCGAAGGTAACCAATATTTCAGCCACGATCGAGGAGCTGAAAGAGAGAGGACTCTGGTTTGTCTGTGCCGATATGGGAGGAGAGAGCATGTACCGCCTCGACTTAAAAGGACCGATCGGTCTGGTGATTGGCAATGAGGGCGAAGGTGTCAGCCGTCTGGTGCGGGAAAAATGTGATTTCATCGCATCGATCCCGATGAAGGGAGATATTGACTCCCTGAACGCATCGGTGGCAGCTGGCGTGCTGGCATATGAGATTGTGCGTCAGAGAATGATGTAGGGTAAGTGAAGGTTATCGGTCAACCGATTCCGCTGCTCCCCTCCCCGTTGGAATCATATAGAAATATGAAAAGATAGGAAATGAGAATCGGATGTCTGCGAATGAAAACGGAGGCATCCGATGAAAAAAACGGGAAATTTAAAAAAATAAAAAAATTCAAAAAAACCGTTGACAAAACGATTGTATCATGATAAACTAATCGAGGCTTAGAGATGAGCCAAAAACAAAAAGATGCTGCTGTAGCACAGTCGGTAGTGCGTCGCATTGGTAGTGCGGAGGTCACGGGTCCGATTCCCGTCAGCAGCTCTGCTAGAAAAGAACGGAAGCCTTTGATTTACAAGGGTTTCTGTTTTTTTTATTCTCTACTTGCAATTCATTCCAGTTGTGCTATAATGATAACAGTTTGGACGGGGACATAGCTCAGCTGGGAGAGCGTTGCGTTCGCAACGCAAAGGTCGCGGGTTCGAATCCCGTTGTCTCCATGATAGAGAAAGGCTTGAAAACATTGGTTTTTCCTTTGTTTTCAAGCCTTTTTTGTGTTTTTAAGATTTCAAGCGGAACAAAATATTCCGTTATAGGTACACACTTTTCGGTACAAGGATCACACGAAAGATCACACGGACTTTCAGTATCGATGAATTTGCCGCACATTTTTTCTAAAAGAACTTTCGAAAAAATTCAAAAAAATAAAAAAAACTCTTCCATTTTGAACTACCCTATGTTATAATAAACACACTTGTGAGTCAGAAAGACAAGCAAGCGGGCATGGCGGAATTGGCAGACGCGCCAGATTTAGGTTCTGGTACGAGAGTGTGCAGGTTCAAGTCCTGTTGCCCGCACTAGAAATTACGCAGAAGTGGCGGAATTGGCAGACGCGCACGGTTCAGGTCCGTGTGATGGCAACATCATGAGGGTTCAAGTCCCTTCTTCTGCATGATCGATAGCCCGGTACAGAGATGTGCCGGGTTTTGTTTTGTTAAAAAAATAGATAGAATATGATGCTGGGATTTGCCATATAAGCATAAACTGTAAAATGAGTGAATTAGTGAATGGCAAGAGCCAGAAAAAAGAAAACCTTTTAAACTTATCTTTGGATGCGACAGAAGCGGAACGGGAAAAGTCCCCGGCACTTCAGATGGGATACGACCAGAATACGAAACGCTGGGAATTAATCATTCAATATAATGGAACTGTGGAAAAGCTGCAGGAACAGCTGCCGCAGGCGGAAATTTATCCACTTTCCGGCGGCTACGCGATTGTGCGGCTCCCTGAATCGCAGGTGGATGATCTGGCAGGATTATCACAGGTTGAGTATATAGAAAAGCCGAAGCGTCTTTATTTTGAGGTGAACCGGGCGATTCGGGATACCTGTATTGCGCCGGTGCAGAGCGGAAATCAAGTCTCTCAAAACGTGTATGGCAGAGATGCTGATTTAAGTGGTCGCGGCACATTGACTGCCATCATCGATTCCGGAATCGATTATTTCCATCCGGATTTTCGGAACACAGATGGAACGACGCGCATCGCCGCACTCTGGGATCAGGAGCAGAACCGGATTTATACGCGGGAGGAGCTCAACCGGGCATTGGAGGCGGGCAGCCGGGAACGCGCTTACGAGATCGTCCAGTCGCGGGATGTGAGCGGGCACGGGACGGCAGTTGCGGCGATTGCAGCCGGAAATGGCTGGGAGGGCGGCGGACACTACCGGGGAGTAGCCTGGGAGAGTGAACTTCTGGTCGTGAAGCTTGGAACGCCGCTTGCGGATTCATTTCCCAGGACAACAGAGCTGATGCGGGCGTTGGACTATGTGGTGGGAATCGCACAGGAATGGCGGATGCCGGTGGCGGTGAATCTGAGCTTTGGAAATACATACGGTTCGCATGACGGAACCAGCCTGCTGGAGACGTATCTAAATTCGATGGCAGAGCGGGGGCGGACTTCCATCATCGTGGGAACCGGAAATGAAGGATACAGCATGGGACACCGGGCGGGATTTCTGCAGATGGGACGTCCGGTGGAGATAGAGCTTGCAGTGGGGGAATATCAGACGGGCTTCGGTGTGCAGCTATGGAAATTGTATCAGGACCGGTTTTCAGTAGAAATTTTCAGCCCGGGCGACAGCAGCACCGGGGTGATCCGGGAATCATTGGGAGCACAGCGGCTTTCCTATGAGAGGGAAGAGATTCTTCTATATTATGGGATGCCGAGTCCATACAGTCAGGCGCAGGAGATTTATCTGGATTTGATTCCCAAAGGAAGCTACATTCAGGACGGGCTCTGGAAAATCCGTCTGATTCCAGAAGAAATACGGGATGGTCAGTATGATCTGTGGCTGCCAGCGGGCATGGCACTGAACAGGGAAACACGTTTTTTGACGGCATCGCCGGACACGACGCTGACAATCCCATCGACCGCCAGCCGGGCGATCTCGGTGGGGGCGTACGATGACGCCACGCAGGCGTATGCAGATTTTTCCGGTCGTGGATTTGCAAGATTGGGGCATCCGATCAAACCTGAGCTGGCGGCACCTGGTGTAAATATCATCACCGCCCGCGCAGGCGGCGGATATGAGGCGGTGACAGGAACTTCCTTTGCCGCTCCATTTGTGACCGGATCGGCGGCTCTGATGATGCAATGGGGGATTGTAAATGGGAACGATCCCTATCTGTATGGGGAGAAGCTGAAAGCATATCTCATCCGCGGGGCGCGGAGTCTGCCGGGGGAGGCGGTATATCCGAATGAGCGGGTGGGGTATGGGGCATTGTGTCTGGAGCGAAGTTTTCCGTTGTAAAAACAATAGGAAGTGCAAGGTGCACAAAAAACAACAAATGAAATTGTAAATTATATTTAAAGTGTTAATTGAATTTTCTGCTCAAAAGAGTATAATTTATATGGTATAAAATGCAATGAGTATGGCAATAAAAGAACGGGAATACAGAGAGTTACTGGATGGAGCAGGAAAACTGTTTGGATAGAAAATCCGCCTTTGTTATCCGACTGGATAGCAGAGGCGTTTTTTTATAAATAAACAAAGGAAAGAGGTTTAACTATGAGTGGAGTAATGATGATGATAATCGCCATCGTTGTTCTGGGAGGAGCATACCTCCTGTACGGGCGTTATCTCCAGAATAAGTGGGGCATCGATCCGAATGCCAAAACTCCGGCATATGAGATGGAGGACGGTGTCGATTATGTACCGGCTGATACAAACGTTGTGTTTGGTCATCAGTTCGCGTCGATCGCCGGTGCGGGTCCGATCAATGGTCCGATTCAGGCGGCAATTTTTGGCTGGCTTCCGGTCCTGCTTTGGATTTTAATCGGCGGCGTATTTTTCGGCGCCGTTCAGGATTTTGCATCCATGTATGCGTCTGTCAAAAATAAGGGACGTACAATCGGATACATCATCGAAGAGTACATTGGAAAATTAGGAAAGAAATTATTCCTTTTATTCTGCTGGCTGTTCTGTATTCTGGTTGTCGCAGCGTTTGCAGACGTTGTAGCGGGAACATTTAAGGGATTTACGGTTGATGAGGCGGGTGCTGTCACAAAGATAGCGGCAAATGGAGCCGTTGCAACTACTTCTATGTTATTTATCATCGAGGCAGTTGCACTTGGATATTTCCTCAAATATACCAAATTCAACAAATGGATCAACACAGCCGTCGCTATCTTATTACTGGTGGCAGCGATCGCGCTGGGACTGAATTTCCCGGTCTATGTCGATCTTGGAACCTGGCATATTATTATCTTTGTGTACATTCTGATTGCCAGTGTCGCTCCGGTATGGGCGCTGCTTCAGCCGCGTGATTATCTGAACAGCTATCTGCTGATCTTTATGATCGTCGGTGCAGTTATCGGTGTATTTGTGGCCAATCCGGCATGTAATTTGAAACCGTTTACAAGTTTTAATGTAAATGGACAGTATATGTTCCCGATTTTATTTGTAACGATTGCCTGTGGCGCAGTTTCCGGTTTCCATTCTCTGGTATCTTCCGGTACTGCATCTAAACAGATCAAAAATGAAAAGAACATGCTTCCAGTTTCGTTTGGCGCAATGCTGATGGAGAGTATGCTTGCTATCATCGCACTGATTGCAGTTGCTTCCTTTGCAGATGGCGAGGCAGCAGCACAGGGACTTACCACCCAGCCGCAGATTTTTGCAGGCGCGATCGCAAACTTTCTTTCCGTAGTTGGTCTGCCGCATTCGCTTGTATTTACATTAATCAACCTGGCGGTATCTGCATTTGCACTGACTTCCCTGGATTCGGTTGCCCGGGTAGGACGTCTGTCGTTCCAGGAATTTTTCATGGATTCGGACACAGACGAGGAAAATATGAGCCCGTTTGTAAAAGTAGTAACCAATAAATATTTTGCAACCATCATCACACTGGTACTCGCGTACCTGCTTACCAAGGTCGGCTATGCAGAGATCTGGCCGTTATTCGGTTCTGCAAACCAGCTGTTATCGGTACTTGCTCTTGTAGCTTGTGCAGTATTCTTAAAGAAAACCAAGCGTCAGGGCTGGATGCTCTGGGTGCCGATGCTGTTCATGATGGCAGTTACCTTTACTGCACTGAGCATGACCATCATAAAGCTCACAAACGCATTTATGACGACCGGTCTGGATCTGGGAAATACACTGCAGCTTGTATTTGCAGTGCTGCTGTTAATCCTGGGTGTATTAGTAGCAATTCAGGGTATCAAGAAACTGCTTGAAAAAGCGGATAAGTAAAAATAATAAGTGAAAATAAAATGTAGATGAGGTCCATCAGGGACAGCCGTTACGTTTTGTATGTATGATAATAAAGAGAGGATGTCTGTATTCAAAAGAACAGATGTCTTCTCTTTTTCATTCTAAGCCCCTTTGTTCAATAGATGGAAATAAGTAGTCATAATTCCCCTTCTTTCCACATAAAATAAAAAAAGAAAATAGAAAAAGATCAAAAATCCATGGAAAACCTCTGTCCCAAATTACAAAAATATGATATTATTATAAGATAATGGGCGAACTTTCGAATTTATTCCGTAAATTATTCTGAATAAAGGTGGGATCTGGATGAATATCAGAGAAACGATCGAAAAATGGGAACAGGAAACCCTGAGTCCGTATGCGTCGCTGAGTGCGAATACACGGGGACGGGAGCGGAAAGAACCGCTCTGCGACATCCGGCCAGAGTATCAGCGCGATCGCGACCGTATTCTGCACAGCAAATCGTTCCGGCGTCTGAAACAGAAAACGCAGGTTTTTCTGGCGCCGGAGGGCGACCATTACCGGACGCGCCTGACGCACACGCTGGAAGTATCGCAGATAGCGCGCACGATCGCGAAAGCGCTGCGGCTGAATGAGTCTCTGGCGGAGGCGATCGCGCTGGGGCACGATCTGGGACATACGCCGTTTGGTCATTCGGGGGAGGCGGTGCTCAACCGGCTCTGCAGCGAGGGGTTCGCGCATTATCAGCAGAGTGTCCGCATTGTGGAGGTGCTGGAGCAGAAGGGGCAGGGGCTGAACCTGACCTGGGAGGTTCGCAACGGGATCCTGAACCACCGGACGAGCGGTCATCCGGCGACGCTGGAAGGGAATGTTGTGCGGCTTTCAGATAAAATTGCCTACATAAACCATGATATAGATGATGCGATCTGGGGAAAGATCATGAAGGAAGAGGATTTGCCGCGGGAGTACACGGACATTCTGGGAAACAGTGTGCATGAGCGGCTGAATATCATGATCCACGACATCATCGAGCACAGCCAGGACAAGCCGGAGGTGGCGATGTCACCGGAACGCGAGGAGGCGATGCACGGGCTGCGCCGCTGGATGTTTGACCATGTCTACCATGACGGGATTGCGAAAGCGGAGGAAGGGCGCGCACAGCAGATGATCGAGATGCTGTATGGATATTATATGGCGCATCCGGAGGAACTTCCGGAAGAATCCCACCGGATTATGGAGATAAGAAATGAGACGAAAGAGCGCGCGGTATGCGATTATATCGCGGGTATGACAGATATTTACGCGATTGACCGGTTTAAGGAATTGTTTATTCCGAAAGCCTGGAGCGTATAAGGAGGAAGAAATGTATTATCCGGAAGAGGTAATCGAGGAAGTCAGAATGCGTAGCGACATTGTGGATGTGATTTCCGGATACGTGAAGCTGCAGAAGAAGGGAAGCAACCTGTTTGGACTCTGCCCGTTTCATCATGAGAAATCGCCATCCTTTTCTGTGTCGCCGTCCAAGCAGATGTACCACTGCTTTGGCTGCGGTGTCAGCGGCAATGTGATTACGTTTGTGATGGAATATGAAAATTATTCATTCCGCGAGGCGGTTGAGATGCTGGCGGACCGTTCGGGCGTGAAACTGCCGAAGATGGAATATTCTAAAGAGGCAAAGGCGAAGGCGGACCGCAAGGCGGCGCTTCTGGAGATCAATAAGCTGGCAGCCAATTATTTTTATTATCAGCTCAAGCAGCCGCAGGGAAAGATAGGATATGATTATCTGGTAAAGCGGAAGCTGACGGATGAGACGATCCGGCGGTTCGGACTGGGATTTTCCAATAAAATCAGCGACGATCTGTACCGGTATCTGAAAAGCAAGGGCTATGAGGACGAGCTTTTAAAGGATACGGGGCTGGTGACGATCGAGGAGCGCGGCGCCAGGGACAAGTTCTGGAACCGTGTTATGTTTCCGATCATGGATGTCAACAGCCGGGTGATCGGGTTTGGCGGACGTGTCCTTGGGGACGGGGAACCGAAATACTTAAACTCACCGGAGACGATGCTGTTTGACAAAAGCCGGAATCTATACGGACTTAATTACGCGCGTACTTCGAGAAAGAAATATATGATGCTCTGCGAGGGCTACATGGATGTGATTTCCATGCATCAGGCAGGTTATACGAACGCGGTCGCATCGCTGGGAACGGCGCTGACCGAGCAGCATGCGGCGCTTCTGAAGCGGTATACGGATCAGGTCATTCTGACCTACGACAGCGATGGCGCGGGCGTCAAAGCGGCGCTGCGGGCGATTCCAATCCTCAAGCGGGCAGGAATTTCAACCAAGGTATTGAATATGCGTCCGTATAAGGATCCAGATGAATTTATGAAAAACCTGGGAGCAGAGGAGTTTGAAAAGCGGATCGAGACGGCTAGAAACAGCTTTCTCTATGAGATCGATGTGCTGAAAGCCGGCTTTGATATGGAAGATCCGGAGCAGAAGACGGCATTTTACAATCAGACGGCGCGCAAGCTGCTTGAATTTGGCGAGGCGCTGGAGCGGGATAATTATATACAGGCGGTTTCGCGGGAATACTTTATCAATTATGAAGATCTGCGGCGGCTGGTCAACCAGCTCGGAAGCCGGTATGGCGTCGGGGAGACGGCAGCAGGCGGATATGCGGGTCGCTATGGTGATTCATATAGAACCGGAAATACGACTGGTGCGGTACAAAACAGGGAGGTAGGCGGAAGCGTCGGCAGTGCCGGGGCAGTGTCGGAAAACCGCGGTGCTGGAAATGCAGAGCTTCCGGGAAATGCGGGACCGGCGGTGAGACCGGTGGGCAGGAAGAAGGAGAAGGACGAGGGCATCCGCCGTTCAGAACGCCTGCTTCTTACATGGCTGATTGAAGAACCATCGCTGTATGCCCGGATCAAGGACATCATCGGACCGGAGGATTTTGTAAAACCACTTTATAAAGAAGCGGCAAAAGCTGTATTTGAGGGTCTGGAAGTTGGAAATGTCAATCCGGCGGCGATTTTGAACCGTTTTATCGACGACGAGGGCAATTATAAAGAAGTCGCGGCGCTTTTCAATGCAAGTCTGGAAGAATCCTTAAACAATGAGGAGCAGAAAAAGGCATTTGCGGAGACGGTGCGCCGGATCAAGAAGAACAGCCTCGACGATCAGATCCGGCGGGCGTCGGATTTGAATGAGCTGCAGCGGCTCATACGGGAACAGGCGGGATTGTCTTCGCTCGTAATTACGTTGGAGTGATTGCGGATTGGGAAAAATTGGGTTACTGTACACGGGTAGGCACTTTTGGAACCGAAAGTGCCGTAAGAAAACGTGGTGGCAGCAGGAATTTGCCGTATTGAAATGCGAAGCCACGGCAAATTCCGTTACTGGACACGTATGCGTGTTCAGTAACAAAATTGGAAATGGTCGGGCAGGTTCTGAGGATGGAAGGAAGGACGAACTATGGAAGAGAAAAAAGTTACATTTGAAGAAAAACTCACACAGCTTCTGGAATTGGCAAAAACAAAGAAAAATGTACTGGACAATAAAGAAATATTGAATTATTTCCATGGTGAGATACTGAGTCCGGAACAGCTCGATCAGATCTATGATTTTCTGGAAAATCATCATGTAGACGTTCTCCGGATGGATGACGATGAGGACATGGAGCCAGAACTTTTTGAAGACGGCGAGGAGGAGGAGCCGATCGACGTGGACAACCTGGATCTCAGCATCCCGGATGGCGTCAGCCTCGATGATCCAGTCCGGATGTATCTGAAAGAGATCGGAAAAGTGCCGCTGCTTTCTCCGGAAGAGGAGATTGAACTGGCGAAGCGGATGGAGCTGGGAGATGAAAATGCCAGAAAACGTCTGGCGGAGGCGAATCTGCGCCTGGTTGTCAGCATTGCGAAGCGCTATGTCGGCAGAGGCATGCAGTTCCTTGACCTGATTCAGGAAGGAAATCTGGGTCTTATCAAGGCGGTTGAAAAATATGATTATTCAAAAGGATTTAAGTTCAGCACCTATGCAACCTGGTGGATCCGTCAGGCAATCACGCGCGCGATCGCGGATCAGGCGCGGACGATCCGGATTCCGGTTCACATGGTGGAGACGATCAACCGTTTGATCCGGACTTCCAGACAGCTTTTACAGGAACTTGGACGGGAACCTACCCCGGAGGAGATCGCGGAAAAGATGGAGATGCCGGTTGAGCGTGTGCGGGAGATCATGAAGATTTCACAGGATCCGGTTTCCTTGGAGACACCGATTGGCGAGGAGGAAGACAGTCATCTGGGCGATTTCATTCAGGACGATCATGTGCAGGTTCCGGTCGATGCGGCAACCTATACATTGCTGCATGAACAGCTCATGGAAGTGCTCGATACGCTGACCGAGCGGGAGCAGAAGGTGCTGCGTCTGCGCTTTGGCCTGGACGACGGCAGACCGCGCACGCTCGAAGAGGTAGGACGGCAGTTCAATGTCACCCGCGAGCGGATCCGCCAGATCGAGGCGAAAGCGCTGCGGAAGCTGCGCCATCCGAGCCGGAGCAAAAAATTGAAGGATTATCTGGATGAATGATCTGGAAAGAAGAAATAAAAAGTAGAACACAGGAGAATAAATCATGCGGACAGAAGTAAAACTCTCGAAGCGTCTGGAACGGATCGCTTCTTTTGTACAGCCGGGCAGCCGGGTAGCAGATATCGGCACCGATCACGGTTATGTGCCGATCTGGCTGGTGCAGAAGGGCGTGTGCCCGTCGGCATTGGCGATGGATGTGCGGAAAGGCCCACTGGAGCGGGCGGAAGAACACGTGGAAGAGGTGGAGCTTTCCGGGAAAATTGAACTGCGCCTGTCAGACGGACTGGCAAAATTGAAGGCAGGCGAGGCAGACACAGTTGTGATCGCAGGAATGGGCGGAAAACTGACCTGCCGGATTCTGGAACAGGGACGCCATGTGTGGGAGAATTGGAGCGAGGGAAAAGAACGCCTGATTCTGTCGCCGCAGTCGGAGCAGGACGAAGTGCGTCATTTTCTGGAAGAACAGGGATTTTCGATTCTCCGGGAAGCGATGCTGACGGACGAGGGAAAATATTACATAGTGATAGAAGCGGCGCGAGGCACGATGCGGCCGGGGAGAGAGCAGGATTACCGTTTTGGAGCCGATTTGATCCGGAAGAAAGATCCGGTGCTGCTTGCGTATCTGGAGAAAGAAGAGAAGATGACGCGGCAGGTGCTGGCAGGGCTGACAGAAAATGATGCCCAGAACAAGAAGAAAACTTTAGAAGCCAGTGAAGCGGGAGAGGCGGCGATCAGCCGCCGTGGAGCGCGCATCAACGAACTGACCGCCTATCTGGCGCTGATAGAGGAGACGAGACATGAAATGCAGTGAGATTATCAAGATCCTGGAAACACTTTCGCCGCGCAGCATGGCATGTGACTGGGACAATCCGGGGCTTTTAGCGGGGCGCAGCGGGAAGGAAGTGAATACGATCTTTCTGGCGGTGGACGCCACAGATTCTGTGATTGAGCAGGCAGAGCAGGCGGGGGCGGATATGATTTTGACGCACCATCCGCTTATTTTCAAAGGAATCAAGCAGGTGTCCGATCAGAATTTCATCGGCAGAAGAGTCCTGCGGATGATTCAGGATGATATTTCCTACTATGCGATGCACACGAATTTCGACGCAGCGCCGGGCTGCATGGCAGATCTGGCGGCAAAGAAGCTGGGACTGACGGATTGTGAAGTTTTAGAGAAAATGGGAGAGACCGGAGACGGCACTTCCTACGGAATCGGATGCACTGGACGCTTCGAACAGCCGATGACGCTGCGGGCAGCTGCCGAGCAGGTCAAGGAGGCATTTGGCCTGCCGTATGCGGCAGTCTTCGGTGAGCTGGACGGTGAAGCAGTGATTCAGAAAGCGGCGGTCTGCCCGGGCGCGGGAGGAAGCACGATGGGAGAGGCACTGGCAGCCGGGACGCAGGTTTATATCACAGGAGATATCAGCCACCATGAAGGAATCGACGCGGTTGCACAGGGCATGGCGGTCATTGACGCCGGACATTATGGAATTGAACACATTTTTACAGAATTTATGGAGAAATATCTGATGAGGAAGCTGGGTGATGCCGTGAAGGTTGTGCGGGAGAAACCGGCGTTTCCAATCCAGATTGTTTAGGGAGGGGATTACATGCCGGAGGTACGGATTGGGAGTGAGATAAAAACATATCCGCAGGGAACCGCCTACGCGGAGATTGCGGAGGAGTATCAGAAGAATTACGAGAATGATATTCTTCTGGTCTCGGTAAATGGACGGCTGCGGGAGCTGCATAAAACACTGCAGAAGGACTGCCAGATGGAATTTATCACAGCGGCAGATACGGCTGGCTATCTGGCATATCAGAGAAGTGCCGTCTTTTTGATGATGAAAGCCTTTCAGGATGTGGCAGGCAGGGAAAATGTGAAAAATATCACGGTCTGCTTTTCTGTTGAAAATGGTCTGTATGTGGAGGTGGAAGGCGGGGTAACACTCAGCCAGGAGCTGTTAGACCGTGTGAAAGCGGAGATGAAGCGCCTGTCTGAGCAGGATCTGCCGCTGCAGAAACGGAGTGAAAATACGGATGAGGCGATGGATCATTTCCAGGAGCAGGGCATGTATGACAAGGCGCGTTTGTTCAATTACCGGCGGGCGTCGCGGGTCAATGTTTACCGGCTCGGCGATTATGACGACTATTTCTACGGATATATGGTCATGAGCACCCGGTATCTCAAATATTTTGATTTACAGATGTACGAGGAAGGATTTATCCTGCGTCTGCCGAACAAGAAGCAGCCGAAGGCGATTCAGCCGTTCCATCCGCAGAAAAAACTGTTTGATGTCCAGCAGGAGGCGGAAAAGCTCGGTCACAAGCTCGGTGTGTTTGACGTGGGAACACTCAACGATACGATCGCGCGGGGGCACATGAACGACCTGATCCTGATGCAGGAGGCGCTGCAGGAAAAGAAGATCGGAGATATTGCGGAGCAGATTTATGAGAGCGGACGCAAACTGATCATGATTGCAGGACCGTCCTCTTCGGGAAAAACGACCTTTTCACACCGTCTGTCGATTCAGCTCGGCGCGCTGGGAATGAAACCGCATCCGATCGCGGTGGACAATTATTTTGTCAACCGTGTGGACAGCCCGCGGGATGAAAATGGAAATTACGATTATGAGGCATTAAACTGCATCGATGTGAAACAGTTTAATGAAGATATGGAAGAACTTCTGGCGGGAAAACGCGTGGAACTGCCGGTTTACAACTTTGTCAAGGGCGAGCGCGAATATAAGGGCGATTTTTTGCAGCTTGGGGCGGAGGATATTCTGGTCATCGAGGGAATCCACTGCCTGAATGATGATTTGTCGTATTCACTGCCGCGTGATAAGAAATTTAAGATCTATATCAGTGCGCTGACACAGTTAAATATCGACGATCACAACCGAGTTCCGACGACGGACGGACGTCTGATCCGGCGGATGGTCCGCGATGCGAGAACGCGCGGTGCGTCGGCACAGGACACGATCCGGATGTGGGATTCCGTACGCCGGGGCGAGGAGCGGAATATTTTCCCGTATCAGGAAGAGGCGGATGCGATGTTCAACTCTGCGTTTTTATATGAGCTTTCGGTGCTCAAACAGTATGCGGAGCCGATCTTATATAGTGTTCCGCGTGATTCGGCGGAGTACAACGAGGCGAAGCGGCTGCTCAAATTTCTCGATTATTTTCTGGGTGTCAGCAGCGAACAGGTGCCGCACAATTCGATTGTGCGCGAATTTATCGGCGGAAGCTGTTTTAAAGTATGATTGACTGGACAAATGCCTGAAAATATGGTAGAGTTAGGATGTTTTGAGTAAGACAGATGGTCGCGGCTGCAGAACCGAAAGGCTGCAGGTGAGGAAAGTCCGGGCTTCACAGGGCAGGATGCCAGATAACGTCTGGTGGAGGCGACTCCAAGGACAGTGCAACAGAAATGTACCGCCTGGTTTACCGGGTAAGGGTGGAAGGGCAGTGTAAGAGACTACCGCCCGGCTGGTAACAGCCGGGGCACATGTAAACCCCATCCGAAGCAAGACCGAACAGAGAGCGCAAGGCGGCCCGTCTGCTCTCGGGTAGGTCGCTTGAGCCTGCTGGCGACAGCAGGACTAGATAGATGACCATTCAACGACATAACCCGGCTTACCGTTTTGCTCAAATCATTTAAGAGGGCTGTTGCCGAATGCAGATACCAAAGAGCATCTTTATCCGGCAGCGGCTCTTTTTTCTATATTGCATACAAAAGAAAAGGGGGAAATTTTATGTTAGAAGGATTTGCATCACTCGTTGGTGTGATCAGCAATGTTATGTACAGCTATCTGCTGATTATCATGCTGCTGGCGGTCGGACTGTATTTCACACTCCGAAGCCGTTTCGTACAGCTCCGTCTGCTTCCGGAATCAATCCGGGTAGTTGGAGAGAAGACGGACAGCAACTCCGTATCCGCATTTCAGGCGTTGATGGTATCGACGGCGAGCCGCGTCGGCACAGGCAATATCGTAGGTGTAGCCAATGCGATCGCGATCGGCGGTTACGGCGCGGTGTTCTGGATGTGGCTGATCGCGATTGTGGGCGGCGCATCGGCTTTTGTTGAGAGCACGCTGGCACAGATTTATAAGAAGCGCGACGCATCCGGCGGAAGCTACGGAGGTCCGTCTTATTATATCGAGGCGGCGCTGAAGAGCCGTGCGCTGGGCGTTGTCTTCGCGATTGCCCTGATTGCTACTTATGCTGGCGGTTTTAATATGCTGGCGTCCTTTAACCTGATTGACAGCATGTCGAATTACGGTTTTTACCATCAATTTATGATGGGGGACAGGAGCCTGGTTCCGATGATCGGCGGCGCCATTCTGGCGATTCTGGTCGGCATCTGTATCATAGGCGGCGGAAAACAGATTGTCCGCATTACCGGTGTGCTGGTTCCGTTTATGGGCGTTTTCTACATCTTGATGGCAGTTGCGGTCATGTTCTTAAACATCGGAAGACTACCGGAAGTGTTTGTCAATATCTTCTCCAATGCCTTTGATTTCAAGGCGATCTTCGGCGGATTCGCAGGTTCTGCCATGATGCAGGGAATCAAGAGAGGTCTGTATTCCAACGAGGCGGGTGTTGGTTCTGCACCGAACGCGGCGGCAGCAGCCAATGTCAGCCATCCGGTTAAGCAGGGACTGGTACAGATGCTTTCCGTCTTTATCGATACAATCCTCATCTGTACGGCAACAGCGATGATGTGCCTCTGCACCGGTATCGTTCCGTCCGAAGAGCTGAAAGGCGCTCCGTTCGTACAGGAATCTTTGGGAACGGTATTTGGCGTGATCGGACCGTATTTCATTACATTTGCACTTCTTTTGTTTGCATTTACGACACTGCTCGGCAACCTGTTCTACTGTGAGGGATGTCTCAACTACATCGCAGGCCGTACACTGAAAAACAAAGAAATGAACGTGTTCCGCCTGTTTGCGGTGGTAGTTGTCTTCATCGGCGCACAGCTCCAGTTCGGTCTGGTATGGGATCTCGCGGATGTCCTCATGGGTATCATGGCGATCATCAACCTGCCGGTTATCGTGATTCTGGGAAATACAGCGCTCAAATGTCTGGATGATTACCTGGTGCAGAAAAAGGAAGGCAAGAATCCGTGCTTCAAGGCTGAGAGTATCGGGCTGGAAGGTAAGACAGAGTTCTGGAATTAAGATGTTCAAGGGTAGGCACTTTTGGAATCTATAATCTGGAAAATAATAAAAAGCCATGAAATCGCTTATGATCTGTAAATCTACAGAAAAGTCGTTCATGGCTTTTTTGATATTCATTTGATATATTCAGGAGAATTTACAGCGAATACTTCTCATCACAGTACTGGCAGCGGTATACCTCTTTTTCCTCATCCGCGAGATAGAAGATATGCGGAAGCTCCTGCTCGATCGAGGTAATGCAGCGCGGGTTCTTGCAGTGGATGACATTTGTGATTTTTTTCGGCATCTTGACATCTTTTTTCTCTACGATTTTTCCATCCTTGATGATGTTGATCGTGATACGGTGATCGATGTAGCCGAGCACATCAACATTTACCAGATCAAGGCTGCCGTCGATCTTGATGATGTCCTTGCGTCCCATCTTGCTGCTGCGCGCATTTTTGATGATAGCCACCTGGCAGTCCAGCTTGTCCAGCCCCAGTTTAAAGTAAATATCCATACTGCGTCCTGCCTGGATGTGGTCCAGAACAAAACCTTCTTTTAATCCGCTGATATTTAACATGGTTTTTCCACCTCCAGTAAAGTCATGATCAGAGCCATACGGACGTATACGCCGTACTGAACCTGTTTGAAGTAAGCGGCACGCGGGTCGTTGTCCACCTCAACGGAAATCTCATTGACACGCGGAAGCGGATGGAGCACAAACATATCATCACGGGCAAGCTCCATCTTCTTTTTGTCGAGAATGTAGCAGTCCTTCATACGGATGTAATCTTCCTCGTTGAAGAAACGCTCTCTCTGGACACGTGTCATGTAGAGAATATCAAGCTCCGGCATCGCCTCATCCAGGTTTTCGACCTCTTTGTACTCGATTCCCTTTGCATTCAGTGTATCCTCAATGATATAATCCGGGACGCGCAGTTCCGGCGGGGAAATGAGGACGAAACGGATGCCTGTGTAGCGGGACAGCGCATTGATTAAGGAGTGAACCGTGCGTCCGAATTTCAAATCGCCGCACAGACCGACTGTTAAATTGTTCAGGCGTCCTTTTAAAGAACGGATCGTCATCAGATCGGTCAAGGTCTGCGTCGGATGCTGGTGACCGCCGTCGCCGGCATTGATAACCGGGATGGAAGAGTGCAGGGAAGCAACCATCGGTGCACCTTCCTTCGGGTGGCGCATCGCGCAGATATCTGCGAAGCAGGAGATAACGCGGATGGTATCTGCCACACTCTCGCCCTTGGAAGCAGAGCTTGAATCGGCAGAAGCAAAGCCAAGAACCCGTCCCCCTAAGTTCAGCATAGCAGCCTCAAAACTTAAGCGTGTACGGGTGCTTGGCTCATAAAACAGAGTCGCGATTTTCTTTCCGTCGCAGACGTGTGCATATTTGGCTGGATTGGCTTCGATATCGGAAGCGAGATCCAGAAGCTGGTCGATCTCCTCAACGGAAAAATCCAGTGGATTCAGCAAATGTCTCATTTGATTCTCCTTCTCTATTCGTATTAGCATATTTTTCCCAACTATTATAAAACATTTCCAGATGGATTGCTATAGCTTTTAATGATCTGTGATATAAAAAATATGAATAGGGGGGATAGAAAATATGGACAATGTGATGACGGCTGGAAGATTACCTGCGATGAAATAGGAAATAAAAATGACTTTCCAGGGCAAAATGGATTAGCGTAAGGAACGGTCAGACAGGGAGAAAAAGCTGGTAAGAAGTAACTGTTCACAGGTAGGAATTTTCTGAACTGAAAATTCCGTACGATACAGTTCTGGCAGCAGATTTTGCCGATTTGGAATGCGCAGCATCGGCAAAATCCCGTTGCTGGGCACACGTGTGTGAACAGTAACGGTAAGAAAAGCGTAAGGAACATTAAGAAAAATAAGGTAGGAGAATTGAAACAAATCCGGTATAATGTAGAAAGAAGAACTGGAATTGCAATGGTTGAAACTTGTATAAATCCAGGTTGTCAGGAATGGATTTCGATGGAATATTCAGGAGCATGAAATAAGTTAGAAAATGGAGAAGGCTGATGGAAGAGCGGAAAGTGCCGGGGAAGAATGAACTCCGGAAACGGGAACCTGTCATACAGGTAAAAAATCTATATAAAGTCTACCGCGTCGGCGAGACGAAAGTATACGCGCTGAACGGCGTTGATTTTACGATGTACCGTGGCGAATTCTGTGCGATTGTAGGTACCTCCGGTTCGGGTAAATCTACCTTATTGAATATGCTGGCGGGGCTGGAGAAGCCGACGAAGGGCGAGATTGTCATAGCTGGACAGCACATAGAAAAATTAAACGAGAACCAGCTGGTGGCATTCCGCCGGGAGCGGGTCGGATTTATCTTCCAGTCATATAACCTGCTCGGTACGATGAATGCGGTTGAAAATGTAGCGCTTCCGCTGTCCTTCCGCGGTGTGCCGCGCGGCAGGCGCCGGGAGATGGCGGAAAAATATCTGAAAATGGTCGGACTGGAAAAAGTCGGCGATCATATGCCGAACCAGATGTCCGGCGGGCAGCAGCAGCGTGTCGGCATTGCACGGGCGCTGGTGGTACATCCAGAGATCATTTTTGCAGACGAGCCGACTGGAAATCTGGATTCGCACACGACGATGGATGTGCTGAAACTGATGCAGCGGATCGTCCGGGAACAGAACCAGACGCTGGTTATGGTCACGCATGATAACCATCTGGCGGCGTATGCGGACCGGATCTTCCATATTATCGATGGGAAGATTGTGAAGATAGAGGAGAATCGGCAAATGGGCAAGGAAGATGGAAAAATAGAGGAAATTTAAGAGAGCGAAAGACGGAGCAGATATGAAATAGACAGATAAAAATAGAGTGTTGGCTGTGTCAGGAATTTAGGAGGCTAAAACACAGGAATGCTGACGATAGAATGAGAAATTGATAAAAGCAGCATTTAATGTGAGCGGATATGGAGGTATGAAAAATGAGAGGTATGAGAAAGTGGAAGAGATGGGCGGTGTTTTTGCTGCTTTTTGTGGTGCTGGCGGTGGGAGGAAGCCGGACAGCGCAGGCGGAAATGCTGAACATGACGGATTTTCAGGACAATAATGGAACGATCACGGTCACGAAAGTTCCGCGCGGCAAGGCGGGCAATAAGATTTCGATCAAAATGACGATTCATAATACAGCAGAAAAAGGCGACAACAGCTTCAAGACAATCCGTCTTGCGAATGCGTATGAATATGAGCGATTCATGACAGATTCCTTTGGTGAATCAGATGACGAAGGTGACAGCGGAGATCTGTACTGGTATGACAAATCCTTTCCGTTTGAGGCGGATTCCAACACGTTTAAAAATAAGGCGATCGACATTAAGCCGGGTTCCTCCAAGAGTGTGACTCTGACGTATAAACTGCGCCGGGATCTGTCAGCTGGATATTATCAGGCTTTTTTCTTTATTGATGATAGTTTAAAAGTCGGCGTCAATCTGTGGGTATCCGCCTACGATGGTTCCTCTACCGAGGAAGACGACAACACGAAGCTGGACTACGATTTTTCCATCGGCGATAACCAGCAGACACCGTATGCGGGGTACAATCAGGTCATGGATTTTGGCGTGAACCTGACCAATACGGGACTTAAAAAGGTTTACGATGTCCGCGTGGATATGCAGCTTGACGCAGATATTACGAAATTCCCGTTTGATATCAATGAGGGCAACTATAACCGTAAAATGGGGGATATGGAATCAGGGCAGATGGTGACGGTTCCGTACAGCATGATGGTGCGTGAGGACGTAAAATCGGGCTTTTTCCCGATTCACTATCTGGTTACATACCGCGAAGAAGAGGGCGGCGAGTTTTCGGAGCCGGTGGACAAGGTGTTTTACGTGCGCGTCAAGGGAAAAGATGACGATGAGCTATCGGCGGATGCGGGCGAGCAGGATCGAACCAAGGCGCGTATCATCGTGGACAGCTTCGAGACGATCCCGGCAGAGATCTATGCCGGACAGCCGTTTGAACTGCGTGTGCGGATGAAGAATGCGTCTTCGGATGTGGCAGCTTCCAATATTATGTTTACATTTGCTTCGGAAGAAGTTGAAAATACGCCGATCTTTACATCCGAGAGCGGTTCCACCTCCGTAGTTGTCAATAACATGGCGCCGGGGGCGACGGCGGATCTCTCGATGGTGTTCAAGGCGGCGCCGACGGCGGAGCAGAAATCATACCGCATGACGATTCAGGAGCAGTACGACAGCCCGGAATTTAAAAATGCCAAGGAAGAAGTCAAAATTGCCCTCCCGGTAAAACAGGAGCCGCGGCTGAACACCAGCACGATTGATGTGATGCCGGATGCGATCGAGGTTGGTTCTGAGACGAATGTCATGTTTGGCATCAACAACACCGGAAAAGTAATTCTTTACAATGTTATGGCGCGTTTTGAGGCAGATTCTATCCAACCATCTGACGCTTACGTGGGAAATATCAAGCCGGGCGAAACCGGCAATGTCGATACGATGCTGACCGCGATTGCGCCGACAACCGATGATGGAAAAGTGAAGATTATCATTTCCTATGAGGATGAAAATGGAGTCGTTTCAGAGACCGAAAAAGAAATGCTTCTGAACGTGAGTGAGGCGTTTTCCGATGACGGGATGGACGGCATGGATGGAATGGACAACGGCATGGATGCAGATGCCGATGCGGCGCAAGCGGGCGGCGCTGGGCGGATCGCTCCGATGCTTGTGATCGCTGCGCTGGTGGGCGCAGGTGTCGGTGTAGTTGTCTGGAAGAGGAAAAAGAAGAAAATAGCAGGAGAAAAGGCGCTTGAAGACGAATTAGAAGAGGAACTGGACAATGAGCTGGGCGAGCCGGAAATGACGACAGCAGATGTATCGGAAGACGAAACAAAGGACGTTGAAAAAGAACAAAACGATCATCTGAAAAGAAAGAAAAAATAGAAAGGACCGGTGAAAATGAGATTCAGTGATCTGCTGACGATGAGCGTCAACAACCTGTTTCGCAGAAAGCTCCGTACCTTTCTGACGGTTCTGGGAGTCGTGATTGGTACGGCATCGATCGTTGTCATGGTTTCCATCGGAATAGGACTGAAAGAATTTACCATCAAACAGTATTCTTCCTATGGAAGCCTGACCGCGATTCAGGTGTATAATTATGACAATGGAAATTCCAGCGATAAGAAAAATCCAGAGGACAGCTTTATGACGGATGAGACGATGAAGACATTTGAGAAGATTCCGCATGTGACAAGTGCTTATCCGGATCTGAACCTGAATGTGATTATGCGTCAGGGTGTCTACGAGGGAAATGTGCAGCTGCATGGGATCCCCTTGGGAGCAATGAAGAATATCAAGCTGGGGGAAGGAAGTCTGCCGACTGCCGAAACGAAGGATATGGAGATGGTGGTCGGAAACATGGTCGCGCAGAATTTCAGCAATGCTAAGACGGGAAAAGGCTATTGGGACACCGGAGAGATGCCGGATATCGATTTTATCAATAAGCCGATGTTCACGATCTTTGACACGGATGCCTACTATCAGTCTAAGGGTAATTCCGGCGGTGATGACGGCAGCCAGAAGGTGGCGGCTCCGAAGAAATATATGCTGAAAACCGCCGGTCTGGTCGCAGGCGGACCGGATGAGTGGAGTGATTATAGCTACGGCGTCTACGTTGATCTGGATAAGCTCAAGACACAGCTAAAACAGGTGTTCAAGAAAAAGCCGATTCCGGGTCAGCCGACCAATAAAAAAGGAAAACCGTACAATTATTTTGTATATGAGGAAGCAACGGTCAATGTGGACGATATGGATCATGTAATAGAGGTTCAGAAAGCCATCAGCAACATGGGCTATGAGGCAAACAGCCAGATGGAATGGTTGGAACAGTCCAAACAGCAGTCCAACATGATCCAAGCAGCCCTCGGCGGCATCGGCGCCGTTTCCCTGCTGGTAGCTGCGATCGGCATTGCCAACACGATGATGATGTCCATCTATGAGCGGACGAAAGAGATTGGCGTGCTGAAAGTGCTGGGATGTTCCCTTGCAACCATCCGAAATATGTTTCTGATTGAGGCAGGTTTTATCGGTTTCATGGGAGGACTCATCGGACTGGCGCTGAGTTTTATGGTTTCCGTGCTGATTAACCAGTTTCTGGCAGCGACTTTTTTATATGGAATGGATGGAAAACTGTCCGTGATCCCGATCTGGCTGGCAGTTCCATCGGTAGGATTTGCCATCATCATCGGCATGGCAGCCGGATTCTTCCCGGCGATGCGCGCAATGAAGCTGAGTCCGTTGGCGGCGATACGGAATGAGTGATACGTTTGCTTATGCGATAAAATAGGCAGATGCCAGTTTTCCTCCTTGCAAATCCCCCCAACTTGTTATATACTTAAATATACTATGTTATTATAGTAATGAAAGAACGAAAAAAGGAAGGAATTACCGATGACACTGTTAGAAAATTGGCGCAATCTGGCATATGGTGACGGGCTGGATGATAAAAAGAAAGAGGAACTCTGGTCTGGATATTTTACGATTGAGAAAGGCATTTACGAGCAGATTCTTGCAAATCCGACTGAGGTTGTAGAAGGTACCGTTAAGGAACTGGCTGAGAAGTATGATACCGAAGTTATGATCATGACCGGTTTCCTGGATGGAATCAATGAGAGCTTAAAGGGCTATGAGAATCCGATCGAGACCATGGATGAGGATACCAAGGTTAAGATTGAGATCGACCCGGAGAAGTTATATTACAACATGGTAGAGGCAAAGGCTACCTGGCTGTATGAGCTTCCGCAGTGGGATGCAATCCTGACTGAGGAGAGAAGAACAGAGCTGTACCGCGAGCAGAAGGCATCTGGCACAGTCCGCAATACACATAAGATTTACCCGAACGATCCGTGTCCATGCGGAAGCGGTAAGAAATATAAGAAGTGCTGCGGAAAGAATAAATAATAGATTTATGAATCAGAAGCACATCCGGAACACAGAGTGAACCGGATGTGCTTTTTTCTATGGAAATATAGGACGTGCTTTTGTATAATAGATATAGAGAAAAGACAGCAGACGAATGATGGCAGGAGGCATGATAAAAGAATGGCAGATACAAAGCAGTGGAGGGCGGCAGATGGGAGACTGCAGCCGGGATTTCAGACAGCAGGTTTTACATTGAAACAGGTGGGAAAACTGCAGGCGCTGGGAGCGCAGACACTGTATTTTGAACATGAGAAAAGCGGGGCGTCCCTGTTTTATATCAGAAATAAAGATACAAACCGGGGATTCTCGATTTCCTATCGGACACCGCATCTGGATGAGACGGACACGAATCATGTGTTTGAGCATTCGGTACTTGCTTCCTCTGATAAATATCCGAGTAAGGATATTTTTTTTGATCTTTGCAGCAAGACATACCACACATTTGTAAATGCATTTACCTATATACCATTTACGGCATATCCGGTGTGCAGCCAGAGCGAGGAACAGCTGCTTAAGATGGCAGATGTGTATTTAAGCTGCATGAAAGCGCCGGGAATCCGGCGGGAACGCCGCTTTTTTGACCGTGAAGCGGTCCGCTATGAGCTGCGCGACCGCGAAAGCCCGATTACGCTGGCAGGAACGGTGTACAGCGAGGATTTCGGCATGCTGAATGATACAGATAATGAGGCACTGCGGAATGTTTTGCGGGCGCTGTATCCGGGGGAGACGGCGGCAAATGCGAATGGACAGGCGCACCGTTTTTATAAGGATCTGACGTATGAACATACGATGGAGATGTATGATCGATTTTATCGGTTCGATAATGCTCTGATTTTGTTGTATGGGGATCTGGACTGGAAACGGTTTCTGGCATTCCTGGATAAAGAGTATCTGTGTGATGCAAAGAAAAGCTATGGAAAAGAAGACGGATGGAGTTTCCAGTCAGGCAGCGGGCGACAGGAAAAACAGGAAATGCAGAATATAGGGATGAGTGCGTTTTACAGCCCCGAGCCAGATGGTTTGGAAAATGGGGGAGAATCATTCTTCCGTCAGGCAACCGTTCCCAGTCCTGCTTACCGGGGAGACGCATCGGAGAATGCGGCGGTGGTATCGTATGCGATGGATCTGAGCGGCATTTCATGGGAAAAGCTGATCCAGTACAGCATCATTGCGGGAATGATGAATGTGGATGGATCGGTTTTCAGGGAAAAGCTGCGGACGGCGGGCATCCATTGTGATGCGAGCGCATCGGTGATGATGGAGGCAGAAAAGCCATTTTTTGTTTTCGAAATGACAGACAGCAGTCCGAAGGATGCAGAACGGTTCCGGCAGGTGTCGGATGAGACATTGTGCGAGATGCAGGAGCGCGGGATCGACCCGTCAGTGGTGGAGACGGCGCTCAAGGCGCGGGCGATACATGATTATACGGCAGGCGAAGATACGGATGTATTTGCGGATTCGATCGTGCCGGAAGTCAGCCTGAAATGGGCACTGACGGGCGATGCGGATGTGTATGCGGATGAGGCGGCAGCCTATGATTCTCTGGATGCAGGGACGGCACAGGCGGAGATTCGACGGTTTGCGGCAGAGCTTGGCGCGGCGAAGCGGCGGGTTCTTGTCACGACGGTTCCGACGCCGGGGATGGCAGAGGAGATGGAGCAGGAGCGCGACGCGTATCTGGCGCAGATGAAGGCGGAGATGAGCGAGGCAGAGCTGGATGCGCTGATTGCGAAGACCCTGGATTTTGATGCGTGGAATGCGTCGGAGTGTTCGAATGCGGATTTTATGATCCGGGTCGATGAGCTTCCGCCGCCGGAAGAGACGCCGGAATATCAGATATATGAGATAAATGGGATTTCGGTCTATGAATCGCCGTCGGATCTGGAAGCGATCAGCTATAATCGTTTATATCTGGATTTGAGCGGCGTGCCGGAAGAGGACCGTTTTTACATTCCTTTATATACAATGTTTGTTTCAGAGCTTGAAAATGCCCGGTATGGCAGAATGGAAAAGGAAAATCAGATTGAGCGCTATCTGCATGATTTTTCCATGAATGAGGGACATCCGGAGGTTCGGGCGGGACGAAACAGCCATCCGACGCTGGCGGTGAGCTGGTACGGGATGGCGGAGGATTATGAAGAGAGCCTGTATGTCCTGTTGGAACTCTTATCACATCCACTGTGGAGAGATAAGAATGCGGTTCTTCAGGCACTGGATGAGACGATTCCGTCCTGTGATGAGTCGCGCAGTGATGCGTATTCGCTGGCGGTGCGTCTGGCGGCATCTGGCTATAGCATCAATACGCGGTATCAGGAATATGTCGGCGGACAGGCGTTTTATGAGTTTTTGAAAAAACTGCGCGGGCGACTGGAACAGGAGGATGCAGCGATCTTCCAGCTGGCAGAGAAGATGGAGGAGGTGCGCGACCGCATCCTGCATGGAACAGCGGTGACGATTCTTCATGTTGCACCGAGGGAAAATCTGGAATGGATGCGGAACTGTGCGGGGCGGATTCTGGGAAATCTGCGGGGAGAACAGATGCCAGACCATGAAAATAAAACGGAAAACAGAGGGGAAAATGCTGGGTATACCTTCCCGGTTCCGGCGCGCAGGGAGGCGGTAATTGTGGAGAGTTCCAGCCAGTATACCGTCTTTTCGGCAGAGCTGAGCGCTGTAGATGGATTTTCCGGGCGGATTCTTCCGTATGTAAATGCGCTGGATGACCGGTATTTTGTGCCGCAGCTCCGTTTTCAAGGCGGCGCCTACAGCGCGTCGTTTGCATTTACGCCGACGATGGACCGGATCGTGGCGAGTACATACCGGGATCCGAAGGTCAGTGAGACGATCGAGGCGATCCGGGCGGCAGCGGGTGTATTGGAAAAACTGCAGCTTTCGGAGGCAGATCGGAATGGCTATATTTTAAGCAGTTACGGCAATGCGACGGCGCCGTGCGGATGCCTGGGACGGCGGATGGCAGCGATGCAGTATGCATACAATGGCCTGGATATTGTACAGATCCGTCGTTGGACAGAGGAGATCCGTGAGACGACCGCAGAGGATCAGAAAGAGGCGGCGCGGATCATCCGGCGGCTTCTGGAAGAAGCGTGGATTGTGACGACTGGAAATCAGACGGCGATCGAGATGGATCGGGACTGCTTTGACCGGATCCGGGATTTCCGCAGTAAAATGGCTGAATAACCAGATCCATATTTATAGGGAGGTAGAGAGAATGCGTACAAAGCGATTGGGAGACATGCTTTTGGAGCTTGGACTGATCACAGAAGGGCAGCTTAAAGAGGCGCTTGACTATCAGGCGAGGGAGAAAGAACGTCTGGGAACAACGCTGGTCAAGCATCATTATATCACGGAAGGTCAGCTGATCGATGCGCTTCGCATGCAGCTGGGCATTGACTATATTGATTTGACGCGGGTCGATATCAGCCCGGAAATGTCGAGTTTTGTGCCGAAAAACCTGGCAAAGAAGATGACGATCGTACCGGTGCGTATTTCCAAAGACCAGCTCTATCTGGCAATGGCGGATCCGCTGAACTTCATGGCGATTGAGGAAGCACAGCATACTTCCAAAAAGAAAATTGTGCCGATGATCGCCTCTGAACCGGCGGTGAAGCGTGCGATCAATATTTTGTATGGCAACGAGGGAGCGGCAGAAGCGATGGCGCAGATGCAGGCAGAGACGGCAGCGGCACAAGAGGTGCGTCAGGGGCAGACGGCGGCAAGAGAAGGACAGGAAAATGTGACGCCGATGATCCGCCTGGTCAATTCGATTATTGAGCGCGCCATTTCGGAAAATGCTTCGGATATCCATTTTGAGCCGACGGAGGAGGAGATGGTCGTCAGGATGCGTATCGACGGGCAGCTTCACCGGATCATGACGATCCCGTCGGAACTCAAGGATTCGGTCATTTCGAGGCTTAAAATCATGTCCCAGCTCGATATTGTCGAAAAAAGAATTCCGCAGGATGGTCGTGCGGTGATGCATTTAAGAGGAAAAGATATTGATATGCGTATATCCACCCTTCCGACCCTGTATGGAGAAAAAGTGGTTATCCGTATTTTGAAACGAAATGAGGAGACGCTGAACCGCCGCGGTATCGGTATTCCGGCAGTGGAGGATGCAAAGATTGATACACTTTTAGGGCTTACTTCCGGAGTTATCATGATTGTAGGACCGACTGGTTCAGGTAAATCTTCGACGATGTATACGCTGATCCGCGAACTTCTTTCGGATCGGACCAACCTGATTACACTGGAGGATCCGGTGGAATACCATATCAAGGGCGCGACACAGGTGCAGATCAATGAAAAAGTGGGGCTGACCTTTGCATCGGGTCTGCGCTCAGTTCTGCGTCAGGATCCGGATATCATCTGCGTCGGCGAGATCCGTGACGGTGAGACGGCAGAGATCGCGATGCGTGCGGCAATGACGGGACATCTCGTTATCACCACGATTCATACGGAAGATGCGATCTCGGCGATTGACCGTCTGCGAGATATGGGCGTGGCGCCATACCTGATTGCGGCGGGACTGCGAGGCGTTATTTCCCAGCGGCTGCTGAGGAAAATCTGTCCGAACTGCAAAACCCAGATTCAGCCGCCGAAAAAAGCGCTTGAGATGGCAGGAATCCCGGAGAAGCCTGGAAAATTATACTGGCAGGGAGCCGGATGCGATCAGTGCTTCCATTCGGGATACCGGGGCAGAATCGGTGTGTTTGAGGTAATGCTGATTCAGGAGGAGCTGCGCCGGTGCATTCTGGAAGGAGCTGACCGGACACGTTTCTTAGAGGCAGCCAGAAGAGCGAGCCAGTATGTTCCGATGCTGGAACACGCGCAGAAGCTGGTAGAAGAGGGTGTTTCGACGGTAGACGAGGTGATCCGGACGCTGCTGGCACTGTAAATGGTGCAGAAAGAGAAGAGGAGGCAGATGGTATGTATGGAATCGAGGAATTAATCGCGCTGGCAGCTGAAAAAAGGGCATCGGATGTGCATCTGATTGCAGGGCTGCCGCCAAAATGCAGAATTGACGGCAGAATCGAGACGCTGACGGATGGCGGGCTGACGCGTGAGGATTGTGAGGAATATGGACGCCAGCTGGCAGGCAATGCGGCAGATCAGATCGAGGCGATCGGACAGCTGGATTTTAGTGCTTCGTTTGCGGGACGGCGTCTCCGTGTGAATCTGTTCCGGCAGCAGGGCGCGCTCTCTGCGGCGATCCGTCTTCTGGGCAGTACGATTCCGAACCTGTCGGAGCTGGGGCTTCCGGAAGCAGTGAATCAGTTTTCAAGCTGGAATAAAGGCATTATTCTGGTAACCGGCGAGACGGGAAGCGGCAAGTCAACGACGCTGGCGGCAATTTTAAATGAGATCAACCAGAATCGTCCGCTCCATATGATTACGCTGGAAGACCCGATCGAGTATGTCTATGAACCGGCGCAGGCGATCATCAACCAGCGCGAGGTGGGCGTGGATGTAGAGAGCTATGATAAGGGGCTTTATGCAGCGCTCCGTGAGGACCCGGATGTCATTTTGATTGGAGAAATGCGTGATCCGGCGACGATCGAGACGGCGCTGATGGCGGCGGAGACGGGACATCTTGTTTTTTCCACCATTCATACCAATTCGGCAATCGACAGCATTGACCGGATTGTGGGTGTTTTTCCAGAGGATAAACAGCCGCAGATCCGGATGCAGCTCTCGATGACGCTGCGGGCGGTGCTGTCACAGCAGCTGGTGCCGAGGGCGGGCGGCAAGGGCAGGGCGGCAGCTTGTGAACTTATGATGCTCACGCCGGCGATCCGGAATCTGATCCGCGATGGAAAAACACCGCAGATGCAGAGCTATCTGCTTTCTAGTGCAAAAGAGGGCTCTATTACGATGGATAATTTTCTGATCCGTATGGCGAAAGAGGGCGTGATCACACCGCAGACGGCAGTCGATGCGTCCCAGGACCCGCAGGAGCTGAGAGAGAAACTGGCGGCGGTGCAGTATTAATAATATGGTAAAAACGGGTGAATGAAGCCTGCGAGGAATGCAGATTACTAGAAAACATAAAAATGTATGTTTGTGTAAATACTGAGATTGTAGCGAAAGTTTGAACAGTATATTTTTGACAATGTTTTTATGTTTCAGGAGGAGTTATATGCAGGCAGGTAAATCAAGCATCCAGTTTGAGCATCCGCCCATCATCACATCGGCGGCATCGATCGTGGGGCAGACGGAAGGCGAGGGACCGCTGGCAAGTTTTTTTGACCGGGTGGAGCCGGATCCGACGTTTGGGAAAAAGTCGTGGGAGGAGGCGGAGAGTGAATTGCAGCGCCAGACGGTGCAGAAATGTCTGGATAAGGCGAGCAGACAGGCGGCGGATGTGAATTGCCTGTTTGCGGGAGACCTGTTGGGACAGATTGTGGCGACCTCGTTTGGGGTGGAGTTGTTTGATATCCCGTTTTTCGGGCTTTACGGCGCCTGCTCGACGATGGGAGAGGCGATGATTCTGGGGGCGATGGCAGCAGGGGCCGGCTATGCGGATCGGGTTCTGGCGCTGGCGTCGAGCCATTTTGCCTCGGCAGAACGGCAGTTCCGGTTTCCGCTGGCGTATGGGAATCAGAGACCGCAGTCCACAACCTGGACGGTGACCGGGTGCGGGTGTGTGATGATCGAGGGAAATGAGAAAAATGAAGGGAAAGATGGGCGCAGAGCGAAAGAAAATGCGTCAGAATCACTGAAAAATGCTGGACAGGAAAAATTGCATCCCAAATTTCAACCTTGTATCCCAGCTGCCACCCCCGGAAAGATCGTCGATATGCAGATGCGCGATTCCATGAACATGGGAGCGGCAATGGCGGTGGCGGCGGTAGACACAATCTTGCAGAATTTCCGTGATTTTAATCGGAAACCATCTGACTATGACCGGATCATCACTGGCGATCTGGGAATGGTGGGGAAGGAGATCCTGCTTGATTTTATGCGCGAGGCAGGACAGGATATTTCCAGCATCCATATGGACTGCGGGATCGAAATGTTTGACCCGAAGACGCAGGATACCCATTCGGGCGGGAGCGGCTGCGGTTGCTCGGCGGCGGTGCTGTGCGGCTATATTCTTCCGAAAATACAGGCGGGTGAGTGGAAACGAGTCCTGTTTGTGCCGACCGGGGCGCTGCTGTCCCAGATCAGCTTTAATGAGGGGCAGAATGTGCCGGGGATTGCCCATGGAGTGGTGCTTGAGGGAAAAGAATCGTTCGGTGAATAATAGGTATTTGCAAGAAACTTTAGAGAGGGAGCAGAAAAATGGACTATATCAAAGCATTTGTGACCGGCGGACTTCTCTGTGCCGCCGTGCAGATTCTGATGGATAAAACGAAACTCATGCCGGGGCGGATCATGGTACTTTTGGTGGTATGTGGCTCGATTCTCGGTGCGATCGGCTTGTACGAACCGTATGCCAAATGGGCGGGTTCCGGGGCAACAGTGCCGCTGCTGGGGTTTGGGAATACGCTTTGGAAGGGCGTGCGGGATGGAATTGACAAGGATGGGGTTCTGGGGCTGTTCACCGGCGGATTCACGGCGGGTGCGGCGGGGATTTCCGGGGCGTTGATCTTCGGCTATCTGTCATCGCTGATTTGCAAACCCAAGATGAAGGATTAGAGAGAAGACGAAAGAAAAGTAAAAGAAAGCAAAGCAAAAGAAAATCAGTTGAGGAAATAAAAAGCTGCTGTAAAAGAGGCATATGAATGTCACTTTTTACAGCAGCTTTTTGCAGATATATTATTTTGCTGTTAATGCTCCGGATTCGCCGGGACAATCGGAATATTATTTCCATTCCGTCCACTTCCCGCCATCGGGCGTGGAACCGCAGAGTGGATCGGAGCCGATAGATTATCTGAATCGGGGCTGTAGCCCGGAGCTGAGAAATCGGCGCTCTCAGAAGGATGGATGATCGTGGACGAACCATTGTGAATCTTGCACTCGCCCGGCATGGAGAAGCGGGAATCGTCCGTTTCTCCGCCGTCTTCCGGAACGACCATAACTGTCTTGGAAATCTGCTGGTTCGTCGGGCAGAAGGCAGTTGAGATGCCGCCGGAGGCGGAGCAGATTGTCACGCGGGTGTGGTGATCGCAGGTCTCGGTCGGAACCGTGCCCTTCGCGAAATATTCAGTGTAGACGGCCGTTCCGCGCGGGTCACTGCTGCAGACGCCGGAAACCGGAAGCTTGCCGGATTTGCGGCATACTTCAGCAGTTTCAATGCTGTCCGGAACCGTAAATCCGGAGTCGCTTAAGCTCTCATGGACACGTGTCATGATATTTCGCCAGATGCGCTTGTGGTAACTGGTACCGCCGTTTGAAACGGTGCCGCCTTTTAATGGCTGGTTATTGTCGCACCCGCCCCAGATACCGGCAGTGTAGTACGGCGTAAAGCCTACAAACCAGACGTCGACGTTGCTGGTGGTCGTACCGCTCTTTCCGGCGCAGCTCATATTGGGAATCGCCGCTGTCGTACCGGTCGATTTAACCCCGGAACCGGAACGCGTATACATTGTATTGCTCTGCATAACATCCTGCATTGCGCTGGTTAAAAGATAGGCGGTAGAGTCTTTGAGCGCCTGCCGCGTCTCCGGTTCATTGTCGATCAGTATCTTTCCGTTGCGATCCAGAATCTTAGTAAAGAAGATAGGCTTCGTGTAGGTGCCGCCGTTGGCGATCGCCGCAAATGCATTTGTCAGTTCCAGGTTGCTGACGCCCTTTGTCAGACCGCCGAGTGCTGTCGAGAGAGTCTGATCCTGGCTTACGAGGGAAGTGATTCCCAGCCGTTCGGCATATTCGACACCGAGCTGCGGCGTTACCGTGTCCGCCATGCAGCGCAGGGCGACGATGTTCATGGAATAGGTAATGCCGTCGCGGATCGTGTGATAGCCCTTGTAATCGCTGCCCCACCAGTTTCGGAACTCTTTTTCACCGGAAGAGTATGGTCCGTCATAGTAAACAGTTGATAGGGTCGCGCCGCAGGCATCCAATGCCGGGGCAAAGGAGGAAATGACCTTGAAGGTCGATCCTGGCTGCCGCAGGGAGTCGGTCGCACGGTTTAAGGTGCGGTTTGCCGTCTTCTGTCCGCGTCCGCCGTTGATTGCCTTGACATAGCCGGTGGACTGTTCGATCAGGACGAACGAGGTCTGCGGCTCTAAAATCATGGTAACTGATTCACCGAGAACGGTGCTTCCGTCCTGCGTGAGGGCGGTGCGGTACTCATCGATCGCCGTCTGCGCCTCTTCCTCGGAATTAAACAGCCCGTCAAAACCGCTTTGACCCTTGACCTGCTGGATCCATGTTTTCAGAGTTTCCTGTGAATAATGCTGCGTTTCCCCGTCTGGATGGGTCAGGGAAAGGCGGTATTCAACCGAATAGCGAGCCGCGTCGTAGTTGGCAGGATTGTTGACTTCCTCATCGACGATCGCCTGAATCTGCGGATCCTGCGGGGTGTAAATCTGCAGTCCGCCGCTGAACAGAAGATTGGACGCCTGCGTGTCAGTATAGCCGAGCTGCTCTTTGAGTGCTTCGGTGACCTGGCTGATTAGCTCGTCCGTGTAATAGGAGTACGGTGTCTCATTTTCCTTGAGCGCCGTGTCGACATTCTGGATACGGGCGTAGACGTCGTCCGCCAGTGCTTCCTCCTGTTCTTCTTTTGTGATATAGCCCTGCTCATACATTGCCTGCAAAATGACCTTGCGCCGGGCGGCATTTGCCTCCGCGCCGCTGATCGGATTCAGCTTTGACGGATTCTGTGTGATACCGGCGATGACCGCGCACTCAGAAAGGGTCAGATCGGAGACGTTCTTATTAAAATAGCGCAGCGCCGCTGCTTTGACGCCCAGCGTATTGCTGCCGAGGTTGATCGTATTTAAATAGTTCGTTAAAATGACCTTCCGATCGACGTTTTTTGTCAGCTGCAGCGCCAGATATTGTTCCTGGATTTTTCGTTCGATTTTGGAACCTTTGCTGGTCTCCATACCGCCGTTGAAGACGGTATTTTTGATGAGCTGCTGGGTCAGGGTGCTGGCGCCGCCTTTATAATTATTTGTCAGGACACCGACCACGGCGCGTGAAATGGAGCGCAGATCGATACCGCTGTGTTGCCAGAAACGCGAGTCCTCGATGGAGACGAATGCGTCGATCAGATCCTGAGGAAAATCCTCGTAGGATGCTTCGATTCGGTTCGAGTTAGAACCGACCAGCGTGTCGGTCACTTCCCCGGCGCTATTATATATAGTAGAAAAATATCCGCTTGGAGTGAAGCTGTCCGGGTTGAAGTCCGGCGAACTGTCCAGAATGCCTTTAAACATGCCGATAAAGGTGCTGACACCTGTCACGCAGAGAAACAGAACAAGAACAAAGGCAGTCTTGAAGAAGGTCAGAAACAGCCGGTTGGCGTATTTCTTCTTCCGGGAATTGGCTGCCCGGATCCGTTTCTTGGTTGCTTTTACACCGTAATTCATGAGAACCTCCTTTGGGTTCGTAGTGGTTCGTTCTATTAATAAATACAGTATTTCCAATTATATCAAAATTCATGGGATAAATAAATACTATTGTCATGAAGTTTTTTTTACGGTATCATAAAAGATAAGGTTTGTTACTGGGCACGTATGCGTGAACAGTAACTAAGTGTTATTGTGGTTAAAGAAGTGAAAAAACATCCGTTTTAAGGATCGTAGTTCATAGATGGAGGAAAAGATGAAAGAGCGCTATAAAATCGTCTATCAGGGTGGCGAGGGCGAGATTGTGGAGAAGAAGTCCCGCTTTATCGCGGAGATCCGCCCGGTGGAATCGGAAGAAGAGGCGACGGCATTAATTGCGGAAGTCAAGAAGAAATATTGGGATGCGAGACATCATTGTTCGGCATTTACGATCGGAGAAAATAACGAGGTGGCGCGCTGCAGCGACGACGGCGAACCGGCGCAGACGGCGGGACGCCCGATGCTGGATGTGCTGTTGGGACGCGAGCTTCACAACGTCTGTGCGGTTGTGACCCGGTACTTTGGCGGGACACTTTTAGGAACCGGCGGACTGGTGCGGGCATACGGCGGCGCGGTCCAGGAAGGTCTTAAAAACTGTGTGGTTCTGGAAAAATGCCTGGCTCGCAAATGGAAGGTCGGGACAGACTACAGCGGGCTTGGAAAGGTGCAGTACATTTTGGCAGAAGCAGAGCTGCCGATTCTGGACAGCGAGTACGGCGAGGGCGTGGATCTGACGATCCTGGTGCCGTTTGACCAGGCGGGAGCAGCGGAGAAGAAGCTCATAGAGGGCACAAATGGAAGATGCCGGATCGAAAAACTGGATGAAGTTTATTTTGGCATGGATGACGGAAAAATCATTTTATTGTAAAAAAAGATTGAATAATGGATAAAAAAATGCTAAAATAACAAGCTGTATTATTTTGTGGGCGGATCCTTTGCCAAAGACGAAACGGCAGGATGCTTGTCTGTGACAGAAAATAATTATTAATTAGTACATGTAATGAATCATCATAAGAAAAGAGAGTAAGCAGATATGAAAATGAAACGGGAAGATGTCAGAAACGTTGCAATTATCGCTCACGTTGACCACGGTAAAACGACGCTGGTAGACCAGCTGCTTCGCCAGAGCGGTGTATTCCGTGCCAATCAGGAAGTAGTCGATCGTGTCATGGACTCTAACGATATTGAGCGTGAGAGAGGTATCACGATTCTGTCCAAGAATACGGCTGTTAATTACAACGGCACCAAGATCAACATTATCGATACACCAGGACATGCGGACTTCGGCGGCGAGGTAGAGCGTGTTCTTAAGATGGTAAACGGCGTTATCCTTCTGGTAGACGCATATGAGGGCGCGATGCCGCAGACCAAATTCGTTCTGCGTAAAGCACTGGAACTGGATCTGCCGGTTATCGTATGTATCAATAAGATTGACCGTCCGGAAGCACGTCCGGAGGAGGTTGTGGACGAGGTTCTCGAACTTCTGATGGATCTGGATGCATCCGACGAGCAGCTTGACTGCCCGTTCTTGTATGCATCTGCACGTTCTGGCTATGCGAAGAAGAACCTGGACGATCCGAATGTGGATATGAAGCCACTGTTCCAGACAATTCTGGATTACATCCCGGCGCCGGAGGGAGATCCGGATGCAGAAACACAGGTTCTGATCAGCACGATTGATTACAACGAGTATGTAGGACGTATCGGCGTTGGTAAGATCGACAACGGCTACCTGAAAGTAAATCAGGACTGCGTCATCGTCAACCATCATGAGCCGGACAAGTTCCGCAAAGTTAAGATCGGTAAGCTCTATGAGTTTGAAGGTCTGAATAAAGTAGAAGTACAGGAAGCAAAGATCGGTTCGATCGTAGCGATTTCCGGTATCGCAGATATCCACATCGGTGATACCCTGTGCTCCCCGGAGAAACCGGAGGCAATTCCGTTCCAGAAGATTTCTGAGCCGACCATTTCCATGGATTTCATGGTAAACGACAGCCCGCTGGCAGGTCAGGAAGGTAAATTCATCACTTCCCGCCATATCCGCGAGCGCCTGATGCGGGAGCTGAATACCGACGTCAGCCTGCGTGTAGAGGAGACAGACTCCGCTGACTGCTTCAAGGTGTCCGGCCGTGGCGAGCTGCATCTGTCCGTTCTGATTGAGAACATGCGCCGCGAGGGCTTTGAGTTCGCAGTCAGCAAGGCGGAGGTACTCTACAAATATGACGAAAGAAACCGCAAATTAGAGCCGATGGAGATCGCTTACGTCGATGTACCGGATGACTTTACCGGTGCTGTTATCCAGAAGCTGACCAGCCGTAAAGGCGAGCTGCAGGGCATGAGCCCGATCGGCGGCGGATACACAAGACTGGAGTTCTCGATTCCGTCCAGAGGTCTCATCGGCTACCGCGGCGAGTTCATGACCGATACAAAGGGAAATGGTATCTTAAACACCAGCTTTGACGGCTATGCACCGTTCAAGGGCGAATTAAGTTACCGCAAACAGGGATCCCTGATTGCATTTGAGGCAGGCGAGTCCATCACCTACGGTCTGTTCAATGCCCAGGAGCGCGGAACCCTGTTCATCGGACCGGGCGTTAAAGTTTACTCCGGCATGATTGTCGGACAGAGCGCAAAACCGGAAGACATCGAGTTAAACGTCTGCAAAACCAAAAAGCTGACAAACACCCGTTCTTCCAGCGCCGATGAAGCCCTCCGCCTTGTTCCGCCGAAAATCATGAGCCTGGAGCAGTGCCTCGACTACATCGATACCGATGAACTTCTCGAGATCACCCCGACCAGCTTACGAATCCGTAAAAAGATTCTTGATCCGACTCTGAGAAAGAGAGCGATGATCAGCCGTAAAAATAGCTAAATAATCGTAAAGTGGGAGCAGCCGCGCAAGCCAGCTGCTCCTTTTCGTATATTCAAGCGAGAGATATCCAGGAAACGACGCGCCCCGCCGTTTCCGTCCCTCTGCCGATCCCATTCCCTCTGTCGATTCATGTCCCCCACCCTGTCGAAATTTCCCCCTCACTTCTTCTTCTAAAACGGTCATTCCCCTCATACATATATACAGTAAGAAGCAGGACTCCAAGAACCTGCCGTGAAAAACTGCAAAAAAGAAGAGGAGAGAGATACTATGTCGGAAAAAATGATTGAAAACAACAAGGTTAGCGTGATTGGTGAGGTCGTATCGGAATTTACATTCAGCCACGAAGTATTCGGGGAAGGATTTTATATCGCAGACCTGGCAGTCAGCCGTCTGAGCGATCAGGTGGACGTGATTCCACTCATGATTTCAGAACGGCTTCTGGATGTATCGAAAGACTACCGCGGAATGACGATGGAGGCGATCGGCCAGTTCCGTTCCTACAACCGTCATGAGGGCGCGAAAAACCGTCTGGTGCTGTCTGTGTTTGTCCGTGAGATTCATTTCCTGGAAGAATTTACGGATTACACCAAAACCAACCAGATTTTTCTGGAAGGCTATATCTGCAAGGAGCCAATCTACCGGAAAACACCGCTGGGACGCGAGATTGCCGATATGCTGCTGGCGGTCAACCGTCCGTATGGAAAATCCGATTACATACCGTGTATTGCGTGGGGCAGAAATGCCCGCTATGCGTCCGGATTTGGCGTGGGAAGCCACGTGTGCGTGTGGGGGCGCGTGCAGAGCCGTGAATATACGAAGAAGCTGAGCGAGACAGAGTGCGAGAAACGTGTGGCATACGAGGTGTCGGTCAGCAAGCTGGAGTGCGTGGAAGAATAGGATAGGTTTAGGATGTTACAGCAAATTTTGAAGCCGGTTATGCAATCTATAGGACATGATAAATGGCTGGTTTTGCCATAGCTTGCCAAAACAGATAAAATATGCTAGAATAAGGCAGTTTACAGAATTCGTAAAACGATTATTGGATGGATAGAAATAAAACACACAGGCCTGTGTGTAAAAAGACATCAGGAAAGACAGTCTGTGCGCCAGCGCAGCGGGAGGCACAGAAAGAGGAGAGGGAAATGAAAAAGGGGAAAGTTCATATCATCTTCGGCACCGGGATGGGAAAAACAGCGATGGCACTGGGACGTGGTGTCAGTGCAGCCATGCACGGCCGGAAGGTAATTATGATACAATTCTTAAAGGGAGTGCTGAGCCATGAGACAGCAGATGGGTTAAAACAGCTGGAGCCGGCATTTAAAGTATTCCGATTTGAAAAACAGAATGAGTATTATGAAAATCTCTCTGAAGAAGGCAAAAAGGAAGAGCTCTGCAATATTCAGAACGGGTATAATTTTGCAAAAAAAGTACTCTGTACCGGCGAATGCGATATGCTGATTCTGGATGAATTTCTTGGGGTGTTAGATCAGAAACTGGTCGGAGACGATGCTCTGGAAACACTGCTGGCAGCGCGCGAGGAGAATGTCGATCTGATTCTGACCGGAAAAGTATGCCCGGCTGGGGCAGAGGAGCATGCAGACGAGGTGACGCGCCTGGAATGCCTGAAGCCGTCAAACGATCATGCGTGCATGAACGGTTGACAAGTATTCAAAGTAATGCTAAGATAGAAAAAACAAGTAGAGGTTGCGTTGATTATCAGTAAGCGGTCGGATGCGGCAGGTGCAGGAGAAGACAGCTGAAAGGATGATACGCCGAAGGGCTGCGGCGCCTGTATCTGCAGTTCCTGGGTGCAGGATGAAGAATTCTGTAACTGTCATCGACAGATGGGGAGCTACTGGGAGTTTGGATTTGAATTCATAGAGCTGGCCGTCGTGCCAGCTTTTTGTACGCTCAGGACCGACAGGCTGCAAACAAACATTCGTTTGAAGCAGGGACAGAAACGGACTCTGGAATAGAAACTCAGCCATCGTGCAAAAGAATAAGGAGGAAACAAAATGTCTATTTTTGAAGGAGCAGGCGTAGCGCTGGTAACGCCATTTCATGAGGATGGAAGCGTAAATTATGAGAAACTGGAGCAGATCGTAGAAGAACAGATCGCTGGCGGCACAGACTGTATTATCGCCTGCGGTACGACCGGCGAGGCGGCTACATTAAGCCATGAGGAGCACATCGAGGTGATTCGTTTCGTATGTCAGGTCGTAAATAAGAGAATCCCGGTTGTAGCAGGAACCGGTTCCAACTGCACAGAGACAGCGGTATATCTGTCTACCGAAGCGAAAAAGGCAGGCGCAGACGGACTTCTGCTCGTATCCCCGTATTACAATAAATCAACCCAGAAGGGTTTAAAGGTTCATTTCTCAGAGGTCGCAAAGGCAGTTGATCTTCCGATCCTTCTGTACAATGTACCGAGCCGTACTGGCGTCAATATCACCCCGGAGACGATCGTGGCACTGTGCAAGGAATATGATAACATCGTCGGTGTCAAAGAAGCAAGCGGCAATTTCTCCGCGATCGCACAGATTGCAAGCCTGTCAGGCGGAACAGTAGATATTTACTCTGGCAACGACGACCAGACGGTTCCGATGATGGCACTGGGCGCAAAGGGCGTTATCTCCGTATTATCCAACGTGGCACCGCGTCAGGTACATGATATGTGCGCGGCATTCAAGGCTGGCGATGTAGCGAAGGCAAGACAGATGCAGATAGATGCAATTCCGCTGATTGAGGCGCTGTTCTGCGAGGTAAACCCGATTCCGGTTAAGGAAGCGATGAACATGATGGGCGAGGAAGTGGGTCCGTTCCGCAAACCGTTAGTGGATATGGAACCGGCAAACCGCGATCGTCTGAGAAGAGAACTGGTAAATTACGGAATCAGCCTGAAAGAGTGATAAGATCGTTACTGTACACGGGTAGGCACTTTTGGAACCGAAAGTGCCGTAAGAAAACGTGGTGGCAGCAGGAATTTGCCGTATTTAAATGCGAAGCCACGGCAAATTCCGTTACTGGGCACGTATGCGTGAACAGTAACATAGGATCCGTTAAAACGGGCAGTGAAACAGAATGTGAAAATCAGATTCGGAGGCGTGCGGCAGGGCGCTGCACCTCTGAATTTTGAATGACATAGGGAAATGAGGTTTTAACAGATGGTACGAGCAATTATGCATGGCTGCAACGGCGCCATGGGACAGGTTATTTCCGGAATTGCAGCGAAGGACGAGGAGATCTCTATCGTTGCGGGTATTGATATGAGAACCGAGCAGAAAAATGATTATCCGGTTTTTGCGTCTCTGAACGAATGCAGGGTAGAAGCGGATGTTGTGATTGATTTTTCCAATGCAGCAGCTGTCGATGAACTTCTCGACTGGTGTGCAGAGAAGAAAATGCCGGTTGTTCTGTGTACGACAGGACTTTCCGAGGTACAGCTGGCAAAGGTAGAAGAGACGGCAGAGAAGACAGCTGTTCTTCGCTCTGCAAATATGTCTCTTGGTATCAATATGCTCTTAAAGCTTCTGAAAGAAGCAGCGCAGATTCTGGCTCCGGCTGGATTTGATATCGAGATTCTGGAGAAACACCACAATCAGAAGGTGGATGCTCCGAGCGGTACGGCGATTGCGCTGGCAGATTCGATCAACGAGGCGATGGGCAATACATACCATTACAAATACGATCGTTCCGCTACACGTGAGAAACGTGATGCGAAGGAGATCGGTATTCAGGCGATCCGCGGCGGCACAATCGTAGGCGAACACGATGTCATTTTCGCCGGTCAGGATGAGGTGATTACCTTTAATCATACGGCCTACTCCAAGGCGATTTTCGCAAAGGGTGCGGTACAGGCAGCCAAGTTCCTGGCAGGAAAGCCGGAGGGACGGTATGATATGGCGGATGTGATCGGTTAAGAGATTTTATACAGATGTGAAAATGGAACCCCGACTGTGAGTAAGTTTATCCACTCACAGCCGGGGTTTTCATTTCTGGAACTTTTCCCGCCCTTGTGTTTGTGGATGAAAGCTTCTGAAAATCAATTTGTCAAGGCTAGTGTATCATTTTTTTACATTTTGTGTAAAAAAATGACATCTTGTGCAGTGCAAATTGTAGAAAAATAAAACAAATGATAAGATGAATACAACAAGAAAAGCTTGAAATCGTGAAAAAGAAGAAAAACTCCAGAATAAAAATACATGAAAGACAGCTTTTCGATCAATACGAGGAGGTATGCTATGAGAAAACGCAAATGGATGAAGGCGGGTGCCTGTGCACTCAGTGCCGTTTTGATCATGGGCTTGTATGCTGGACCTGCTTTTGCCGAATGGGTAGGTACAGGAGGTGCAAGAGCCTACATCCTAAATGGACAGGTGCAGACAGGCTGGCAGCAGATCGATGGAAAATGGTATTACCTGAATGAACAGGGAGCACCGCAGATCGGCTGGGTAAAAGACGGGGACAAACAGTATTTCTGTACGGCGTCGGGGGGGATGGTCAGCGGTGTCGTATGGATCAATGGAAAAACCTATTATTTTGGCACACCGGACAGTGGAGAGATGGCAACGGGCGTTGTCAGTATCAACGGAATTCCTTATACGTTTGAAAACGATGGCACATCGTTCGGCGGCCGCAAGCCGAGACCGGCGAGAAGCTTTGAGGTAAAAGTGGCAGAAGACGGAACGATGACCATCTTAGAGACGACCAATGCCGATACACCGAAGCTGAATTCCAGAACATCCAAAGAACGCAGACATTCTGGAGGCGGTGGAAGTGAAACGCCAAGTGTGGTACCGAGTGATGCACCGGCGACGAAAGAACCGACCGAAAACCCGACGTCGACCGTGAAACCGACCCAGCCGGAAGAGACGGAAGGGGATACAACAACGGAGCCGCCGCAGCCAACAACGGAGCCATCGCAGCCAACAACGCAGCCAACAGATCCGTGATCAATCTGAAACTAAGAGTACGAAGTGAAAATAATCGGCCAAGTTCAGATTTGGGACGATTACAAACATTAATGATCTGTAACTGTTCAGTACCTTCACAGTTACAATAATCTATATTTTAACCTTGTTTTTGCTCTCCTGCATATAGGATGATGGAAACAGATTCATATACTCTCGAGCTCTTTCCTGCGTATGTGCAGGGAGGAGCCCGGGAGTATATAAGTTAGAGCGATGAGAAAGAAACGGCGTGTCTGAGGGGAGTGCCACTGAAATGGAGCACTTAAAAAGTCGTTAAAGGAGGTGCCAGAATGAAATCAGCTTACTGTATCGCCATTACGGCGTGCCTGACTGTCATCTGGCTGTATGAGGAAAAGAAAAAGCGGAGGATGGCGGGAAAGCTTTGCTGGAAAGCAGCGGCCGGGTATCTGATTACGCGCTTTGTATTCTTTGCCATTTCTAATCAGGAGGTTCATGGCTTCCTGGAAGTCATGGCAATGGATCTGGTGACAGCCGGACTTTTATATATTTTGTCCGGGAAAAACGGAAGCCGGGAATCAGCGTGGGAATGCCTGTATCTTTATATCTGGAATCCGATCCCGGTATTATCTGTTCTTTCACAGGGCAAAAAGCGGATGCTTTTTATCTGGCTGGCGGTATTGATTCTTTTCATGGGCAGTTCGTGGATAGAGCGCTTCAGAGCGCGCCTTGGAATAGAAAGATTCAAAAAAATTGAAATTCTTCTCACGGCTGCGGGAACTGGCATACTCTGGGCGCGGGATATCACCGGAGAGCGCTTCGGACAGTGCAGTCCGGGAGATGAATTTTATCCGCTGATGCTGATGCTTTTTGCGGTACTGGGTGTGGGAACCTGTGTATATGGAATCGCTTCTTATGTTGGAATAATACATGAAAAATGTCAAATTCCTGAATCGAAAGTCGAGCTGGATGAAGCAAAAGCGGCACGCTGCGTATCAAAACGAATGACGGGGAGTGAAAAAATAGATGCCGGGAAGAGCTTGGGAATAAAATCCTGTGAAAAGAACACAGAGTCGGAAAAGACTGGCGCGCCCTGGTCCGGCCGTGACTGGTGTATGGCAGCAGGATTGACAGTTCTCTTTGCTGTGATGGCATTTGTGAATCTTGGAAGCATGAAGGCGCCGCAGACTGCGTATGAATTTGAAAAAAATGATAGCCACGGAAATGAGATGGTGCTTCGGTTTGATGGAAGTGTGACTATCTCAGAAGCGCAGATTTATCTGGGTGGAAAGGAGAAGAGACATTTTGTATGCTCGGTTCCGAATGCCGAGGGAGATGGCTGGGATGCCATCGGGGAAGAGACAGAATTGTTATCTGTATACTGCTGGAATCCAGTGGAAATTCATTACCACACTTACGAACTAGGGATCGTGTCGATGGATGAGAGTGCAGAGGTCCTGGAAATCGTTCTTCTGGATCCGGATGGAAATCCGATCCTTCCATCCAATGCAGATGATTATCCAGAGGCATTTGATGAGCAAGAATTGCTTCCGGCGGATACAACCTATGAATACCAAAGTATGTTTGATGAGGTTTACCATGCCAGAACGGCAAATGAGATAGTAGAAGGGCGTACAATTTATGAGACAACGCACCCACCGCTTGGAAAATGGTGGATGAGTCTGGGAATCCGCGTATTTGGAATGACGCCGTTTGGATGGCGGTGTGTATGCGCTCTGTTTGGCATCCTGATGGTGCCGGTCAGCTATGCGTTTATGCGGAAAATCAGCCGGAGTACATGGATTGCCTCATTTGCAGCACTGTTGATAGTCTTTGATTTCATGCACTTTACATTGTCAAGAATCGGAACCATTGATGTGATAGTGGGATTTTTTATCCTGCTTACCTTTTATCTGATGTATCTGGTGCTGGATGACCTGAAAATGGGATGCAGCTGGAAAATGGTGTGTCTGATGATTTTAAATGGCATGGCAGCTGGAGCGGCGATGGCATCGAAGTGGACAGGGGTATATGCCTGCGCGGGGATTGCAGTCCTCTTTTTTACATTTTTGTTCCAGGAATATGGGACAGCTGCGGCACGGACCAGAAAGGGAATGTCTGGACAGGCGGCGATAAGTTACCTGGCGGGGCTGTCTGTCATCTGTATCGCTGCATACATTTTGATTCCGGCAGTGATTTACGTTGCATCCTATCTTTCTTATGGAAATGGTATGGGAAATGGAAATGTTTTCCAGACTATGTGGGAAAATCAGCAGCTTATGCTTCATTACCATGAGAAAACGGTGTTTGAACATCCATATGCCTCTGAATGGTATGAGTGGGCTTGGATTAAACGACCGCTTCTGGATGCATACACGTCGCTTAAGTCTGGTAAAATCAGTGTGGTTTCAACTTTTGGAAACCCGGTAATCTGGTGGTCGGCAATTCCGGCGCTATTTTATAATATATACCTGTGGCAGATTCGACAGGATAAAATAGCGGGATATCTGTGCATTTCCTATGCTTCTATGCTGTTTCCGTGGTTATTTATCCACAGAACCGTGTTTATCTATCAGTATTTTGCGTGCAGTATGATACAGATTTTAATGCTGGGAAATTGTCTGCATTTTTTCTGGGAAAGAGATCCGAAACGAACCAGGAAAGCCGCGTTGCTGTATCTTGCAGCAGTGATCGGCGCGTTCCTTCTTTTCTATCCGGTGCTGTCTGGATATCCGGTAAAACTGGAATTGAGATTTCACCTGTTTTAAGAGATTTAATAACTGTTATATTTTG
>ERZ772900.226-NODE-226-length-59367-cov-8.755817_pt1 | contig 59367 bp, 50 predicted proteins | sample MGYA00512124_ERZ772900 | MGnify/ENA primary metagenome ERZ772900 (study PRJEB29015, sample SAMEA2737716) | human gut metagenome | biome: human gut; feature: human-associated habitat; material: faeces | place: China | collected 2012 ... | reverse complement strand
ACTGCCGAGCAGCAAGCCCAACTGACATCAGCTGAAGGCTTCACGCTGAGCTGCATGTTTTTATAAAAGCAGGAAAGAAGGAATACAGCATGAGTAAAATGAAAGAATTACAGGACGCGATGATCGCAGCAATGAAAGCAAAGGATAAGTTCCGTAAGGAGGCGATCTCTGTTTTGGTATCCGCTGCAAAAAAGAGCGGTATTGATGCGGGCTGCCGTGAGGACATCCCGGATGATATGGTAAATGCAGCAGTCTTAAAGGAATTAAAGTCTTGCAAGGAACAGATCGACACCTGCCCGGAGAGCAGGGAAGACCTCTTGGGAGAATATAAGAAGCGCTATGAGATCATGAGCGAATTCGCACCAAAGCAGATGGATGCAGAGGAGATCAAGGCATACTTGCAGGAGAAGTTTGCGGATGTGATCGCCACAGGCAACAAGGGACAGATCATGAAGGCTGTCATGGCTGACTTAAAAGGCAAGGCAGATGGCAAGATCATAAATGGCGTTGTCGCAGAATTGATGAAGTAGAGGATTGCGTATGAACATCTTTGAGGTGGTGGGACCGGTCATGGTAGGACCGTCAAGTTCTCATACAGCGGGAGCCGTCAAGATCGGCTATATTTCCGGGCGCTTGCTGGGGGAGCCTTTGGTGCGGGCAGAGATCAACCTGCATGGCTCCTTTCTTGCGACCGGGGACGGACATGGTACGAAAAAAGCGCTGGTGGCAGGACTTTTAGGTATGCAGACAGACGATATCCGCATCCCACAGGCACTGGAGATCGCTGAGGAGCGGGGAATTGTCGTCAGTTTTGGACAGGCCATCCTGCGTGAGGCACATCCCAATACCGCGCAGTTGATCTTACATGGCAGATCCGGGCAACGACTGGAGATCATCGGACAGTCGCTGGGCGGCAGCCGGATCAATATTGCACTGTTGGATGGCATTGAGACCAACTTTTCGGGAGAGTCACCGACGCTTGTGGTCTATAATGAGGATCGTCCGGGGCATGTATCCGAAGTGACGACCATGCTTTCTAACCAGAATATCAATATCGCATCCATGCGCCTGTATCGCTCCAGCCGTGGCGGCGAGGCTGTCATGGTGGTTGAGTGTGATCAGGAAGTGCCAGAGAGCGGCATTGACTGGCTGCGTGGATTTGACGGTATCCGTAAGGTAACCTATCTTGGAATGACGGGAGAATAGATAGATGTATCATTCGATAGCAGATATTATCAGACAAAGTGAAGAGAAATCATGCCCTTTCTGGCAGATCGTCCTGCAGGCGGATATGGAGGAGAGAGGTGTTTCCTATGAGACATCTTTTGCGACCATGCGCCATATGTATCAGGCGATGAAAGCTGCGGATGCGGGCTATGATCCGACTATACATTCCGCATCCGGTATGGCTGGCGGTGCAGGGGAGAAACTGCATGTCTACAATGCCAAGGGTGCCAATCTCTGTGGAGAACTTGTAGGACAGGTCATGGAAAAAGCCATCAAGATGGGCGAGTCCAATGCCTGCATGCATCGTATCGTTGCAGCGCCTACGGCGGGCTCTTGCGGTGTGATCCCGGCAGTTTTTCTGGTGGTAGAGGAGAGGCTTTCTCTGCCTGAGGAGAAAATGGTTGAGGCTATGTTTGTCTCTGCCGGTATCGGTGCAGTCATTGCAGAGAATGCCTCACTTGCCGGAGCATCCGGCGGTTGTCAGGCGGAGATCGGTTCCGCCAGTGCCATGGCGGCAGGCGGACTGGCTTATTTACAGGGAGGTTCTGCCGAGCAGATTGCAGATGCAGCAGCCTTTGCCCTCAAGAATATGTTAGGACTTGCTTGTGATCCGGTCGGGGGACTGGTAGAAGTTCCCTGCATCAAGCGCAACGTGGCAGGCGCAGTGAATGCATTGACTTCAGCCCAACTGGCGATGGCAGGGATCACGTCTGCCATTCCGGTAGATGAGGTCATTGATGCCATGCGCAGGATTGGCAATGAGATGCCGTCTGCGATCAAGGAGACCAGTCTGGGCGGACTTGCCACTTCTCCTACGGCAGTCAGACTGACAGAAAAGTAATGCCGGACTATTTGTCCAGCATTTTCTTGTATTCACGCGGGCTGACGCCGACGTGCTTTTTAAAGAGTTTAGAAAAATAACCGAAATCAGGAATACCGACCGCCTCAGCGACCTCAGCGACGCTCATGTTGGTCGTATTAAAGTAGCGCAGGGAGGATTGGATGCGCTGTTTGCCGATATAAGAAGTCAGCGTCTCGCCGACTTCTTTTTTAAATGCATTTGACAGATAGGAAGGATTTTTGTCAAATTCCTCTGCCAGTACAGAAAGGCTCAAGTCGGTAACTAAATGTTGGTCGATATAGTTGACGACATTGCGAATCAGATAGGAGTATTTTTCATAGGTGTAGTTTTTGGCAAGCAGGGCATATTTTCTGGTCATCTCAAAAGGAAGATGTGTCAGAGCGCGTTGGGAGTTGAGTTCTGCAATCTTGAGGTCAAAGTTCTGCATTTGGTTAAAGACGTAGTAAGGATGAACTGCGGTCTCCAAAAGCCTTGCCGCGAGAAAGGTATTCATTGCAAATAATTCATGTCTTATCTGTGGCAGAGGACTGGACTGAAAAGGAGCCGCATAGTCTAACAGGGATTTCATATGATCGAGAGCCTGCGACTGATTTCCACTGGTTACAGCCTTGCTGCATGCCTCGATACGCTTGTGCATTTCCTCAACATAATCAGAAGAAAACTTATGAAAGCGTTCTTCGCTGGGATTGAGGGCGTGCTTTTCTGATTTGTAATTGACATATTCTACACGGTGATCCGCGAAGGCAGGAAAAAAGAACGTTATCAGATGCTCTATGGTCAAGATCAGATCGTTCAACTCTACGACCGGCAGGGACAGATAAAAGTGGGACATGGTCGAGGTATGCTGGGGAGCAATGCCGTTTTCTTTCATGATGCGGTTGATATTTGCCTGGTTGATCGGTTCCGTCCGAAATGGCATGATACCGATCAGATCCGGTTCTTCATCTGCGGTCAGGGAAATGATCATATTGTAAAAGCCCAGCGTGCTTTCCAAGACAACGATACGATAGGGAGAGTCCTCTGCTATAGAGAAGATGGGCGAATTGGTAGAGTATTCACCCCAGACCATGCGCCTAAGTCCCATATCCATTTTTTCAAAATCGTGGTAGGGCGCATGCATGAAAAAGGAATCGACCTTAAAACTGTCCGCTAGTGTCTGTTTAAATAATGGGAAAAAATCATCCGTACTGATATTCTCAAATGCCATAAGTGCTCCTTTCGTATATGTTTTTTCTATGTTTGACATATTTTGTTTCTATATATTTCCAGGTATCTGTAATTTTTTTGTCAAGAATACAATTCATGTAAAAATTTTACCAAAATAGCAAAAGTAAGACAAGAGCAATTTATCCTGGATTGCTATACTGGGTTCACAAAGCAAGTGAGAAAGAAAAGAGCCGTGTGCTCATTTTCGAAAAAGGAGGGTAAATTTAATGGCAACAAAGAAGAACATCAATGCATCTTGGAACTTCACAAAAGATGCAGTTTCTGTTGCAGAAGGCACATCCGTTTTATCTCAGGGCAACTGGGAGACATTGGATCTGCCTCACACATGGAATGGTGATGACGGACAGGACGGTGGTAACGATTACTATCGTGGAACATGCTATTATGCAAAGAGCATGAAGCGTGACGAGTTTGGCTCAGATCCGATCGTTTATATGGAATTTGAGGGAGCAAACTCAAGTGCATGGCTTTATGTCAACGGCAAAGAGGCAGGACACCATGACGGTGGTTACTCTACCTGGAGAGTCAATGTCACAGATCTTCTGGCAGAGGACAATGAGATCGTCGTTGCAGTAGACAATGCACCAAACGACCATGTATATCCGCAGATGGCAGACTTCACATTCTATGGCGGTCTCTATCGTGATGTTAATGTGATCAGTGTATCTGATGCACACTTTGATCTGGACTATTACGGAACACCGGGCATTGCCGTAACACCGACGGTAGAGGGTGCTAACGCTAAGGTCGAGGTTGAGGTATTTGTTACCGATGCTGCAGAAGGCGACACTTTAGAGTATGTTATCAAAGACGGTGACGCTGTGGTGGCAACCAAGACTACTTCTGCTGATGAGACAAAGGCAACTTTTGAGATTGAAAACGTGCATCTTTGGAACGGACGCAAGGATCCACATCTTTACACCGCAGAAGTTTCTTTAAAGAGAAATGATGCAGTATTAGATGAAAGAAGCACGCGCTTCGGCTGCAGAACGTTCGCTATCGATCCGGAAAAAGGATTTATCTTAAACGGAGAGCGCTATCCACTGCACGGTGTATCCCGTCATCAGGACAGACCACACATTGGTAACGCTTTGACACATAAAGAACACAAAGAGGATATCGACCTTATCCTTGAAATGGGTGCCAATACCATCCGTCTTGCTCATTATCAGCACAATCAGTATTTCTACGATCTGTGCGATGAAGCAGGACTTGTGATCTGGGCAGAGATTCCATATATCTCTAAACATTTACCAAACGGACGTGAAAATACCGTTTCACAGATGAAAGAACTGATTACACAGAATTACAATCATCCATGTATCGTTGTCTGGGGACTTTCAAACGAAATCACTATGGGTGGAGCAGAAGATGCTGATCTGATTGAAAATCACAACATCTTAAATGATTTGTGCCACCAGATGGATCCAACAAGACTTACGACAATGGCTGTTGTATCTATGTGCAGTATTGATGCAAAATATGTACAGATTCCAGATGTGATTTCATACAACCACTATTATGGATGGTACGGTGGAACAACGGATATGAACGGAGAGTTCATGGATGACTTCCACAAGAAATATCCAAATATTCCAATTGGTATGAGTGAGTATGGATGTGAAGCTTTAAACTGGCATACATCAAATCCTGTTCAGGGTGATTATACTGAGGAATATCAGGCATACTATCATGAAGAACTGATTAAGCAGCTCTTTACAAGAGATTTTATCTGGGCTACACATGTATGGAATATGTATGACTTCGCCGCTGATGCAAGAGCAGAAGGTGGAGAGAACGGCATGAACCATAAGGGCTTGGTTACATTTGATAGAAAGTACAAGAAGGATGCTTTTTATGCATATAAGGCATGGTTATCAGATGATCCATTCGTGCATATCTGTGGTAAGCGCTATGTAGACCGTGTAGAAGATACAACAAAGGTTACGGTATACTCTAATCAGCCAGAAGTAGAATTGTTTGTAAATGGTGAAAGCCTTGGCAAGCAGACAAGTGATGTGCATTTCTTCTACTTTGATGTACCAAATGCAGGCGAAAGTACACTTGTTGCAAAAGCAGGTGATTGCAGCGATGAAAGCAAGATTCGCAAGGTAGATACCTTCAATGAAGAATATCGTTTGAAGGAAGAAGGCGAAGTCCTTAACTGGTTCGATATTGATATGCCAGAAGGATACTTCAACATCAATGACCAGATTGGTGATATTATGAAGACCATCAAGGGTAAGATGTTCATCGGTGAATTGATGCTTAAGATTATGAAAGACGCTGATGGTGGCGCAGCGGGAGCAGCAGCTGGTGTTGATCGCGAAGGCATGATGAAGATGCTTGGTGGTTTCTCTGTTAAGCGTATGCTCAACCTTATGGGAACTGCAGGTGGCGGCAAGCAGTTTACAAAAGAAGAACTTCTTGAACTGAACAGAAAGCTCAATAAGATTAAGAGAAAAGACAAATAATAAAAAGTGTTTTTTAGGAGGAGTTTATTATGAGTAAAACACAAGACGTAAGACCTTTTGGCTTACGAGACAAAATCGGCTACATGTGTGGCGATTTGGCAAATGATTTCTCATTTATCTTTGCAAGTAGTTATGTAATGGTATTTTACACAAAGGTTATGGGGATTTCAGCAGGCATGGTAGGAACGATGTTCCTTGTTGCAAGATGTCTGGATGCATTTACAGATATCGGAATGGGACGTATTGTTGATAATTCAAAGCCAACAAAGAACGGACGTATCCGTCCATGGATTCTTCGTATGTGTGCTTTCGTAGCACTGGCATCCTTTATGATGTATCAGTCATTCCTGGTTGATGCTTCTTATGGTGCTAAAGTAGCATATATGTTTATCACATATATCCTTTGGGGATCTATCTTCTATACATCCATCAATATTCCTTACGGATCTATGGCATCTGTTATTTCAGCAGAGCCTAAGGACAGAAGTTCTCTTTCTGTATTCCGTTCTATGGGTGGTGGTGTTGCCGGTATTATGATTGGTATTATGGCACCGATGCTTGTATATCATACCGATGCACAGGGTAACCAGGTTGTATCTGCATCTCGTATTTCTGTGGTTGCAGGCGTATTCTCTGTCATCGCTATTATTTGTTACTTACTTTGCTATACACTCACAACAGAACGTGTTGCGTATGTGCCAAAGCCAGCAAGCGAAAAGAAATCAACAGCAGAGACATTAAAGACTCTTTTTACAAGCAGAGCTTTGTTAGGACTTGTACTTTCAGCTGTATTACTTCTGTTGGCATCTCTTATGGGGCAGGGTATTAACACATACTTATTTGCTGATTACTTTAAGAACACAAAGGCATTGTCTGTATTTGCATTATTGATGCTTCCATGTATGATCGTACTTGCAGGTATTTCTACAAAACTTGCTACAAAATTTGGTAAGAGAGAATGTAGTATGGTTGGTATGTTCGTATCTGGTATTCTCTACTTTATCATTGGATGCTTACACATCAAGAATGTATGGGCATTCGTAGGAATGGTATTCGTAGCTATGCTTGGTATGTACTTCTTCCAGATGCAGTGTTGGGCACTTGTTACAGACGTTATCGATGATATGGAAGTACAGACAAGAAATCGTGACGATGGTACGATTTATGGTATCTACTCATTCTCAAGAAAGATTGGACAGGCAATCGCTGGTGGTCTTTCCGGATGGGCACTTGGATGGATTGGATACGATGAACTTGCAGCAGGACAGACAGAGGCAGTTGCAAATGGTATTTACAACTTGGCTACTTTCTTCCCAGCAGTGATCTACATTCTTTGTGGATTAGTACTTATGTTCATTTTCCCTCTGAATAAGGCAAGAGTAGATGCAAACGTTGCAGAACTTAAGAAGAGAAGAGAAGCAGCAAACTAGTCATTTATTAAGAAAAACTCAATTACGAATGAAAATCCACATGTCAGATCAAGGCATGTGGATTTTTTCTTGTGTTTTATTAGGAGTTTCGTAAATTTTCGGTAAAAATGCCGAAAAAGCGTAGATTTTGCAGGGACTCTATGTATATAATAGAAATATGTTTACAAAATGCTGATGAAGGGGGATTTCAATATCATGACAGAGACACAAAAATATCTTTATGCGGATAGTGATCGTCAGACCGAGCATGTGAACCGGTTGGAATGGCAGGTCTTTACGATTTTTTCTATCTGTAATTTTATGATCGTATTTGTTGCTTTTTTGAGGGGATACAGGACAGCGGCATTTACAGGGACGACTTTTCTTATTTCGGCGGTCACGGTGGTGGCTATGCTGATCGCATATCTGCGCAAGCGCGACAGCAGCAAGATCCGTTGGATATCACTGGTGGCACTGGTGCTTTTGACACTGTTTACGACCACTGCCTTTGACAGTTATTATATGCGCTTTGCAGTTGTTGCACCGATGGCAGTCTATATCCTGTATTATGACTCCAAGTTCATGGTCAGTTCCGCGGTAGCGATCATGCTGACAGAGATCGCAACAACCGTGCAAAAGTTCTTTAAACCGGATTGCACGGTAGACCGTATTGACATCTGTACGGCAACGGCGATCGTTATCTTCTACCTGATCGTAGTCTGCTTTATCGAAGGGACCGGCAAGAAGTTCCGTCTGGATATGCTGGGCAGCCTACAGGATGAGAAAGACCAGCAGGAAAAGATGATGCAGGATGTCATCTATGTGGCAAGTGAAGTACGAAAGGGTACGGCGGGTGCCATGGATATCATGAACCAGTTGAATGAATCCACCAGCGTTGTGACAGGGGCAGTCAAGGATATTTCCGACAGTACCCAGTCGACCGCAGAGAATATACAGAACCAGACCGTGATGACCCAGAGCATCCAGGATGCGATCGAAAAGACCCTTCATCACTCTGAGAGCATGGTTACGATCGCGGAAAAGGCAAAGGAGTTAAACGAGGAAAACTTATCCATCGTCAAGGAGATCCAGAACCAGTCTGAAACGATCGCAGAGACCAATGATGAGGTGGCAGTAACCATGCAGACTTTGCAGGAACGTGCCAATGCCGTTAAGGGTATCGCTGATACCATTTTTGATATTTCCAGCCAGACCAACCTGTTAGCGCTTAATGCATCCATCGAAAGTGCCAGAGCAGGCGAAGCGGGCAAGGGCTTTGCAGTCGTTGCAGATGAGATCCGTCAACTGGCAGAAAAGACCCGTGTGGAGACGGAAAACATTGCATCGATTCTGGGTCAACTTTCCGAAAATGCAGCAGATGCCGTGAATGTCGTTGCCAAATCTGCAAGCGCCGCCGGACAGCAGAATGAACTGATCGGCAGAGCAGTAGAGACCTTTGATGAAATGAATACTAATGTAGGACAACTGACACAGGATATCTCAGATATCGACACTATGCTGACAGATCTTTCCGAAGCCAACAATCATATCGTGGACAGCATTACCCACCTGTCAGCAACCTCGGAAGAAGTTACGGCAGCGTCGGCGCAGGCGGAGGGCTTGAGCAGCAAGAACCTGACCAATGCCGACCAGACCAAGAGTATTCTGGATCAGGTACTACATGTTTCCAAGCAATTAGACAAATATGTCGGCACAGAAGAAAGCGATGTGTCGGAGATTATTCTTTAAACACTACCCCGGAAGAAAAATTTTCCTCCGGGGTATAATATTTTTTTTCAGAATACCGATAATCATTGTGTAAAAGCAAAAAGAGCTTCATGTTTCAAGGAAGAAAGGAGAGTGCCATTATGCGTATAGAAGCATATAATCAGGTAGCACAACTCTATAAGACGAATAAGACTTCAAGCACCCGCCCGGCGTCAGCAAGTGCTATGGGAAGAGACGAAGTGCAGATTTCATCTTTTGGACGTGACTATCAGATCGCAAAGAAGGCAGTCGCAGAAGCTTCGGATATCAGGGAAGATAAAGTTGCTGAAATGAAATCAAAGTACGAGTCAAATGATTATCAGGTAGATACCGGAGATTTTGCAAGCAAATTGCTTGAAAAATATCAGATGGGACTGTAAGGAGAATCGTAAGTGGCTAGTTTAGTAGAAGAATTACTCGTAGGAATGAAAAAAGAAGATGCATGTTATACCAGATTACTGGAACTGTCCGAGAACAAGAGACAGGCGATCATTGCAGGTGCAGTGGCTGATCTGGAAGAGGTGACTGCTACAGAAGAAAGTATCAGTAGTGACTTGAAAAATCTGGAAAACAAGCGCGTGAGTATTCTTCGCGATATGGCTGTAGTTTTAGGACATGACGGTGAGCAGTTGACTGTGACCAATGTCATCGAGCAGTTAGACGGACAGCCAAAAGAGCAGGGCGATCTGACGGCAGCCAGAGACGCACTTGTAGACGTTGCCACACGTTTACAGACAGCAAACGCACAAAACAGTGTACTTCTCCAGCAGGCATTAGAGATGGTTGAGTTTGACCTGACTTTGTTCAAGAGTCTGAAGCAGGCACCCGAAACAGCGAATTATGACAAGAACGCTTACAACACGGGAGAACTGCTTGGCAGCAGTAGCTTTGATACATCCCAATAAAAGGATAACCGGGGCTTTTGAATTAGAGTTAGAGGAGGATATACCATGGCTAATGGATTCGGAAGCTTGTACGTGGGAGCGTCAGGATTACAGACACAACAAAATGCACTGAATGTTGTTGCCAACAATTTAGCAAACGTAAATACGAAGGGCTATGTACGCCAGCAGGTCGTATTTGCAGATAGAAATTATACATCTTTTGCATCAGCATCTATCAGTACACAGCGGGCAGGACTCGGTGTGGATATCGGTGATGTGGTTCATGCGAGAGATCTTTTTTTAGATAAAGCATATCGGTCCGCAACAGGACGTCAGGCATTCTATGCCGCCAGTTATGATGCGGTCTCCGAGGTAGAGACATATTTACAGGAAACGCAGGGACAGGCCTTTCAGACCTCGCTTGCCGATCTGTATGAAGCATTTTCTGAATTTGCACAGGATCCGTCCGATGCAGTCAACCAGAATCTGGTCATGCAGAAGGCATCCCTTTTTGTCAGCCGTGTAAGTAGTCTGAATCAGGGACTTCAAAGTTATCAGTCAACGATCAATCGTAAGATTTCCGATGATGTTGACCGCATCAACGAACTGGGCACCAAAATCCAGGAATTAAATTTACAAATACAGAGAGTGGAAGCAGGCAAAGTGGAGACAGCCATGGATCTGCGCGATCAGAGAGACCTCTATTTAGATGAACTCTCCAGTCTTGCAAAGGTATCTTATTCCGAAAATGTTGATGGTATTGTCAAGGTACAGATCGACAATGTGGAATTTGTTACCGAGAATAATGTCTACCAGATGGCGATGCACGAGGATAAACTGACAGGTTTCCAGACCCCATACTGGCCGCAGTTATCTGATACCGAGAATGAAGACTACTATTATGTATTCGATACGGACAATGCCAATGCCACCAACGGCACGGATGTGGGAGAGGTCAAGGCGCTTCTTTTGGCAAGAGGTAGCGGTCATGCCAATTATCTGGATATGGCAGGGCTTAGCGCATACGACTATAGTACCGGGCTTTCCAATTCCATCATGATGAATACAGAGGCGGAACTGGACACTCTTTTCCATAGCATCGTGACCGCCATCAATGATACCCTCTGTCCGAATACGACCTATGGGGCAGTTAATTCCAATCTTGGCGGAGGTAGCATAACCGGTGTGGATGCGACAGGAAAGACTTGGACGATCACGGCGGATACCAAGATCTTAGATGAGGCAAATGCTTCGGTCGGCAGTGATGGAGAATTGCCGCCACACGAACTTTTCTCCCGCATCGGTTGCGACCGTTACACCAAGGTATCCCTTGCGGATGGCAGTACAGTTTATGTATATAACGAAGAAGATCCGAGCGATGAATCGACCTGCTATACCATCGAGGATACCGTCATCAACCCGGACATCATCGATGAAAAGAGTCTGATTCCCTATAAAAAACAGACAGGAGAGATCGATTATACTTTGGGCGCCAATCTGGAGCGTATCTGGGATCAGGAAAATTACCTGCTCAATCCTACCGATACGACACCATGTACCTTTACCGATTTTTACATCAAATGGATCGGCGAGGTTGGAACCGTCGGTTCCGTCTACAGTACGACTTCTGACAGTTTGCAGGGGACAGCAGATACCATCGACAACAACAGGCAGATGGTAGTAGGGGTTTCTTCCGACGAGGAACTGACCAACATGATCCGTTATCAATCAGCATACAACGCATCCAGCCGATATATCAATGTGGTGAGTACCATGATCGATTATCTGCTGAACTCATTATAGAAGGGAGGGCAAAGACGCTATGCCATCTTCATTTTTTGGACTTACCGTTGCCTACTCGGGCTTAAATGCCTCACAGGCATCCATCAATACAACGGCAAACAATATCTCCAATGTGCAGACCAAGGGATACAGCAAGCAGGTCGTCAATCTGACCGCATCTTCTGCCCTTCGCTGCTATCAGAGATACGGCAGCACAGGAACCGGTGTTACGGCGGATTCCGTTACTCAATTACGTGATGAATATTACGACGAGAAATACTGGAACAATCAGGCGACACTGGGGCTTTACGAAAAGAAACTCTACTATATGGAGCAGATCCAGAACTATTATACCGACGGAACGTTTTCGACCACAACAAGTTCCGGTTTCTCTACCATTTATGCCAAGATGTTCAATGCCTTAGATGCTGTCAAGACTAATGCCGGATCAAGTGCATCCCGCAATGAGTTCTTAAGCACCGCTGGAGAACTCTGCACTTATTTTAACAGTACGGCACAGCAGTTACAGAGTTTACAGACTTCCATCAATGATGAGATCAAGACGACGGTCGACAATGTCAATTCCATCGCCAAGAAGATCTCCATGCTCAACAAGCAGATCAATATCATTGAGATGGAGGGGGGACATGCCAATGAACTCCGCGACCAGCGTGCAACGCTGGTAGATGAACTTTCCAAGATCGTACCGACCAAGGTCGAGGAAAAGAAAGTAACCAACAGTAATTACGAGGATCAATATACAGGGGCTACCTATTATACAGTCAAGATCAACGGACAGACCCTGGTAGACAACTACGAATACAATGCCCTTGCCTGCAAGTCCAGAGATTACAAATACAATCAGTCCGATGTGGAAGGACTTTACGATCTGGTCTGGGCGTCCACAGGAGCAAGTTTTGATGCGACTGCGACCAACATGAGCGGCGAATTGCGTGCCATGTTTGAGATCCGCGATGGCAACAACAGCGAGAATCTGACCGGACGTGTGACGAAGACGAGCAGCACTTCCATGACGATCACGGGAGCCAATATTACAGATATCGACAAGATGAACATGCCGGCATCCGGCTCTATCTGGGTCAACAATAAGCAGTATTTCTATGATTCCTTTGAATGTGAAACGGATGCCGATGGCAACATCACTTCCTATACCTTTGATCTGAACAAGCCGCTCACGACGGATGAACAGACCAAACTTGCCAACAAGAAACTGGTAGTCGGGGAGAGCGTTAGTTTCATGGGGGTTCCGTATTACATGAACCAGATGAACACTTTCCTGCGATCTTTCTGTGAGGCGTTTAACAGCATTGAAAGAACCGGCGTGGATGCCGATGGCAATGACATGGGATCTGTCTTTGTGGCACAGAACAAAGCGCTGGGGACAGAGTATGATATGTCCGATGCCTTAAATGAGACCGATGCCAACGGCAATGTCTCTGGAACGACATTTACTTCTTCGGCAAATAATTACTATCAACTGACTGCGGGCAATGTCAAGATCGCAGAGGAATGCAGCGACCCGGATCGTTTTGCGACCCATACCAAGTCAGATACAGAGGATGGCGTAGATGCCTATGATCTGATCGAGCAATTAAAAAATCTGCAGAGCAAGACAGAACTCTTCCGCGGTGGCGGTGGCGATACTTTTTTACAATGTATCTATGCAGATGTTACGGTAGATACGCAGGAATGTGATGTTTTTACCGATAACTATACCAGCATAAGTACAACGATCAACAACCAGAGAATGTCCGTATCCGGCGTGGACGAGGATGAGGAGGCATTGGATCTGATGAAATTCCAGAATGCCTACAATTTGGCATCCAAGTGCATTTCCGTATTGGCAGATATGTACGACCAGTTGATCTTAAACACAGGTGTGTAGTTTAGAACGTGTGATTTATAAGAAAAGGAAAAGGTGACGAGTATGCGTGTTACGAACAATATGATTTTGAGGAACTCTTCCTATAATATCAATGGAACGAAAGGCAGTGTCAATTCATCCATGAACCAGATGACGACACAAAAGAAGATCAATAAGCCATCCGAAGATCCGGTGGTTGCCATTCGCTCCCTTCGTCTGAGCACCAGCCTGAGCCGTGTTGATCAGTATTACAAGAAGAATATCCCGGATGCAGAGTCCTGGCTGGATGTAACTGAGACAGCCCTCAACAACATGAAGTCATTGATGACGGATGTGCGTACCCAGTGTGTCAACGGATCCACGGATACCCTGAATCAGGAAGACCGCAATACCATCCTCAAGCAGTTGAAGTCTTTGCAGAGCCAGTTGTATGCAGAAGGTAATGCAGACTATGCGGGAAGAACGGTATTTACCGGCTATCGTACCGATCAGGATCTGGTATTTACGGAGAATGAAACCAAGACCTCTTATCAGATCGATCAGACCTTTACCTATGAAGATCTGGAGAGTTTTCGCTATTATACCGGCAATGTCAAGGTGCCGGCAACTAAGGATGAGGTCTTAAACAGCGATATTTCCGATACCTTGCAGTCTAATTATTACAGACTGCGTACCTCTTATAACAAGATCGATGACATGCAGGCATTTTCTTACACGACCAAGGATGCCAACGGTCAGGAACAGACCATGACCATCGATCTGGCGAATGCAACAGATCAGACCGGCACCAATGCCGATGGCTCTAATTTTACCTACAAGACGGCTACCGCAGTAGATGCAGGCGGTGCGGCAGTCAATCCGGCAAGAACCATGTATGTCTTTGATACTGAGGAGGACTGGGCGGCTGCTATGGGACAGAAGCAGGTCGGCGACAATGATATTGTCCTGATCAAGGAAAACGGAAACATTGTACTTGGCGAGCAGGTTTCCTCGGAGTTCCGTACCAACAAGGCGACCATTTCTACGACCTATGACAAGACCGGATTTGACAAAGGGGAACTGCGGCCGGAGTATTATTTCAACTGTACCAACAAGACGGATGCCAACAATCCGATCAGTTATAAAAAGTATGATGAAAATGGCAAGGAAATCGGCTATGATATCAATTATACCGTTGCCAACAATCAGGAACTGACGGTAAATACCGAGGCATCCGATGCTTTCAACAGTGATATCCAAAGAGATATTGACGATATGATCACATCTGTGACCAATGCGATCAGTGCGCATGACAAACTGACCGAGTTAAAGGCAATGAAGGGGGAAACCCAGTATGCCGAGAAAGAGTACCAGACCAAACTGGATGAATGGATCACGGCAGCCCAGAAAGAGGCTGATTACGCGGATGACCATCTGCAAAAGTTGTTCAGTTCCGAGATCGGCAAGGTTGATGGCTATCTGAGCAATATTAACCTGTCTATCACCCAGGTGGGGTGTACAGGGGACCAGTTGCAGTTGACCGAGACCAGAATGAGCAACCAGCAGGAGACTTTGCAGGAATTGCAGTCTGACAATGACAACTTGGATCTTTCAGAGATCATCATCAATTATACAGCCATGTATAATGCCTACCAGTCATCATTGACAGCGGCAGGAAAACTGAGTGGCATGACACTTTTGAACTATTTATAAAATGTGCCATAACAAAGGCAAAAGGAGAGGAATATGCGAGTAGAAACAAGACTATTTGGGGAAATTGATATAGCAGAGGAAAAGATCATCACCTTGGGCAGAGGCTTGATCGGTTATCCGGATATGAAACGTTTTACCCTGATCTTTGATGAGGAAAAGCAGGGCAAGATCATGTGGCTGCAATCACTGGATGAGCCACAGTTTGCTATACCGGTCGTAGATCCGGCGGGCATCTGCGCGGACTACAATCCGACCGTCAATGATGAACTTTTAACACCACTGGGTCAGTTTAGTGAGGAATCTTTGTTTGTGCTGGTGACGATCCGTGTGCCATCGGACATTACCCGAATGACGATCAATCTCAAAGGACCGATCATCATCAACACCGATAATCTCCGTGGCGAGCAGATCATCGTGGAAGATGAAGTGCAGACACGTTTCCCAATCTATGACATTTTAAAGAGCAGAAAAGAGAAGGCAGGTGAGTAAGAGATGCTGGCATTAACGAGAAAAAAAGGCGAATCCATCGTCATCAACAATAATATTGAGATCAGCGTATTGGAGATCCGCGGAGATCAGATCAAGATCGGTATCTCTGCACCAAAGGATGTGCCGATCTATCGCAAGGAAGTATATTTGCAGATCCAGGAAGAGACCAAGGAAGCCATGAATGTGGAAGGTCTGGAAGCACTGGAAAACCTGTTTTAAAAAGAATGGATAGGAAGAGATTTGTGGGAGAAGATCCGCAAATCTCTTTTTGCATATGGGGTTAAGAATTCCAGCGCACAGTCGATATAAGATGTAGAAGAATTGATGTCGTTTATATTTTGCACACGGAGGTGTAAGGATGAAAGTAGAGTCAATGCAACAGGTAAACAGCAGTTACCAGAGTCAGGGAAGTGCTAATGTGGCTGCGCAGGCTGTACCGGCAAAGAGTGGTACAGCGTCTACCAATGACATGAGCATGCAGCAAAAGGCAAAGGATGCTGTTACGATCACGGAAGATGGTGTCAAGACAGGAAATGTTCGGGAAGATGGACAGGCGAGCAACGAACAGATCCGTCAGGCTGTAGATACGATCAATAAGAATGCACACAATGAGGAGGCTGTCTTTGGCATCCATGAGGCAACCAACCGTGTGACGATCAAGATTGTGGACAAGGAGACAAAGGAAGTCATCAAGGAGTTTCCACCGGAAAAGACATTGGATATGATCGCCAAGGTCTGGGAAATGGCGGGGATCATGGTAGACGAGAGAAGATAGGAGGCAGCATATGACAATTCGTATGTCAGGTATGGTATCAGGTATGGATACAGAATCATTAGTGTCCGCTATGGTATCTACTTATGTATCAAAGAAAGAAAAATATCAGAAAGCCCAGACCAAGTTGTCCTACAAGCAGGATGCATGGAAGGCTTTGAATACCAAAGTATATAGTTTATATTCATCTATCAGTAGTCTGCGTTTTTCATCTGCTTACAGCATGAAAAAGACGACGGTTTCAGATGCAACAAAGGCAACGATCACTGCGGGCAGCAATGCCATCAATGGTACACAGAGTCTGCAGATCAGGCAGTTGGCAAGATCCGGTTATATCACAGGGGCCAAACTTGCCAAAGGCACGAATGAGGATACGACACTGGCTTCTTTGGGCTATACCGGTGCAGATACGACAATCTCTGTCAAGACAGCATCCGGCACCAAGGATATCACGATTGGTAAGGACAGCAAGATCTCTGATGTTGTCAAAGCCATGAATGATGCAGGTGTTAAGGCTAGTTTTGATGCGACCAACTCCAGAATGTTTGTCAGTTCCGCAGAGACCGGTACAGCCAATGATTTTGCTCTGACGGCCGCAGATGGCAATGGACTCAAGGTCTTGTCATCCTTGGGAATCCTGGTGAAGTCCGATGCGACAGATGCTGCCTATAAGGCAAATGCTGCTTATGCACTTGGTACCATGGGCACCGATGCAGACGGCAATGTGGTTTCCTATTTTGAATTGGATGATGATGGCAATATCAAGTATGATTCTGACGGAAAGGCGATCATGCGCGCAGGCGTTACTTACAGTGCTTCCGAGACTCAGAAGGCAATCCAGGAGATCATGGAAAAACTTGCCAATGCCTATGACAGCAACAGCAAGTTAGATGCAGAAAAGAAAGAACTGACTTCAAAGATTGATTATACCGAAGCAAAAAATGCGGTAAATGATGTTCTTGCAAAAGATAAAGGCTCGCGCCTGATTCAACTTTTAAAGACGGCAAATCAGGATAAGGTCTATGTCGGACCGGATGGTCAGACCTACACTGGACGGAGTGAGGTCAAGGACGACGATGGTAATGTAACCGGCTATCACTATTACAATACTAAGACTATCAAGGTCAATGGAACCTATCTGGATGTAGAAGATGAGGACAAGCCGTCTCTGGATGTATCTGCGGATGAGAAGATTGAACTGGCATCCGAAGAGATCAATACCCTTGCAGAGAAGTTGGGTTTGATCACGAAAAAAACTGAGACCGCGGAAGATGGCACAGAGACCGAAAAGACAGATTCTACAGCTTTAAATACCTTGAAATCACAGTTGAAGACGGTAATGGCTGTGGATGATAATGCCATCTATACCGACGAGGATAAGGCGGCATATTATCTGAGCGATGATCAGATGACAGAGGCAAAGGCAAGACTGGAAGAGATCGCGCTGGCAACCAAGACCAACGATGCTACCATTGCGGCTAACAGTTACTGGGATGTCAAGGATTATTCTGCGTACTATGAGAATGGGGTTTTAAGCAGTGATAAACTGGCAGATCTGGCAGCATCCATTACGGATAAGATCACAACGGCAAAAGAGATCGTGACCGGAGAGACAGCGTTTGCTTACAATGAAGGTGCGACCCGTGTAGATGCACAGGATGCGACCATCATCTTAAATGATGCGGAGTTTACGTCATCAACCAATAACTTTAATATCAATGGGCTGACGATCAAGGCGCTTGCAACGACTGCTGCGGGTGAGACACTCAGCATCAATACCGATACGGATACCCAGGGGCTTTATGACAAGATCAAGGATTTTCTGACTCAGTATAATGAGATCATCAATGAGATTACCAGTCTTTACAATGCAGATTCCGCTAAGGGTTACGATCCATTGACAGATGATGAAAAGTCTTCTATGAGCGATTCCGAGATCGAAAAGTGGGAGACCAAGATCAAGGATGCCATCCTGCGAAAGGATTCCACGCTGGGAACCATTCAGAATGCTATGACGAGTGCCATGATGCAGTCTTATACAGTTAATGGTAAGTCCTATTCTCTGGCAAGTTTTGGTATCTCTACCTTGGGATATCTGAATGCTTCCAAGAATGAGAACTATGCATATCATATCGATGGGGATTCTGAGGATACTGCTACCTCCGGCAAGACCGACAAACTCATGACGGCACTGGAAAACGATCCGGATTCTGTTATTGACTTTATGAAGCAGTTGACTTCCGGTCTGTATACAGCACTGGATAAGCAGATGAAGGGTACCAATTTAAGAAGTACCTATACCATCTACAATGACAAGCAGATGGCTTCTGAGTATAGCAACTACACCACCTTGATCAAGCAGTGGGAAAAAAAGATCCAGGATTATGAAGATCGTTACTATAACCAGTTTTCAAAGATGGAGTCCTCTCTTGCAAAACTGCAGAGTTCGACATCATCCTTGTCATCCTTGTTTGGAAATTCATAATTGAGTAGGAAGGGGAAAACCAATGGTACCTAATAATGGGTATAATGCGTATGCAAAGAATAAGATCATGACGGCTTCACCGGCAGAACTGACACTTATGCTCTATGAGGGGGCAATCAAGTTTTGCAATATTGCGGTCGTTGCGATCGAAAATAAAGATTATGCCAAGGCGAATACCAATATCCAGAAGGCAGAACGGATTATCGGTGAGTTTAAGGCAACCTTGAATCATAAATATGCAACGGCAAAAGATTTCGATGCTGTCTATGATTATCTTCTGGATCGCCTGATTCAGGCGAATATGAAAAAAGATCCGGAGATTTTAGAAGAGGTCTTAAAACATCTGCGCACGATGCGTGATACATGGAAAGAAGTCATGAAGATCACAAAGAACGGCACAGTGGTAGCATAAGAGGAGCAAGGATGGACGAGAAAAATTATATTCAGATTTTAGAAGACAGTCTGGAGTCTAAGATCGATCTTTTGCGCCGCTTGCAGGTGCTGTGTCAGGAACAGGCAGAGATCTTAAAGGATCCCAATGCGTCGCCGGAGGCTTTTGAAGAGAATATCGAAGAAAAAGGAAAACTGATCGATCGGCTTTCGGCTCTGGATCAGGGCTTTGATGCTTTCTTTGCAAAGGTCAAGGATCAGTTGGAAAACAATCGGGATCAGTACCGTGATTCCATCGCTCACATGCAGGAGATGATCCGGGAGATCACACAGCGCAGTTCCAACCTACAGGTCTTGGAGAAGCAGAACTCTGAATTGGCAAGAGCCAAGTTCAGCCAGATCCGCACCCAGACCAAGGAGATCCGCCAGAGCCGTAAGGTTGTCAATTCTTATTATCAAAATATGATGAAGATGAATACGGTTGATCCGCAGTTTATGGATCGGAAAAAATAAAAAATTTCCATTTAGGTATTAAGTATTGGAAAATGTATCCGATATAGAAAGTACAAGGGCAAGAAATACTTGCCCGTGAGGAAGCCCGAGCGTGTACGGCAAAGGTGGACTCACTGATTATTTAATCACATCTGTCATGGAAGACAGATTATATTCAAGGAGGAATGAATTATGGTAGTACAACACAACATGCAGGCAGCAAACGCTAGCCGAGTTCTTAACATTACAGCTGGACAGCAGGCAAAGAGCACAGAGAAGTTATCTTCAGGATACAAGATCAACCGTGCAGCAGATGATGCAGCAGGTCTTTCTATTTCTGAGAAGATGCGTAAGCAGATCAGAGGTCTGGATCGTGCTTCAACAAATGCACAGGATGGTGTATCTGCAGTGCAGACAGCAGAAGGTGCTTTGAATGAAGTACACTCAATGCTTCAGAGAATGAATGAATTGGCAGTTCAGGCAGCCAACGGTACAAACTCTACAAAGGATGTTAAATCTATCAGTGATGAAGTTGTACAGTTGAAGACAGAGATGAATCGTATTGCTGATACAACAGACTTCAATGGTAAGAAGATGCTTGCTGGTCAAGGTGTAGAGATTTTTGTAGGATATACTACAGAGACAGCGAATAACATCACTATTGGTGGTAAGGGCTTGAAGTCAGCAGTCGAAAAAATTTCCTCATTTAAGACCAGTTCTGACGCAAAGAAATTGCTTGGTACAATTTCTACAGCAATTGAGAAGATTTCTGAGTTCCGTTCAGATTTTGGTGCCGTTCAGAACAGATTAGAGCACACTATTGACAACTTGGACAACGTCGTTGAAAATGTAACATCTGCAGAATCACGTATTCGTGATACAGATATGGCTGACGAGATGGTTAAGTACTCTAAGAACAATATCCTGCAGCAGGCTGGTCAGTCAATGCTTGCTCAGGCAAATCAGTCAACACAAGGTGTTTTATCATTACTTCAGTAATCTGAGGTGATAAAACATCTGAGAATCAGAGTATTCGTACACAATACTATAAAGGGAGTCATAGAATGCTATGGCTCCCTTTCATAATATACGGGTATATTAGAGGATGAAAAGGGGGGAGCGTTTATGCCGGACAACGTGGGTATTAGTATTATTTTGCCAACTTACAACAGAGACAGGCTTATCATGAGGGCAATACAGTCAATTTTGAATCAAACCTATACAAAGTGGGAATTGATCATTGTGGATGATGGTTCGACGGACAGTACACAACAGATTGTTCAAAGTATGGGGGAACAACGAATTTCATATATCAAAAATGAACAAAATATGGGCGCTGCAGCATCAAGAAATCATGGAGTTAAATTAGCCCATTATGATTATTTGGCATTTCAGGATAGCGATGATGTTTGGATAGTGGATAAGTTGGAAAAACAAGTGAATTATCTTAGCAAACATGCAGAATTTGACATGGTATATAGTTCTTTTGTGAATCATCATCTAGATGGCTGTAAGGTGCAAGTGCCAAATGACCAGATAGGGGAGCGTGAGGGAAATCTTTTGTCTACATTGCTGATCAACAATGTGATTGGTACACCTACAATTTTAGTAAAAAAAGAAACATTTGAGAATAACCGAGGATTTGATGAAACTTTATGTGCCTTGGAGGATTGGGATTTTGTGCTTCGTGTTTCTGAATCAAGTCGGATTGGATTCATTCCTGATGTGTTGGTCGAAGCATATCAGACAGAAGGAAGTCTTTCTTGTGATGGGGCAGGATATTTTCATGCAAGGTGTAAAATGTTGACTTCACATTACAGAGAGATGCAGGAGTTGGGGCTTTTTGATGATTTGGTCGGAAATTTGTTTCGCGAGGCAGAAAAACATGGGATATTAGAATCTGTGCAAAAATTATTTATGAGGTATCTAGAATATTATATGGAGAGGAAGTGTTAGGAAGTCATATATGAGAATAGAAAAATTTATAGATGAAATGGATATACAGGCCACCCGATTGTGGCAGGGACGCGGTATAGACGTAGAGGAATTAAATAGGCAAATCGTAACGTTTGTTTCTATTATGAAGCAAAAAGTACAGAAGGTTTCTAGACTTGGAATCGATTTCCCGACAGAATATGCAGAAGTGGCACTTGAGCATTTAAAACAAGCTATGTGTGATAGGGATGATTATAAATTGGCAGATTGTCTGTATTATGAATGGCGAGATATTGCTATTGTATTGCAAGAAGTGATAGATGAGGTTGAATAGGATGCAAAAAGACTTAAAGCAAAGATATGAAAAGTTAGTGAAATGTCAGGATCATATAAAGATTAATATAGAAAAATATGACCATTATCAATGTCGTGAGGACATGACTTATCTAGACTCGGATGGGAAAGAGTGGTTGCTGGAAAGCAGGGAGAATATGACTTTTGCAGTGGAAAAATGGGTAGAGCAGTTTCAGAAAGTGACCTCGGATAACGTTTTTTATATTTTTGGCTTGGGTCACATTGCATATCTGGAAAAAATGCGGGAAAAATTTCAAGACAATGTCATTATTATCTATGAACCAAACGAGGAAAACGTAATTCGTCTATTACAGACAGGGCAGTATCGGGTAATCTGTGAAGATAAAAGGTGTATGTTGCTTGCGGGGGAAGAACGAAAGGAAACTTTGATCCGGATTTTGGATGTTACGGCAACATGTACAAATTATAAAAGAGTTCTTTATGCTGAGATACCTAATTATCATAAAATCTGGGAAGAAGATTATAAAGAGTTTCATCAGTGTCTTAAAAATAAATTAGAAGATAATTTGGTAGAAAGATATACTCTGGTAAAACAGGGGAGGCAGCGAGCACAGAATCAGGTGTACAATTTGAAATCTTTTTTTCGTGAAGCTGGTCTTATAGATATAAAAAATGCGATTGATGAAGAGGTAATGGAACGATATCCGGTCGTTATAGTGGGGGCTGGTCCATCTTTAGATAAAAATATTGACGTGCTACGCAAATATCAAGGAAGAACCTTTATTATTTGCGCAGAATCAGCCTTAAATAAATTAGTGAGACATGGCATTATGCCAGATTTGAATGTAGCGGTTGATCCTAGTCTTGGATTGGGGAAAAAATATCCCATTGAAGATGAAAGATGCCGTGCCATTCCACTTTTGACTGATGTGGAATGTTCCTGGACCTATATAGACCAGTTTAAGGGGCGGAAGTTTTATTTTGCCCTAAATGCGGATTTTTATGACTATTTTTTGAAAGAAGATAAAGTAGGTTATCTAGGCACGGGAGGTTCTGTGACACAGAATGCATTTTCTCTTGCCCGATATTTGAATGCAAAACATATTATTTTGATAGGGCAGGATTTTGCCTACCCAAATGGAAGAATACATGCAGATGGAGTCCTGAAAGAAGATAAGATAGATGAAGAAAAAAATATCTATTTTTATGTAGATGGAATGGATGGAAAACCGGTACTGACGGAGACGATTATGGATATTTATCGAAAATGGTATGAGGATGTATTGGTCTTAGAAAAGCAATGGCATGTGATAGATGCTACAGAGGGAGGGGCACTCATCAAGGGGACGGAAGTTATGTCATTAAAAGAGGCTTTGGAGACATATTGTCCAGAACGTAAAGTAGATTTTAGAAAAATGTTAGATTCTGCGGATTACTTTTTGCCAAGAGAGAAACAGACAGAGGTGATTAAGCAGATAGATCAGATGTATAACCATATAGAGAGAAATGTCGATCGCTTTCAGAAGATTCGAAAAAAATATAAAATGTTATTGGAATTGAACCGAAAAAGAAAGAATCAAGCTACGGAGTTTAAGCAATGCATGAAAGAAATTTCTGATGCTACCAGTGAATTGGAAAATGATGTGGAACTGATGCTTTATCGTATGTACACGAATCAAAAAAGTTATGATTTACAGGATTCTTTGGAAGTAAGAGGAGAGAATAATGTATATGAAGAAATCGATAAGATAGCAAATAATGGAATAGAAATTATAGATGCATATATATTGGCGGCACAAAAATTAAAAAAAGATTGGGAGAAGTTTTATATGGGAAAAGAAAATATAAAACTGACGATTTCCGTTTTGATTTCAGGGAACAAGGAAAATGTAACTAGGTGCCTGCAATCCCTTAATCATTTGATGCAGGAGGTGCCATCTGAGTTAATTCTTACGGATACCGGTTGTTCACCAGAGGTAAGAGACCTTATTGAGAATTATACAGATCATATTATTAATTTTACATGGTGTCAAGATTTTTCGGCTGCCAGAAATGTAGGATTACAAGAAGCAAGGGGGCAGTGGTTTTTGTATCTGGATGATGATGAATGGTTTGAAAATACAGAAGCTATTGAAAACTTTTTGTTGTCAGAACAATGTGATGAGTATCAAGTGGCCTTTTATAAACAACGTAATTATCTGGATATGGAAGGGAAAACATACCTAGACCATAATGTTGATAGACTTATTCGGATACAGCCGGGCTTGCATTTTGAAAGACGTATTCATGAGGCATACGCGGGTATAGAAATACAGAAAAAATACTCGTTAGCGAGTTATGTACATCATTATGGATATGTATATAGGAATCTAGAGGAAAAACTGGCAAAACATAAGAGAAATCAAGAACTGTTAGATCTGGAGTGTAAAGAACGCCCATGGGATATGCGGATGCAGTATCAGGCTGTGATAAATTTATTTGATACAGAAGAGTGGGATATGGCACAAAAAAGAGCCCATGAGGTAATACAACGAAAAAGTGATTCGGAATATTGGGATGCATGCCATACAGTGATTCTTTATTGTTATGAAAGGAAAGAAGATTATCAACAGATTATACAAGAGGGAACACAGTTTCTGAAAAAATCGTTGTGTCCATATGATAAATTCGGGACACTGCAATTTATTATCAATGCATATTGGGAGTTGAAGGCATATGGAGAAATTCTTCCATTTGCTAAGCAAGCGTTGCTTTCTTATGCGCTGTATAAGAAAAATCCACAGCGTTATAATAAGCAGCAATTAATGCGAACGGAATTTTTGCAAGAGGAGCGTATATACAAAATGCTAGCGTATGCTATCTTTGCAGGACTGATTTGTGCAGATAGGTCAGTGATACAGTTGGCATTGACTAAGGAATTACTGCCAGAAACGAAAGCATTATTTGAGGAGAAAGAACACAAGCAGTGGATACAGAACACACTGGAGATTGTAGCGATTGATGATGCGCAAAAGAATCTTGCGGATTGGATCAAACAAACGATTACAACAGAAGCATTGGCACCAAATTCTGTATGGATGGATATAAATTTACTAAACATGGCGGAGGAACTTGTCTGGCTATTACGGCGGAATTATTCGATGCGTGCCGGTGTCTTGATGTCCAAATTCCTGATTACGTTGGAGGGACATATATCTGAATATGCGCAAATCGCGGGAGAAGAAATTATTACTATGTTGGGTCTCCCATTGTTGATGGAGGCACAGCAAAATGAGGATGAAATTCTGATGGCAGATGTTTTGGAAGGACAGACAATCCTGACATTGGAGAACATTGTGCAACAAAAAACAGAATCCTTGGATTTTTCTACGACAGATTATTTAATAGAAAATTTGGCAGTTTTAGAAGCCAATGCCAAGTTGGGAGAACTGCTAGATATTTTTAGTCAGGCATATCCGAGAGAGGGCTGCCTATATAGGATAGAGACGACATCATCCGGACAGCCAACCATTTGTCTGGAAGAAAATGAGGCGCAGTATTATCTTAGCGGAAATAATAATCCATATCGGGATGCACATCGTTTTTGGGAAGCGAATATAGAAGAAGGACAGTATAAATATGTGATGCTGGGGGCTGGAATGTTATATGAGGCACAGGTGATATTGGACGAACGGCCGGATATTGAACTTGTAATGGTGGAGGAAGATCCATATTTACTCTCATTGGTATTTCAATGCAGGGATTTGACACAACTTTTGGAAAATGAAAGATTTCAACTCGTAATAGACAGTTATGTTCATTATCTTGGCTCTTATGAGCAAGCGGGAACCATATTGATTCATAAACCAAGTATGCGTCATATTCAAATGCAAAGTGAAAAAGAAGTGCTAGAAGAATTTTATGTTAAAATCATGACGAATCGGGAACAACAGGGCCTTTTAGAGTGGAATTACAGACAAAATATTACGAGGAATAAGCATGTGGTTTCTTCTGAAAATTGTAGAGAGGATTTTTGCGACAAGAATGTTTGGCTTGTGGCGGGAGGGCCCTCTCTGGATGTCAGCATGGATATTTTGAAATACAGAAAAAGAGAAGATATTGTCCTGTGTGTGGGAACATCGGCAAAACTGTTGATTAGTAAAGGAATCATTCCGGACTACGTGATTGTCAGTGATGGAATGAATCAAGTTTGTACGCAGATAGAGGACATAGATAGTGGACTACCTATCAAATTGTTATATTTATGTACCGCTAATGCAAAGGCAGTGAAGACGTTTGAGGGTGAAAAATATGCAATTTTTCAAAGTGGATACGATGAAGCGGAAATCTACGCTATGCATAAGGAGATAGAACTGGTGTCCACGGGAGGCTCTGTATCAACAACTGCAATTGATTTATGTATACGATATGGATGCCGGCAGGTTATTTGTCTGGGGTTGGATTTGGCATACACAAATCATCAGAGCCATGTTTCGGGCGCACTATCACGGATTGCTACAGATGGGCAAGAAAGTAGGTATCAGGTTCAGAGTGTTGATGGCGGTGTAGTTGATACGATACCAAGTTTAAACGCATTTCGTAAATGGATTGAAAAGCGTATTAAAGGAGAAAATGGAGTTCAATTTATTAATATATCTTGTGGAGCATATATTGATGGAATGGATAATTTGCGACCGGAAGAATATCGAAAATTGAATCATGATTAAATGCACAATTTGCCTTGGCAAGAAGCTAAGTTATTTATACGAAATGACGATACAAATATTGAAAAAGTAAACATTAAATTGGATTTAATGGAAAGTGCGAATGGAGTCGTAAGAAAGAAGGAAAACCTGCACTTAGTGCAGGTTTTTTTATTGAGGATGAGAATGGTCAATATTGAAAAATTTATCAATCAGTATGTTACAAAACGATCAGAAAGTATGTTTGCTCAAGATATAAATGCAAATGAAGAACGCCTAAAGGAAGGGATAGATGGGAAAAATATTTTGGTTATAGGAGGAGCAGGATCTATAGGATCTTCCTTTATTAAAACTATCTTGCACTATACGCCAAAGTCACTGGTGGTGGTTGATGTCAATGAGAATGCGTTGGCTGAGTTGACACGGGATCTCAGAACTGATCCGAATTTGAAAGTGCCGGAGGATTATGTGACGTATCCTATGGATTATTCCTCAAAGGTGTTTGAAAAGATGTTTCGTAAGAGATGTGGTTTTGATATTGTAGCCAACTTTTCTGCTCATAAGCATGTGAGGTCAGAAAAAGATATTTATTCGGTAGAAGCACTCCTAAGAAACAATCTGTTTAACGCGAAAAAACTGCTGGATTTATTAACGGAGTATCCACCGGAACATTTCTTTTGCGTTTCGACAGATAAAGCGGCAAACCCGGTTAACATTATGGGGGCAAGTAAACGCATCATGGAGGATTTGATTTTTGTATATTCGGATGAATTCCCGGTTACAACAGCAAGATTTGCAAATGTGGCTTTTTCTAATGGCTCATTGCCTGCAGGTTTTATTGAAAGAATGAGGAAAGAACAGCCGATTAGTGCACCTAAGGATGTCAAAAGGTTTTTTGTATCTCCGGAGGAGAGTGGGCAGATTTGCGTATTGGCATGTATACTGGGAAAAAATAGAGAGATTTTTTTCCCTAAATTGGATACAGCCCAGATGATGAGTTTTGACAAAATTGCAGAACATTTTATAGAGGAAAATGGATATCGGGTTTTACAATGTGAATCAGATGAGGAGGCCATTCGGAATGCAGAGGCGCTGCGAAGTGGTGTGAGAGACTATCCGGTACATTTTTCCATGTCAGATACTTCGGGGGAAAAGCCCTATGAGGAATTCTACACAGATGAAGAAATTGTAAATAAAAGAGAGTATCAGGCATTAGGGGTTGTTGAGGATAAGCCAATGCCCGATAGAAACAGAATGATAGGCTTATTTAATGCGTTGGAGGAAACGTTTGAACAGACAGATGCAACCAAAGAGGATATAGTACGGCTTATGCAGGGGTATCTGCCAAACTTTGAACATCTGGAAACCGGCAAAAACTTGGATAGTAAAATGTAGTAGAAAGGAACGAAATGATACCATTATCTATTCCTAACTTTGAAGGAAACGAAAAAAAATATGTAGATGATGCCATCGAGCAAGGGTGGGTTTCTACAGGAGGAGCCTATATAAATGAGTTTGAGCATCGGTTGGCAGAATTTTTGCAGGTAGAGGATGTGGCTGCATGCCAGAGTGGAACTGCGGCATTGCATATGGCGTTAGTTTGTTGTGGAGTGCAGCCGGGAGATATGGTGATCGTTCCAACCTTAACGTTTATTGCAGCAGTGAATCCGGTAAAATATCAGTTCGCACGACCTATCTTTATGGACTGTGATGATAGCCTATGTATGGATCCTGTGAAATTGCGAAAATTTTGTCAGGAGGAATGCGAAATATGTCAGGATACAGGAAACCTTATCTATAAAAAGAATCAAGCGGTTGTTAGGGCGCTGGTTGTGGTGCATGTTTTTGGAAACATGGCAGATATGGAAGAAGTTATGGATATTGCCCAGAAGTTTCATCTTAAAGTAGTGGAGGATGCTACAGAGGCCTTGGGAACAAAGTATACCGAGGGAAAATATAAGGGTAAATATGCGGGAACGATTGGAGATTATGGAGCGTACTCTTTTAATGGAAATAAAATCATTACCACCGGTGGTGGAGGGGCAATCACTGCTAAGAGAAAAGAGGAGACGGCATACATCCGGTATTTATCAACGCAGGCAAAGGATGATCCCCACTATTATATCCATGATGCTGTAGGGTATAACTACAGAATGACCAACGTGCAGGCAGCCATTGGCGTTGCACAGTTAGAGGAGTTGCCAGAATTTATCAAGAGAAAGAATGTAAATTACCACTACTATAAGCAAAAACTTGATAGAAATGACATTGAAATGCGCTTATTATCATTTCGTTCGGGAACCAGTTCAAATCAATGGTTTTATGCAGTTGAACTGCCAATTGAAAAAATGGATTGTGATCTGAAAACAGTGATTGAGGAATTGCAGAATCAGAGAGAGGTGCAAACCAGACCGATTTGGGGGTTGATTCATGAGCAGAGACCGTATAGAAATGCGTTAATCTACCGAATTGAGAAAGCAGATTATTACAGCCAGCGCATAATCAACATACCATGTAGCACGCAACTGACCATGCAAGAAATGGAACTGGTAGTGGAAGCAATACGGGATATAATTAGAAAACACATTCATTAGCATGCAAAGGATATAATTTATGGAGAAAGAAAAAAGAGAGGCCAGATATAGAAAGTGCCTGGTTCATAAGGAGGCTACCATTTACGAAGCTGTAGATAAAATGAATGAATCCGGTTTACAGTTAGCCATCATAGTGGATGACAGAGAAAGACTCATCGGGATTATCAATGATGGAGATATTCGGAGGGCGGTTCTTAGAAAAGTTGATTTTTTTCATCCAATCACGGAAATTGCCAACACAAATCCTCGAATTGCCAATTTAAGACAGTCTGATGCAGAACTTAGGATGATGATGCGAGATTATAATATCCATCAGATTCCTGTTGTGGATGATAATGGTGTGGTGTGTGAAATTAAGACATTTCAAGAACTTATCTGTGCAACACCAAAGGATAATGCGGTTGTTCTGATGGCAGGAGGCGAGGGAAGACGATTGCGTCCGATGACAGAGAGTTGTCCCAAGCCTTTGTTGAAAGTGGGAGGGAAACCAATTTTGGCAACCATCATAGATAATTTTATTGATGCGGGATTTCATCGCTTTTTTATTTCTGTGAATTATAAGAGCGAAATGATTGAGGAGTATTTCGGGGATGGTCGAGACAGAGGAGTTACCATTGAGTATCTAAGAGAGAAACAAAAGATGGGGACGGCAGGTTCTTTGCAATTCCTATCAAAAGATGAAAAACTTCCGCTTATTGTGATGAATGGTGACATTCTTACAAATATTAATTTAGAGGCCTTATTAAATTTTCATATGGGAGAAGGCGCCTGCGCTACTATGGTGTCCAGAACATATTCCTGGCAGGTGCCATATGGTGTGATTCAATGTGATGGAAATGAAATACGAGGTATTACAGAAAAACCAAGAAGTACCTGCTTTGTAAGTGCAGGAATCTACGTGTTAAATCCACCGGTCATCTCCTTGATTGAAAAGGAAAACCTAATGGATATGCCGGATGTTTTCGAAAGATTGATACAGCAAGGAGAAAAATTATTAAGTTATCCACTCACGGAGTACTGGATGGATATTGGGCAGTTAGATGACTTTGAACGTGCACAGACAGATTATGAGGAACTATTTGGTGAAAATCAGTAGGAGGGTATGATGGAGAAAACCATGCGTGAGCATATGAAAAATCGTTTTGGAGGAGATGCAAATTTTAGTGAGAAACCGCCCCTGCCAAAATCGTTAAATATAGAATTAAATACCAATTGCAATCAGAAATGTGTATTCTGCCCATTTCATGGAGAAAAGGCCTATCAGCAGTTGGAAACAACTATGATGAAGTATGAGGATGCAGTCGCGATACTGGATCAGGCACATGCATTGGGCATAGGCGAAAAGGAAGTAGGCTTTTATATGGCCGGAGAAGCATTCATTCATAAGGACTTGGCAAGGGTTATTCAATATGCCAAGGATCTGGGATTTCAATATACCTTTCTTACTACCAACGGTGCATTAGCCACTCCAGATAAGATGAAAGAAGTTCTGGATGCTGGACTGGACTCCATTCGTTTTTCTGTCAATGCCTCGGATAGAGAATCTTATGCAGAAATTCATGGCAGGGATGATTATGAACAGGTACTTGAAAATATCAAATATATGGCAGAGTACATCAAACAGAATAATCTGTCCGTTGCTACATCTATTTCCTGTGTCATTACCAAGCAGACATTAGGTATTCAAGATGATGTTCGAAAGATTTTTGGACAATATGTGGATGATATTTTGTTTATACCGGTGCTGATGAATCGGCTTAATTTTGATGCGGATTTTATCGAAAAATATAAAATCATGGATGATTCGCGGGCAACGATCAATGAGGAATATGTGTGTCCTATTCTTTATAATACCATGTATATAGGCGCGAACATGAAAGTAATGCCCTGCTGCGATGCGTATGATACCAATTGTTTCTTTTATGATTTGAAACAGGACTTTGATTTGGAGAAAGCATGGTATTCCGATGGATACCGAAGATATCGTGATATTTTTCTGAAAGATGCAGATGATAAGGAGACTTTGTGTGAACGTTGTATGCTGCGGCGCAAAGGCGTGGAGCGACTGATTTTGGAATAAAGACAGGAGGCAATACGATGACAAATGTTGCATTGATAGGACTAGGAGCCTTAGGAAAAAGGCATTTGGAGGCCGTGATGAAATGTCGGCAACCTATGGAAATCTACTGTATGGATATCAATCCAGAGGCGATGAAAGCGGTTGAACCCAAGGATGTGTATCATAATAAAACCATTTTCTTTGTCACAGATATCAAGGAGTTCCCGACGGATTTTGAATTAGTGATTTTTCCCATGTCGTCGAAAGGTCGAAGGGAGATGTTTGATCAACTGGTGGAACATTCCAACGTTAAGTACATAGTATTTGAAAAAGTTTTATTTCAAAAGGTGGAAGATTACTTACATGTATCGGAACGATTGAAGGAATTAAATATATCCGCGTGGGTAAATTGTACAAGACGTTATGCGCCAATTTGGAAGGCTTTGCAAAAGGAGTTAGAGGATGCCCATGACATAGAATTTCATACGTATGGCGGAAATTGGGGATTCGCATGTAATTGTATCCATATGCTGGATGCTGTTTGTATGATCTCGGGTAGTGATCAACTTCGGATTGAAAGTGTTCAGTTAGAGGATAAAGTAGTAGATAGTAAAAGACAAGGATATAAAGAAGTATTTGGTATTGTCTCGGGCAGATGTGGAAAATGTCACAATTTTACAATTTCCTGCTATGATAATCATTTGTATTCAGAAACGGTTATTCTTGCAGATAATAAAAAATACAGTGTGGATGAATCAAAGGGGCTGTATACATCAGTGGAACAAGATGGAACCATGATGATAAAGCAATTTGAACCATATTATGTGAGTCAAACGACCACAGAAGTTGTGGAGGATATTTTGGAAAAAGGGACCTGTAATTTGACGACATATAAGTTGGCGATGGATTTACATTTGCAGTATATAGAGCCTTTTATTGATTTTTTTGAAAAGAAAGGATTGGAAAAAGGAGTATGTCCGATAACGTAAAAGTATTGTTGGTTGGTGTGGGCTACATGGGGCTGGAGTATTATAAGGTGTTGCGGGCAATGAAATGTGAAGTATTTGCCATTGGCCGAGGCAAGGAAAGCGCGGAGAAATTCCAGCAGGAAACAGGTTGTAGGGTGGTTGTAGGTGGCGTAGAGTCTATAGAGCCGAAGGATGTGAAAGAGGTTGATTATGCTATTGTTGCTACACCATTAGATGTTTTAAAGGATACTTGTATTTCTGTATTGCATTTAGGAATAAAAAATATTTTGCTGGAAAAACCAGCTGGACTCAACTACAAAGAAATCAAAGAGATCAGTGATGCTTCTTATGCACAGAAGGCGAAGGTCTATGTTGCTTATAATCGAAGATTTTATGCCTCTACAGAGAAAGCACTTGAAATAATTAGAGCAGATGGCGGACTTCGGGATATGCATTTTGAATTTACAGAGTGGGGAGAGAGGGTCAGACCTTCTGTGGAAAACAAGAGTGAGGAGATTCGGAAAGCGTGGTTCTTGGCAAATAGTACGCACGTGGTAGATTTGGCATGGTTTTTCGGTGGGGAACCGGAAGAAATGTGCAGTTATGTGAAACAGGACGAGAGTCTGGAATGGCATAAATGTGGTTGCATTTATTCTGGCGCAGGGATTACGAAAAATGGTGTTCTTTTTTCCTATCAGGCTGATTGGAATGCGCCGGGAAGATGGGCATTGGAACTCATGACTCACAAGCATAGATTATATTTAAAACCGATGGAAAAATTACAGATGCAGAAATTAAACTCTGTATCAGTGGAAGAATACGAAATCGATGATGCGTTAGATAAGGAATATAAGCCAGGGCTATATAAGCAGACAGAATCGTTCTTGAAAAAATTAGATGATGGGAAAAAAATAACAATTCAAGAACATTTAAAGCATACGGAAATATATGCACAAATGGAAAAGAAGTCTTAATAAGTTATAGAATGCAGGTTATATTTATAGAGGAAGTTCTTATGGAATTAGGAAGTGAGTTTGATCTTTCGTGTGAGAAAATAACCAAAAAGGAAAACAACTTATATCAGTATTTGGAATCATATATGGTGCAATGGTATGATAGTGCTAGATCGGCTATTAGGACTATAGCGTATGATAGCAGAAAGACAGTGTTGTTGCCAGAGTATATTTGCGAGTCAGTAATCCGATGTTATGAGAAAAGTAGGATTATTTTTTATCACATCGATGATAAATTTGATATTGATGAGCAGGATTTATTCTCAAAACTGAATGATAGTGTGGGGGTGGTCTATATATGTCATTATTATGGCTTCTTACAGGATGTAAATCTTTTGAAAGAAATTTATCATAAAGTTACTCGAGTGGGAGCAATAATGATTGAAGATACTACACAGAGTTTTTTTTCTGGACAAAAACTTATTGGTGACGTGGGTGTTATGAGCATACGAAAATGGATGCCTGTTTCTCAGGGGGGGATTCTTTACGCGGAGAAGACCGGAGTGTTGGACGAAGAGAATTATTTGAAACTGGGAAAAAGTAATCAAGATGAGAGAGCCTTGGGAATGTTTCTAAAAGGAGTTTTTCTCAAGAATTTGTGCGATACCAATAGAGTTTATAGAGATATATTTGAACGCTATGAGGACAGATTAGATAAACAAGTGGTTGTTGAAAAAATGTCTGATTTGGCGCGTTTGCAGATTGAATGTGTAGACATACCCAATATGATAAGAAAGCGGAAAGAGAACGAAAAGTATCTTTCGGACGCATTACAGAGTATGAATATTTCGCTTATCAGATGTTATTCAGAAGGCGAGTGCCCTTTTGCGCTCCCTTTGAGGGTCAGGAAACGAGATTTGTTTAGAAAGTATTTACTCGAAAATCATGTATATTGTGCGGTTCATTGGCCAACAGATAGTTTTATGGTGCCAGCAAGAAAACAGGCAAAAGATAATGCGGAACAACTGATTTCTCTTCCAATTGATCAGAGATATGGAAGAGATGAGATGGATTATATGATAGATATAATCAAAAGATATGGGAGGACACTAACATTTTAAGAATATATGGAGAAGATGATAAACAACAATGGAATAGTTGTGTGAAATCATTTGAACATTGGGATATATATTATTTATATGAATATGCCTACTCTTTTATGTTGCATGGAGATGGGGATATTAAATTGATTTATTTTGAACATCTAGGGGAGCGGTTTTGCTATGTGGTCATGCAGAAAGATATTGCAGATTCGGAAAAATTTGCTGGAATTATTGAAAAGAAAAAATATTATGATTGGGAAACACCATATGGTTATGGGGGACCCTTGGGTGATAAAATAATATCGACGGAATCACAACGAATTTTTGCATATGAGATAAAACAATATTGTATAGAAAATGGGGTGGTTTCGCAGTTCGTTAGGTTTCACCCATTGTTGAATAATCAGAACATGTTGTCTAATGTGATAGAAAGCAGATATTTGCGAGATACCATATATATGGATGTAGATATGGATGAGAAGCAGATTTTTGCTAATTTGGATAGCAAAAATCGCAATATGGTTCGTAAGGCACAGAAAAATGATGTGATTATTGAACAAAGGGAGATAGAAGAAATAGATGATTTTATAGATATGTATAATGAAACTATGATTAAAAATCAGGCTGCTAAGTACTATATCTTTGAAAAAGAATATTTCGATTCACTGAATGAAATGAAAGACAACGTGTGTCTTTTTTATGCTATGCGAAGGAATGTACCTATTAGTGGTGCTATTATTTATTATAATTCGGAGTTTGCACATTATCATTTATCTGGAAGTAAAACGGAATTTAGAAAATATTCTCCGAGTAATCTTTTGCTATATCAAGTGGCATGTTGGGCACATAAAAAGGGGATAAAAAAATTTCATCTGGGAGGGGGTATGGCACCAGATGATTCTCTTTTTGGATTTAAAAAACAGTTCAATAGAAACGGAAGAAGCCCCTTTGCGGTGGGAAGAACAGTTTTTGATGATGCTGCATATCAGAAACTGCTGGTCTGTAGAGAAAGGATGGATCCGGGATTTGATGTAAATAATAATTTTATGATTCAGTATCGTAGATAGGAGGTATCTGTGAAAAAAATTTTAGTATTAGGAGCAACTGGTAATGTGGGGTCATACTTCACAAAATATGCATTTGAGTATTTTCGAGGAGATGAATATCAGATAGTTGCATCTGGAAAAAGACCCATAGCAAATGTATTTAAAACAATGGGGATAGAATATATATCGGCAGACATTACAAAACAGGAGGATATCCAAAAATTTCCAACCGAAGATGTTTATGCTGTGGTGTTGCTTGCAGCTGTAATTCCAGCGTATATGGAAGGCTATCATCCCCAAGAATATATTAACTCCATTATTCAAGGATCGTACAATATTTTGGAGTATTGTCGCATGAATTGCGTAAATCGAATTTTATATTCAACGACCTGTTTTGATGTATGGGAATATCCAAAGGATATGATAATTAAACCAGATATGCCTTTAAAATATAGTTATACTGGAGATCATGCGATGTATGTGATCTGTAAGAATACTGCAGTGGAAATGTTAGAGCATTATCATCAACAATATGGATTGAATACATTTGTATTTCGTTTTCCTACAGTATATTCTTATAGCACAAATCATTATATTTATCCGGGGGGGAAGAAAACATTACGTCCTTTATATAAATTAATCTTTAATGCAATGGAAGGGAAACCTCTGGAAATTTGGGGAGATAGAAATTATGCAAAAGATATGTTGTATGTAGATGACTTGAGTCAGATGTTTTGTAAGGCGATAGAAGTTCAAGGACTAGGACATGGATTTTATAATTGTGGTACCGGAATACCGGTCACATCACAACAACAGATGGAGGCTATACGAGATGTTTTTTGCCCGGTTGATGTGAAGTCTGAAATAATATGTTTGCAAGACAAGCCCGCTGGAGGTGGAGTTTTGATGGATGTTCTTAATGCAAAAGAGGAACTGGGATATCAACCAGTATTTGATGTGCATAAATTGTTCGAAGAATTTAGAAAAGAAATGCAAGTAGACAGATTCTTGGAGTTGAGGGGAAGATAAGAGTTGGAAAAGAGGAATTGATATGAAAACAGTTATAATTGCAGAAGCAGGTGTAAATCATAATGGAGATATGGATATAGCCAAAAGATTGATTGATGAGGCAAAGAAGGCAGGTGCTGATTATGTGAAGTTTCAGACGGCGGTGGACTGCACATCTAAATATGCGCCGAAAGCAGAATATCAAAAGCGCGAAACAGGGGCTGATGAGACACAGTTACAGATGGCATTGAAACTCCGTTTGAAATTGGAACAGCATAGGGAGTTGTATGAGTATTGTGCTAAAAAAGGAATAAAGTATCTTTCTACAGCATTTGATATTGATAGTGTCCGTTTTTTGGATTCTTTGCAATTGCCAGTTTGGAAAATCCCATCAGGGGAAATCACCAACCTTCCTTATCTGATCGAAATTGCAAAGACGAGAAAACCGGTAATTATGTCAACTGGCATGGCTGAGATGGATGAAATTGCCGTTGCTATGAAAATATTGCGCGAATATGGAACATCAGAGATTACATTGTTACAGTGTCACACTGACTATCCGACAGCGATGGATCATGTAAACTTAAGGGCAATGAATACACTCAAACAACAATTTAATGTTCCCGTAGGGTTGTCAGATCATAGTGTAGGGATAGAGGTTCCTATTGCAGCCGTTGCAATGGGAGCAACGGTGATTGAAAAGCATTTTACTTTAGATCGTAATATGGTCGGTCCGGATCATAAGGCAAGCATCGAGCCAGACGAATTGGCTAGTTTAGTGCGTGGAATTAGGAATGTTGAGAGGGCAATGGGAGATGGTGTGAAAAAATGCTCAGAGGCTGAACGTCCGAATATCATTGTGGCAAGAAAGAGCATTGTGGCGAAAAGAGATATAAAACAAGGTGAGGTGTTCACAGAAGAAAACATTACTACGAAGAGACCTGGAAATGGTGTGTCACCTATGAAATGGTATGAGGTACTGGGAACTAAAGCTGTTAGAGATTTTGGAGAGGATGAACTTATATGTCTCAAGTAAAAATATCTGTTGTAAGTGGAAGCCGTGCAGAATTTGGGCAATTGTTACCCTTATTATTAAAACTCCAAAAGGATAATTATTTTGATTTGGATTTTGTTGTGACAGGATCTCATTTATGGTCAGTTAGTGGTTATACATTAGGGGAAGTGAAAAATTACCCATTAAAAATTTCTGAACAAATTGAGATACCGAACATTGAGGATAATACACCTGATGGCATAGGAAAACAAATAGGGGCGATCATTCAGTTGTTTACAGAGTATTATTGTAATAACAGACCGGATATTTTGATCGTGACAGGAGATAGATATGAAATGTTTGGGGTAGGGGTTGCTGCTTGTACTTTACAGATACCTATGGTTCATTTATGCGGAGGAAGTGTAACAACAGGCGCTATTGATGATGTATATCGTCATTCTTTGACCAAGATGAGCCAGTTTCATTTTGTTACATGTGAAGTGTATAGGAGAAGGGTTATTCAGTTAGGAGAATCCCCTGAAAATGTATATAATGTAGGATCATTGGCAATTGAAAATTGTTATAATGCTGAAAAATTAAGCGAAGAGGAAATACGAAAAGATATAGGTATGCCGCAAAGGGGAAAATATTGTGTTGTTACATATCATCCAGTTACAATGGAAGGGGGACATGAAGAGGATGAGATAGAAGCATTAATACAAGCATTGGATAGTTTCACAGAATATATGTACATTATAACACTTGCTAACGTAGATGCGGGGGGGAATAAAATTAATGATTTGTGGCGTGAAGCAGCAAAAGAACATAAAAATTTTTATGTTGTTCCTTCACTTGGGGTGAAAAGATATCTGTCAGCTCTTAAGTACGCAGAAATGATGATAGGAAACTCTTCTAGTGGGACAACAGAAGGACCTGCTTTGCATATTCCAACAGTAGATATTGGTGATCGACAACAGGGAAGATATTTTGCGGAAAGTGTTGTGCATTGTGACAGTAATAAGGGAAGCATTCAAAATGCAATTCGATACGCGGGAAGTAGTGAGTTTAGAGAAAAAGTGAAGCAGGTGCAAAATCCATTTGGCGATGGAACAACATCTCAACAGATGGTGCATTTATTGAAACAAATTACGTCAAAATCAATTGATGTGAAAAAAACGTTTTATGATATTGATATAGGGGATGATATATGAGAAACATTGCTATTATTCCAGCCCGAAGTGGTTCAAAAGGACTAAAGGATAAAAACATAAAAGAATTAAATGGTTTACCAATGATCGCATATTCTATTAAAGCAGCCGAGAAATCTCATGTGTTTGATGAAATCATGGTAAGTACGGATAGTGAACATTACAGAGATGTTGCTATAGAAGTTGGTGCAAATGTGCCTTTCCTGCGTAGCCATGAGACAAGCACTGACGTTGCGGGCAGTTGGGATGTGGTTAAAGAAGTACTACTGAATTACTATAATATGGGAGAGAGATTTGATACCATATGCTTGTTACAACCCACATCACCACTGAGGCGGACGGAAGATATTATAGGTGCGTATCGATTGTTGGAACAAAAACACGCGCAGGCCATTACTTCGGTTTGTGAAATGGATCATTCTCCGTTGTGGACGATGTGTTTAGATGAGACGTTATCTTTAAAAAAATATAGGGAAGCGTGTACCAATAGCAATATGCCAAGGCAAAATCTACCGACATATTACCGTATAAATGGAGCATTATACATACGGAAGATTGCATATATCAACAATGATATACAACTTCTGGATGAAATGGAGTATGCCTATATAATGCCAAGGGAAAACAGTATTGATATTGATACAGAGGAAGATTTTGAAATGGCAGATTTTTATTTGCGGAAGAGATAGGGCAAGGGCGACAGCAGTGAAAATATTATTGTACGATTGGAATCAGAGAACAACCTATGTCAACAGAGAGGATATACATGACGCGTTCCGGCAATCAGGAATAGCGTTTGATACGTTTCTGTTTGATTTTGAACAAGAGAATATAGAGGAACTTGTGTCATTTTTTGCAGAATTATCGGCTGATGCATATGATTTCTGCTTTTCCATCAATTATTTTCCGGAGTTATCGGAGCTGTGTCATATCAAAGGGCTAAAATACATTGCATGGGGCTATGATTGCCCTTTTAATGTGCGCAACATAGAAAAGACATTGGGAAATCCCAATAATTATGTATTCTGCTTTGACCGTGTGCAGGCGGAAACATATCAAAAACAGGGATTTGATACGGTGTATTATTTGCCTTTGGGAGTGAATGCCAAGCGTTATAAAAAGATGATTCCGTCTGCGGCACAGAGGCAGAAATATAAAGCACAGATTAGTTTTATTGGAAGTTTGTATGAGGGGAAATACCCGGCTGTGGCAGAAATCTGTACGCCATATGCAAAGGGGTATATGGATGCGGTGATCAACGCACAACAGCAGTTGTATGGGGCATACATTTTAAATGATGTTATTGACGAGCGGTTTATAGAAGACTTGAATGTGCATTTTAAAGAATTGCAGGGAGACACACAGTTTCGGTTAAGCAAGGCAGAACTGGTTCATCTTTTGGATCAGGAAACCAGCAGACGGGAGCGGTTGGTACTGCTGAATCTCCTTGGCATGCGCTTTGATACAAAATTATACTCTACACAGGAGTATGCGATGCTCCGAGGAGTGAAATGGTGTGGGAAAGTGAATTACTACAAAGAAATGCCTTATGTTTTTGCTTTATCGGATATTAATTTGAATATCAGTGTGAAAGGGATCCAGTCGGGAATGCCACAGAGAGCATTGGATGTTATGGCGAGCGGAGGTTTTCTGCTTTCCAACTATCAGCCGGAATTGGTTGAATACTTTTCTTATGGAGAAGATATGGTGGTTTATGAGAGCATGGAAGATGCCGTGGAAAAATGTCGGTTCTACCTGGAAAATGATGATCTTCGCAAAGAGATCGCGCAGAGAGGAAGGCGGCGCGTTTTGGAAGAACATAACCTGCCCAATAAAGTGCGAGAGATGATGCGAACTGCTGGGATTATATAGAGCTGGGAGAGTGCGGACGGTGGAATTAACGTTTTCAATTTTTACAAGTATCACTTGCGAAAATTAGTTCTTGTAAAAATGCTTTGAAGGATGCTATAATCCAGTCAAAGCATTTTTTCTATTATTCTTAAATGTTCATTAATCAACAAAGTGTTCAGAAATTCATGCTTTAAATCACAGCAACAATTTAATTTAGAGCAGGGGGTTCAGACGAAGAACTTCTGCAAGGTGCAAAGGCACAGAAGGGAGTTTGTATGTTGGGGAACAGAGAGTACAAAAGTGACGTATTTAGTATGCTGATGGAGGGCAAGGAGCGTGCATTGCGGTTATATAATATGAGAAAATATGATTGTGGGGGAGAAAAAGTATCATTTGCGAGAAAAAGTTCTTGCATATGCTAATTGCAGAGTGTATTATCAGTGATACAGAAGAACTTGAAGGGAGAAGGGGTTATGACAAATGAAGAATTGCTAGTTTTTGCCCCTTTTTTCCACCTTGTCAACTTCCGCATTAGAGTGGTATACTCCTATCAAAGCATTGTTTATGCGAACTGAAAGTGAGGATGACATGGATTACACAATTAACACAGCCCAAGAGAAGGTACTGATAGAAAAAGCCTCTCAGCAATTGAATGATCGTTTGATTGACGAACTTGTAGCAATCCGAAAAGAGATGGATTTGACACAGCAGGACATTTCGGACAAAACAGGAATCAATCGAGCTAATGTGGCACGCATTGAAAACAAGAAGCATATCACTTCCATGGAAGTACTTGTCAAATATGCAAACTGTCTCGACAAGGATATACGAGTTAGTTTGGTGGATCGTCAATAAAAAACGGCGGATTCGGGATAACCTGAATTCGTCGTTTTTTCTATTACACAAGTATAATTCCCGGCAAAAAGCATAACTGTGCCACGAGATTCGTGCATTGCTCGATCCAGTTGCTTTTGACATCGGTTTTCATATAAGGATCTTTTTTTCTTTCATTATGCATATTGAAAACCTCATCATTTTATTCGTTTATACCTTAGCACATTTGTGGTACAATAGGAACACTTATTATGAAGGAAAGATGGGAGACATCATGGATACATTGGCAAAAGATTTTTTTGTAGAAGACTTTATTGGAGATCGTGAAGATGTGTTGCGAAGCATCGAACTGCTGCAAATGGAATTAGACAATTTCGTAAATCAGCATACCGATGAGGATTTGCAGGAGGCAGCACCGGAAGTGCAAAATGAAGTTGGATATTTGCTCTATACACTTGGAAAAAGTTTCTATATTATAGAGGATTATGCGACGGCTGCACAGTATTTTGAGACGGGCTTAGCATTCAACTTAAATACAGAGGACGAATTTGTTATTGAGATGGTCAAGGGCTACGGCTTATCTTTGCTTAACAGTGGTCAGGGGAAGGAAGGCATCGTTCTCGAGGCTGTATATGACGATTTTGGTAAATATGCCGATTTTTGCATGATTATGGGATTGGTTTATTTTGAACAGAACCAATTTGAACAGGCCGTGATCGAGTTTGCAAAGGCCACAAATGAGCGCCCGGATGCGATTGAGGGAAGCAATGCTTTTCTTTCGTATTATTATGCCGGTCAGTGTCGTGAAAAGCAGCACCGTATGGATGAAGCAAAAGAATTTTATAGAAAAGCGGGTCATTATGAGCCGGCGAAGGAGCGATTGGAGCGTATTGGATGATTTGGGTTTGATTTTTGTTTAAAACATGAAGAAGAACGTAAAAAAAATCGCCCGACGTGGGTATGAATGTGTAAAAACAGATCATACCTACATCGAGCGAATGAGGAAGATGTGTAACATTCTGAAAGAAGAGAATGTTTTATAAAGCCTGATCGATCAACATTCCGGCATAGGCACTTGGGGCGTACGGCGCTACAAAAGTCTTGCCGGGATTTTTGTATTCTACGATCACCTTGTTGATATAGCGCATCGGATCAATCGCAATGCGGTTGGCTTCGTGTGACAGATTGTCCTTGAATTGATTTAGGGTGTTAAAATGTTTTCTGGCATCTTCACCATTGATCGCAGTCGTCAACTGTTCAGAGTTCAATTGAAAATGTCCTCGGTCGTCTTTGGTAATACCCATCTCTGCAAAAGAATCTGTGAAATATCCACCAATGCTGCTTACTTCATTGAGTAATTTACTGCTTCCGTGCAGAGATGCATACTTTTGACCGACATCCACAAGCCCATTGTATGAGGAAAGCATATCGCGGATGCCGTTGCTGATGGCAGCAGTGTTTGCCATAAATCCAATATGTACGGGACTACCTGTGGCTTCAGCGGAATCATGCATCGTCACTTCAAAAGAGCGGTTGATCGTAAAGGTATTAGATAGAGATGAATGTTCCTGCCCATTGAGACGGAAAATGGAATTGCTTGCCGGTGATGTGACATGTGCAATACCAAGTTTATTGATTTCATTCCAGGAAGTGCCGGAATGGATGGAAAAAATTGCGTCCTCGCCTGCGGCAAGTCCGGTCTGTTTTGACTCGATGCGGAGAGCGCTCTGCCCGTGATTATCCAGGCGCACCTCAGCCAAAAGACCAATGTCAGACTGGTTGATCAGCCGTGTGATCTTATTCTGGACATCGAAATTGTTATCACCGAGCTTGACGTTGAACTGAAACTCGTAGGAGTTTGTAGGCATATCCAGATCAAAAGAGAAGGAACCCTCCTCGAAATCATAATCGTTGCGTTTTAAGTAATTGCCTTCGTTCACCTGTGGCTTGGCAAGGGAAATGACATCCATGTCAAAGCCGCTTTGATCCGTATCTTTATCATCTCCGACATAATGAACGGAAACGGTTGACTCGTCAGAGGAAACCGCCACTTTTTTGCGGAGCATAGAAGAAATGTCGTTGCCGTCGGCATTCAGTGAAGCAATGACATTTTGCATGCGATGGGCATTGGCCTTGATATCAATGGCAAATTCTTTGACATCCCCCGTCTGTGTAATCTTATATAGAGGGGATTCCTTGTTTGTCTTTATGATGTTGTTGTAAAGAGAGCGTAATTCACTCTTCTTATGGGAATCATAACGAGAACCTGTGGCCTTGCCATAGGTAGACAATAGATAATTGTAAGCGGCATCAATGCGTGCCATAAGACATCCCCTCCTTTCTTCCTTGAAATACGCTACAAAACAATAAGAGAAACAATCCATGTTTCTATGGCGTTCTGTAGGCAGGGTATAAAAATCCATTTATTCACTTATATTATAGTACGGAAATGCCGGCTTGTCATCCACAAAATATGGAAACTTCTTATTTATAATGCGGATATAAAGTGTTATGATCACATTACGAAGCCAAAGGAGTGATGGCGCGGATTTTTACGGAAAAAGCTTTCTGTGAAAAAACGCTTATGAAAAACAAAAAATATATTGACGGAAAAGCAAGGGCTATGGTATAGTTGTTAAGCGACGGAAGTAGGTCTTTTTTTTATGCCTAAATTTCTGGCATAGAAAAACACAAGAAAAATTTAAGTGGAGGTGGAAGTTGTGCGCACGAAAATAACATTGGCATGCACAGAATGTCAGCAGCGTAACTACAATACGACAAAAGACAAGAAAACTCATCCAGATCGTATGGAAACGAGCAAGTACTGCAAGTTCTGTAAGAAACACACTTTACACAAAGAAACCAAGTAATTGGGGTAAAGGAGAGTTGATATGGCAGACACAGAAAAGAAAAGCATGTCCCAGCGCTTTGCAGGTCTGAAGACAGAGTTCTCAAAGATCATCTGGCCGGACGGCTCATCGGTTGGGAAGCAGACGGTAGCAGTTGTTGCTACGTCAGTTGTAGTTGCATTTATCATCGTAATCCTGGATTACGTGATTCAGTATGGCGTTGATTTTCTAGTGAAATTATAATGGAGGCAGAAGTATTATGGCAGAGGCACACTGGTATGTAGTCCATACCTACTCAGGTTATGAGAATAAAGTCAAAGCGAATATTGACAAGACCATCGAGAATCGTCATTTGGAAGATCAGATTATTGAGGTTCGTGTTCCTATGCAGGATGTCACAGAATTGAAAGATGGTGTTAGAAAAACATCTTCCAAGAAGATGTTCCCGGGATATGTTCTGATCAATATGGTCATGAACGATGACACATGGTATGTGGTCAGAAATACCAGAGGCGTGACAGGGTTCGTTGGACCAGGAAGCAAGCCTGTACCACTTACAGATGCTGAAATGAGACCACTGGGGATCAAGACAGACAATGTGGTCGTTGACTTTGATGAAGGTGATACCGTTGCTGTTATCGGCGGCGTTTGGAAAGATACCGTTGGTGTTATTCAGACAATGAATCACAACAAGCAGAGCGTGACGATCAATGTAGAACTGTTCGGTCGTGAAACACCGGTCGAGATCAGTTTTGCGGATGTTAAGAAAATGAATTAAGGAGGAACAATCCAATGGCAAAGAAAATCGAAGGATATATTAAGTTGCAGATTCCTGCTGGTAAAGCTACACCTGCACCACCAGTTGGCCCTGCACTTGGACAGCATGGTGTAAACATTGTAGAGTTTACAAAGCAGTTTAACGCAAAGACAGCTGATATGGGAGATACTGTTATCCCTGTTGTTATCACTGTTTATGCAGACAGAAGTTTTAGTTTCATCACTAAGACACCGCCAGCAGCAGTTATGATCAAGAAGGCTGCTAAGATCCAGTCCGGATCAGGCGAACCGAACAAGAAAAAGGTTGCTAAGATCACAAAGGCTCAGGTAAAGGAAATTGCTGAGACAAAACTTCCTGACCTGAACGCAGCAACAGTTGAGGCTGCTATGAGCATGATCGAAGGAACAGCGCGCAGTATGGGCGTTGAGGTGACCGAATAGCACTTGGCGAGAACGAGTGATAACGAAGTTCGAGGTTAGTGCGAGGTCCTCCTAGAGATTAACGAGAGCGAGCGCAAGCGACGCTCGAGTTTAGCGATTAGGAGATTCCTTGTGAATTATATTGAATTAATGAATGAAACAGTGGGAGGGACCTCTCCCGATACTACCACAGGAGGTAAATAGAATGAAAAGAGGAAAGAAATACGTTGAGGCTGCAAAGTCATACGACAAGTCAGCTCAATTTGAAACAGCAGAAGCAATCGCTCAGGTAAAGAAGAATGCTACTGCTAAGTTTGATGAGACAATCGAGGCTCATATCAGAACCGGTTGTGACGGACGTCATGCAGAACAGCAGATCCGTGGTGCTGTAGTTTTACCACATGGTACAGGTAAGGCTGTCAAGGTTTTAGTATTCGCTAAGGGTGCTAAGGCTGATGAGGCTACTGCAGCAGGCGCAGATTTCGTTGGAGCAGATGAACTGATCCCAAGAATCCAGAACGATGGATGGTTGGACTTTGATGTAGTTGTTGCTACACCTGACATGATGGGTGTTGTAGGTCGTTTGGGACGTGTACTTGGACCTAAGGGCTTAATGCCAAACCCAAAGGCAGGAACAGTTACTATGGATGTAACCAAGGCTGTCAACGATATCAAGGCTGGTAAGATTGAGTACAGATTGGATAAGACCAATATTATCCATGTGCCAATTGGAAAAGCTTCCTTTACAGAGGAACAATTAGCGGACAACTTCCAGACCCTTATGGATGCCATTAACAAGGCTAAGCCAAGCAGTCTTAAGGGCCAGTACATTAAGAGCATTTCTTTGGCTCCTACAATGGGACCTGGCGTTAAGGTAAATGTTGCAAAAGTTGCACAGTAGTTATTGACATTCGTATAATACAATGATATAATGCGAAAGCATGTTGCCGAAGACAGTAGGTGCCGCAAGGCATAACGTATACGACCTACCGAGGACAGTCGATCGTTTTTAAACGATGTGATTATGATTTTTTGAGCCTCTTTGTCTAGCGCAGAGAGGCTTTTGTTTTGCCTGTTGGCAGGACATCAGATAAAATCTCCAAAGTCTAAGCAAGATGAAATAAAATAAGGAGGTACACGAAACGTGGCAAAAGTTGAATTAAAGCAGCCGGTCATTGACGAGATCTCAGCAAACATCAAAGACGCACAGTCTGTAGTTGTTGTTGATTATCGTGGATTGACGGTAGCAGAAGACACACAGTTACGTAAGGAATTAAGAGAAGCAGGCGTTACTTACAAGGTATACAAGAACACAATGATGAACTTTGCTTTCAAGGGAACTGACTATGAAAGCCTGGCTCCAGTGTTAGAAGGACCTAGCGCTATTGCTATTTCTACAGAAGATGCGACAGCTCCTGCACGTATCCTTGCTAAGTTTGCAAAGACAGCACCTGCACTTGAAATCAAGGCTGGTGTCGTAGAAGGTACATTCTATGATGCAAACGGAATGCAGGCAGTAGCAGCAGTTCCGTCAAGAGACGAATTGTTGTCCAAGTTACTTGGAAGTTTACAGTCACCTATCACAAATCTGGCTAGAGTTCTTAACCAGATCGCTGAGCAGGGCGGCGAAGCACCGGCAACAGAAGAGTAATCACTTCATTAAAAAGAAATTATTAAATCAAATTTAAAACGGAGGAAATTATCATGGCAAAGATGACAACAGAAGAATTTATCGAAGCTATCAAAGAGTTAAGCGTATTAGAGTTAAATGACTTAGTAAAGGCTTGTGAAGAAGAGTTTGGCGTATCTGCAGCAGCAGGCGTTGTAGTAGCAGCAGCAGGCGGAGACGCAGCAGCAGCTGAAGAGAAGACTGAGTTCGACGTAGAGTTAACAGAAGTTGGACCGAACAAGGTTAAGGTTATCAAGGTTGTTCGTGAGATCACAGGTCTTGGACTGAAGGAAGCTAAGGACGCTGTTGATGGCGCACCTAAGGTAATCAAGGAGCAGGCTGACAAGGCATCTGCTGAAGACGCTAAGGCTAAACTTGAGGCTGAAGGAGCAAAGGTTACATTAAAGTAGTCTGTGCGTAAGCGACGAGAAACCAATAATAACCCGGCAGAGATGCTTGCATTTCTGTTGGGTTATTTTATTTAGCTGTATCCCCTCTCTCTATCTGAAAAAAGTTCTTAAAAATAATTCTTGCATTCCCCTTGATTTTGTTGTATAGTATAAGTTGCACTATTGTGGTGCACTAGGCATTTCCATGCTCTTTTTTAGGAAAAACTAGATTGAAATAAAAACGAGAGGTGAAACGTCAATGGAGAAAAACAGAATACGTCCAGTCAAGGCTGGAAAAGGCTTGCGTATGAGTTACTCAAGACAGAAAGAGGTTTTGCAGATGCCAAACCTGATCGAAGTCCAGAAGAATTCTTATCAGTGGTTCCTGGATGAAGGTTTAAAAGAAGCATTTGCAGATATCTCCCCGATCACGGATTACAGTGGTCATCTGAGTCTGGATTTCGTCGATTTTACACTGTGCGAAGACGATGTGAAATATACAATCCCGGAATGCAAAGAGAGAGATGCGACATATGCAGCACCTTTGAAAGTCAAGGTTAGACTTCATAACAAAGAGACAGATGAGATTAACGAACATGAAATTTTCATGGGTGATCTTCCTCTTATGACAGAGACAGGTACGTTCGTTATCAACGGTGCAGAACGTGTAATCGTCAGCCAGTTGGTTCGTTCCCCTGGTATCTATTACGGAATTGCTCATGATAAAGTGGGTAAAACTCTTTATTCATGTACTGTTATCCCGAACCGTGGTGCATGGCTCGAGTATGAGACTGACTCCAATGACGTTTTCAGTGTAAGAGTAGATAGAACCCGTAAAGTGCCGATTACCGTATTGCTTCGTGCACTTGGTGTAGGTACCAACCAGCAGATCATTGACATGTTCGGCGAGGAGCCAAAGATTCTGGCATCCCTGCAGAAGGACCCGGCGATCACAGAGCGTGAGCCACAGGGAAGTTTTGAGGCTGGTTTATTAGAGTTATATAAAAAGATCCGTCCGGGTGAGCCGCTTTCCGTAGAAAGTGCGGAGAGTCTGATCACTGCCATGTTCTTCGATCCGAGAAGATATGACCTGGCAAAAGTAGGACGTTACAAATTTAATAAGAAGCTTGCTTTAAAGAACCGTATCAACGGACAGGTTCTGGCAGAGGATGTACTGGATCCTTCTACCGGAGAAGTAATTGCAGAGGCAGGCACAACTGTTGACCGTGATCTGGCAGATCAGATTCAGAATGCTGCAGTTCCGGCGCTCTGGATTCAGACAGAGACACGTAACGTAAAAGTTCTTTCTTCTATGATGGTAGATATCAGAAGCTGGATTCCTGAAATTGAGGACCCGAAGGCTATTGGTGTTACAGAACTGGTATATTATCCGGCTCTGCAGCAGATTATGGAAGAAAACGAGACATTGGAAGAGCGTATCGCTGCAATTAAGAGAGATATTGCAGACCTGATTCCAAAGCATATTACAAAAGAGGATATCTTCGCATCCATCAACTATAATATGCATCTGGAGTGGGGCATCGGAACAGATGACGATATTGACCACTTAGGAAACCGTCGTATCCGTGCTGTCGGTGAATTGTTACAGAACCAGTATCGTATCGGTCTTTCCCGTCTGGAAAGAGTGGTTCGTGAGCGCATGACAACTCAGGATCTTGAGGGAATTTCCCCACAGAGTCTGATCAACATCAAACCGGTTACGGCTGCGGTAAAAGAGTTCTTCGGCTCTTCCCAGCTGTCACAGTTTATGGATCAGAACAACCCACTGGGTGAGCTGACACATAAGAGACGTCTTTCTGCATTGGGACCTGGCGGTTTGTCCAGAGACCGTGCCGGATTCGAAGTACGAGATGTCCATTATTCCCATTATGGACGTATGTGCCCGATTGAGACGCCTGAAGGACCAAACATCGGTCTGATCAACTCTCTGGCATGTTACGCAAGAATTAACGAGTACGGATTTGTTGAGGCTCCGTACCGTAAGATTGATAAATCAGATAAAGACAATCCTCGTGTTACAGACGAAGTTGTATACATGACTGCGGATGAGGAAGATAATTACCATGTAGCGCAGGCGAACGAAAAACTGGATGAGGATGGACATTTTGTTCGTAATTCCGTATCCGGTCGTTACCGTGAAGAAACGCAGGAGTACGATAAGACTGCATTCGATTACATGGACGTATCTCCAAAGATGGTGTTCTCCGTTGCTACAGCACTGATTCCGTTCCTGCAGAACGATGATGCAAACCGAGCACTGATGGGATCTAACATGCAGCGTCAGGCAGTGCCGCTTCTTACCACCGAGGCACCTGTAGTAGGAACCGGTATGGAGACAAAGACAGCGGTCGATTCCGGTGTCTGTGTACTTGCAAAAGAAGCAGGTATCGTGGAGAGTTCTGAGTCTAATCGTATCGTAGTACGTGAGGAGGACGGAAATCGCAGAGAATATATTCTGACAAAGTTTGCACGAAGCAACCAGTCCAACTGCTACAACCAGAGACCAATCGTGTTCAAGGGACAGAAAGTAGCAAAGGGTGAGGTGATCGCTGATGGACCATCTACATCCAATGGTGAGCTGGCACTTGGAAAGAACCCGCTGATCGGCTTCATGACATGGGAAGGTTATAACTACGAGGATGCCGTTCTTTTGAGTGAGCGTCTGGTAGAGTATGATGTATATACTTCTGTCCATATTGAGGAATACGAAGTAGAGTCTCGTGATACAAAGCTCGGACCGGAAGAGATCACAAGAGATGTACCGGGTGTCGGTGATGATGCATTAAAGGATCTTGACGAGCGCGGAATCATCCGTGTCGGTGCCGAAGTCCGTGCCGGAGACATTCTGGTAGGAAAGGTTACACCAAAGGGAGAGACAGAGCTTACCGCAGAAGAGAGACTGCTTCGCGCAATCTTCGGTGAAAAAGCGCGTGAGGTTCGTGACACTTCCCTGAAAGTGCCGCACGGTGCATATGGTATTGTTGTAGATGCCAAAGTATTTACCAGAGAAGATGGCGATGAGTTATCTCCTGGTGTAAATGAGTCTGTTCGTATTTACATTGCCCAGAAACGTAAGATTTCTGTTGGTGATAAGATGGCCGGACGTCATGGTAACAAGGGTGTCGTTTCCCGTGTATTACCTGTAGAAGATATGCCATATCTTCCAAATGGCCGTCCACTTGACATTGTATTAAATCCTCTGGGTGTGCCTTCCCGAATGAACATCGGACAGGTGCTGGAGATTCACTTAAGCCTTGCTGCGAAGGCACTTGGCTTTAATATCGAGACTCCGGTATTCGATGGCGCAAAAGAGATTGATATCCAGGATACACTGGAACTTGCAAATGACTATGTAAACATGCCGTTTGATGCAGAGGAAGCAGAAGACGGAGAAGAAAACTTCTACGATAAGTATAAAGATACTCTGAGAGAGGACGTTATGGATTATCTTTCAGAGAATCGTGCACACAGAAGTCTGTGGAAGGGTGTTCCGATTTCCCGTGACGGAAAGGTTCAGCTGCGTGACGGACGTACCGGAGAATACTTCGACGGAAAAGTCACAATCGGACACATGCATTATCTGAAACTGCATCATCTGGTTGATGATAAGATCCATGCACGTTCTACAGGTCCTTACTCCTTAGTTACACAGCAGCCGCTGGGTGGTAAAGCACAGTTCGGTGGTCAGCGATTCGGAGAGATGGAGGTATGGGCACTGGAAGCTTATGGTGCTGCATATACTCTGCAGGAGATCCTGACTGTTAAGTCCGATGATGTCGTAGGACGAGTAAAGACATACGAGGCTATTATCAAAGGCGAGAATATCCCTGAGCCGGGTGTTCCGGAATCTTTCAAGGTACTTTTGAAAGAGTTACAGTCTCTTGGTCTGGATGTCAAAGTGCTTGACGAAGACAGAAATGAAGTAGAACTCATTGAAACCAGTGAGTACGGAAATACCGATATCAATGCCATCATTGGAAATGACAGAGATGACAGAGATTATGCATTTGAAGACAGTGAGTCGTTTGAAAAACACGGATTTACCAAGCAGGAGTTCGATTCCGAGAATGAAGAGCTTGTCAATGTAGAACCGGAAAATGATAACGATGATGAAGATTTCGGCGATGCTGATGATCTCTTTGATGACGCAGAAGAAGTTCTTGATGATGAAGAGTAATTGGGAAGGAGTGTCATAAATGCCAGAAACAAATAAAAAGGACATGAATCAGGCAATGCAGTTTGATGCGATCCAGATTGGATTAGCATCACCTGAGAAGATCCGTGAGTGGTCTCATGGCGAAGTAAAAAAGCCGGAGACAATCAATTACAGAACCTTAAAGCCTGAGAAGGATGGTCTTTTCTGTGAGAAAATTTTTGGACCGCAGAAAGACTGGGAATGTCATTGTGGTAAATATAAAAAGATTCGTTATAAAGGTGTTGTCTGCGACCGCTGTGGTGTAGAAATTACAAAATCCAGTGTTCGTAGAGAGCGTATGGGACATATTGAGCTGGCAGCTCCGGTTTCCCATATCTGGTATTTCAAGGGAATTCCATCCCGTATGGGTCTGATCCTTGATTTATCTCCGCGTGTACTTGAGCGTGTGCTTTATTTCGCTTCTTATATTGTGCTTGATGCAGGAGATACTTCTCTTGCATACAAGCAGGTACTTTCTGAGGCAGAATATCAGGAAGCAAGAGAGCAGTACGGAAGTGCATTCCGTGTGGGCATGGGAGCAGAAGCCATCCATGAACTGCTTGCTGCGATTGATCTGGAAAAAGATTCTGCAGAGCTGAAAGCAGAGTTAGAGAATGCAACGGGACAGAAGCGTGCACGTATTATCAAGCGTCTGGAAGTTGTAGAAGCATTCCGTGAGTCCGGAAATAAGCCGGAGTGGATGATCATGACGGTTATCCCGGTTATTCCGCCGGATTTACGTCCAATGGTTCAGCTGGATGGTGGTCGTTTTGCAACATCTGATCTGAATGATCTGTATCGTAGAATTATTAACCGTAACAACCGTCTGAGAAGACTGCTTGATCTCGGTGCACCGGATATTATCGTGCGCAATGAGAAACGTATGTTACAGGAAGCGGTTGATGCCCTGATCGATAATGGCCGTCGTGGACGTCCGGTTACCGGTCCTGGAAACAGAGCACTGAAGTCTCTGTCTGATATGTTAAAGGGTAAGGGCGGACGTTTCCGTCAGAACCTGTTAGGAAAGCGAGTTGACTACTCCGGACGTTCCGTTATCTGTGTAGAGCCAAAACTTAAGATCTATCAGTGTGGTCTGCCAAAAGAGATGGCAATCGAGCTGTTTAAGCCGTTTGTTATGAAAGAACTGGCAGCTAAAGGAATTGCTCATAATATCAAGAGCGCCAAGAAAATGGTAGAAAGACTTCAGCCGGAGGTTTGGGATGTGCTTGAAGAAGTAATCAAAGAGCATCCGGTTATGTTAAACCGTGCCCCTACACTGCACAGACTTGGTATTCAGGCGTTCGAGCCAATCCTTGTAGAAGGTAAGGCAATTAAGCTTCATCCGCTGGTATGTACCGCGTTCAACGCCGATTTCGACGGTGACCAGATGGCTGTGCATCTTCCTCTGTCCGTAGAAGCTCAGGCAGAATGCCGTTTTATGCTGTTATCACCAAACAACCTGCTGAAGCCGTCTGATGGTGGTCCGGTAGCCGTTCCTTCCCAGGATATGGTCCTCGGAGTATACTATCTGACTATGCACAAACTGGCAGATTATAAGGATAAAAAAGATGCAGTTGCTGTTTCCGATAAAGTGTATAACGATATTGAGGAATTAAAGAAAGCAACCACACCGGACCCGAAGACAGGAAAGAGTGAGATCGGATTGTATGATCTGATCTGGTTTGAAGATACAACAGATAATAACCGTCGGGTATTATGTAAGCCAATGGATCTGTTCGGATATCATTACGGAAGTATGAATCAGGCATTGCTTGCGTATGAGAATGGAGAGATTACACTTCATCAGAATATTTATGTATACCGTAAGGCAACTATGGCTGACGGAACAGAAGTATCCGGATTTATCAAGACAACACTTGGTCTTCTGATTTTCAATGAGATCATTCCGCAGGATCTGGGATTTGTAGACCGCAGTACCCCGGAGAATGCTTTGAAGCTGGAAATTGATTTCCATGTTGGAAAGAAACAGATCAAACAGATTCTGGAGAAGGTTATTAATATTCATGGTGCGACAAAGACTGCCGAAGTACTGGATGATGTCAAGGCAATGGGTTATGGATATTCCACAAGAGCTGCCATGACCGTATCAATTTCCGATATGACAGTGCCACCACAGAAGCCACAGATGATCGAGCAGGCGCAGAATACGGTAGACCGGATCACACGTCAGTATAAGCGTGGTCTTATCACAGAAGAAGAGCGTTATAAGGAAGTTGTAGAGACCTGGAAAGAGACGGATGATGAGCTGACAACAGCACTTCTTACCGGACTTGACAAGTACAACAACATCTTCATGATGGCCGATTCCGGAGCCCGTGGTTCTGATAAACAGATCAAGCAGCTGGCCGGTATGCGTGGATTGATGGCCGATACAACCGGTAGAACCATCGAGCTGCCAATCAAGTCGAACTTCCGTGAAGGTCTGGACGTACTGGAGTACTTCATGTCAGCGCATGGAGCACGTAAAGGTCTGTCCGATACCGCACTTCGTACGGCCGATTCCGGATACCTGACCAGACGTCTGGTTGATGTATCCCAGCATATGATCGTTCGCGAGTCTGACTGTTGTGCAGGAACAAACCGTGAGATTCCGGGAATGATCGTTAAGGCATTTATGGAAGGCAAGGAGGAAATCGAAAGTCTGGAAGAACGTATTACCGGACGTTTCTCCTGTGAGACAATCTGTGACAAAGACGGAAACGTTATTGTTAAAGCAAACCATATGATTACACCTCGCCGTGCAGCGGATGTTGTGAATAAGGGTGTTGATGAGAACGGAAATCCGATCACCAGTGTGAAGATCCGTACTATTCTTACCTGCCGTTCCCACATGGGAGTCTGTGCGAAATGTTACGGTGCCAACATGGCAACCGGTCAGGCGGTACAGGTTGGTGAAGCAATTGGTATTATCGCCGCACAGTCCATCGGTGAGCCTGGTACACAGCTTACCATGAGAACATTCCATACCGGTGGTGTAGCCGGTAACGATATTACACAGGGTCTTCCTCGTGTAGAGGAAATTTTCGAGGCGCGTAAGCCAAAGGGACTTGCAATTATTACAGAGTTCGGCGGCGTTGCTACCATTAAGGATACCAAGAAGAAGCGTGAAGTCATCGTTACAGATCCGGAATCCGGAGATACAAAGACTTACCTGATTCCTTATGGATCACGTATTAAGATCATGGATGGTGCCGTACTTGAAGCCGGTGATGAACTGACCGAAGGTTCTGTAAATCCACATGATATCTTAAAAATCAAAGGTGTGCGTGCCGTACAGGATTACATGCTTCGTGAAGTACAGCGTGTATATCGTCTGCAGGGTGTAGAAATCAACGATAAGCATATTGAGGTTATCGTTCGACAGATGTTACAGAAGATCCGTGTAGAAGAGAATGGAGATTCCGATCTTCTTCCGGGCAGCATGGTAGATTCTCTTGATTTCCTTGAACTGAACGAAAAGCTTGAGGAAGAAGGCAAGGAACAGGCAGTTGGTTCCCAGGTATTACTTGGTATCACAAAAGCATCCCTTGCAACAAATTCATTCCTGTCAGCTGCATCCTTCCAGGAGACCACGAAGGTTCTTACGGAAGCAGCAATCAAGGGCAAGATTGATCCGTTGATCGGTATGAAAGAGAACGTTATCATCGGTAAGCTGATTCCGGCAGGTACCGGTATGAAGAGATACCGCAATATCAAACTGGACAGTGATGTGAACGAAGAAGAAGAGTTCTCATTTGACGATCTGGAAGATTTCACTATGGATGAAGAAGAGGAAATGATCCCGACAGTAACCGTTCCGGATGGAACAGATCTGTCAGCCGTTTCCGGAACTGATGAGGATTCATCGGAAGAATAAATTACAGCACAGATAATAGAATCTGTGAAGATACAAAAGAGGGAGAGCAAATCTCCCTCTTTTTCATGTATTTTTTAAAAGTGGGTTGACAAGCACAACAGAAATTTATATAATATTTTAGCGTGCATTGTGGTATGATGCATGCTTGAAGAATAATACAGGAGGTGAAAATAATGCCAACATTTAACCAGTTAGTAAGAAAAGGACGTCAGACTACTGTAAAGAAGTCTACAGCACCTGCACTTCAGAGAAGCTTTAACTCTCTGCAGAAGAAGCCAATCAATACTTCTTCTCCACAGAAGAGAGGTGTTTGTACTGCTGTTAAGACAGCAACTCCTAAGAAGCCTAACTCAGCTCTTCGTAAGATCGCCAGAGTTCGTCTTTCCAACGGAATCGAAGTAACATCTTATATCCCAGGTGAAGGACACAACTTACAGGAGCATAGTGTTGTTCTGATCCGTGGTGGTCGTGTTAAGGATTTACCTGGTACACGTTACCATATCATCCGTGGTACATTAGATACCGCTGGTGTTGCGAACAGAAAGCAGGCCCGTTCTAAGTACGGCGCTAAGAAACCGAAGGCAGCTAAATAATAAACAGATTATTTGGCAGACAATGGGTCACAAACAGAGCTAAATAGGTTTAGTGTTGGGATTATTGTTGTATCCGCTACCGGATATAACCTACTCATTATATAGCCCGCACGAACACATTAGAGAGACACATGTGAGTACCGTTGAATTAATTAAAAATGATTAAGGAGGGAAGTAACGTGCCACGTAAAGGACATACTCAGAAAAGAGACGTATTAGCAGATCCGTTATACAACAACAAAGTGGTTACCAAGCTTATCAACAACATTATGTTAGATGGTAAGAAAGGTGTAGCTCAGAAGATTGTTTACGGAGCATTTGATAAGATTGCTAACCAGACAGGCAAGGATGCTATTGAAGTATTCGAAGAAGCTATGAATAACGTTATGCCAGCTCTTGAAGTTAAGGCTAGACGTATTGGTGGTGCAACATATCAGGTACCTATCGAAGTAAGACCTGAAAGAAGACAGGCTTTAGGACTTCGTTGGATCACATTGTATTCACGTCAGAGAAGTGAAAAGACAATGGAAGAAAGATTAGCTAACGAAATTATGGATGCAGCAAACAACACAGGCTCATCTGTTAAGAAGCGTGAAGATATGCACAAGATGGCTGAAGCTAATAAGGCTTTTGCTCATTATCGTTTCTAATATAAAACTGCAATTGTCACAGAACAGGCTGTTATGCAGTTTGTAACTGTGACCGTATGGCAGTGAAGAATTACAAGAAGGTAATTCTTTAATAAGATATTAAATTAAGGAGGAAAAAACCTTGGCTGGAAGAGAATATCCACTAGAGAGAACAAGAAACATTGGTATTATGGCTCATATCGATGCAGGTAAGACTACATTAACAGAACGTATCTTATATTATACCGGTGTAAACTATAAAATTGGTGAAACTCATGATGGAGCTTCTACAATGGACTGGATGGAACAGGAACAGGAAAGAGGTATCACAATTACTTCTGCCGCTACAACTTGTCACTGGACATTAGAAGATCATCATAAGCCAAAGGCTGGTGCGTTAGAACATCGTATCAACATTATCGATACACCGGGACACGTTGACTTCACAGTAGAAGTAGAACGTTCACTTCGTGTATTAGATGGTGCTGTTGGTGTATTTGATGCTAAGGCTGGTGTTGAACCACAGTCAGAAAACGTATGGCGTCAGGCTGACACATACAATGTACCTCGTATGGCATTCATCAACAAGATGGATAAAATGGGTGCAGATTTCTTTTATTCAGTTCAGACAATTATTGATCGTTTAGGAAAGAATGCTATTCCTGTACAGATCCCAATCGGTAAGGAAGATGATTTCATCGGATTAATCGATTTGTTTGAAATGGAAGCATATTATTATAAAGATGATAAGGGTGAAGACATCGAAATCACAGCTATTCCTGATGACTTAAAGGATCTTGCTAATGAATGGCATGAAAACCTTGTTGAAAAGATTTGTGAATTAGATGATGACCTTATGATGCAGTACCTTGAAGGAGAAGAACCTTCTATCGATGATATGAAGGCTGCTCTTAGAAAAGGAACAATCGCTTGTGAAGCTGTTCCTGTATTCTGTGGTTCTGCTTATAAGAACAAAGGTGTTCAGAAGATGTTAGATGGTGTTATCGAATATATGCCAGCACCAACAGATATCCCTGACATTACAGGTACTGATGAAGATGGCAACGAAGTAGTTCGCCATTCTTCAGATGATGAACCTTTTGCAGCATTAGCTTTCAAGATTATGACTGACCCATTTGTAGGTAAGTTAGCATTCTTCAGAGTTTACTCAGGTACAATGAACTCAGGTTCATATGTTTTAAATGCTACAAAGAATAAGAAAGAACGTGTAGGCCGTATCGTACAGATGCATGCCAACAAGCGTACTGAAATTGATAAAGTATATTCAGGAGATATCGCTGCTGCTGTAGGTTTCAAAATTACTACAACAGGTGATACAATCTGTGATGAACAGCATCCTGTAATTCTTGAATCAATGGAATTCCCAGAACCAGTTATTGAGCTCGCTATTGAGCCTAAGACAAAGAATGACCAGGGTAAGATGGGTGAAGCTTTAGCTAAGTTAGCTGAAGAAGATCCTACATTCCGTGCTCATACAGACACAGAAACAGGTCAGACAATCATCGCTGGTATGGGTGAGCTTCACTTAGATGTAATCGTAGACAGACTTCTTCGTGAATTTAAGGTAGAAGCTAACGTTGGTGCACCTCAGGTTGCATACAAAGAAACATTTACTAAGGCTGTTGATGTTGATAGCAAATATGCTAAGCAGTCAGGTGGTCGTGGACAGTATGGTCACTGTAAAGTTAAATTTGAGCCTATGGATCCAAACGGTGAAGAACAGTTTAAGTTTGAATCTACAGTAGTTGGTGGTAACATTCCTAAGGAATATATCCCAGCTGTTGGTGAAGGTATCGAAGAAGCTGCACAGTCAGGTATTATTGCCGGATTCCCTGTACTTGGTGTACATGCTACAGTATATGATGGATCTTACCATGAAGTCGATTCATCAGAAATGGCTTTCCACATCGCTGGTTCTATGGCATTTAAGGATGCTATGGCTAAGGCAGATCCAGTATTACTTGAGCCTATTATGAAGGTTGAAGTAACAATGCCTGAGGAATACATGGGTGATGTTATCGGAAGCTTAAATTCAAAGCGTGGACAGATCGAAGGTATGGACGATATCGGTGGTGGAAAGATTGTTAAAGCATTCGTTCCATTGTCAGAAATGTTCGGTTACTCAACAGAACTTCGTTCAGCTACTCAGGGACGTGGTAACTATTCAATGTTCTTTGAAAAGTACCAGGCAGCTCCAAAGTCTGTTCAGGATAAGATTGCATCTGCAAGAGCAAAATAATATATGGATTTAACCATTAATTTAATATAAAGGCTTGAAAATCTTCCCATTATAAAATATAATGGGAGATAAGCCTATGTAAAAGACCACAAGGTCTGAAATTTTAATTTTATTATTTTTAGGAGGATTATCAAAATGGCAAAAGCTAAGTTTGAAAGAACAAAACCACATTGTAATATTGGTACAATCGGACATGTCGATCATGGTAAAACAACTTTAACAGCAGCTATTACTAAAGTACTTGCTGAAAGAGTTGAAGGTAATGAAGCTACAGATTTCGAAAATATCGACAAGGCTCCAG
>ERZ772900.218-NODE-218-length-60590-cov-20.522177_pt1 | contig 60590 bp, 62 predicted proteins | sample MGYA00512124_ERZ772900 | MGnify/ENA primary metagenome ERZ772900 (study PRJEB29015, sample SAMEA2737716) | human gut metagenome | biome: human gut; feature: human-associated habitat; material: faeces | place: China | collected 2012 ... | reverse complement strand
ATCCGCAGCAAAGAAGCGGTCGATAATCTCGATATTGGTACGGAGGAAAGCCAGGCGCGCAGCCGCTGTTTATCCGATCGTAAATATCTCCTGCGTATCGATGTGCCCGTCGTGATCCGTACCCGGCGGGTTGTCGGGCATGTCGTAGACATAGGTCAGCCGCCCGCCGTCGAGCATCAGGGACGTAACGGTGTAGGTATCGGCATAGCTGACGGAAAACGCCCCATCGCGCCAGATAACGCGCGTGCGCGTGACGGTATCCGTCCCGTCCGCGAACCGCAGCGCATGGCACAGCAGACCCCCATCGCGGCAGACTTCGTAAAGTACGACCTCGGCCGTCTCTCCCGCCGTGCGTGCATCCCAAAAGGCGGTCACGGCCTCCGGGTGCGTGACCGGTTCGGACGCGTCCACGTGCACGGCCGTGAGCCCCGCGTCCGAGAGCCGCGCCACTGCCTGCGCGATCTGCGCATCCGTGAGGTCGACACCCGCGCTCGTGCCGTCGCCGACCGCCTGCACAAGCGGCTGATACCGCTGCGCCGCTGCGACGGCGGGGTCGGCCTGCGCCGCTGCCTTTTGCCCGCAGGCCGTCAGCAGCAGCGCGGCCAGACACAGCAAAAGCCACAACATCCGTTTCACGCGCATCCCTCCCATTCATTCTGCAAACAGTGTACACGAAAAAATTCGGCATTGCAAATTTCGCCGCATCTGCTATACTGACGGCAGATATATGCCGTAAGATGCTGCCGGGAGAGCGCTGCGGCCGCCGAAGGAGTGACACTCTCAGGCAAAAGGACCGGCGGCTGACGGAGCTCTGGAGAGACGATTCCGCACCGAAGAAGCAAGGCCGCACGGCCAATCTTTCAGGTAAAAGGACAGAGTACACACCTGCACCATGGCAGGGGTGTACTCTTTTTTCGGAGGTCATGACGATGGAAACCTTTCTCTTTCTGCTTGAACTGGCCGGAACGGTCGCGTTCGCCGTCAGCGGCGCGGTGCTCGGCATTGAAAAGCACATGGACATCTTCGGCGTGGGGCTGCTGGGCATCACGACGGCCGTCGGCGGCGGCATCCTGCGCGATCTCGTTGTGGGGCTGACCCCGCCGCGCGCGTTTCAGGACCCGATCTATCTGCTCGTCGCACTCGGCGTGTCGGTCGTGCTGTTTTTCCCGTTCGTGCGGCGCATCATCGGCCGCAGCAAGCGCGTGTTCGATGCGCTCATGCTCATCATGGACGCGGCCGGCCTCGGCATCTTCACGATCACGGGCATGAACACCGCCATCACCCTCGCCGGGTGCACGGATCCGCTGCTGCTGGTGTTCGTCGGCCTGCTGACCGGCACGGGCGGCGGCGTGCTGCGCGACGTGCTCGCCGGGGATATGCCCTATATCCTGCGCAAGCACATCTACGCCAGCGCGTCCATTGCGGGCGGCATTCTCTATCTGCTCCTGCGGCAGGTCTGGCAGGGCCCGGGCGCCGTTTTGACCGGTGTGGTCGTCGTCGTTGTGATCCGCTGCGCCGCGGCGCACTTCGAGTGGAACCTGCCGCGCGCAAAAACCGTGTGGAAAAGCGACGAGTGATGTGCTAGGATAAAGAAAAGAGTTCGCAAGACCGGAGGTCATGACCATGGCAAACATTCCAGCGCGCGCATGCCCGCTCGCAAAAAAATGCGGCGGCTGCCAGCTGCAGAACCTGTCGTATGACGAGCAGCTGCATCTCAAACAGGCGACGGCCATCCGCCTGCTCGGCCGCTTCGGCCACGTGGAGGAGATCATCGGCATGAAAGATCCCTACCACTACCGCAACAAGGTGCAGGCCGCCTTCGGCATCAACCGGCAGGGGCAGATCATCTCGGGCGTGTACCAGTCGGCCTCACACCGGATCGTGCCGGTCAGCGACTGCATGATTGAGGACACCGTCGCAGACCGGATCATCGTCACGATCCGCGGCCTGCTCAAGAGCTTCAAGATCCGTCCCTATGACGAGGACACCGGCCGCGGCACGCTGCGGCACGTGCTCGTGCGGCGCGGCTGGCGCAGCGGGGAAATTCTCGTCGTGCTCGTGACGGCGCACGGCATGCTGCCCGGCAAGCGCAACTTCGTGCGCGCGCTGCTGCAGCGGCACCCGGACATCACGACCATCGTGCAGAACATCAACGCCGGGCAGACAAGCCTCGTGCTCGGGCCCCACAGCGAGGTGCTCTATGGCCCGGGATATATTCATGAGCAGCTCGGGGACTTCACGTTCCGCATCTCGCCGCGCGCGTTTTACCAGATCAACCCCGTGCAGACGGAGGTGCTCTACCGCACGGCGCTTGACTACGCCGGGCTGACCGGCAAGGAAACCGTCGTGGACGCCTACTGCGGCACCGGCACGATCGGCATCTTCGCGAGCCGGAACGCCGCGCGCGTGATCGGCGTGGAAAACAACCGCGACGCCGTGCGCGACGCGATCAGCAACGCGAAGGCGAACCGCGCGGACAACGTCCGCTTCTACACCGCCGACGCGAGCGACTTCCTGCAGGACATGGCCAAGGCCGGCGAACACGCCGACGTCATCATCCTCGATCCCCCGCGCGCCGGCAGCGACGAGCGCTTTCTGTCCGCCGTCACGGCCGTCGGGCCGGAGCGGGTGGTGTACGTGTCGTGCAATCCGGAGACGCTCGCGCGCGATCTGGACTATCTCACCCGGCACGGCTACCGCGTCACGCGCATCCAGCCGGTGGACATGTTCCCGCACACGGAACATATCGAAACTGCCGTGGCATTGGTCAAAAATCCGTAAATGAAGCAGTACATTGTACGATTTCTGAAGACGAGATTTTTCGTCATATTTGGCGGCGCTACGCTTTTTTATGAGCTATTCTTTTTTGCACTCCTGTGGTGTAAGACCGCTGTTGATGCCCCGCCCTCCGCGCTCTGGGTCTACGTGCCCGCTCTGGTATGGTATCTTCTAGACATTCTCCTGACTTTCCGCTTCCGGCGAATCATCCGGTATCAGGAGCGTCTTTTTCATGTAAAATTCAGCAACACAAATGCAGCCGCATTGTACACTGGATCCAACACGTTTCTGTCGGACGATTGGCTGATCTTTTCGGGAAGATCCGCGTTTTGCAGGCAGTACATCCAACGCATTTCCATCGTGACCGCGCGAAGGAGCATGGGCAATGACTACCGGCTGAAGTTATACACGACGGACGGAAAAACGTATCTACGCACCATAGATTCGCATACAAATGCAAAAAAATACAGCGCTGGTATCACGGATAGTCTTGCTCCTATCGAGACCACCGTGGCACTGGCACGCACGGACAGTAGAACATAAGAAAGGAAAACACACCCCACTATGAACTTCATTCAGAAAAACTGGAAAGGCATCCTCGTGTGTCTCGTCATGGCCATGCCCTGCTGGCTGCTCGGGCAGCGGTTCCCGATCGTCGGCGGCCCGGTGTTCGGCATCCTCGCCGGCATGATCATCACTCTGCTCTGGCACGACAAGACCGCGGCGCAGCCCGGCATCTCATTCGTGTCGAAAAAGGTACTGCAGTACGCTGTCATCCTGCTCGGCTTCGGCATGAACCTGTCCGTCATCTGGCAGACCGGCAAGCAGTCGCTGCCGATCATCCTCGTGACGATCACGACGTCGCTCGTCGTGGCGTGGCTGCTGCACAAGCTGCTGCACATTCCGGGCAAGATCTCGACGCTCGTGGGCGTCGGCTCGTCGATCTGCGGCGGTTCGGCCGTTGCAGCGACCGCGTCCGTCATCGACGCGGACGATGAGGAAGTCGCACAGGCGATCTCCGTCATTTTCTTCTTCAACATGCTCGCGGCCATCTTCTTCCCCGCGCTCGGCGCGCTGCTTGGCTTCTCGACCACGAACGGCGAGGCGTTCGGCATCTTCGCCGGCACAGCCATCAATGACACGTCGTCCGTCACGGCCGCAGCCTCCACGTGGGACTCGCTCTACGGCCTCGGCAGCCAGACGCTCGACAAGGCCGTGACCGTCAAGCTCACGCGCACGCTCGCCATCATTCCGATCACGCTCGTGCTCGCCTTCGTGCGCACGAAGCGCGCCAAGACCGACGGCACGAAAGTGAATTTCAAAAAGATCTTCCCGATGTTCATCCTCTACTTCCTGCTCGCATCCGTAATTACGACCGTATGCGTGAGCGTTGGCGTGTCGGCCAGTGTGTTCGCCCCGCTCAAGACGCTCAGCAAGTTCCTGATCGTGATGGCCATGTGCGCCGTTGGCCTGAACACGAACATCGTCAAGCTCGTCAAAACCGGCGGCAAGCCGCTCATCATGGGCTTTTGCTGCTGGGTCGGCATCGCGGGCATGAGCCTGCTGATGCAGCACGTGCTCGGCATCTGGTAAGACACGAACAAAAACGGGCGGCAGCCGGAGCTATCCGGCTGCCGCCTGCGTTTTAGGATTCTTTGCCATCGCGCGGCAGCGTCACGAGCATGACCGTTCCGTCCGCGCCGCTGCGCTCGATCTGCACCGTGCCGCCGTGCAGCGCGGCGATCTCCCACACGAGCGACAGACCGAGCCCGACACCGCCATGCGCCCGGCTGCGCGACTTGTCCACGCGGAAAAACGGCTGGAAAACGCTCTCCCGGTATGCCTCCGGGATGCCGGGACCGTGGTCACGGACGCGGATCTGTACATTCCCGTCCGCCTCGCTGACCGCGATGCGCACCGCCCCGTCCGGCCGGCCGTAACGGATGGCGTTTTCGGTCAGGTTGAACAGCAGCCGGTACAGCAGCGGGTCGCTGCCGGTGAGCACAGCGCCGCCGTCGGCCTCCAGCGCGATGCACTTGCTCTCTGCAAGCGGCGCGAGATCGGTGAAGATCTCCTCGATCATGGGCGCGAGCTCGACCCGGTCGTCACAGGGCACGGTGCGCAGTTCGCTCATCTCCAGCAGGATCTTCGTCATCTGCGCCATACGCTCCGTCTGCTCCTGCAGCAGGCTCAAAAACGCCGCCGTTTCGGGCGTGACGTCCGCGTGCTCGGCGGAAAACAGCTCAAGCTGCGCCTGCATCAGCGCAAGCGGCGTGCGCAGCTCGTGCGCAGCGTTGCCCGTAAACTGCCGCTGCGCCGTGAAGCCCGCGTCCAGGCGGTCGATCATGCCGTTGAACGAGCGGCTGAAGCGCTGAAACTCCGGCAGCACGTCCTCGCTGACCTTGCACTGCGCCAAATTGCCCGGCTGAATACTTTCCACCTGCGCTGCAAAGCTGCGCAGCGGACGCAGCGCGCGGCCGCTGACAAAATACGCGAGCACGCCGCCGGTGAGCGTGACCGCCGCCGTGATGTACCAGTTCGTGACGCCGAAGGCCGCCTGCGCGCCGCTGATGATGATCGTCAGCTCGTCATCCGGCTGTTTGCTCTGCGGGTCGAAGGCGTCGGGCGCACCGGACTCAATCTCGCTGTAAGCCGAGATGCCGCTGCCGATCGCGTCCATGTACCGCTTGCCGGAATAGCCGATCAGGCAGTTCATGAGCACACACGTCACGCCGATCAGCGCCGCCGTCATCAGCGTGATGCGCCACTGCAGAGATAACCGCTTCATGTCTGTTCCTCCATAACATAGCCCTCGCCGATGCGGTTGCGGATGGGGTCATAGCCCAAGGCGGCGCGCAGCTTTTTCCGCAGTGCGGAGATATGCACGCGGATGGAGTTGCCGAAGCCGTCCGCCCCGCTGTCCCACACGTGCTCCAGCAGCTCCTCCTGACTGACCGGCCGCCCCTGATGCAGCAGCAGGTATTCGAGGATGCCCGTCTCCTTGCGCGTGAGCGACAGTACCTCGCCGCGCACGGACGCCTTGCGCGCCTTGGTGTCAAACGACAGCTCGGCGCAGGTCAGGACCACGTCGGTTTGCGTAAAGCGGCGCAGCGTCAGGCTGCGGATGCGCGCCGCGAGCTCATCGAGGTGAAAGGGCTTGGTGAGATAGTCGTTCGCGCCCGCATCGAGCCCCGCCACCTTATCGGCGACCTCGCAGCGCGCCGACAGGATCAGCACCTTGGTGTCGCGGTCACGCTCGCGCAGCGTCCGGAGCACCGTCATACCGTCCTCGCCGGGTAGGTTCAAGTCCAGCACGACCAGATCAAAGCGCTCGACGGCGAGCATCTCCGCGGCGCTCTGTCCGTCATAGCAGCAGTCCACGCTGTAGGCAAGCCGCCGCAGACTGCGCGCGATCGTGTCGCAGAGCGCCCGTTCATCTTCCACAATCAAAATATGCATACCATTCTCCTCGTGCGTATTTACGAATGTCCGACTTCGTTATATGATAACACAAAGGCATAAAATCTCTGTTAAGTTTCCGTTCTTAACGAAGATTTTATCTGCGCCATGGTATCATGGGGCAAACAGAAGGGAGTGATCCGGGTGTTTCGTGCGAAGAAAGCCGTTGTGCAGGTTCTGCTGATCGCTGCAGGCATCGCCATGGTGTGCTTCGGCGCGCTGCGCGGCGAGGCCGGCGCCGTACTCAGCAAGGCGATCCGGCTGTGCTTGGAGTGTGTCGGCATTGGATAAGAAAAAACAGTCTGTTTCCCTGCTCTTGAGCCGGTTTCGCGGCTGGATCCAGGCGGCGGCGACGCTGCTGACCAACATCCACCTGCCGAACTTCTTCAAGGGCGGCATCTATCAGGGCAAGGGCAAGACCGTCTGCGTGCCCGGCCTGAACTGCTATTCCTGCCCGGCGGCATCGGGCGCGTGCCCGATTGGGGCGTTTCAGGCGGTTGTCGGCTCGTCCAAATTCCGCTTTTCGTATTATATCACCGGCATTCTGATCCTGCTCGGCGTGCTGCTCGGGCGGTTCATCTGCGGCTTTTTGTGCCCGTTCGGCTGGCTGCAGGAGCTGCTGCATAAGATCCCGGGCAAAAAGCTGTCGACGAAAAAGCTCAGGCCGCTGACCTATTTGAAATACGTCATCCTGCTGCTGGCCGTGGTGCTGCTGCCGGCGCTCATCGTCAACGACGTGGGCATGGGCGACCCGTATTTCTGCAAGTACATCTGCCCGCAGGGTGTGCTGGAGGGTGCAATCCCGCTCGCAGCCGCAAACGAGAGCATCCGCGCGGCGCTCGGCGCGCTGTTTACGCGCAAGCTGATCATTCTGATCGCGGTCGTCGTTTTGAGCGTGCTGTTTTTCCGCCCGTTCTGCAAGTGGATCTGCCCGCTCGGTGCGTTTTACGCGCTGATGAACAAGGTCTCCCTGCTCGGCATCCAGGTCGACACGAGCAAGTGCGTCTCCTGCGGCAAATGCGCGCGCACCTGCCAGATGGACGTGGACATCACCAAATCTCCCAACGACACGGAGTGCATCCGCTGCGGCAAGTGCATCCGTGCCTGCCCCACGGAGGCCATCCGCTTCCGCTATGGCTTCGGCCTCACCGGAAAATCTACCAACGGCGATCAGAAGGCAAAAGACAACCAACAAAATACAACGGAGGAATCATGATGAAGAAAATCACAAAACTTGTGACGCTCCTGCTCGCGCTCGCAATGGTGTTCAGCCTCGCGGCGTGCTCGTCGGGCAAAGGCAAGGACAAGGCGGACGGCAGCACCGACATCGCGGCCCTGATCGCGACCGAGCCGAACAGCGCCGACGAAGCGGCCAAGCTCTATCAGCAGCTCATGCAGAAGGAAAACGACATTCTCGCCGCAAACTCCGACCTCTGGAACAAGGTGTTTCTGTCTGCCAACAAAAACAGCCCCATGATCGAGGACGGCACGAACTACGGCGACTTCCTGCTCGCCACGATCGAGAGCGCGAAGGACAGCTTCTCGGCCGACGAGCTCAAGACGCTCAAGGCCGGCGCCGAACAGATCAAGGAGATCGAGGGCAAGCTCACCATCCTCGAGCAGAAGTATCCCGGCTGCGGCACGACGCCCGGCGCCGGTGACAGCGTGAGCGCGGAGGAGGCCGGCATGACCGCCTCCGGCAGCGACCTGATGAAATTCCCGAGCTTTCAGGGTAAGGACCTCAACGGCAATGACGTCGACAGCAGCAAGCTCTTTGCCGGCAACAGCGTCACGGTCGTGAACTTCTGGTTCACCACCTGCAACCCGTGCGTCGGTGAGCTGGCCGACCTTGAGGCGCTCAACAAGGACCTCGCCGCGAAGGGCGGCGCGGTCGTCGGCATCAACTCCTTCACGCTCGATGGCGACAAGACCGCCATCGCCGAGGCGAAGGACATTCTGGCGAAAAAGGGCGTGACCTACTCCAACCTCTGGTTCGCCTCCGACAGCGAGGCCGGTAAGTTCACCGCCGGTCTGTACTCGTTCCCGACCACGTACGTCGTCGACAAGGACGGCAACATCGTCGGCCAGCCGATCGTCGGCGCGATCACCGCACCCGATCAGGCAAAGAAACTCAACGAGCTCATCGATCAGGCGCTCGCAAGCAGCAAATAACGGCCCGAGACAGCATCCGCCTCGACGCGCCCTTCTGACGGAAGGTGCGTCGGGGCGGATATTTGCTGTCTGTCAGAGCCTGACGTCCTCAAGCCGATGCAGCTGCTCGAGCGCAACGCTGCCGCCGCTGATGACAAAGCAGACCTTGTCTGTCCTGCGCAGCGGCAGCTGCCCGCACAGCGCAGCGCCCATGCCGATGGCGGACGACGGCTCACACAGCAGCTTGCCATCCAGGAGCAGCAGCTTCATGCCGCGGAGGATATCATCATCCGCCACGGGCGCAAAGCCGTCGGTGTTCGCCGCCACATATGGGAAGCACACATCTCCCGGCATCTGCGCGACGAGCGCGTCTGCGACCGAGCGCTTTTGCTCCACCTGCACCGGATGCCCGGCGCGCAGGCTCTCCGTATAGCGCGGGAGCACGGCCGGCTCCGCGCCGAACACGCGCACGCGCGGCGCGAGTGCCTTGACGGCCGTGGACACGCCGCCGATGAGCCCGCCGCCGCTGACCGGAACGACGACCGCGTCGAGCTCCGGGCACTGCTCCAAAATCTCGAGCCCGACAGTCCCCTGCCCCGCCATGACCAGCTCGTCATTGAACGGCGGCACCATCGCCGCGCCCCGCTCGGCGCAGAGGCGCGCCGCAACGTCGAACCGCTCGGACGCATCGCACAGCACGAGCTCCGCGCCCAGTGCGCGGATGCCCGCCTGCTTGACGGCCGGGGCCGTGCGCGGCATGACAATGCACGCGTGCGTGCCGAAGCGCTGCGCGGCATAGGCCACCGCGCGGCCGTGGTTGCCGGACGAGGCCGCGACAAAGCCGCGGGCACGCTCGGCGTCCGTCAGGGCGAGGATCCTGTTCATCGCACCGCGCAGCTTGAATGCGCCCGTGCGCTGCATGCACTCGGCCTTGACATACACCTCGCAGCCGAGGGCATCGTCAAGCGCCGGCAGGCGCAGCAGCGGCGTCTGGACAATATAAGGGGCAATGCGCGCGTGCGCCGCCCGAATGGTCTCCAATGTCATAGTCATGGGAACGCTCCTTTCTCAGCAATCCCATTGTAACGCAGCGGTCGCGCGTTGTAAAACCAAATCTGCGCGGCCGCCGCGCTTGACAAGGCCGGTCGAAAAGGGGCATAATCAGAGGCGAACGACCCGTTCATTCCCACGTAAGGAGGGCAATACCATGTATGATCTTGACCGCTTTCTCACCGCGCAGAGCCGGGACTACACCACCGCCCTGCGCGAGATCCGCAGCGGCCGCAAGCGCAGCCACTGGATCTGGTACATTTTCCCGCAGGTCGCGGGTCTGGGCATGAGCAGCACGTCGCAGTACTACGCCATCTCCGGGCTCGACGAGGCGCGGGCTTACCTGCGCGAGCCGACGCTGCGCGCGCACCTGCTGGAGATCAGCAACGCCCTGCTGGCGCTCGAGGAGAGCGACCCATCTGCCGTGTTCGGCTTTCCGGACGATCTGAAGCTGCGCTCGAGCATGACGCTCTTCGCGGCCGCCGCGCCGGACGAGCCTGCGTTTGCCGCCGTGCTCGACAAGTTCTTCGGCGGGCAGCCCGACACGCGCACGCTGCAGATCCTCGGCCTGTAAGGAGGCACACCATGGACAATCTGACCGAAACCAAACTGACATCCGAAAAAATCTACAGCGGCTGCATTCTGGACTTCTACCGCGACACCGTGCGTCTGCCCAACGGCGGCACTGCGCCGCGTGAACTGTCGCGCCACGTGGGTGCGGTGTGCATCGTGCCCCTGCTTGATGACGGCCGCGTGATCGTTGAGCGGCAGTTTCGCTACCCGGTAAACGAAGTCATCACGGAGATCCCCGCCGGCAAGCGCGACAGCCGCGACGAGGCACCCGAGGCCGCCGCGCGCCGCGAGTTGCGCGAGGAAACCGGCATCACGGCGCGCGAGCTGATCCCGCTCGGCCCGTTCTACCCCGCCGCTGCCTACTCGGACGAGGTCATCTGGATGTACCTTGCCCGCGGCCTGACCTTCGGCGAGCAGCAGCTCGACGACGACGAATTTCTCAATCTTCAGGCCGTGCCGCTCGACGAGCTCGCGCGCGACGTGCTGGCCGGGCGCATCCCGGACGCGAAAACGCAAGCGGCCATTCTGCGCGTGTACTGCATGGAGCACGGCTACGAGCCGAAATAAAAAAACAAAACAGCGGCACACGGCGGTCTGACGACCGCCGTGTGCCGCTATCGCATTGTGCCGCGCTCAGTGCCGATGAAACAGGCCCTTTTTCTCATACGGGGCGCAGGTGTAACCCGTTAGCTCGTAACCCGTCTTGGCAATGACCGGCCGCAGGTCTGTCTCCGGGATCTCCGTCTCGGAAAGAATGACCGTCTGGCCCTTGCTGTGCGAAGATGTGACCTTCTTGACCGAAAAGGCATTGCGCACCGCATCGTTGATGTGGCTCTCGCACATACCGCACATCATGCCGTCTATGTTCAGCGTGATCTGATACATGGAATTACCTCCTTGAAAGCCGATTGGTTAGATATGTTTAATCTCAAGTGCATGATAGCACCGCCCCGCCCGGGTGTCAAGCCCTGCGGGGCACAAAAAAGCGGACTTCCGCAGCCGGAAGTCCGCTCTGTTTTTTATCTGCCGGGTCACGCATTCGGGAACACGACACGGATGGTCGTGCCTGCGCCCGGCGTGCTCTCGAGCTCGATGCGGCCATGGTGATACTGCACGGCGTGCTTCACGATCGACAAGCCCAGACCCGTGCCGCCGGACGCCTTGGAGTGGCTCTTATCCACGCGGTAGAAGCGCTCGAACACGCGTCCCTGGTGCTCCGGCGCAATGCCGATGCCGGTATCGGCGACGGTGAGGCTGCTGCCGTCCGTGCCGGACGCGACCGCAATATCCACGCGCCCTCCGTCAACGTTGTACTTGATGGCGTTGTCGCAGAGGTTATAGACGACCTCGTAGAGCAGGCGGCGGACGCCGGGAATGACAGCCGGCTGGCCCGTGACGCTGACCGTCACATCGCGCGCGGCCGCGGCGTCGTGCAGGTTCTCCGCCGCTTCCTGCGACACGGCGAGCAGATCGACCGGTTCCGTCGGCATGGCGTCACCCTCGTCGAGCTGGGACAGGCGGATGATATCATCAATGAGCGTGACGAGGCGCGCGGCCTCGGCGTGAATGTGGCCGACGAAGCGCGGCAGGTCGTCGGGGCGGACCATGCCGTTTTCGATCAGCTCGGCGCTGCCGATGATGCCCTGCAGCGGCGTTTTGAGCTCGTGCGAAACATTCGCCGTGAACTCGCGGCGGTTGCGCTCGGCGAATTCCTGCTCCGTGATGTCGAAGGCGAGAATAACCGTGCCGAGAAATTTTCCGTCGGATGTGATGCGGCTGATGTCGAACTGATACACGCGGCCCGCGCGCTCGGCGCGCACCTCGCTGTGGCCGTCCGTGACGGCAGCCTGAATAGCGGCGCTGATCTCGTGGCTGCGCTCGATGGTGAGAAAGTCTTTGCCCATGCACTGCGCGTCCGCGTCGAAGAGCAACTGCGCCGCAGCGTTGATGCTCAGGATGCTGCCGTGCTCGTCGAGCAGGACAAGTCCCTCGCGCATACTGCCGGTGATCTGCGTGAACTCATCGGTCTTTTCGCGCAGCTCGCGCAGCTGCGTCTGGATCTCGACGTGCTGGCGGTGGATGCGCTTGAGCAGCGGGGAGAGCTCCTCATAGGCATCGTTGTCGAGCGGGTGCTCAAGGTCGAGGCTGTTGAGCGGGTCAACGATGCGCCGCGACAGCCGCCTGGCCAGCAGGCCCGAGAGAATGAGCGCCACGATGAGCACGATCAGCAGCGGCTGGATCATGCCGACGGCGATCATGCCGACCGTCGCGCGGCTGATGGAGATGCGCAGCACCGTGCCGTCATCGAGCCGCTGGGCATAGTACATGGTCTTTTCCATGAGCGTCGAGGAATAGCGCGTGCTCTCGCCGGTGCCGGTAGTCAGCGCCTGGCTGACCTCGGCGCGTGAGGCGTGGTTCTCAAGGCTTTCGGCGTCGGTCCTGGTATCGTACAGAACGCTGCCGTCAGCCGCGATCCACGTCAGGCGGTAGCGGTCGGCCGTCAGCCGGGCCAGATAGTCCGTGCCGCCGTCCTCGACGGCTGCCGAGGCGAGGCTCAGCTCGTCGCGCAGCTGGTTTTCCTCCACGCCGCCGAAGTAATCGTACAGGAAGCCCATGATGATCAGCAGGCTCGCCAGCAGCACACACCCGGCCACGAGCAGGATCGATTGAAAAATCTTTTTGGTCATGTCGTTGCCTCCATGCGGTAGCCAACATTGCGCACCGTTTCGATCCGCCGTCCATAGGGACCGAGCTTCTGCCGGAGCGTCCGAATGTGCATATCGACCGTGCGGGTCTCGCCGCAGTAGTCCATGCCCCAGATCTCCTGAAAGAGCTGGTCGCGCGTGAACGCCATGCCCGGATGGGACAGAAACAGGCGCAGAAGTTCAAATTCTTTATACGTAAGCGCGACGCGCGCGCCGTCGACCGTGACCGTGTGTGCATTGAGATCGACGACGAGCCCATCGCTGCGCAGCAGATGCGCAGCCTTTTCCGGCCGGCAGCGGCGCAGCACCGCCTTGACGCAGGACACAAGCTCCATCACGCCGAACGGCTTGACGAGGTAGTAGTCCGCACCGAGGTCGAGGCCGCGGATCCTGTCATACTCCGCGCCCTTGGCCGTGGCCATGACGACCGGGATGGTGCGCAGCTCCGCCGACGCCTTCATGCGCTGCAGCAGCTCGATGCCGTCCACACCGGGCAGCATCACGTCGAGCACGACCAGATCGGGCTTCTCCGTCTGGAGCGCCGACCAGAACGAGACACCGTCGGCAAAGCCGCGGGCGTCAAACCCCGTGGACGAGAGCGTATAGACCTCAATGTCGCGGATGCTGGCGTCGTCCTCCACACACCAGATCATGGCTCACCCCTCCTTGTGCACCCCGGTGACCGAGAAGATCACCCACTCGGCGATGTTCGTCGCGTGGTCGCCGATGCGCTCGAAGTATTTGGCGATCATGAGCAGGTCGAGCGCGTACTCCCCGTCGTCGGGATGGGCGGCAATCTTGTCGATCAGCCGGCGCTTGACCTCGTCGAAGGCGTTGTCCACGACATCGTCCTCGGCAATGACCGTCTCTGCCAGCATTGTATCACGCTGAACGTAAGCGTCAACACTTTCTGTGACCATATGGATGGTCGAGCGGGCCATTTCGCGCAGCAGATCGTCATTTTCCGCCGAACGGCCGGCGAGAAACTGGATGATCTCCGCAATGTCCTCGGCCTGGTCACCGATGCGCTCCATGTCCGTGATCATCTTCAGCGCGGCCGAGATCTGGCGCAGATCGCGCGCGACGGGCTGCTGCTGGAGCAGGAGCTTGAGGCACAGCGACTCGATGTTGCGCTCTTTCTGGTCGATCTCGGCATCGAGCGGCGCGACCCGCTTTGCCAGCTCCGGATCTGCCTCCGTGAGGGCCTTGGACGCGAGTGCGATGACCTCCTCGCACAGTGCGCCCATCTCGATCATCTCCTTGTTCAGGAGCGCGAGCTGTTCATCAAACCGGCTTCTCATTAGCCAAACCTCCCTGTGATGTAATCCTCTGTGCGCTTATCCTGCGGCTGCGAGAACAGCTGCTGCGTGTCATCGCACTCGACGAGCTCGCCGAGCAGGAAAAACGCCGTGCGGTCGGAAATGCGCACCGCCTGCTGCATATTGTGCGTGACGATGACGATCGTGTACTGCTCCTTGAGCTGCATGGCCAGCTCCTCGATCTTCGACGTGGAGATGGGGTCGAGCGCGCTCGTGGGCTCGTCCATGAGCAGCACCTCCGGCTCGACCGCGAGCGCGCGGGCGATGCACAGGCGCTGCTGCTGGCCGCCGGAGAGGCCGAGGGCGTTTTTCTTCAAACGATCTTTCACCTCGTCCCAGATGGCCGCGCCGCGCAGGGACTTTTCGACGATCTCGTCGAGCTTCGCGCGGTTTTTGACGCCGTGCGTGCGCGGGCCGTAGGCGATGTTGTCATAGATGCTCATCGGAAACGGGTTCGGCTTCTGAAAGACCATGCCGATCTCGCGCCGCAGCTCGTTGACGTCCGTGCCGGGGGCGAAAATATCCTGGTCGCGGTAGCGCACGTCGCCCGTGATCTTCACGCCCGGGATGAGGTCGTTCATACGGTTGAGCGTTTTGAGAAACGTGGATTTGCCGCAGCCGGACGGCCCGATGAGCGCCGTGATGCTCTTTTCGGGGATGTTCATACTGATATCGTGCAGTGCCTGATGGTCTCCGTACCAGAGGTTCAGGCCCTGGACTGTCATAATGTCACTCATAGACTTCTTTTCCTCCTGAAGTATCGCTCAACGAGCGTGGCCGCGCCGTTGATGAGCAGTGTAAGGATCATCAAAATGGCGGCGATGGCAAAGGCCACATCGAACTGGCCCTGCTCCTTGGCGTAAACGTAAAGCGCGACGGTGAGCGTGGCGCCCGCGCTGCTCAGCCCCTCAAAGAAGCCGTTGAGCGCGTGGGCAAAGCCCGCCGTGAACAGCAGCGCGGCCGATTCGCCGAGGATACGGCCGACGGACAGGATGCAGCCGGTAATGACGCCGTCCACGCAGCCGGGCAGCACCACGGTGCGGATGACGCGCCACTTGCCCGCGCCGAGACCAAAGGCACCCTCGCGGTAGCTCTGCGGCACGGTCTTTAAGCTCTCCTGCGTGGTGCGCATGATGGTCGGCAGGTTCATGATGACGAGCGTGAGCGCGCCGGCCAGCAGCGATGTTTTCATATTCAGAAACTGGCAGAAAAACAACATGCCCACAAGGCCGTAGATAATGGACGGGATGCCGGAAAGCGTCTCGGCCGCGTACTCGATGGCGCCGATGAGCCGGCGGTTCGTGGCATACTCGGTCAGGTAGATGGCTGCGCCCACGCCGAGCGGCAGGACGATCAGCAGCGTGGCGATCACAATATAGAGCGTATTGAGAATGTCCGGCAGGATGCCGATGCGGTCCGACAGGTAGCTCGGCGCGGTGGACAGCAGCGTCCACGACACGTTCGGCAGACCCTTGATGAGCACATAGGCGATCAGAAACAGCACGAGTGCTCCCGTGATGACGGCCGCCGCGCCCATGAGGATGCGCATGGTGAGGATATAGGCCCTGCGACTGCCGGAAATGGCTTTCTTTTTCATTTGTCCCCCTCCTTATTGCGCTTGAGGAAGAAGTTGAGCGTGGCGTTGATGAGCATGATGAACAAAAACAGCACCAGCGCGATGGAAAACAGCGCCTGCCGCTGCAGGCCGCTGGAGTAGGACATTTCGCTCGCAACAGCGGTCGTCAGAAAGCGCACGCTCTGAAACAGGCTCGGCATATTCGGCACGTTGCCGGACACCATCATGACAGCCATGGCCTCGCCGATCGCGCGGCCGACGCCGAGCACGACGGCGGCGGCAATGCCGCTCTTCGCCGCCGGGACGGAGACCTTGAAGTACGTCTCGATCGGCGTCGCGCCCAGCGCGAGCGACGCGTCCTCATACTCGGGCGGCACGGCCTCAAGCGCCGTGACGGACACCTTGATGATCGACGGCAGGATCATGATCGCCAGCACGATAATGGCGGCGAGCAGACTCGCGCCGTCCGCCAGGTGGAACACCTTGCGGATGCCCGGTACGAGCACGAGCATGCCCACAAGACCGTAGACGACCGACGGGATGCCGGCGAGCAGGCTCACGGCTGATTCGAGCACGGTCTTGAGCCGTGGCGGAGCGACCTTCGCCAGATACACGGCTGTCAGGAACCCCAGCGGCACGCCGAGCACGATGGCCCCGGCCGTACCGTATACACTTGTCAGAATGAACGGCAGAATGCCGTACGACGGCTCTGCCGCCGTGGATGCCCACGTCTTGCCGAACAGGAACGGGATGAGCCCGATCTCCCGGATGGCGGGGATACCGGAGACGATGAGGTACACGCTGATGAGCAGCACACACCCGACGGTGATGAGGCCAAGGAGCAAAAACACGCCATGCACGACCGTCTCCAGAACTTGAGATTTCTTTTTCATATCCAGCACCTCTGTATATGCGAAAGGCGGCTGAAGCTCAGCCGCCTGTACGCTTGTCTTTGGCTCAGGCCACCGGGACTGCGCCCGCCGCGGAGATGATGGACGCGGCGTCCGCAGAGGTCGCGAAGTTGAAGAACTTCTGCGCGGTCTCGCTCAGGGCAACGCCTTCCTTCGTCACGAGGACGAACGGACGCTGCACGAGGTAGGTACCGTCCTTGACGGTGGCTTCCGTCGGGGCCACCCCGTTGACGGTCAGGGCCTTGACGCTGTCCTTGATGGAAGCCAGAGAGGCATAGCCGATCGCGTTCGGGTTCTGGGACACGGTGGTGATGACATCGCCCGTGGAGGTCAGCTCCTGGCGGTACTGGCAGGCGTCCTTCGTGTCCGTGATGGACTCGAAGCCGTCGCGCGTGCCGCTGCCGGCCTCGCGGCCGATGCGCACGATCTCGGCATCCTCGCCGCCGACATCCTTCCAGTTGGTGATCTCACCGGTGTAGATCTTGGCGATCTGCTCCAGGCTCAGATCCTTGACCGGGTTCTGGGGGTTGACGATGATGGCGATGCCGTCGAGGGCGAGGGTGGTCTCCTTCAGGCCGGAAGCCTTCTCGTCGTCCTTGAGCGCGCGGCTCGACAGGCCGATGTCGCAGCGGCCTTCGGAAACGGCCTGGATGCCGGAGCCGGAGCCGGTCGGGTTATAGGTGAAGGTCGTGCCCGAGTTTGCCTCCATGAAGGATTCGCCCAGCGCGCCGATGACTTTTTCCATCGAGGTGGAACCGTCGGTCGAGACTGTGCCGCCGGTGGTCGTGCCGTTGTCATTCGCCTTCTGGCCGCAGCCCGCGAACAGCGAGAGCGCCATGACGGCAGCACACAAAACAGTGATGATCTTTTTCAAGATGAAGTGCTCCTTTCGAACTTCAATTTTGATTCTGGTTTTTTGTTCCCTACGCTTCACAGAATACGCAGGGGATGTAAAAACGAAAAGAGCGCTTATGTAAAATGCGTGTAAAATTGTAAAATACCGCAGCGATGCGTAATTTTCTCTTTGTTTATGAACAATTCTCGGCATATTTGTATATAACCGGGCGAATCCGGAACATCCGTCAGCAAAAAATTGTGAAGAAAACTGTGCAACTTTTCATCCCCCCAGGGTGCTTACGCGGCTGCTGCCCGTCCGGTATACTGGTGGCAGCGCTCCGGAAACGGGGCAAACAACAGAAAATGAGGATGGAATGTATGAAAAAACGCAACATCATCTGCCTGCTGCTGGCAGTCCTTATGCTGCTCGCCTGCACGGCCTGCGGCGGGAAAACGGATACCGGTGACACCGCCGGCACCCGCACGATCACGGACGGCAAGAACCGCAGCGTGGAAATCCCCGAACAGGTGGAGCGCATCGTGTGCGTCGGTGTCGGCGCGCTGCGCTACAGCTGCTATGTCGGCGCGGCCGACCGCGTGGTCGGCGTGGAGGACTATGAGACCAAGGCCGGCATGAGTCGCCTGTATAACTATGTGAACTTCGACAAATTCAAGGACCTGCCCGTCACCGGCACGAACGGTGAGCCGTATGTGGAGCAGATCATCGATGTCGCGCCGCAAGTCATCGTCATGAGCGCCTATGCCTCATGCGACGCAGATGAGCTGTCCGGCAAGACCGGCATCCCGGTCTTTGTCGTGCCCGGCAGCGACACCACGCTCGACGATGCGGCCTATGAGACCATCCGTCTGCTCGGCGAGCTCTACGGGCTGGAAACGCGCGCGCAGGAGCTGACCAAGTACCTCAAGGGCATCCAGACCGACCTCGACACGCGCACGGCCAAGATTGCAGACGATCAGAAGCCGTCCGTCTATGTCGGGGGCGTGTCCTTCAAGGGGCAGCACGGCTTTGAGGGCACGGAGGCAGGCTACGGCCCGTTTGCGCTCATCCACGCCAAAAACCTCGCCGACACGACCGGGCAGACCGGCGCGTTCAACATCGACACTGAGCAGGTGCTCGCCTGGGACCCGGATGTGATCTTCCTGGACTTCAATGGTATGCCCCTGATCAACGAAGATTATCAGGCCAACCCGGCTTTTTATAACAGCCTCACCGCCGTGCGCAGCGGCAAGGTCTACTCGCAGATCTCGTTCCGCTCCTCGGCCTCCAATCTGGAGACGGCGCTGGCGGACGCCTATTACGCCGCCTGCGTGCTGTATCCGGAGCAGTTTTCCGACATTGACCCCGAGGCCAAGGCCGGCGAGATCTTCACGGAGCTGCTCGGCTCCAATCCCTATCCCAATCTGAAGGAGGCCGGGTATGCGTTCCGTGCCATCACACTCGGCGAGTAAGCCGCACGATTCCGATTACAGCCGCAACCGCGCCAGAAGCATCCGCTTTCTGATCCTGCTGGCAGCCATTCTGGCGCTCGCGTTCTTCTTGTCGCTGCGCGCCGGCTCTTACAACACACCGGCCGCCGAGCTCATCCGAGGTATTTTCGGCCGGGCATCGGACGCGAAGATCAATCTCGTCATCCGCAACAACCGCCTGCCGCGCATCTGCACCGCCATGGTCGCCGGCGCGGGGCTGGGGCTGGCCGGATGTATTTTGCAGGCCGTGCTGCGCAATCCGCTGGCCTCGGCCTCCACGCTCGGCGTATCGCAGGGCGCAACATTCGGCGCAGCCGTCGCCATCATCGGCCTCGGCCTGAGTCAGGCCGGCAGCTGGGCCATCCCGCTGTGCTCATTTCTCGGCTCGCTGCTCGTCGCAGCCGTCATTCTGGGGCTGAGCCAGTTCAAGCAGATCTCCTCGGAGGGCATCGTGCTCGCCGGCGTCGCCATCAGCTCCATGCTGACCGGTGCGACCACGCTGCTGCAGTACTTTGCCGACGAGGTCGCGCTCTCGTCGCTCGTGTTCTGGACGTTTGGCGACCTCGGCAGTACGGACTGGCAGTCTCTGCGCGGCATGGCGCTGGCCGTGCTGGTGCTGATCGGCTACTGTTACCTGCACCGCTGGGACTACAACGCTCTGCTCTCCGGCGAGGAGACGGCGATGAGTCTCGGCATCCACGTCCGGCGGCTGACGCTGACGAACGTCGTGCTCACGTGCCTCGTCTGCTCGGTGATCGTGTCGCACGTCGGCCTTATCAACTTCATCGGCCTCGTCGCGCCGCACATCGTGCGCATGGTCGTCGGCAACAACTATATCTATCTCATCCCCGGCTCCGTACTCGCCGGTGCAGCGCTGCTGCTGCTGAGCGATCTGGCCGCGCGCGTGGTCATCATGCCCATCATTCTGCCGATCGGCGCGCTGACAGCGTTTCTTGGCGGCCCGCTGTTTTTGTACCTGCTGTTCAAGGGGAGGGGCCGGACATGATTTGTGTGGACCATCTCTGCTATCACTACAAAGGCGGGCGGCCAATCCTCCGCGACGTGAGCTTCGAACTGGAGGACGGGCGCTTTCTGGCCGTGCTCGGCAACAACGGCGTCGGTAAGAGCACACTGCTTAAGTGTATGAACCGCATCCTCACGGCTGACAGCGGGCACTGCCGCATCGACGGCGAGGATCTGCTCACACTCTCCCACCGGGAGATCGCAAAGCGCGTGGCCTTCGTGGCACAGCACGTGCCCGACACGCAGATGACCGTGCACGACATGGTCATGCTCGGACGGCGGCCCTACATGACCTGGGGCGTGACGGAGCACGACCACCATGTCGTGCACGAGGCCATGCGCTATCTGAATCTGGAGGACATGCGCGGCCGGTTCCTCAACCGGCTCTCCGGCGGCGAGCGGCAGAAGGTCATGCTCGCCCGTGCGCTGGCACAGGAGCCGACGCTCCTGCTGCTGGACGAACCGACCAGCAATCTCGACATCCGCAATCAATATCAGGTGCTGCAGATCACGCGCGACCTGTGCTGCGAGCAGGGCCTCACGGCAATGATCGTCATCCACGACCTGAACCTCGCGATGCGGTTCTGTGACCGCTTTCTGCTGCTGCGCGAAGGAGCAGTGTACCGCTATGGCGGCGCGGAGATCTTTGATGCCGACGCCCTGCGGGACGTCTACGGCGTGACGGGCAGCATCGTGGACGTGCAGGGGCACAGGCTTGTGCTCATCGACGACGAAGAAAAGGAGACAAGATCATGACCAACTGGGAGACCTGCGTACAATTTCACGGCCACGCCTGCGGCGGGCTGACGATCGGTTACAAGGCCGCGTGCTACGCCGCCGAGCTGCTGGAGCTGAGCTTTTCCGGTGACGAGCAGGTCGTGTGCATCGCGGAAAACGATGCCTGCGGCGTGGACGCCATCCAGGCGCTGCTCGGGTGCAGCATCGGCAAGGGCAATCTGCTGTTTCACATGCGCGGCAAGCAGGCATTTTCCTTCTATAACCGCGCCACGGGCAAGTCCGTGCGCCTGGTGCTCCGGCCGCGGCCGGAGGGGATGACGCGCGAGGAATCGTTCGCCTACTATCAGGCGCAGGAGCCGGCCGACCTGTTTGATGTCAAGCCGGCGATCATTCCGCTGCCGGAACCGGCAAAGCTGTTTGATTCCTACCCGTGCGCCTGCTGCGGCGAGATGACCGGCGCCAACTGGATCCGTCTGGTCGGCGGGGAAAAGCTGTGCCTCGACTGCGCCGGAAGCTACGACCGCTTCGACGTTTAAGGGCAAAAAATTCCAGCTTCCATTTTAGATTCTTTTCCCCCGGCCTCAAAAAGTTTCCCCTTTCATTTCACCCCCTTCTATCCCCCAAAAAATCCCCGACTTCCGAACCGGAAGCCGGGGATTCGCATATTCATATGTTCCGGTCCCGCAAAAGCGCGAGCTGATAAAACGCGACGGCGCTCGCCGCGGCCACATTGAGCGAATCGACCCCATGCGTCATAGGAATGCGCACCGTGTAATCGCACGCGGCGATCGTGCTGCCGGCCAGCCCATCCCCCTCCGTGCCAAGCACGATGGCGAGACGCGGCACTACGCGCAGACGCGCGTCATCAATGCGCAGCGAATCGTCCCGCAGCGCCATGGCCGCCGTTTGGAAGCCGAGACCATGCAGCGTTTCCTGCCAGTCGGTGTCTGCGGGCAGGTACGTCCACGGCACCTGAAAGACCGTGCCCATGCTCACGCGCACGGCGCGGCGGTAGAGCGGGTCGCTGCCCGCCGACGTGAGCAGCACGGCGTCCACACCAAGCGCTGCCGCCGAGCGGAAGATCGCGCCGATGTTCGTCGGGTTCATCACGTTTTCCAGCACGGCCACGCGCGCAGCGTTCGCGCACAGGGCGGCAACATCCGGCAGCACCGGGCGGCGCATGGCGCAGAGCATGCCGCGCGTGAGATGGAAGCCCGTCAGCTGCGTGAGCACATCGAGCCCGGCGGCATAGACCGGGATATCTTCCGGACAGCGCGCCAAAATCTCGCGCGCCTTGCCGTCCACATGGCGGCGCTCCATCAAAAACGACACCGGCACGCACCCCGCGTCGAGCGCGCGGCCGATCACGAGCGGACTTTCGGCGATGAAGAGGGCGTTTGCCGGGTCGGCGCGGTTGACAAGCTGGTTTTCCGTCAGGCGGGCGTACACGTCCAGCTCCGGCGCGGAAAAGTCCGAAATATCAAAAATCTTTGCCATAGCTGCATCTCTCTTTTCCATAGGGTCAGCCCGATTATAACCGATTTTGCGTGCGGACGCCACCGCTTTTTTCCCGCCGATGTATGCCCCGCCGCGCCGGTGGGCATACTGGCACTGAGGTGATATTTATGCAGTTGACCCCAAAAGAGGCCAGTTTACTCAAAGATCTCAAAGGGCAGGAGCAGCTGTGCGTGGACAAGTACAACCGCCACGCCGCCAGCGCCAATGACCCGCAGCTGAAAAACCTGTTCGAGCAGATCGCGCAGGTCGAGCAGCAGCATCTCGACGCGATCACGCAGATGGAGGGCGGCACCGTCGCCGCCCCGGCAGACTCCGCGACCGTGCCGACGACGTTCACGGCGACCTACAACAACACCGAGACCCCGCAGAAGCAAAACGACTGCTACCTGTGCACGGACGTGCTCGCGATGGAAAAGCACGCCTCGCACCTGTACGACACATGCGTGTTCGAGTTTGGCGATGCCAACGCCCGCAGCGTGCTCAACGACATTCAAAAGCAGGAGCAGCACCATGGCAAGGTCATCTATGACTATATGAACACCAATGCCATGTACGCCTGACACCATCCACGCAAAAACGGCGCCCCCGAACCTTCGGGGGCGCCGCTTTCTGTTTGCGGGGTCACTTAGAGAGCCCGTAGCTCTCAGCCAGCTTCCGGAACGCCGGGAGCGAGCGCTCGAGCTGGCTGCGCGCCACGCAGTAGGCCAGGCGCGCATAACCGGGGCAGCCGAAATCGTCGCCCGGTACGAGCAGGATGTCATAGTCCATCGCGCGGCGGCAAAACGCCCGGGCGTCCGGCTCCGGCGACTTGAGGAAGAGATAAAACGCGCCGTCCGGCCGCGCGCACGCATAGCCCATGTCCGTGAGCGCGCCGTAAATGAGCTCGCGGTTGGCAGCATACGCCGAGATGTCCGCCGTCTGGCCGAGACAGTCCGCCACGGCGAGCTGGAACAGCGACGACACACAGATATACCCCAGCGCGCGCCCCGCGCCGAGCACGGCCGCGTGCACGGCGGCATAATCGTCCATGGCCGGGTGCAGGGCGAGAAAGCCCACGCGCTCACCGGGCAGGGACAGCGTCTTGCTGTAGGAATAGCAGTAGATCGCGTTCGGGTAAATTGCTGGCAGGAACGGCACCTCCACCCCGCCATAGACCAGCTCACGGTATGGCTCGTCGGCGATGATGTAGATCGGGTGGCCGTACTGGGCCTGCTTTTCGCGCAGCAGGGCCGCCAGCGCCTCAAGCTCCGGGCACGAGACAACGACGCCGGAGGGGTTATTCGGGGAGTTCAGAATGAGCAGCGCGGTCTTTTCCGTCACTGCGGCCGCGAGCGTCTCCAGATCGAGCGCAAACGTGTCCGCCCGGCACGGCACGACGCGCACGCTGCCGCCCGCCGCCTCGGCATAGACGGCGTACTCCGGGAAATACGGTGCGAATACGATGGCCTCATCCCCCGGGCCCATGAGCGCACGCGTGAGAATGGCCAGCGCGCTCGACGCGCCGTCGGTCATGTAAATGTCCTGCGCGCGGTACGCCTCGCCGAACGTCCGTGTCAGGTAGGCCGCAACTTTTTCACGCACGGACGCCATGCCCGGTGCGGGCGCGTAGGCGTGCAGCTGCGTGGGCGGAACGGTGCGCAGCAGCCGCTCGACGGCCGCGTGCACACAGTCCGGCGGGTCGATGCTCGGGTTGCCGATGGCAAAGTTATAAACGTTTTCGGGGCCGATCTCAGCCGCGCGGCGCTCGCCGTAGGCCGCGATCTCGCGGATGGAGCAGCCGCTCTCGCCCCAGTCGATCATTTGTTTCGAGATCATGCGTTTGCCTCCTCCAGATACTGTTTCAGGTACAAAATGGCCTGCCGGTAGCCCTCAAAGCCGAGGCCCATGTACGTTTTCACGCACGCCATACCGGCGTAGGAGATCTGGCGAAAAGGCTCCCGGGCGCTGACGTCCGACAGATGCACCTCCACCGCCGGGAGCGCCACGGCCTTGAGTGCGTCGAGAATGGCGACGCTCGTGTGCGTATAGGCGGCGGGATTGATGATGATGCCGTCCGCGGTGCCGTAGGCCGCCTGAATGGCGTCGACGATCGCGCCCTCGTGGTTGGACTGAAACAGCGCGACCTCCACGCCCGCCTCGGCGGCGGATGCGCGGATAAAGTCTTGCAGCGCGGCAAAGCTCCGGCTGCCATAGATGGCCGGCTCACGCAGGCCAAGCAGGTTCAGGTTCGGCCCATTGATGACGAGAAACTTCATGCCAGCACCTCCAGAATTTTCTGCACCGTCTCCTTCGGCGTGCCGTTGTTGTCAATGACCGCGTCGGCAAAGCGGGCGTACAGCGGCGCGCGCTGCGCGTAGAGCGCGGCAAGGTCGCTGCGCTGGGAGATGGGGCGGCCGTCCTTCGGCAGCAGCGCGAGGTCGCGCTGGAGCCAGAAGATCGTGCCGTTCTGGTGCAGGAGCGGATAGTTCTCCTCCCGGCAGACACAGCCGCCGCCCGTCGCGAGCACCGCGCCCGAACGCTTGCCGAGTTCCGCGAGTGCGGCCGTCTCCCGTGCACGGAAAGCGTCCTCTCCCCCGGCGGCAAAGATGTCCGGAATGGACACGCCCGCAGTCTCGACGATCTGCGCGTCGCTGTCGAGCACCGGGCGGTGCAGCCGCTCGGCAAGCAGCGCCGCGATGGTGCTCTTGCCGCTGCCGGGCATGCCGATGAGGACGATGTTCTCCATCTCCTGCCGCAGCAGGCGGTGGATGCGCAGGATCTCCGCGTCGTCGATCACCGTGCCGGTGAACACCTCACAGCTGCGCTTGGCCTGCGCCACGAGCATATACAGCCCGCCCGCGCACGGGATGCCGAGGCGCTCCGCCTGCAGCAGCAGCGCCGTGCGCGCGGGGTTATAGACGATGTCAAGCACGCCCGCGCACTGCGGGAACTGCCGCAGGTCGACGGCGGCCTTTCCGGTGTTCGGGTACATACCGACCGGCGTGGTGTTCACGATCACGTGCGCGTCGGCATGGCGGTCGAGGTTCTCATAATTATCCGGCCCGTGGCGGGAGATGACCGTCACGTGCGCACCGAGCTGCTCGAGCACGGCCTGAATGGTCGCGGACGCGCCGCCGTTGCCGAGCACGAGCGCCTTTTGCCCCGCGACGTCGATGCCGCTGTGGCGCACGAGGTACTCGAAGCCGAAAGCGTCGGCATTGTCGCCGTAGAGCGTGCCGCCCGGCCGGCGGACGAGCACGTTCACGCTGCCGAGCTTGCGCGCGATCGGCGAGAGCTCGGCGCAGTACGGGATGACCGCCTTCTTATACGGAATGGTCACATTGAGCGCGTCAAAATCGCCGCCGGTCAAAAACGCCGGCAGAGCCTCCGGCGCGACCTCATAGAGCCCGTAGGCATAGTCGGCGAGCTGCGCGTGGATGGCCGGCGAATAGCTGTGGCCGAGCTTTTCGCCCAGAAGTCCGCACCGCATCATCACACCACCTCACGATAGCTGCCGAGATAGGAGAATTCCTCACACAGGACCGGCAGCTCGCCCATGAGCTGCTGGAACTGCGGCGAATAGACCGATGTCTCGAGATCGAAGTAGAACATGAACTCAAAGTCACGCTCCGGCAGCGGACGGCTCTCGAGCTTGTTGAGGTTGATGCCGAGCGCATAAAAGCGCGAGAGCACCTTGTACAGGGAGCCGGGCTTGTGCGGCAGCACCATCATGAGGCTCGTGCGGTCGGCGCCGGGATAGATCTCAAGGTCCTTGGCGATGCAGATAAAGCGCGTGTAGTTGTTGCCCTGATCCTGCACGGAGGAGGCCAGGCTCTCAAGCCCGTAGAGCCCGACGCACGCGCGCGACGAGAGCGCCGCGACGTCCGTGCGGTCCGACTCGGCCACGCGCTTGGCGGCCACGGCGGTGTTCTCGCAGCGCACGACCGTCACGCCCGGCAGACTCTGCAGGAAGCGGCCGCACTGGCTGATGGCCTGCTCGTGGGAGTAGATTTCCTTGATGTCCGAGAGCTTGGCGCCGGGCTTGGCCAGCAGGCAGTGGTCGATCTTCAGGCGCACACTGCGCACGATACGGAAGTTGTGCTGCATCATCAGATCGTACACGGCGTTGACGGAGCCGGCCGTGCTGTTTTCCAGCGGGATGACACCATAGCGGCACAGGCCCTTTTCGATGGCGGCGAACACCGCCTCGAACGTGGCGCAGTAAAACACGTTCGGCATCGTGAACAGGCGGTCGCACGCGAGCTGGGAATACGCGCCCTCCACGCCCTGGCACGCAACGGCCGGATGCTCCGGGAACAGCTGCGGTGTGCGCGCGATGGCCTGCTCGATCTCTGCGGTCAGCGGGCTCGTGACGCCGAGCAGCCGGTTCTGGCAGCTGCGGCTGAGCTCAAAGATGAGCGAGTAGAGCGACACGGCGTATTCGCGCAGGTCCTCCGGTGCGGCGTCTGCGATCTGCTGCAGCTTGGCGCGCTCGCGCCCGGCGTCGAGCGCCGGGAGATTGTGCGCCTTCTTGTAGCCTGCGATCTGCGCTGCGACCTCCATGCGCTGGTAAAACAGGGCGAGCAGCTGGCTGTCGATGCCGTCGATCTGCTGGCGATAGTCACTAAGTTCCATGGTCAAGCTCCTTATTCAAGTTCTGTATTCTCCGCCGCGGGAACGGTTTTCAACGCGGAAAGATCCGTCCAGAAGCGGGGGTAGGATTTGTCGGTACAGGCGCGGTCATGCACCGTGACGGGCGCGGTACAGCCGCAGGCGGCGGTGGCCGCCGCCATGGCGATGCGGTGGTCGTGCTGCGGGTCGACCGTGCCGCCGGTGAGCATCTTTCGGCCAGTAATGGTCAGGCCGCTGTCGTGCACCTCCACCTGCGCGCCGAGCGCGCGCAGCATGGCGGCCGTGCTCTCGAGCCGGTCAGACTCCTTGAGCCGCAGGCGGGCGGCGTTGATGATCTGCGTCTCGCCGTCCGCGAGCGCGGCGACTACGCTCAGCACCGGGATCAGATCCGGGATGGGCGCAGCGTCGATCGTGACGCCGTGCAGTGCGCCGCGCCGGACGGTGACGGCGTCCTGTGTTTCGCGCACGTCCGCGCCGAAGCGGCGCAGGACATCGAGCACCGCGCGGTCACCCTGCGGCGAGTCGGATGCAAGGCCCGTGACCGTGACGCCGGCAGGCGAGAGCGCGCCCATGCACAGGAAAAACGCGGCGTTCGACCAGTCTCCCTCCACACGGCACCGCGCCGGGAGGCGCGCCATCTGGCCGCCGGGGATGGTATACGTCCTGCCGCTCTTTTGCAGGCGGATGCCGGACAGGCGCAGCGCGTCCTCCGTCATGGCGATATAGCCCGCAGACTCGAGTTTACCCGTCACGGCGAGCGTGCTCTCTCCCGGCAGGCGCGGCAGCGCCATGAGCAGGCCGGAGATGTACTGTGAGGACACATTGCCTGGCAATTCATAAGCGCCGGGCCGCAGCTGCCCGCCGACGTGCAGCAGCGCGCCGTCGCGCCGGATGGTCATGCCGTGCGCCGTGAGCACCGCGTCGAGCGGTGACAGCGGCCGCTCCGGCAGGCGCCCCTCCATGCGGAAGGTCACGTCCGCGCCGAGCGCGCCCACGACCGGCAGCAGGAAGCGCAGTGTCGAGCCGCTCTCGCCGCAGAAAAGGTCGGCGTGCGCGGGCATTTCCTCGGCAATGGGGACGATGCGAAACGTGCCCGCGCCGTCGTCCGTGATGTCCGCGCCGAGCGCGCACAGGCAGCGCGCCGTGGCGGCGATGTCGGCCGAGACGCCGTCGCACCGCAGCGCCACGGGCTGCGCGCCGAGCGCGGCGCAGATGAGCAGGCGGTGCGCCTGCGATTTGGAAGCCGGGATGCGCACGCTGCCCGTGCGCGGCCCGGGTAGAACGGTCTGATTCATGCGATGCCTCCGTCCGCGAGCCAGGCGCGGATGTCCGCCGCCGGGATCGCCTCGATGCGGCAATGGCCGATGCGCTCCGGCACGATGAGGTGCAGCTTGCCGTCTGCGATCTTTTTATCCGAGCGCGCGGCGTCCGTGAGCGCGTCACAGGTGAAGTCCGTCTCCGTCGGCAGGCCGTACTGCCGCAGGAGCGCGATGATCTGCGCGCAGGTGTCCTCCGTGCAGATGCCGCGTTTGGCGGCCGCGCGCGCGATAATGGCCATGCCAATGGCCACGCCGCAGCCGTGCGGCACGGCGTAATCACTGCATTTTTCGACCGCGTGGCCGAACGAGTGGCCGAGGTTCAGCAGCTGGCGGCTGCCGCGGTCGAACTCATCGGCCGCGACGAGGTCGCGCTTCATGCCGACACACGTCGCGATGACGTGCTCCACCTGCGCGCTGACCGGGGCCGCACGCAGCTCGGAGAAGAACGGCTCGCTGCGCAGCACGGCATATTTGATGACCTCGGCGCAGCCGTTGCGGTATTCCTCCGGCGGGAGGGTGCGCAGCGTATCCGGGTCACAGAGCACAAGGCTCGGCTGATAGAAACAGCCGACCTGATTTTTGCCGCTCGTGAGGTTCACGGCCGTCTTGCCGCCGACGGAGGAGTCCACGGCGGCCAGCAGCGTTGTCGGCACCTGCACGAACGGGATGCCGCGCTGATACGTCGCGGCGGCAAAGCCCGCGAGGTCGCCGGTCACGCCGCCGCCGAGCGCGACGATCAGGTCGCTGCGGCTCAGGCGGTGCGCGGCCAGAAAGTCCAGCAGCGCCGCGTAGGTGGCGAGCGTCTTGCAGTGCTCGCCGCCGGGATAGGTGAACGTCACGGTACGAAAGCCCGCGCGCGTGAGCGACGCCGCGAACCGCGCGGCATACAGCCCCGCCACGGTCTCCCCCGAGACGATGGCCGCTGTGCGGCCCGTGCCGAGTACCTGTGCGATCTGCGCGCCGGCATCATCGAGCAGGCCCGGCTGCACGAGCACATCATAATCGCGCGAGGCGGCCACATGGATGGTCGTCATCGGCCGTCCACCTCCTCCTTGCGCCGGCGGCCCTCGTCGAGCAGGCGCGTGAGCGCGGGCAGATCGTCGCGCGCCATCGCATCGCGGTATTCGTTCAGATGCGCCATGAATATGTCCAGCTCATGGAGCAGATTGTCCTTGTTTTCCAGAAAGAGCTCGGCCCACATCTCGGGGCTCAGCCATGCGACGCGGGTCATATCCTTGTAGCTGCCGGCAGAAAAGCCCTTGTGCTGCGAGGCCGTAGGGCTCTTGATATACGCATTCGAGACTACGTGCGCCATCTGCGAGGTGAAAGCGATCATCTCGTCGTGCGCCTCCGCCGTCGTGAACGAGAAGCGCGAGAAGCCCGCGGGCTGGAGCAGCTGCTTGACGCGGTCAAAGAGCAGCACGTCGTCAAAGTCCGGCGGCACGATGACCATCGGCGCGCCATGATACATGGTCGCTTTCGCGTTCTTGAAGCCGGAGTACTGCGTACCGGCCATCGGGTGACCGCCGAGGAACGTAACACCGTGCTCCTTCGCGATCGGGAAGCACGCGGCACAGATGGTGCGCTTCGTGCCGCCGCAGTCGAGCACGACGGGGTGCGGGCCGATGTGCGGAGCCATGCGGCGGAACCAGTCGATCGTCGCCTCCGGATAGAGGGCGATGAGCACGAGGTCGCACGAGGCGATATTCTCCTCCGTGAGCTCGCCGTCCACCGCGCCGCTCATCATGGCAAAATCGAGCACGCTGCGGCTGCGGTTCCAGGCGAGCACGGTCGCGCCCGCTTCGTGATAGGCCTTGGCAAAGGAGCCGCCGATCAGGCCCAGACCAACGATGCCGACCGTCATTTCGCGATCACCTCACGGATGCTGCGCACCTTTTTGGCGAGGTCGTCGTAGACCTCCGGGCGCAGGGACTGCGCGCCGTCGCACAGGGCGTGCATGGGATCGTTGTGCACCTCGATGATGAGACCGTCCGCGCCGCAGGCCGTCGCGGCGAGCGCCATCGGCTCGACGAGGCGGGCAATGCCGGTCGCGTGGCTCGGGTCAACAATGATGGGCAGGTGCGTCAACTCCTTGAGCATGGGCACGGCCGCGAGGTCGAGCGTGTTGCGGGTGTAATCGTCGAATGTGCGGATGCCGCGCTCGCAGAGGATGACCTGCTCGTTGCCGCCGGCCATGATGTACTCGGCGCTCATGAGCAGCTCCTTGAGCGTGCTGGCGAGGCCGCGCTTGAGCAGGATGGGCTTGCGGAGCTTGCCGAGCTCGCGCAGAAGGTCGAAGTTCTGCATGTTGCGCGCGCCGACCTGAATGATATCCACGTCCTCGAACAGAGGCAGATGCTCGACGCCCATGATCTCCGTCACGATGGGCAGCCCGGTCTCCTGCCGTGCGATCTTGAGCAGCTCGAGGCCGGTGGCCTTCAGGCCCTGAAAGTCGTAGGGCGAGGTGCGGGGCTTGAACGCGCCGCCGCGCAGGATGTTCGCACCGGAGGCCTTGACGGCCTTCGCGACCGCGACGATCTGCTCCTCGGACTCAACGGAGCAGGGCCCGGCGATCATGACGAAGTTGCCGCCGCCGATCTTCACACCGCCGACATCCACGACGGTGTCGTCCGGGTGGAACTTGCGATTGCAGCACTTGAATGGCTCGGTCACGCGCTTGACACTGTCAACGATGCCGAGGCTGCCGATCAGATCCATATCCACGCGGGTCGTGTCGCCGACGAGGCCGAGCACGGTCTGATATTCGCCCTCGGAAATATGGATGGTCAGGCCCTGACCCTCGAGCCAGTCGATGAGCTGCTCGCGCTTTGCGGCTTCCACGCCATGTTTGAGTACGACGATCATGATGTTTACCTCCGATGTATTTATCTGAATTTTTGTTTTTGTTTTTCAAAAGAAAAATGCGGCACAGGCTCAACCTGTGCCGCATGAAACATTCTCGGGATCCGAGCTATTTTTTGCATCACAAATCAGCCTTACTATATTGTCATAGTAAAGTAATAAGCGTATGCAAAATAATAGTTACGGTTCATGATATTGCTCCGATTCTGATGAAAAATCTTGATGGTTCGAGTATAAAAACTTCGCGCACAAATGTCAACCGCAAATTTTCACAAATTCCGCATTTTTTTGTGCTCCGGCGTATGGCAGATGTCCAAGATGCAGCCAAAAAGTGTGCGGGGGCGGCTGATGCCGCCCCCGCTGAGAAATTGCTGTGCCGGGGATATATGAAAAAGAGGATCAAGCGTTGACCACGTGCTCGACGTAGCCCATGAGGATCATGGCGACCTGGGCGCGGGAAGCGCTGCCCTGGGGGTCGAGGATCGTCTGCGTGCCGCGCACCGCGCCGCTGATGAGGCCGGATGCATTGGCCCACGCGAGCGCATCCTGCGCCCAGCCGGACACGCTGCCGGCATCCGGGAACACCGAGAGGTCAGCGCGCGCGCTGACGTCATAGCCCTTGCTCTGCGCGTAGTTGAAGAGGATGACGGCCGTCTGCTCGCGCGTGACGGAGCCGTCAGGATCGAAGCGGCCATTGCCGATACCGGCGACCACGCCGTTTTCTGCCGCCCAGGTGACGGCGTCGGTGTACCACGCGCCGTTCGGCACATCATCAAACGTGTTGGTGCCCTTCGGCGCGGGCTCGCCCGCGAGGCGCCACAGCACAGACACGAGCATAGCGCGCGTCATGGTCATATCCGGGGCAAAGGTCGTGGCGGTCGTGCCGGCAAAGAGACCGTTATTGTAGGCATAGGCCGCCGCGCCGTAATACCAGCTGCCGGCAGGCACATCCGTGAACGGGAAGCGCGCGATGGCCGTCACGCCGGAGACGACATCAAAGGTATAGGTCTGCCGATCGGCATCCCACGCACCGCCGACGGCGGAGATGGTGCCGTCCTCGGCGAGGCTCCACGCGGTCATGTCGTCCGCTGCGCGCACGGGAATACCGGCGCGCACGCTGCCGGCGGGATAGCTCGCCGCCGCGCCGTCAACCAGAACGGAAGCATTGGCAAGCACGGCGCTGCTCGCCTGCGTGCCGAGGGCACGCTGCTGCGCAGCGTTGACAGACGCCCCCGTGAGCGAGACGGCAATGTCCTTGTGCAGGTCAAGCGCCGCGAGCGCGTCGCTATCCAGTGTAACGGTGCCGGCTGCGAACTGCACCTGCAGGGCCGCAACGCCTGCATTGCGCGCATTGGCGATCGAGCGGCCGGCCAGGATGACCGTGTCGGCCGCGGGATCTGTGGCGTTGACCGTCACGGCCGCGCCGGACTGGGCGTCCGTGGCCGTGCGGAGCTGGCGGCTGGTGAGGAACACCGTCGCGGTGCTACCCTGTACGTACGCCTGCGTAACGGCGGCGCTGCTGCCGGTGACCGGCAGGAGACGCACCTGCGCACTGCTGCCCTCGAGCAGGATGGTCTTGTCATTGTCATCGGGGCAGTTGTTGTCCACGCTCATGGAGACGACGATCTTCACGAGCAGGTCGTTGAGCTGGCTCTTGAGATATTTGGTGAACAGGCCCTGGAACTTCGTGAACAGCACGCTGCCGCGGCCGAACGCGTCTCTGGCAACGATGTCGAGCACCTGATCGAGCAGTGCGCCGCTCTTGAGCTGGTCGACGCCGGACTGCACCCAAGCGGGATAATTACCGTCGTCCTCACCGGCGAGGTTGCACTGATAGATCCAGTTGGCAAAGTCGAGCAGGTCCTTGCCGTCCGCGATCGGAACGGCGGCCACATCGTCAATGATCTGGTCGATGTTCGCCACGATCTTCGTGACCGGCCAGGTGTCATTCGGCAGATACTTGCCGAAGAAGGACTTGACGAAGTCGCCCGCGACCGTCTTGAGCATATCGGTCGAGAAGCCGAATTCCCGGGCATACTCGGTCAAGTCATCGATCACATGCGCAGTACCCGTGGCGGGATCTGTGTAATTGATGGGGCCGGCATGCGTCTTGGTGCTCACGCTCATGTAGGTGCTCGTCTCACCGCCGACGGTGCTGCGGCGCAGGTCGACAAAGCGGATCGGGCACGGATACGTCAGCGCAGAGCCGGTTTCGATGTCATAGAAGGTGTTGCCGGCCTTCGTGGTCATGGCAGCGATGTCGACCGCGTGCATATGACCGGTGAAGACGGCGCTCATGCCGGCATCGGCATACTCCTGCGCGATGCGCTCATAGTCGTTGACAAGGTACATGGGCAGGATGGTGGGCTCGACATCGAAGTGCGGCACCAGACCGTGGTGCTCCAGACCAATGACGAGGTCGCCGCGTGCCTTCGCGGCGGCGGTCTGCTCGATGACCCACTTTTCGAGATCGGCACTGATGGCACCGCTCGTCTCATGCTCATCGTCGCCGTTGGAGGTGTTGTCCGAGCTGTAGCGGCAGGTGTCCATGGCGATAATGGTCAGCCCCTCGACCGGTCGTGCGACATAGGACAGACCGCCGGCCTTGTTGCCCTCGGCCGGAGTGAAGGTCGCGATGACGGTCGGGTCGGAGTAAACAAAGTCATAAATCTGCTTGAAGTCCTCCGGCTCCGTGCGCGTGGCGCGCACGGCCTTGCCGTCGGCGGTGTTGAAGTTCTTGGCATTGTAATTACGGATGTCATGGTTGCCGTTGATGACATAGATCTTCAGCCCCGGAATATCCTGCTGCAGCTGCTGCAGCTGCTTTGCCAGCGCCGCGTGGCACTCCTGCTCGCCGTCCTTGGTCAGGTCGCCGGACACGAGAAGGATGTCGGGCTTGTCCGCGCGAACTTGCTCAAACTTTTCGTGCAGGATTGCGGAGCTCTCCTTGAGCAGCTTGCGGTCGCTGTTGAGTGCATGCTCAAAGTCCGCCGTGTCTGCAATCATATCCGGCGAGAAATAGTGCAGGTCGGACATGACTGCGATCCTCAGGTTCATGTCCTGCGGCTTGTCCGCCGCAAGAGCCGGAACCGTCAGTGTGAAGACAAGGACTACCGCCAGCAGCAGCGACAGCAGTCTGCTTCCATTGTGCATTCTGGTTTTCATTTCTTCCTCCTGTTTTTTAGACTCCTACAACATTGCACGGCCCGCTGCCGTGCAACTGTATTCTTTCAAACCCGTGTAAAATCTGCAAGCCGGTTTCGGTAAAAAAGAAACCGTACCGTTCCGGCCGCCGCGGGTAATGCCACTGTATCATGTACGTGCCCGGATTGCAACCAAAATTCAACTGTTCCGGCCGATTGCGGAAAAATCCCGGTCTCCCGGCACTTTCCGCCTTGACAAGCAGACGGTTTCGTTTTATTATAAAGTGTAACAAACACGGGGAGCCGCTTTGGCTGAGAGTAAGCATCCGCTTAGACCCGCACACCTGATTTGGACAATGCCAACGTAGGGATTCATACTGCCGGACCACAACAGCAGCACTCTTTACGGGCGCCGCTGTTTTTTCATGCAGACATTTCCGCAGAAGAAAGGAGTCATTCCTATGGAGCAAGTGCTCAAGACCATGCTCGAGAACGTGCGCGCGAAATCACCGCTCGTGCACAACATCACGAATTACGTCACCGTCAACGACGTGGCGAACGTCCTGCTGGCGGCCGGCGGCTCGCCGATCATGTCCGACGATGCCGACGACGTCGAGGACATCACAAGCATCTGCGGCGGGCTGAACATCAACATCGGCACGCTCAACAAAAACACCATCCCGTCGATGTTCCTCGCCGGGAAGAAGGCAAACGCGCTCGGCCACATTGTCCTGCTCGACCCCGTGGGCGCGGGCGCGAGCCGCCTGCGCACCGACACGGCCAACCGGCTCATGCAGGAGGTGCGCTTTGACGCCGTGCGCGGCAACATCTCCGAGATCAAGACGCTCTGCACCGGCAGCGGCAGCACCAAGGGCGTGGACGCCGACGCGGTCGATGCCGTGACGGAGGCAAACCTCGACAACGGCGTGCAGCTCGTCAAGACCTTCGCCGCGCAGACCGGCTGCATCATCGCCGTGACCGGTGCGATCGACCTCGTGAGCGACGGCGAGCGCTGCTGGTGCATCCGCAACGGCCGCGCGGAGATGAGCCGCATCACCGGCACGGGCTGCCAGCTCTCGGCACTGATGACGGCGTTTCTGGTCGCAAATCCCGACCGCAAGCTCGACGCCGCGGCTGCCGCCGTATGCATGATGGGGCTCGCGGGCGAGATCGGCTGGGCCAATATGCAGCCCGGTGACGGCAACAGCACCTACCGCAACCGCATCATTGATGCAATCTTCAACATGACCGGCGACGCGCTGGAGGAAGGAGCCAAATATGAACTGCGATAAAGCATCTCTGCTGCTCTATGCAGTGACCGACCGCTCGTGGCTGCACGGTCAGACACTTTACGAGCAGGCCGAGCAGGCGCTGCAGGGCGGCGCAACGTTTTTGCAGCTGCGCGAAAAAGAACTCGACGAAGCGCACTTCAAAGAGGAGGCCATTGCGCTCAAGGCGCTCTGCCGGCAGTACGGCGTGCCGTTTGTGCTCGATGACAACGTGGCGCTTGCCATGGAGACGGACGCCGACGGCGTGCACGTCGGCCAGAGCGACATGGCGGCCGGCAAAGTGCGCGAACTGATCGGCCCGGACAAGATTCTCGGCGTGTCGGCCCAGACGGTGGAAGACGCGCTGCTGGCAGAGCGCAATGGCGCGGACTATCTCGGCGTGGGCGCCGTGTTCCCGACCGGGACAAAGGCCGATGCCAACGCCGTGAGCTATGATACCCTGCGCGAGATCTGTGCGGCAGTGTCCATCCCGGTCATCGCCATCGGCGGCATCACGAAAGACAATGTCGCCAAGCTCGCCGGCAGCGGCATCGTCGGCGTGGCCGTCGTGAGCGCAATTTTCGCGCAGCCGGACATTCCCACCGCCACGCGGGAGCTGAAGTCCGCCGTGCGCGCGGCGCTGAACCTGTAACCCCCTGCGCGCGGGCGCAGACAACCATAGAAAACAGCGGCGGATTGGGGGCACCACCTTCTGTCGCTCAACAAAATTGATGCTGAAAAGGAGACAGAATATGAAAACAGCATTAACGATCGCCGGAAGCGATTCCAGCGGAGGCGCCGGTATTCAGGCCGATCTGAAAGCCATGACCATGAATGGCGTATTTGCCATGAGTGCGATCACGGCGCTGACCGCCCAGAACACGACCGGCGTACAGGGTATTTTTGAAGTGAGCCCGGCATTTCTCGGTCAGCAGATCGACAGCGTCTTTACCGACATCCGGCCTGACGCGGTGAAGATCGGCATGGTCGCGTCCTCCGGCCTTATCGAGGTCATTGCCGAGCGGCTGCAGCACTACGCAGCGACGAACATCGTCGTCGACCCCGTGATGGTCGCCACGAGCGGCGCACGGCTCATCTCCGAGGACGCCATCGCCACGCTCGAGGCGCGGCTGCTGCCGCTTGCCACCGTGCTCACGCCCAACATCCCGGAGGCGGAAGTGCTCTCTGGCCTGACCATCGCCTCTCCCGATGACATGATCGCCGCCGGGAAAGCCATCAGTGAGCGCTACGGCTGCGCCGTCCTGTGCAAGGGCGGGCACCGGCTCAACGATGCCAACGACCTCCTGTACCGCAACGGCGGCTACGAGTGGTTCAACGGCAAGCGCATCGACAACCCCAACACCCACGGCACCGGCTGCACGCTCTCGAGCGCCATCGCGGCCAACCTCGCCAAGGGTTATGATCTCGACACGGCCGTCCGACGCGCGAAGGACTACCTCTCCGGCGCACTGGCCGCCATGCTCGACCTCGGCACCGGCTCCGGCCCGATGGACCATGCGTTCGACCTGAAGCCGGAATACCGGCAGGAGGCCTGAGCATGAAAAAAACATCTGCATTTCAAAACAGCCTCATCTGGTTCGGCGCGGCCGTGTCCATCGCGGAGATCCTCACGGGCACGTACTTTGCGCCCCTCGGCTTCACGAAAGGCCTGCTCGCCATCCTCGTCGGCCACGTCATCGGCTGCGCGATGTTCTTCTTCGCGGGTCTCATCGGCGGCCGCACCGGCCGCAGCGCCATGGGTACGGTCGAGCTGAGCTTCGGCCGCATCGGCTGTCTGTTTTTCGCCGCGCTCAACGTGCTGCAGCTCGTCGGCTGGACGGCCATCATGATCTATGACGGCGCGCTCGCGACGAACACCGTGCTCGGCATCGGCAAGTGGGTGTGGTGCCTCGTCATCGGCGGGCTCATCGTCGTGTGGATCGCCGTCGGCATCAAGAACCTCGGCTGGGTCAACAAGATCGCCATGGCCGCGCTGTTCATTCTCTCGATCGTGCTGTGCGTGGTGGTATTCCGCGGCGGCACACCCGTAACGGTGCCGGACGACAGTCTGAGCTTCGGCGCAGCGGTCGAGCTGGCCGTGGCCATGCCGCTGTCGTGGCTGCCGCTCATCTCCGACTACACGCGTGAGGCTGAAAAGCCCTTCGCCGCCACGCTCTCGAGCACGCTGACCTACGGCGTCGTGAGCTGCTGGATGTACGTCATCGGCATGGGCGCCGCCATCTTCACCGGTGAGGGCGACATCGCGCTCATTATGGTCAAGGCCGGTCTCGGCGTGGCCGCGCTGCTCATCCTCATCCTCTCGACCGTCACGACGACGTTCCTCGATGCGTACAGTGCCGGCATCTCCGCCGAGTCCCTGTCGAAAAAGATCAACGGCAAATATGCCGCGCTCATCGTGACTGTTATCGGCACGATCTGCGCCATCTGCTTCCCGATGGACGACATCACGAACTTCCTGTACCTGATCGGCTCGGTGTTCGCGCCGATGATTGCCATCCAGATCACGGACTTCTTCCTGCTCCGGCGCGGCGGCGCGAGCAGCAGGCTCGATGTGTGCAATGCCGTCGTCTGGGTGCTGGGCTTCGTGCTCTACCGCGTGCTCATGACCGTGGACATTCCGGTCGGCAACACGCTGCCCGACATGGCCGCCACAATGCTTCTGTGCGTGATCGCGCACAAGATCGTCCCGGACAAAGTCAAGGCTGCCTGAAGCCTTTTGCGAAAATTGCCAAGCCGGAAACGCCCGCACGGTGTGCGGGCGTTTTTGCGTCTTGAATTCCCAGTAAAGCCGTGTTATTTTAAGGGCAGAAACGAAATTCAAGGAGGCAGCCATATGAAAGATCTCAAACCAACGTGCCGCATCGCCGTGGTGCAGGCGGCGCCGGTGCTGTTTGACAAGACCGCATGCACGGACAAGGCCGTGCGCCTGATCGCAGAGTGCGCGCAGCAGGGTGCGGAGCTCATCGTGTTCCCGGAGCTGTTCATCCCCGGCTACCCGTACGGCATGACGTTCGGCTTCACGGTCGGCGCGCGCAATGAGGACGGCCGCAAGGACTGGCAGCTTTACTGCGACAACTCCATCGTCGTGCCCGGGCCGGAGACGGAGCGCCTCGCCGCGGCGGCAAAGGCCGCGGGCGCGTATGTGAGCATCGGCGTGTCGGAGCGCGACGGCGTGACGGGCACGCTCTATAACGCCAACCTCATCTTCTGTCCGGACGGCACGCTCGCACCCGTGCACCGCAAGCTCAAGCCCACGGGCGCGGAGCGCGTGGTCTGGGGCGACGCCGACCGCGGGTATTTCCCGGTCGTGGACACGCCGTGGGGCCCGATGGGCAGCCTCATCTGCTGGGAGAGCTATATGCCGCTGGCACGCACGGCGCTGTACGAAAAGGGCGTGACGCTCTACATCTCGCCGAACACGAATGACAACCCCGAGTGGCAGGCCACCGTGCAGCACATCGCGCTCGAGGGCCGGTGCTACTTCATCAACTGCGACATGGTCTTTCACCGCGCGGACTACCCCACTGGGCTGCACTGCCCGGATGAGATCGCGCGCCTGAACGACATTCCCTGCCGCGGCGGCAGCTGCATCGTCGACCCCTACGGGCACTATGTCGTGCAGCCGGTGTGGGACAGCGAGGACATTCTCTACGCCGATCTCGACATGCTGCGCGTGCCCGCGAGCCGCATGGAGCTCGACGTGTGCGGCCACTACGCGCGGCCGGACGTGCTGCACCTGACCGTGCAGGACGCATGAAAGGAGCAAGTGTATGAAGCTTGCCATGGCGCAGATGTCCATGACCGGAAGCATGGACGAAAACCTGAAAAAATCCCTCGCCTTCTGCGACGCTGCCGCGGGCAGCGACCTGCTGTTTTTCCCGGAGGTGCAGCTCACGCCGTTTTTCCCGCAGTATGCGGGCCGGAACGTGGACGCCTACGCCGTTCCGGCGGGCAGTCCGACGGTGCAGGCTTTCGCGGACAAGGCGAAGGAGCGCGGGCTCTACCTCTCGCCGAACATGTACCTCGAGCAGGAGGGCCGTCGCTATGACGCCTCCCTCTGGCTGACGCCGGAGGGGGCCTGCGCGGGCGTGGCCAAGATGGTGCACATCATGCAGGCGACGCAGTTTTACGAGCGCGACTACTACACCCCGTCCGAGGACGGTTTCCTCGTGTTTGACACGCCGCAGGGCCGCATCGGCATCGTGATCTGCTTTGACCGGCACCTGCCGGAGAGCATCCGCACGTGCGCGCTCAAGGGGGCGGACCTCGTCATCATCCCGACGGCGAACACGAAAGCCGAACCCATGGAGCTCTTCGAGTGGGAGATCCGCGTGCAGGCGATGCAGAACCAGATCTTCCTCGCCATGTGCAACCGCGTGGGGCGCGAGGATGGGATGGACTTCGCCGGCGAGTCGCTCATCGTGCACCCGAGCGGCGACGTGATCTATAAAGCCGACGACCGCGAACAGCTCATCGTGCAGGAGCTCGACCTCTCGGAGGCGCGGCTCTGGCGCGAGCACAAGCGCCCATACCTCAAGCAGCGACGACCGGAGTGCTATCTGTAAACAGAGGAAAACCCGCACCGGGGTTCCGGTGCGGGTTCTACTTTTCATAGATTGTTTCATTTATATTCCGGGCACTGGTAACGGGGCTTGCCCTGGCTCTTGTGCCCGTACTCAATGGCGGACACCGGACAGCCGCAGATGCAGGCCATGCAGTGCGTGCACGCACCGTTCCAGTGCGGGCGGCGCTCTACAAGGTCAATCCCATTGACCGGGCAGCTCAGCGCACACTTGCCGCAGCCGATGCACGCATCCGAGACCGTAAACGGCCCGGACTTGACAAAGCACTTATAAAAGATCGTGTTCACCGGGCCGGTCTTGAACCGGTCGATCGGGCCGACCTTCGGCGCCGGGAACGGCTCGCCGCGCTGCACGCAGGCAATGCCCCGGTCGATGGACGGCTGCGCCGCCGTGATGATCTGCGCGGATTCCTCCGCGCCTGGCACGTAGAACATGGCGACATAGTTTTCCGGCATGACGACCTGCAACACGCCCTGGTAATCGAGCCCGATGTCCGCGCACAGCGCCGCGATGCGGCTGCCGGCGTTTCCGATCTCGCTGCCGCAGGTCATGACAAAGTAGGCCTTTTTGCTCCCGGTAAAGCGGCCGCGGCGGAGGAAATCTGCGAAAATGTGCGGGATCTGCCAGCCGTATGTCGGTGAGACGAACACCCATGGCCGGTCGGAATGCAGGTCGGCGGACGTGTCGTTTTTGATGTATTCGTTCGCAACGATGAGATCGTCGCCAAGGGCGGCGGCGAAGCGCTGGGCAACATAGCGGCTGTTGCCGGTGCCGGTATAATAGACGATCATGATACTTCCCCCAAAGCATGGTTTTGCTCAGTATAGCACACCCGCGCCCCGATTTCCAGCCGGACATTGTGTCCGCGCGCCCGGTGTGCTACAATGGAGAAAAACCGCGACTTATGGGAGGGACCGCATTTGTATTGGTATACCATCGGGCAGACGCTCACGCAGCAGGAGCACGCGCCCGCACCGGAGCAGCCCGCCGTCGTGCTGCTGACGTCCGAAGAGCTGTCACACCAGCCGGCACTCTCCGGCCTGGAGCGGACGCTGCACCACACGCCACCGGCACGCGACGCCCGCGTATGCAAAGCCGAGGTGCGCTCGGACTGCCTGTCGGGCACGCTCGTGCTGCCGCGCCAGGGCAAGGACGGCAAGCCGCTCGCCTGCGGCTATCTCGTTACGGCAAAGCGCGTTGTGCTCGTGGACGACGAAGGCGCGCTGCCGGGGCTGCTGCGCCGCATCGCCCGGGAAAAGCGCTGGACCGACGGCAGCGTCGGCCGGTTCCTCTACGACTTTTTTGAGCAGCTCATCGCCCGCGACCTGCACCAGCTGGAAAAAATCGAGGATCGCATCGAAGCGCTCGAGGATCGGGTGCTGGCGCATGAGCTGGACGATTTCTCCGCGCCGATGACCGCACTGCGCAAGGAGACCATGGCTTGGTACCGCTACTACACACAGCTCGACGATGTCGCGTGCGAGCTGCGCGAGAACGAAAACGGCTTTTTCACCGACAGTGAGCAGCTGTTATTCCGAATGTTTGAGGACCGGGTGATCCGCCTGCGCGAGGAGTCGCAGCTGCTGCGCGAATCATGCGCGCAGCTGCAGAGCCTGTTTCAGGCCGAGATCGACACGCGGCAAAACCGCATCATGCAGATCCTGACGATCGTGACGACGATCTTCCTGCCGCTGACGCTGCTCGTCGGGTGGTATGGCATGAACTTTGTCGGCATGCCGGAGCTGACGTGGAAGTACGGTTACCCCGTTGTCGTCGTCGTGAGCATCGTGACCGTGGGCATCAGCCTGTGGGTGTGCAAGAAGAAAAAGTTCTGGTGACAAAAAGCACCGGCTGAGGGAAAACCTCAGCCGGTACTTTTTATTTCCCCGCGCGCTCGGCAAAGTGCTCCGGGTTCTCGATCGACGTCAGCCGCAGCGGAAACGTCTGCTGCCCGAGGTCTGTATAGGTGATGATCCACTCGCCGGAGTCGATCATCATCGCCATCGACAGCAAGTCGGCACAGTCCACCGTACCCTGCACACCGGCCGGGAGCACGCCGACGTTCACCCCGTCTGCGTCGCCGAAATCGAGCACTTTGACCTCCAGCGTTTTCACGTCCTTGTCGCGCGAGAGCACCTCCACGCGCAGGTAGGCATAGCCTCCGTCGAGCGGGAGGTCGCTCATATCCGGGGCAGGGGTGGTCTCCGCCGCATCGCCGGCGGCGCAGCCCGTGCACAGCAGCGCGAGCGCGAGCAGCAGGGTCAAAACACGAACGGATTTCATGCGTTTTCTCCTTTCAAACCGTCGCGGTGCAGCTTGGCCGAACGCAGATACAGCGGGATGGCCGCGAGCTGCGCCGCCACCGACACCGCCACCATGGCCGGGATGCTCACATCATACAGCACACCGAGCAGCCAACTGCCGAGAAACCAGAACACGCCGAACGCACACTCAAACACGCCGTAGCCGGTGGCGCGGCTGACCTTGGGCACCATCTGCGTGACGGCAGCCTTCAAAATCGACTCCTGCGCGCCCATGCCGACACCCCAGAGGGCGATGCCCACGAGCAGCGCGCCGACACCATGGCACGCGAACACGAACACCGCAAACGGCGCCGACAGTATGGTCGACCACACGAGCGCCTGCACGCCCTTTTTATCATACAGCAATCCGAACACCAGCGCCGCCACGGCGTCGACCAGCATCGCCCCGGCATACAGCAGCGGCAGCGACCCGCTGGTGACGAGCGCGGACGTCTCCGCGAGGCCGGAAGCAAGGTGCGTATACGTGCGCGAGACGTGCATGAGCACGAGCGAATAGTCGATGAAGCCGAACGCAAACAGGCTGATGCCCGCAATGTAGAGCACAAACTCTTTTTTCATTTGGAAGGGCACGTATTCCTTCGGCTCGGGCTCAAAGTGCTCGGGATTCGGGAACTTCCGCTTCGTCACGAGCAGCAGCACGAGCGTGATCGCGCCCGGAATGGCCAGCACTGCAAAGCACGTGGAATAGACCTGAAACGTCGTGCCGTCCGTTTTGAAGAGCATCACCAGATACAGCAGCACCGGGCCGAGGAACGCACCGATCTGGTCGAGCACCTCCTGAATGCCGAAGCTCTTGCCGACGCCCTCCTGTGAGGCGGCGAAGGACAGGATGGTGTCCTTCGCGGGCTTTTTGACGGCCTTGCCCATGCGCTGGATGACGAGCAGCGCGCACGCCCAGATCCAGCCGTGCTCGCCGACGAGCGCGAGCGCCGGCACGGCCAGCACATCGAGCACGTAGCCGACGATCGTCATCGTCCAGTAGTGCTTCGTTTTATCCGTGAGCTTGCCGAACACGTAGCGCATCGAGTAGCCCACGAGCTCGCCGAGGCCGGAGATGAAGCCGATCGTCCCGGCCGAAGCGCCCAGCAGCGTCAGATACGCGCCGCGGATGCTCGACGCCCCCTCGTGCGTCATGTCGGAAAACAGGCTCACGATTCCGAACAGCACCACGAACGCCATGGCCTGCGAGTATTTCCGCTTCTGCTTATTCTCCATCGGTTGTCCCCTCTTTCACTGCGGCCGCCACGTTGGGAAAGCCCGCCTTGCTCTCCGCCTTACAGCGCTGATAGAGCACGTCGAGCAGACGCGCGAACTCCGCGCGCTCCGGCTCCGTGAGCGTGGCGAGCAGCCAGTCGTAAAACTGCGTCTCGACGGCGGCCTTGGAGTTTTTCAGCCGCTCGGCCTGCGCGGTGGCATAGAGGCAGCGGCTGCGGCCGTCGGCAGGGTTGGCTTCCCGGCGCAGGTAGCCCTTGGCCTCCAGACTCGCCGTCTGGCGCGCGACCGCGCCCTTGTCAAAGCCCGTGATGCGGCACACGCCCGATTGCGTGATGCCGGGGTTTTTGCGGATCACATGCAGCACGTCGAACTCGCCCGGGCCGATGCCCTCGGCGCGCAGCGTGCGCACGGTGAACTTGCTCACCTCGCGTGCGATCTTCGTGATCTTCCGTTCCGTAATGTCCATAGGCCCCTCCGGCGCGAAAAAGATGTAGCATCATCGAAAATAGATGATACTACATCTTTCTCATTTGTCAAACTCTATTTCAGCTCGGCTGTGAACACGATCGTGCGCCCGTCGGGGCTCTCGGCGCGGATGGTGCCGCGGTGCCCCTCGGCGATGCTGCGCGCGATGGACAGCCCGATGCCGAAGCCGCCGGTCTCGGCGCTGCGGGCGGGGTCTGCACGGTAAAAGCGGTCAAAGAGCCGGCCGAGCGCGGCCGTGTCGAGCGCGTCGCACCGGTTTTCCGTGCGGATCACAACACCGCGCCGCCCCTTTTCCAGCGAAAAGGAGATGGGCGTATCGGGCGCTGCGTACTTGACGGCATTGTCGAGCAGGATGGACACGAGCTGCCGGATGGCGTACTCGTCGCCGCAGTAGGTCAGCCCCGGCGTCACGCGCACGTCGAGCGTATGCCCGGCGGACGCCGCAAAGTCGCGAAACGACTCCGCCGTCTCTGCGAGCGCATCGCTGACCGGGAAATCCGCCATCTGCAGGGGCGACGATTCCTCGTCCATGCGCGAGAGCGTGACAAGCTCGTTGACGAGCTCCGTGAGCTTTTCGGTCTGGTTTTCCGCCTTGTCGATCCACTTCTGCTGCCCGACCTCCATCTCCAGCACCTTCAGGCTCGTGGCGATGACGGTGATGGGCGTTTTGAGTTCGTGGGAAGCGTCCGTGATGAACTGCTTTTGCCGCTCGGACGCCTGAATGACCGGCGCGATCGACCGGCGCGAGCAGAGCACGACGATCACGTATACCAGCACCACGCACACAGCCATGGCCGCGAGCGACATCCACGCGAATGTCACGACCGCGTGCAGCTCCTGATAGCTGTCGAGAAAGATGGCCATCCAGCGGTCGGTGTCCGTGTGTACTCGCGGAGTTTGCGCCCGCGAAGGCCTATACCTGCGTCGTCGTGAGCACTCCGGCGCTCACGCAGGGCAGCACCTGCACCGTCACCATGGGCGGCCAGAGCACTAACGTCACGCTCGAGAGCCTCATCTACGGCAGCGGCGGTATGGGCGGCGGCATGGGCGGTCAGCCCGGCAGGGGCATGGGCACCCCGCCGGACGGCACCGGCGGCAGCATGGGCACGCCGCCCGACGGCACCGGCGGCAGCAGTATGGGCACGCCGCCCGATGGCAACAACGGCGGCAGTATGGGCACGCCCCCGGACGGCGGCAAAGGCGGCCGCCCCGGACAATAAATCAGCTTTCTTTCTCCCTCCAAAATAGACAAAGGCATGCCCCTGCACGAAATGTGCAGGGGCGTGCTGATAACTGACCTGTTTATGGGACAGTCCATCTGCTATCCTACAGATAATGAAACAAATTTGGGAGGGATCGCAGATGAAGCATCCGATTGGTTTTTGTGTGCAAGGATCCGCGCCGGAGGCGGTGCCCGCTCCGGCAGCACCGGCGGAAACGGCGGCCGTTCCGTCCGTCGTGCGCGTGTTTTTTCCCGAGCGCGGCCAAGCTTACAGCTATTATAACGACCGCTTTGACCTGCACGACGGCGATCTGGTCTACGTCAGCGGCAAGCTTGCCCGCCAACGCGGACAGGTGGCCGCAGTGGACTACAATTTCCGCATTCGGCTCGCGGACTACGAGCGCGTGATCGGCGCGGCGGACAGGAACGTGCACGGCACGTTTTACGCGCTGGGCGCGCACCTCGTCACGCTGGAGCCGAACGTGCTGCCGTTCCGACAGGTACGCGGCTGGTTTCTGCCGCCGGAGGCAGACGGGGAATATGCCGTCGGGCACGGCCCCGGACCGGTGTATGCGCTCGAGCAGCTGTCCATCCCGGCCGGCGTCGCCGAAAAAGGCCACGCATACTACATGGAAAACCGGGTGATCTACCTGTCTGTGGACGGCACGGCCGGCCACGCCATCGTGAACGGCACCGTGCCGTATGAGATCACATTCACCTATGCCGACGGCTCCGTCAGCGCGCTCACCTGCGGCTGCTACGAAACGGGCCTGTGCAAGCACGGCGCCGCCGTGCTGCTGCAGCTGCGTGAAACGCTGGAGAAGATCCACGAGCACTGGCCGGATGCCCTTGCCGAGGACGGATATTTCGCCGCTGTGAGTAAGAGCGCGTTCTCTTTCTTCACGACAAGCAGCAGCAAACCCGCGAGCATCACGCTCACATAACGCAGGCCCGGGGCCGCACAATGTGCAGCCCCGGGCGCGTTGTTTGTTATTTGCCTGCAGCGGCGGACGTTTGGCCGTACACGCGCGTGTGCACGAGCGTCTCCATCGCACGCAGCTCGGAAGGCGTGCGCGCACCATCGGTCGTGAGCAGGTACATGGGGATCGGGCTGCCGCCTGGCGCGAGTGCCGGCTGAAAGTAGGAATAATCCGCGTTGACCGTGAAGCCGTGCCGCTCGTAAAATCCGATGCGCCGCGCGGCCAGCTCCGTCTCCGGCAGCTCCGCCTCCAGGCAGGCGGGCTTATCATAGCGTGCGAGCAGCGCGTCGAGCATCTGCCCGCCGATGCCGCCATTGCGGCAGGCCGGATCCACGGCAAAGTGCTCGAAAAAGACAAAATCGTCAAAGTCCCACAACGCCATCAGCGCCTGCACGCCGCCGGACGGCGCGTGCAGAATGTCGATCCGATAGGCGCTGTCCGAAAGCAGCGCGCGCTGCCCCGCCGCATCCCGCCGCTCCCCGGCCGGGAAGCTCTGGGAAAGCAAACGGAAAACCGCGTCAAAATCCTCCGGGCGCATGCGCTCGATGGGCATCATTCCGTTTCCTCCTTTTCCATCTCACCGCGCTCGCGGTAGCAGTCGGCGAACGTGTGCTCCACGCCGCCGGACTTGTAGCCGACCATCGTATCCAGACAGACGGAGTGAATGCTGTGAAAAATACTCTTTTCAATGTCGGGATTCTTGCGCCGCAGCTCGCGCAGCAGCAGCTTGACCTCCTGCCGCTTGGAGCTGCTGCCGTCGCTGCCGTGCGCGGCCGTGTGCTCAGTAAAGCGGCAGGCGCACTGGATGAACTCCAGACTGTTATAGCGCTTCCAGGCGATGATGTCGTCCTCGTGGATGCAGTACATGGGGCGGATGAGCTCCATGCCCGGGAAATTGCGGCTGCGCAGCTTCGGCGGCATGGCCTGCAGCTGTGAACCGTAGAACATGCCCATGACGGTCGTCTCGATAACGTCGCTGAAGTGGTGGCCGAGGGCGATCTTGTTGCAGCCGAGCTCGCGCGCCTTGCTGTAGAGATAGCCGCGGCGCATGCGCGCGCAGAGATAGCATGGCGACTGCTCGATGCCGCTCGTGACATCGAAAATATTCGTCTCGAAGATCGTGACTGGGATATGCAGCAGCGCTGCGTTGCTCTCGATCTTCTGCCGGTTGACGGCGTTGTAGCCCGGATCCATGACGAGGTTGACGACTTCGAACGGCACATCGCTGTGCCGCTGCAGCAGCTGCAGGAGCTTGGCCATGAGCATGGAGTCCTTGCCGCCGGAGATGCACACCGCGATCCGGTCGCCGGGGGCGATGAGTTCGTACTGCTTGATGGCCGTGATGAACGGCGTCCAGAGCCGCTTGTGATAGGTCTTCTGGATGCTGCGCTCGATCAGCTGATAGGGTTCGAGTTGTCTGCTCATGTTGATCGCTCCCGCTTGTAAAGAGTGCCCCTCCCTTTTGGGACTACCCGGTAGGATACCACGTCGGGGCGCGAATGGCAAGCCGCGCTTGCCAAATCCGGTGTGGGGCGCTATCATGGAACCATCTCAACCATCAGGAGGCAAGCACCATGCCCAAACAGGCACTGATCATGATCGATATGCAGCGGGGCTTTCTCGACAGCGCGTCCCCGCTGTGCATCCCGGCAGCGGAGGGGACCGTGCCCGCATGCGCGGCGCTCATCGACCGCTGTCACGCAGCCGGCATCCCGGTCATCTACGCCGTGCGGCATTACCGCAGCGACGGCTCCGATGTGGAAAAGCCGCGCGCGGCCGCGTGGGCAGCCGGCGGCAAGCCGCTCTCGGAGGACTGCGCCGCGCACCTGTCGGACGCGTTTCCGTCTGCGTTCACCGTTCTGCCGCAGGACTATGTGCTCGTAAAGCCGCGGTTCTCAGCGTTTTTCCACACCGGGCTCGACCTTATTTTGCGGCGGCTCGGCGTGCAGACCGTCCTGCTCGCCGGAACGACCACGCCCAACTGCATCCGCACGACGTGTTACGACGCGATCTCGCTCGATTATGACGTCGTCGTGCTCTCGGACTGCACCTCGTCCGTCACGGATGCCGTGCAGGCGGCAAACCTCGCCGACATGCAGCGCGTGGGCGCCGTCGTCTGTGCAAGCACGGAGCTCCCGCTCGCGGAAAGCAGCGACCGGTAAAGCCGGGCGAAAAACAAGATCCCCCTTTGTGCAGGATAATGGCTGCACAAAGGGGGATCTGTTCTGTATCCGGGGCTGCGCTCCCGATCGGTCAGGGCGCAGTCGAGATGCGTGTGATGTTCAGGCCGCGCTCGCCGACCTCCACACTGCCGTCCTTGAGCGAGATGAAGGGCGAAAACGACACCTTCTCCCCGTCGGAGGCCGTGATCTCGACCGTCACGTCCGGAAAAATATCGCTGACGTTGCAGCCGATCACGAACGGGCTGCCGTCCGGTTGCTCATAAAAGATCGAGCTGGTCTGCGTGAGCATATCGTTTTTGTACAGGCGCACGGTCGCGTTCGGGTCACGCGGGATGATGAGATAAAAGTCCCCGTCCGAGATGTGGTGCACCGGCAGCTCCCTGCCGCCAAAATACGTCTGCCGGAAGAAATCCAGATCCGTCGGGGCCTGATAGCCGAGGTAGGCCGCGGCGTAGAGCTGCCCGTCCGTATACGGCAGAGTGCTCAGCGGGTCTGGCGTCGGTGTCGGCGTCGGCGTGGCCGCCGCCTCAGGTGCGGGGGTGGGCGTCGCGTCCGGGGTCTGGGCCGCAGCGCCGCAGCCGGCCAGCAGCAGCGCGCAGAGCAGAAGGGTCGAGAGGATCGTTCGCTGTTTCATGGGTCGCCATCCTTTCTGAATCGTATTGTATGGTTACGTTTCGTGCGCGTGGTCATAGATCGGCTGGATGTCCGGCGGCAGGTTGTCCGGCAGCATGGCCTGCACGCCGTCCTCATTGCCGTCGCGCATGGCCTGCTCATAATACCAGCATTTGAAACGGATCATATCCAGAGACTTCTGCAGGCGCGCGATCTCGGCCTCCACCCGCTCGGCCTGCTGTACAAAGAGCGCGTGCCGCTGCAGATACGTGTCGCTCCCCTGCGCGCACCATTCCATAAACTGCTTGATCTCCTTGATCTCCAGCCCGGAACGCTTCAGGCACTCGATCACGCGCAGCGCCTCGAGCTCCTGCTCGCCGAAACGGCGGATACCCGACGTGCGCGTGAGCGCCGGAAACAGGCCCTCCTTATCATAATACCGCAGCGTGGAGACCGGCAGATCAAACCGCTCCGACACCTGACCGATCGTATACATGGGATCACCTCAAAAAAAATCACAAGAAAGTGCTTGACCTGAAGTCAGCTTCAGGTTGTATGCTTATGGTATCAGATCACAGCGGCAGTGTCAAGCCGCTCAAAAAGGAGAAGACCGATATGGCCAAGAACATTCTTATCCTCAGCGCGAGCCTGCGCGCCGGCAGCAACTCCGAGGCGCTGGCAAACGCCTTCGCCGACGGGGCGCGCGCCGCGGGCACGCGGTAGAGGTCATCTCGCTGCGCGGCAAGAACATCGCGTTCTGCCGCGTCTGCCTCGCCTGCCAGACGCTGGGCAAGTGCGTGATCGACGACGACGCCGTCGCCATCACGGAGAAGATGCAGCACGCGGACGTGATCGTGTTCGCCACACCCATTTACTATTATGAGATGAGCGGCCAGCTCAAGACCCTGCTCGACCGCGCCAACGCACTCTTCCCGTCGGACTACGCGTTCCGCGACATTTACCTGCTCGCCTCGGCGACCGAGGACGAGCCGGACACGGACGAGCGCGCCATCCACGGGCTCGAGGGCTGGATCGCATGCTACGAAAAGTGCCGTCTCGCCGGAACAGTGTTCGCCGGCGGCGTGACAGAGCCGGGCGCCATCGCCGGCCACCCCGCACTCGAGACCGCCCGCGCCATGGGCGCGGCCATCGCATAAAACCAACACAGGAGGTATGCAATCATGAACAGCACCCTGACCCTCACGCAGGAATGGGACAAGACGTTCCCGCAAAACGACGCCGTTGACCACTGCAAGGTCACGTTTCACAACCGCTTCGGCATCGAGCTTGCCGCCGATCTCTACAAGCCGAAAAATGCCGCCGGAAAGCTCGCCGCCGTAGCCGTGAGCGGCCCGTTCGGCGCCGTGAAGGAGCAAAGCTCCGGCCTGTACGCGCAGGAGCTTGCCGCGCGCGGCTTTCTGACGATTGCCTTTGACCCGTCGTACACCGGCGAGAGCGGCGGCACACCGCGCTACGTCGCCTCGCCCGACATCAACACCGAGGACTTTTCCGCCGCGGTCGATTTTCTGTCGGTGCGTGCAGACGTCGACCCGGAGCGCATCGGCATCCTCGGCATCTGTGGCTGGGGCGGCATGGCGCTCAACGCCGCCGCCATCGACACGCGCATCAAGGCCACCGTCACGACCACGATGTACGACATGACTCGCGTGACCGCCAACGGCTACTTTGACACCGACGACAATCCGGATGCCCGCTACGCCCTGCGTCAGGCGCTCAACGCGCAGCGCACAGCCGACTACAAAGCCGGCACATACCAGCGCGCGGGCGGCGTGGTCGACCCCGTACCGGCCGACGCTCCGTTTTTCGTCAAGGACTACCACGACTACTACAAGACGCCGCGCGGCTACCACCCGCGCTCGCTCAACTCCACCGGCGGCTGGAACGTCACGTCCCCGCTGTCGCTGCTCAACGCAAAGCTGCTCGCCTATGCCGGTGAGATCCGCAGCGCCGTGCTCATGATCCATGGCGGCAAGGCACACTCGTGCTACTTCAGCCGCGACGCCTTCGCCCGGCTGCGGGGCAACAACAAGGAGCTGCTGCTCATCCCCGGGGCCGTACACACCGATCTCTACGACCGAATGGACATCATCCCGTTCGACCGCATCGAAGCATTCTATCATCAGTATCTGAAATAAGGAGGCCCCATCATGGTCAAACAGACTGCGGGCAGAGACGCCCTGAATGATTTTGCACCGAAATTCGCCGAGCTGAACGACGACGTGCTCTTCGGCGAGGTCTGGTCGCGCGAGGGGCAGCTGCCGCTCAAGCTGCGCTCGATCGTCACGATCACAGCGCTCATCAGCAAGGGCACCACGGACAGTTCCCTCACCTATCACCTCACGACCGCGAAGCAAAATGGCGTGACCAAGACCGAGATGGCCGAGATCCTCACGCACCTTGCCTTCTACGCCGGCTGGCCGAACGCCTGGGCCGCCTTCCGGCAGGCAAAAGAGGTCTACGCCGACGAGGGCGCGGACGCAAACGGCGGTCTCTTCGGCCTCGGTAAGCCGAACACGGCCTACGCGCAGTACTTCACCGGCGAGAGCTTCCTCAACCCGCTGACAGACCCCACCAAGACCGTTTTCCTCGCCAACGTCACCTTCTCCCCCGCCTGCCGCAACAACTGGCACATCCATCACGCGAAGTCCGGCGGCGGCCAGCTGCTGCTGTGCACGGACGGTCTGGGCTGGTATCAGGAGGCGGGCAAGAGCGCGCAGGCCCTGCATCCCGGCGACGTGGTGACCATCCCGGCCGGTGTCAAGCACTGGCACGGCGCGCAGAAGGACTGCTGGTTCAGCCACATCGCCATCGAGTGCCCCGGCGAGGAGACGAGCAACGAGTGGCTGGAGCCCGTCACGGACGCGGAATACGCAGCGCTCGACGCCGACTGTGCACAAAACCCGTGAATTTGGGCTTCCCGGCACATATTTTCTGCATACCGCCACTTGTTCTTCCCCCTACAACCGTGGTATGATATAGCATCCGCAAAACCCGGAGCGCTTTGCACTCCGGGTTTTGCCGATTACGATTGCAGAAAAGGCGTTTTTCCGCTGTGCAGATTCCTGAGCAGCGGGGGAGCTCGAGGGGGCAAGGCCCGCCTCGATTCCGATCTGCGGCGCAGGCAAGGATTGCTGCGCCGTCTGTCTTTTGAAAGGGTGATAATATCATGATCCACGGTTTTCTCAAAGCCTGCACGGTCTCGCCCGCGCTGCGCGTGGCTGACTGCGCGTTCAACACGCAGCAGACCATCGCCGCCATGCAGCGCGCAGCGGCGGATGGCGCGCAGCTGGCGGTGTTCCCCGAGCTGGGACTGACCGGCTACACGTGCGGCGACCTGTTTTTCCAGCAGCCGCTCCAGCGCGCCGCGGCCAAGGGGCTCGCCGCCGTGCTGGAGGCGAGCGCGGCGCTCGACCTCGTGGCGCTCGTGGGCCTGCCGGTCGCTGTGGACGGCAAGCTCTATAACTGCGCGGCCGTCGTCTGCCACGGGAAGCTGCTGGGTCTGGTGCCGAAAACACACCTGCCAAACTACGGCGAGTTTTATGAAAAGCGGCAGTTCAACCCCGCGCCCGCCGGCGTGCGCACGCTGCACTTCGCCGGGCAGGAGGTGCCATTTGGCACAAAGCTGCTGTTTCGCTGCGCGGAGATGCCGGAGTTTTGCCTCGCGGCCGAGGTATGCGAGGACCTGTGGGCCCCGCTGCCGCCAAGCACGCACCACGCGCTCGCGGGCGCGACCGTGATCGCGAACCTCTCGGCCAGCGACGAGACCATCGGCAAGGCCGATTATCGCCGGGCGCTCGTGGGCCAGCAGTCCGCGCGACTGCTGTGCACATACCTGTATGCCGACGCCGGCCACGGCGAATCGACGACCGACATGGTCTTTGCCGCGCATGACCTCATCTGCGAAAACGGCGCGCTGCTGGCGGAGTCCAGGCCCTTCGGCCCCGGCTACGCCTGCACGGAGCTCGACCTCGGCCGTATGGTCAGCGAGCGCTGCCGCAGCACAACGTTCCAGCCCGAGAGCGCAGGATATGAGACGGTCATATTCCATCTGCCGCTCCGGGAGGTGCCGCTCACGCGGCCCGTCTCGCCGACGCCGTTTGTCCCGGCCGACGATGCCGCCCGCGCCGAGCGCTGCGAGCTCATCCTCGCCATGCAGGCCGACGGGCTGGCCAAACGCATCGCCCACGCACATGCAAAAACGGCCGTCATCGGCATCTCCGGCGGGCTGGACAGCAGCCTCGCCCTGCTCGTGGCCGTGCGCGCGATGAAGCAGCTCGGCCGCCCGACGCAGGACGTGCTGGCCGTGACGATGCCGTGCTTCGGTACAACGCACCGCACCCGCTCGAACGCCGAGATTCTCTGCGACGAGCTGGGCGTGACCTTTCAGGAGATCCCGATCGCGCGCACCGTCCACAGCCACTTTGCCGACATTGGGCAGGACGAGGCCGTGCTCGACGTAACGTATGAAAACTGCCAGGCGCGCGTGCGCACGCTCGAGCTCATGGACCTCGCCAACCGCACGGGCGGCCTCGTCGTCGGCACCGGCGACCTGAGTGAGCTGGCCCTCGGCTGGGCCACTTACAACGGCGACCACATGAGCATGTATGGCGTGAACGCCGACGTGCCGAAAACGCTCGTGCGGCACATCGTGCGCTATGAAGCCGACACGGCGGAAAACGAAGCTCTCCGCGCCGTGCTGCTCGACATCCTCGACACGCCGGTCAGCCCAGAACTGCTGCCGGCAAACGAAAACGGCGAGATTGCCCAGCAGACGGAGTCGCTCGTGGGGCCCTACGAGCTGCACGATTTCTACCTGTACTACGTGCTGCGCTTTGGCTTCGGCCCAGCAAAGATCTACCGGCTGGCGCGCCGCGCGCTTGGCGACCGGTACCCGGATGACGTGCTGCTGCACTGGCTCAAAAATTTCTACCGCCGCTTCTTCGTCCAGCAGTTCAAACGCAGCTGCCTGCCCGACGGGCCGAAGATCGGCTCGATCACGCTCAGTCCCCGCGGCGACTGGCGCATGCCCAGCGACGCCTGCGCTGCCGTGTGGCAGGCAGAGCTTGACCAGTTGGGATAAAAAAAGAACATACCTATGCACAAAACCGGGAAAGCAAAGCTTTCCCGGTTTCGTGCTGAGGAGAGATTAGGAAATTGAAAATAAGGAGATCAAAAGAGAGATAGCAAATAAAACAGAATAACAGAAAAAGGTTCTAAAGAATAACAGAAAAAGAAAGAAGGGAGTATTGGATCAGCCGAGGGTCTTGCCGCCGTCGCAGACAAAGTTCGCGCCGTTGACATAGGAAGCCTCATCGGACAGGAGGAAGCAGACGACGTTGGCCATCTCTTCCGCAGTGCTGGGACGGGTCATTGTGCCGTTTTTCAGCTCGTTTTTCTCGGTGTGCACACCCTTGGTGACTTCATACTGGCTCAGGATGGAGTCGAGCATATCGGTGTCCACCCAGCCGGGGGCATAGCAGTTGATGCGCACGCCGTTGCCGCCATTTTCATTGGCCGCGTTCATGGTCATGCCCATGACAGCAAACTTGCTGGAACCATAGCCGATCTCCAGCTGGTAGCCGCGCATACCAGAGCAGGAGCACGTATTGACGATCGCGCCGCGGTGCTGCGCCTGCATGATCGGCAGGCAATACTTCATGGTCAGGAACGTGCCGAAGACGTTGATGCTGTAGACCTTCTTGAAGTCATCAAACGTGTAGTCCTCCACGCGCTCACTAGGGCCCGGGATACCGGCCATATTAGCCAGAATGTCCACCGTTCCGAACATTTCGTGGACCTTGGCAATGGCCGATTTGACCTGCTCCTCGTCGCTGACATCGACAGACATGGCATAACAGCGGTCGGCGCCGATCGCATCGACCGTGTTCTGCAGGGCGCTGAGCCGACGTCCGAAGACGACAACCATTTTTGCGCCGTCTGCCGCCAGACGCTTGGCCACAGCAGCGCCGATGCCGCTGCCGCCGCCGGTCACGATGGCAACTCTGCCCTGAAATCGTTCGCTCATAAATAAGCTCCTTTCGTGGATCGTTAGATCGCGATATATTTTCCGGGCAATGCCCGGCTTTTTATTGGCGGGAGATCACTCGCTGAGCATGGTCTCCAGCTGCGCGGCAAAACGCAGGTGCGCGCCGGTCTTGGCACGGATCTCGTCGGGCGTCACGCCGGGCGCAATCGCCGTAACCGTCAGGCAGCCGGGCTTGCAGTCGATGATGCACAGCTCCGTCACGATCGTATTCACACAGCCGGGCGCCGTAAGCGGCAGCGAGCAGTGTTCCACGATCTTCGCATCCCCATTTTTCGTGCAGTGTTCCATGGCGATGATGACCTTTTTGGCGCCGCTGACGATATCCATCGCGCCGCCCATGCCGTTGAGCTTCTTTCCGGGGATCTTCCAGTTGGCAAGGTTGCAGTCCTCATCGACCTGCAGTGCGCCGAGCACAGTCGCATCCAGGTGGCCGCCGCGTGCAATGGCAAACGCCATCGTGCTGTCAAAGCAGCAGGCACCGGGGATAAGTGTGATGACTTCGCCGCTGGCGTTGCACAGGTCCTTGTGCACGGTCTTCCAGCTGCCTTTTTCGCCGGCGCAGCTGTCCATCCAGGCGATCACGCTCTCGCGCATTGAGAAATCCCACGGGAAGCCGCCGGCTTCTCCCGCGCCCACGCAGCCGTTTTCCGCGTGGAACAGCACCGTCATGCCCTCCGGCACATAGGTGCTCGCCAGCGTCGGAATGCCGACACCAAGGTTGACCACATCCCCGTCGTGGAACATGGCGGCGACATTCCTGGCAATGAATTCACGTTTTCCCATTAGAACATCGCTCCTTCCTTGACAACGATATAGTCCACGAAGAATCCGGGCAGCTGCACGTCATCCGGGTCGATCTCGCCGACCTCGACGAGCTGCTCGACCTCGAGGATGACCGTGTCGGCGGCCGTCGCCATCCAGGGATTGAAGTTTGCCGCCGTGAGCTTGAAGACAGCGTTGCCCATTCGGTCGGCCTTATAGGCCTTGACGAGCGCGACGTTGCCGCGCAGCGGCTTTTCAAAGATATACTTCTTGCCATCGATGATCTTGGTCTCTTTGCCCTGCTCGACTTCGGTGCCGACGCCGGTGGGCGTGTAGAACCCGCCAAGGCCGGAGCCTGCGGCGCGCAGGCGCTCAGCCAGCGTGCCCTGCGGCACAAACTCCAGCTCGAGTTTGCCGTCATTGATGGCATTTTCGATCACCTTGTGGCTGCCGATGAAGCTGACGACAATCTTTTTGAGCTGACCGGTCTGATACAGTACCTCCGGCCCCTGAACATAGTTCAGGCCGCCGTAGTGCATATCCTCGGACACGAGGGTCAGACCGTCGATATCTGGACGCTTTGCCAGCGCGTACAGCAGGTGCAGCGGTGCGCCCACGTTGCCGAAGCCGCCGAACAAAACGGTGTCATTCTTTTTGATTTGATCGATCGCTGTGTCGATATCTACAACTTTGTTTTTCATAGTTTTCGGGGAGGCCGCACAGGCCCCATACCTTTCTGTGACATTCGCAGAAGTTCGCGTAAGAGAGGCCCGGCCGGCATAGACGACCGGGCCAGAGAGATGAAAAGAGATAGGTAGCTATTATCAGAATCAGAATCAGAACCGGGGCATACCGGCCGGAACCGGTATGCTCCGAAAGGAAAGAATGGAATCGGGAATTACTCTGCCGCTTTGGCCGGCTCCGGCTGCTTCTTGCTCTTCTTCTGCATGAGCGTGAGGATCAGGCTCATGACAAAGCCCAGCACGAGCATACCCAGCAGGCAGGCAAAAATGATCTTATAGGCTGCGACCGGCTCGTTGGCATCGAGGATGGCGCCGAAGATCGGGTGCAGTGCCACGTCGGGCAGGTTGAAGCCGACAAGGCTGGCAATGGAGATGGCCATGCCGTTGACGCTCTGATCGACACCGATCTCATCGAGCGCGGAAAACTGTACGCCCTTCATGGCCACGTCAACCAGCGCGAGAGCAAACATGAGGATCATGATGGGCACGAGCGCGCTGTTGGAAGCCGGCATCATCATGAAAATGATCATCAGAACAATGGCGACAATGAAGCCGATGACCATGAACTTCAGGCGGCCGATCTTGTCGCAGATCGCACCGGCGATGGGAGCGCCGACCAGACGGGTGCCGTAGTTTTTCAGGGTAGCGAGGCCGCCGGAGAAAGCAACGCTGACACCGAGCACGGTGGAGAAGTAAGGCGTCAGGTAGCTGCTGCCACAGTAGAAGCCGTACACGCCAAAGACCATCAGGCTGAACATCCAGACCTTGGGCATCTTGAATACACGGAAGATCTCCTTGGTGCTCGCGCGCTTTTCCTGTTCCGGCTTTTCCTTGTTTTCGGTATCGACGGCGTCGAGCTGCGCATGGTACAGGAACGCGACCAAAAGTGTCGAGACAACAGAGGACGCGATGTAGAAGATGTAGACAGCCTTCAGGGCATCGACGGAACCGCTGGTCACGCGGGCGAACACCCACAGAGCACCGAAGTTGAAGAGCATGCTGCCGATGCCGTTGAAGCCCTCAAACAGGCCGTAAAACTTGCCCTGATCTTCCTTGGAACCGGCCATGGAAACGGCCTTGAACACCGGTGACCAGAAGGCCAGCGTGCTCGACAGGCCCATCAGGAAGAAGCACACGAGCGTCATCGTGTAGCTGCGGATGAACAGCAGCGCCATGACACTGAAGATCGCGTGCGCGACACCGGACATGACCAGCATTTTCTTGGGCGGGAAGCGATCGGCGATCCAGCCGCTGGGGACCGTGCTGATGATGGCCGCGACAATGTAAACACTCAGCGTGATGCCGATCTGCGTATTGGTAAAGCCAGTCGCCGCAACGATTGCGTCATAGAAGATGTACTTGATATAAGGCAGCAGGTACATCGAGGAGTACAGGAAGGCGCACGCAAGGACGCCCACCATACCTTTCCACTTCTTCATGGGGTAAATCCTCTCTTTCAAATAAAACTTATCATTTCCCGGGAGGCCCCGGAGGGGAAATTTACTTTCTCACACCGTTGCGAATGTCATGGACAGCGTCAAAGTTGCCGTTGACATAGTTCATGGCGTTTTCCATGGAATACTTGCGCACCAGATAGTCCGAGGTATCGGACCAGTAGCCGCTGTGCGGATTGATGATGAGGTTCTTGCGCGGAGGATCCTCGATGAGCACGCACTTGCTCAGATCCGGGTCTTCCGACTCGAGCATATCAATGCCGGCGCCGCGGAGAATGCCTTCGTCCAGAGCCCACTTGAGCGCGGCCTCTTCGACCATCTCGCCGCGGCCCTCGTTGATGAAGATCGGGTGCTTCTTCATCTTTGCAAAGGTCTCTTTGGTGAAGAAATACTTGTTGTCGGCCGTAAGATTCATGTGCACGGAGATAACGTCGCCCTCTGCAAGCGCGGTGTCCAGATCGACGAGTTCCACGCCCTGCTCCTTGGCGATCTCAGGCGGCAGGAACGGATCATAGGCAATGACCTTCATGCCCAGGCCCTTGCCGGCGATGCGGCCGACGTGCTGGCCGATACGTCCGAAGCCGATGATGGCCATGGTCTGTCCCTCAACACGCTGCATACCCGGGAACAGGCTGTAATCCCAGATCTTATCCTCCTGGATCGCGCGGTTGTAGTTGATGGTGTTGCGCTGCAGACACATCATGGAAGCGATGGCGTTCTCGGCCGTCTCCTGCGTGCAGTAGTCACGGATGGAAACAACGGCAACACCCTTCTTGGCGGCGTACTCGAGGTTGGCGGCATTGTAGCCAGTGGACTGGAAGGAAATCACCTTGCAGTGATCCATGGCATCAAGGAGTTCTTCCTGGAAGTCGACATAGCTGTTGATAATGATGTCGGCGTCCTTGATGTCCGCGATGAACTTCTGGTTCTTCTCAGAGGTGATCGGCTGTGCCGGATCATACTCGGAAATGATGTGCGTAACACCTTCCGGCAGGAAGCTGTCATCGACAGAATGGTCCTGTCCCATGGTTGCAGGGGTCTCTGCGTAAACTAGTTTCATTTTCATTTCCCTTTCTGTTTGCACGATTTTCTTTACTTTATTTCTTCCGGTTTTGCGTCCGGGTTTGCGAAAAAGATCTCACAACGCTGCTTGTCTGCCTCCGTAGGTTTGCCTGCAAGCGTCATGACGAAAAACACGACGCCCGATGACAGCAGGCCGGGCCAGAGCGCGTCGATCGTAAAGATGCCGCCCCAGCCGAAGCCATCGCCAACCAGCCAGAGGAGCACCACCGCCAGCGACACGATCATACTGACAGAGGAGGCTTTCGCTGTCGGCTTTTTCCAGAACACTCCGAATACCGTTGGGAAAAACAGCGCCGAGGCCTGGAACGTGAAGGCGAGCAACAGCAGCTCGATGATGTCATACTTCCACCAGGCAAGCAGTGCACCGACAACGCCGACAAGCAGCGAGCTGATGATGCCGAGCACCATGACGCTGCGATCCGGGGCGTCCGGTTTGATGCGCTCTTTATAAATGTCCACACTGATGTTGGCCGAACAGCAGTTGATGCACACGACGCCTGTCGACATGATCGCGGCGAACACGCCAACCAGCACGAGACCGGAAATGCCGACCGGGAAGAACTTTGCCACAAGGGCAGCATAGGCACTGCTGCCTTCAGGGAGCTCCGGCAGCAAGACCTTGGCAGCCATGCCCATGATGGTGGCGCCAATTGCGATGAAGAACACGCCGAGGCCCGCCCAGAGGGCGCCGTCGCGGGCGACCCGTTCGTTTTTGGCAGCAAAGCATCGGGTGTAGCTGTCCATGCTGGTGAAAAACGAGAACACAGAACTCACACCGAGCGCAAGGATTGTCGGCCAGCCGCGGCGGCCGATGTCAAACCACTCGGGGGGAAGCGTCTGCAGCTGACTGAATCCGCCCATTGCCTTGGCAGACAGCGGAATTCCCAGGACAACTGTACCCAGAACAATGAGAATGAACTGGATCCAGGTCGTATATTTAATTGCCATCAGACCTCCGATGGCGGAATATGCAATGGTAATAACGGTACTGATGATAAAGCAGGTCGATGCGCTCCAGCCCGTGATCGTCGTCAGCATACTGCCCATGGCAACGAGCTGGCTGGCCAGGAAGCCGACGTTCGCAAGAAAGCAGCAAATAATCACGATATCGCTCGAGACGCGGTCATACCGGCTCATGATCAGGCCGGGGTAAGTAATGTTTTTGAGCTTGTCGCCCAGTGTTTTTGTCACCTTGGAGAATGTGAGGCCGAAGACCGCACATCCAACCGCCAGGATCGTTACGTACCAACCGCCGGTAACGCCAAGATTATAAGCATCCGTGGATGTGCCCACGATGGAAGAACCGCCGATCCAGGACGACAACCACATAGCTGCCAGAGAGAACGTACCCATGGACTTGCCGGCGACAAAAAAGTCCTCACTGGTCTTGTTGCGGCGATAAGCGATGATACCCATGACCGCCATGACCGCAAAGTAGACGACAATGATAATTGCGTCAACAACTCTGACACAACTCAGGAATATCGCGCTGCTGCAAAGAACGTAGTGCCTTAGCCGAAGCCGTA